>Ga0302196_10006370_pt1 | contig 10422 bp, 13 predicted proteins | sample II_Bog_N1_3_FD_198794 | JGI IMG/M metagenome (GOLD analysis project Ga0302196, IMG submission 198794) | Peat permafrost microbial communities from Stordalen Mire near Abisko, Sweden - II_Bog_N1_3 | ecosystem: Environmental > Terrestrial > Soil > Wetlands > Peat | place: Sweden: Abisko...
CGGGGCGGCGCTTGCGTTTTCCCTGGGGTTTTGTAGAAGTTCGGGGCTTCGCTCCGGCGTCGTCTAATGGCAGGACAGCGGATTTTGATTCCGCTTATCGTGGTTCGAATCCACGCGCTGGAACTGATTGCCGCCGCGTTCACCGCCGCGTAACGCGGCGGCAGCAATGGCGATCTCGGGGATCGCCTCGTCGAGATCGGCCCAATCGCCGAGGTCGAGCTCGTGAACGGACCGCGCGGCGCGCCGGTAGTTCATCAGCTGGCCGCTCGTCGTGTGGCCCGTCCGATCGGTTACCCACGTCTCGCTACGCCCATTCGCGAGGGCCACGGTGACGAAGGAACCACGCAAGTCGTGCGCACGGAGTTGAAGCCGGTGCGCGTTGTGCTCGAACAACTCGGGGCGGTCGATGCCAGCCGCCTTCAGATCCTCGCGCAGTAAGCCGGCGAGCTGCGTCTCGTTTGCCTGCGCGCCGTCCTCATCGACGAAGACGAGCTCGCCCGCCATCTCCGCATCTTCGCGCCCACCACGCCGCAACTCCCTCCACGCGCGAAGGGCCGATGCCACCGCATAGTTCAGGGTCCAGAAGCGCGGATCGTCCGTCTTGTTCACATCGAGACGCACGACGCCCCGCACGAGGTCGAGATGGCGCCAGCGCAGCGAGAGAGCTTCCGATGGCCCGCGCGTGCCCTCGCGCGCGATGAAGCCCCAAAGCAGACGACGCCACACCGGCACCTGTTCGGCCTTGCACGCCATGAGCGTCGCGTCCTCGCTCGGGTAAACGAAGCTGCGCGCCTTCTTGTCGCTCGGCCGCGGTAGCCAGCCCTTGGGGATCGGAGTCGCTGCGATGTGCCGACCCGGGTACACCGCGAGCTTGAGGACGCGCCCGATCAGTTGGGCGTAGTGACGACGCGACGACGGCGAGAGGGGAGCGAGCGTCTGCGGTTCGCGCTTCGCGAGGCGTGCGGCCTCGCGCTCGCCTTCTTTGCGACGCTCCTCGAGCCCCGCCATCGCACGATCTGCATCGTCGAGCGTGAAGCGGGCGAGCGGAACGGCGCCTATCAGTGGGGCAACGAGCGCGAGTCGTTCGACGTCATCGCCACTCGTCCGCTTCTTTCGGACGTGATCCGGGTAGAGGCGATGCAGGTCACCCTTCGTCCACTGCTCCGCGAACTTCGCGAAGGTGATCGGCCCCCCTTCCCTCGCGAGGATCGGCTCCCGCTTGACGACGCCCGCCTCGATGCCGGCCACGGCCTTCTCGAGCGCCGCCATCTTCTCGTCGTCAGCGGTCGCCGCGCTCTTCACGAGGTTCTCGACGAAGTCGCCGTGATCGACGACACGCAAGCGAGCGACGAGCGCCTGTGTGGCGTTCGCGCGCGCCAGCGCGTCGGGGAGCGACGTGCACCACGGGAGCAGCTTCGCGTCGCGCTTCTGCGGTCCCGTGGTCACGCGCATGTAGAACTTGCCGCGCGACTCGTACGCGCCGCCACGAGAGTCGCGCAGCTTCGTCATCGGCTCAGCCCGTTGGTACCGACCGTTGCCCCGAGGCCAGGGAACGAAGCCGCGTCGAGGAAGCCGCGCTCGACGTCGACGCCGACGACGACGCCTTCGTGGAAGACGGCTCGCAGGAGGCGCCGCATGCGTGCGTCGGCATTCGCCATCGCGCGCTCGAAGGCGGTCGCCGGCTTGGTGGAAGTAGTGGCGTTGTGCTTGCCGTTCGTTGAACGACGATTCAGGCTCTTCATGTTCGGACCCCTCAATGGTTCGGACCATGAGCCCCGGAAGGTTGGCGCCTTCGCGGGGCTCGACTTCTTTTCTGGTAGAGCGATCCGAAGGGCGGTGCAACAACGCGCCATGACACGTAGCGACTGTACGCACGCGTATACGCGTGAAACTACGCGTCTAATTCGACGTGACGATTTCTGAATATCAGTGCATGCGTAGATCCGAAACCGACGCGCTCACGCGCGCGATGCGCTTCGGAGCCGTTCCCATAGCGCGCCGCACAGCCTCCCGACTCGCGGCAGGAACGCCGTGCGACGGCGTGCGCCGCGCAGATCGATGAGAACTTCCGCCCCCGCCGGCGTGATGCGCCCGTCCTTCACGGCTTCGAGCACCGCAAGCGAATCGGGCGAGAGCACGCACGGCATGCAGAGCCGCGCGCCGACTTCGCGCGGCGTATGGAGCTTCCGATCGCTCGTGCCGCACACCGCGCAGACGCGCAGCACGACGATCGAGGGCGTGCGGTAGGCGCTCATGCCCGATCAGCATGACCGACGAAGAGCGCGTGCGCGAGATCAGTTCACCGCGAGCGAGATCGGCGTGCCTGCGACGATGAGCGCCTCGTCCGGCGTGCTGACGGATACGACCGCGTCCGACTGAATTGCAGTCACGAAGGCCGAAGCCATCGCCACACCTTGAGCCGCAGCTAGAGAGGTAAGGGCGCGCGCAGCGTCGGCAACGACTGCGTTCGTCAGCAGATCTCGCGAGTCCGGCCCGAGGTTGGCGTAGTAGGCGATCCAGCCGTTCTGACAGGCTTGCGCGAATGCAAGCGCGAGACCGGATCCGCTGAGCGTCTTACCGGACGCGGTGCACGTGCCGATGGAGAGACTCATCGCGTCCGAAACCCCGCCGGCATCTTGGCGCCTGTCCGCTCGAACGCGATTCGCGCCCCGTCGATCATGCCGGCCGAGTATGCGCCGCTCATCGCTTCGGCCACGATCGCGAAGATGTCGGGGTCGATCTGCGGAAGGCCCTTCGGCGGCACGACCACTTGATCGCCGTCGAGATGCGCAAACGCGACCACGGTGTCGAGGTTCGCGACTTGCGCCACCGCGCTCCAGAGTGTTCCCGTCATGGGCGGTCGCGAGATCGTTGCCGTCGTCATCGCCGGGCGTGAGTGATTCTTTTGGTTCTTCTTCGTCATCGGAGTCTCCTAGTGGTGGTCGACCGTTGAACCGGCGCGGGCGCCGGGCGGAACGCGTACGCCGCCGCTCTTGTTGAGTCGCTCGATCGCGGCGCGAATCTCGTTGAGTGCCTCGAGATGCTTGTGCAGGTCCTTGATCTGCACGTCGCGCTGTCGATCGGCGCCATCGGCCCACGGTGCGCCCGCGGCATCGAGCCCAGCGCCGAGGGCCGATTCGAACCCCTTCACACTCTTGAAGCCCGAAAGGTCGTCGCGCTCTCGAACGGTCGTCCCTTCGAGCGCGTCGGCGTGAGCTTTGGCCTCGTCGAGGTCCTTCTGTGTGAGCGCGCCGGGCCCGTTCAACTTGCGAAGCGAGTTGTCGACGGCGATGTCATTGCCGGTGTCGTCGTGATCCTTCTTGGCGTCGCCCTCCGCTTTCCAGTCCATGAACGCGACCTCGGCGATGATCGAGGCCGCGGCGATCGCGATCGGCACCGACGCGGCGCTGGCGAATATTGCCTGAATGCCGCTTCGGAGCGCCTGCTCGATCCCGGCCTTGGCGACGGAAGCGCCCAGCGCCGCTCCTACGCCTTGCCACGGGTTCTGCGCAGCCCACGCGACGAACTTCCCGATGTGATCTGCGGCCGAGATGAGCCCCGGGCCCGCGCTCTCCAGAGAGGGAGTGATCTCCACCATGATGTGATCGGTGACCTGAGCGAGCGCGTTGTTGAACTCCTGCGCCTTCGCCTTCGAGGTCGTGAGGATCTCGGTGTTCGCATCGGCGACCGCTTGCGCGGAGAGGACCGCGCCTTCGAGCGACTTCCATTCGTTCTCGAGCGCACTCTTCCCGCTCCCAGGCTTCTCGGCCTCGGCGGCGCGATAGGTGGCCGCGAACCCTTCAACGGCTCGGAAGCTCATCGCGTTGGGGAACATGGTGCGCAGCTTCGTCGGATCGCCGTGCGAGGTGAGCACTGCCGCGTCGATGATCTTCTGCGGGCTCGACATGAAGGTCTTGTGACCGTGTCCGTCGTCTTGGAAGAGGTCCTTGATGAATCCGAGCTTGGGATGCTTGCTCGCCGCGTCCTTCGTCACGTCGCGCACGAACGCGGCCACGCTCGTCGCGGCCTGCGTCGCCGTCGTCGAGCCGCCGCGCTTGCGTGACTCCTGAACCATGGCGCCCACGAGGTTGAACGCGTCGGTACGGCTGCCGCCGAGCTCGGACGCCGCGGCGGCGACCTTGCTCATCTGCGCGGCGTACTGCTTGATCTCGACCGCGCCCTCCTTCCCTTGCGCGGCGAGGTTGCGAAGGATGTCATCCATCGCCTTGAGCTTGCCCTGCTGGTCGTTGCCGAAGCTGGCATCGAGGGACACGCTGATCGCCGCGGCGGCGCTGCTCATGTCCTGTAGGTCGGAGCCCGTCGCGTTCGAGACGCGGCCCAACTGCTCCATCACGCCGCGCGCCGTCGCGAGATCGCCCGTGAGATCCACGAAGCGCGTCTGCGCCTTTAGAATATCGTTCGGGTCCATACCCACGGCGTTGCCGACCTTGAAAGCTTCGGCGCTGAGCGTCGCCGCCGGGACCTCGTTCTTGTTCCGATCGCCGTCGGCTGCGTACGACTTGCGGCCTTGAATCGCGAGGCGCGTCGCGAGGTCCTGGCGCTCGACGGACTTCTGGACCTGATCCTGCAAGCTGAGATCGATTCCCGCGCCGCTGGCGATGTCGCGGGCAATATTTGCTCCCATGTTGAGCGTCGGCGTCACCGCGCTGAAGTTGCGCATCGACCAGTAGCCCATTCGACCGGGCATGTTCGAGCGACCACCGCCACCGCCGAGTCCGAGCGTCTGGCGCGCCTGCGCGCGTTCGATCCGCGCGATCCCGCGCTCCGCCTCGCGCGCCACGATCGAGAGGTCAGCGGGGAGCTGCTTCAGCCCCTTGGCCAGCATCTTGAAGCGCTCGGCCGCGCCGTCGGCGACGCTCCCGAGAACACGACCAGCGTTGCGCGCTGCCGTGCCCGTCTTCGCGAGCGCGTCTGACGCCTCAGTGCCTCCCGCGGCAATCGGCTTGCCGATCGCCTTGCCGGCCGCGCCCATCTCAGTGGCGATCGCGGTGCGTGCTTTCTTGGCTTTGGCCTGGATCGTCGCGAAGACCTGATCCCACGTGGCGTCGACGGCCGCGCCGACCTTGAATTTTAGGTCAGCCATCTCAGGTCTGGCCCACGGTCGTGATGTTGATGATCGAGAGTCGAGACATGGAGGTGTCCTTCGGCCCGCGTCGTTGCGGGCGTCGTGCGGCGAGTCGCCGCGAAACGTGATGTGAGAGAGCGGCTAGAAGCCGCGGCCTGGGCACCCGGCGAAGTGCCCGCCGAGGCCTGAACCTTGTGGCCTGAATCCGGCGCCGGGGTCGTTGCGCGGGGCGATGCGGCGCGACGAACGCGGAAGGGGGAACTCCCCGGCCTCGTGTGCGAGCGCAGCGGTGATGAGCAGGGCCACGAAGTCGTCGTGACCGCTCCCGCGCGCGCCGAACGTGTAGGAGCCGGCGGGGGTGAGGCGCTCTTCGAAGCTGATCAACTCGCGTCGGAGTTGCTCATGCTTGGGAAGAGCGATCGTGCGTTCGCGAAGCCAGCGCCGCGCCGTCTCCACGCCGCGCGGCTTCGACTCTGAGGTCCAAGCGATCGGCGTGTACGCGAGCCGATGCCGCGCGAAGTGAGAGTCGAGCGTGTAAGCGTCGCGCTGATCCGCAATGACACTACGCACGCCGTTTTCGCTGGCGACCTTCGCGATCTTGGCGACGAGGTCCGCCGCGCTGATCGTGCGGAAGAACGAACCGCCGATCCCGTCCACCAGGTCGAAGCGGAGCAGCTGCGGGCCCGTCACCGGAAGATCCCATCCAACCACCCCCCACGCGAACGAGTCCTTACGGCCGCTCGACGGGTCGGCGACCATGATGCGATCCGCGCGTCCCGCATCATGGTCGTCCGCATGCGCGAATGCCGCGTCGATGTCGTCGCCGTCGAACGCTGCGCACTCCGTCGCTTGGAATTCGCATGCGTACTCGCGCGCGAAGCGGCGCGGGTCGCGCTCCTTCCGGCGACAGTCGGCCTCGGTGATGTGCGGCGCTGCGATCCACGTCGGGGCTGGGCCGAGCACCACGCGGTTCGAGTCGGTGCCGCCGGTGATCGCGTCGTAGAACGATCCGAATTTTCCCCACGCGGACCCCGTGGTGATCGTCGGCGCGTATCGGTGCGTGGCCGTCATCGCGACCGCGCTCGTGTCCACCTCGTCGGCGTCGAGGTTTTCGACGCCGTCAGCGCCCCATTTCGAACGTTCGTCTCTCCCCACAAAAAAAGCGCGCCAGCCTGATGTCGCGGCAACGCTCGCGGCCACGACGCGGATCCCGCGCGGCACCTCCGCGAGCTCGATCACGTCGCCCGCGAGCCGATGCTTGATCCCCAGGAGCGTCAGCCATCGGTCGATGATGGCGACGCCCTTGCTCGCCTCTTCCTTGAGCCTCGAGAGGACGATGGCGAAGTGGATCTCGCCGGGCGGCACCTTGAAGTCGCCAAAGAGCGCGAAGAAGAGCGCGAGCTTGTACAGAACCGAGGACTTCGCGGCACCGCGGCCCACGCACGCCCAGAGCTCGAGCACGTGGCCGCGCTGGTAGGCATCCAGCCATGCGCCGACGCCCTCCCGCCACCATCGCGTGAGCGGCGGCACGCCCTTCGCGGCGAGCGCGTCGTCGAACGAGAAGAACTGTTCGCGGAGGCTCACGTGGTCGACTCCTCGGGAGCCACCCGCATGAACGGTCCGAGGATGCGCGTCGCGAGATCTTGTGGCGCTCTCGGACGAGCAGCGTTCTCACGGCTCGCGATCTCGAGCGCCGTCAACTCCGTCTGCCTCGACGCCATCGCGAGCTGCGACGCGAGCTTCAGCAACGTGACATCGCCCGTCGCGGCAGCCTTCGCGGTCAGGTAGCGGCTCGCCGCCATGTCGAGGGCGCTCGACGTGAGCATCGCGCACACACCGGAGCTGAGATCGCCGCCGTGCTGAATGGCGAGCTCGGACACGCGGCGACGGCGGTAGCGGCGCGCCCACCCCAGCGCCCGCCGGTACAAGGGGTCCTCCGCGTCGAGGGGGATCCCGGCCGCGGAGGCGAGCGCGGGGCGCCGTCCGCGGGCTGCCTGATTCCCGCGTTCGAAGGGCCGACCACGACGCTCAGCCAACGCGAGCCCCTCCGCCGTATCGTCCGCGTTTAGTGGCGGAAATTCATCGACGGGAAGCGTCTCGACGCGGACGAGCGCACTTGCGCCGTTGCCATGCGCGGTTCGAAGCGCCATCAGGCGAGCCATCCGTCGTTGTCGACGCCGCTCGCATTCGGCGTCAGCCATTCGTGGACGCCTTCGCCGCGTGGCTTGCGCGCGCCGATCGCCCCCTGCATGCGCGACTGGATCCGCGACAGCGGCACCGGCTCGAGGCCGAGATCGATCGTGACGCCCAGGTCCGCCGCGAGCGACATGGCGTCGCGACGAGCAGTAGCGTGCGCCGACTGCTTCGCGGCGATCGAGGCGACGATCTCCGTGAGGCGCGCCTCACACGCGAGAACCTCCCGCGCTTCGGGCTCGACGGAGGCGTACACGCCGGTGTTCGTCGCGATCTTCATCGCCGCCTCGAGCGCCGCCGCCTTCTCGGCACGCACGCGAGCGGCCTCCTCTCGCTCGACGCGCGCCGTCTCTTCCTGCGCGTGATGCTCGGCACGTCGGAGGACCACCGCGGCCTGATCGCGCTTCCGCAAGGCATCCTCCCGCGGCTTCCAATTCGTGTCGCCCGGCTCGTCGCCGTACTTCTGATCGGCCGCGAGGAAGGCTTGCTGCGCCTTCGTGTGGCGCTCGCGCGCGGTCTCGAGGTCTGTTCCTTTGAAGATGTTCATTCGGTCGCGTCTCCGGTGTGCGCGTCGTCTTCGGACGCGCGTGCATGTTGAGAAGAAACGCGACGAGCGCCCGCACGCCGTCATGGTCCCGGCGGGGCGCTCGTCACGCTGAAGCAAAGTGAAGCTGCGTGGTCTCAGTCGAAGAGCGAGCGCACGTGACCGGCGAGGTTCTCGTCACGGCGGGCGTCGATCGCGCGCGTGAGATCCCATGAGTCGTGCGCGGGCTCGACCGCCTGTGGCGCGGCCTTCGACTTCGCAAGGGTCTGGGGATTGGATGGCACGGCGACGCACGAGATCTCGAAGAGCTCGCAATCGGCCAGGACATCGACCGATCGGCCCTCGCGCGTCTCGGTGCGAATCGAATGGGGGCAGAAGCCGACCGACACGGCGTTCAACGCGCCCTCGTTGAACAGACGAAGGCACTGCTCCGCCACGGGGTTTGCCGCCGCCGACGCGAACGTGATCGTGGCGAGCAACGCGGGGCGACCGTCCACCTTTCCGATGCGCACGGCGGCGGTTCCTACGGGGAGCGCCGACAGATTGTGCGACAGCGCGACGATCGGGTTGCGACGGTAGCGATCCAAGATCCACGAGGTCTGTTCGATCGATTCGCCGTGCGCGTCGATGACGTCCGTCGAGGCCACCACTTCGACCGATCTTTCGGCTATGTTGATCGAGAGCCCGCGCGTCTCGAATGCCCTGGTGACAGGCTCACCGGCTTTCTTGGTGCGTCGCTCAGTCACGTCCCCACCGAGGCGAGCAGTGCGCGAAGGTCTGCGTCCGCTTGCTCGCAACGGGCGCGCGCTTCGGCGATGACAGCGGCGCGATCGCCTTCGAGGCCGGCGCGTTCGTCGGCCTCGGCGAAGGTGAGTGTGGCCTTCGCCTCTTCAGCGTCCGCGAGCCTCCACGTCGCTTCTCGGGTGGCCGTCTCGCGGTGGGCGCGTCGCGCATCGACCGCGGTCTGGAGTGCGTTCGGGTTCGTCATAGTGGTCTCCGTGGTCAAAGGATCTGCTCGAGCGTGAAGTGAACGAAGCCGGCGCCCGCGGTGAAGGCCGACGTGATGCGGTCGAATCGGACGGCGTCGCCGCCGACGAGGCACACGACGCCCTGAGTCCCGAGCTTCGTGCCGATCGTGCCGCCCGCGTATCCGTTCGGAGCAGTTGAGACGAGCGTGGCCGCGACGTCGCCGGATGCGCCGCCGAGCAGATCGCCCTTCGTGCTCGCCGCCGCGTCGGTGCTCGAGATGCCGATGGCGCTCGACGAGCCTCCCGTGAAGGACGTGGTGACCTCCCAGAATGGGCGCGACACCTTCGCTTTGAAGCCGGCGGGGAGCGTGAGCAGCGCCGTCGCGTCCGCGGTGCCGAACGCGATCGCGAGCTTGCAGTCGATAAACTTGTCCTGCCGAAGCCACCGGCCCGCCGTGGGCGCGTCGGACGGCGACATGCAGAGCAGGTTCAGGCCGTCGGCGGTGGCCGTGCTGGCGGCGCTGTAGCGCCACTCGGTGCCGTCGCCGCAGATGGCGAGGACGCCGTCGTCGAGCGGGCCCTCCCCGACTCCACCGCCGCCGGTGCTGGGGTAGTTGGCCGCGAGTGCGGCAGCGGTGAGCGCCTGGACGTGGATGCGTGAAGAGACCGCGCGTGCCGCGGTTTCGCCGAAGATGAGAGGCATTGAGTGACCTTTCGTGACTGCGCGCAGCCGGCGCGTACGGTGCGGCGCTAGGCCGCCGTGATCTGGGCCGCATTGCGCGGCGTGGTTCATTCGCGCGGGGTCGCGCGCATCTCGGTTTGGATCTGTCGGACGCGGGCGATCGCCCGTTCGAGCGCCGCGAGCTCGGTGGCCGCCCACAAGCGAACGTCCGTCTTCGCCGACTGCCAGGCGCCGCACGCGTCGAGCCGCTGAAAGTGAATCGCGACGGACGGGTCGCCGTGCGGCTGTCGGCGGGCGACGGAGATGCGCACGCGCCTGTCGTGGCCGCGCTCGAACGTTTCAACTCCCTCGAACGCGATGGGTGCGCCGTGGGTGATGGGCGCGTCGTTGGCCTTGGACGAGCGCATCGCGTGAGCCGCGCGATGGCGGGCGGCGATTCTGTCGATCTCGGCTTGCTCCATTGGTCGTTCCTCCTGGTGTTCGTGAGTGCCCCGCACGCGTCGCTGGTGACGCGTGGACGCGTTTTCAGACCGGGCCCCTCGCTACCCACGCAGACGGGCGCTCAACGCGTCACCACGTGGCCCGCCCGTCTTGCCGCCGCGTCGGTGCGGTCGAACGGGGCGAACGGTGAGGATCCAGCGAGCGAATCGCCAATCGCAGGGGGACAAGGAATCCGCCGACGCGGCGGCAAGCCCCGACGAGATGGCTCGCCACGGTGTCGGCATGGCGGATGCTCTTACGGGCGCACGCGCATTCCGTTCTCCGCAGGCGCGTGGGCGCACGCCGGCCTGCGCGCATGCGTCACGCTCACGCCCCAGCGCGCGCGACCTTCAAGTTCCGGGACGTTGCGCGCGAGGTCGTTTCGGGGGTCGGTTTCGGGCTCTCCGAGGTGGCCCCCGCCATCTCATCTCGCCATCCGGTTCCAGGTGCTCCCGAAGGTGGCCCCTGG
>Ga0302196_10006371_pt1 | contig 10419 bp, 11 predicted proteins | sample II_Bog_N1_3_FD_198794 | JGI IMG/M metagenome (GOLD analysis project Ga0302196, IMG submission 198794) | Peat permafrost microbial communities from Stordalen Mire near Abisko, Sweden - II_Bog_N1_3 | ecosystem: Environmental > Terrestrial > Soil > Wetlands > Peat | place: Sweden: Abisko...
CCTGAAGCCCTCGGCCGGGACCTACCACCGCGACCGGCGGATGCGGGTGGCCTGGTTTCACCAGCACCAGATCGAGGCCCTCGATCCCACCGACACGCCGCTGGCGATCATCCGCCGGCGGCTGCCGCAGGAGTCGGAGTCGGTCCGCCGCTCGCGCCTGGCGCAGTTCGGCTTTCCCGCCGCCAAGGTGGAGACCACCGTCGCCTCGCTATCGGGCGGCGAGCGCGCCCGGCTGCTGCTCAACCTGGTGGCCATGGACCGGCCGCACTTGCTGATCCTGGACGAGCCGACCAACCACCTGGACATCGACAGCCGGCGGGCCCTGCTGGAGGCGCTCAACGACTACGAAGGCGCGGTGCTGCTGATCACCCACGACCGCTCGCTGATGGAGATGGTCGCCGACCGTCTGTGGCTGACCGCCGACGGGACCATCCGGCCCTTCGACGGCGACGTCGACGACTACGCCCGCTTCGTGCTCGACCGCGCCCGGGCGGCGGGAAAGAATCCGGGGGCCAAGGAGAGCGCGCCGGTCAAGCCATCGCCTTCCCCCGGCCGGACGCCGACACCGGCGGCCAGCGCCCCGCTGAAGCGCAAGCTGGAGGCCGCCGAGGCCGCCCTCGCCCGCGAAACCGCGGCGGTGGCCGAGATCGACGCCTGCCTCGCCGACCCGAAGCTCTATGTCCGCGATCCCGCTGAGGCGGCCCGGCTCACTCAGCGCAGGGCGCGCCTGGCCGAACGCCTGGCCCAGGCCGAAACGGTGTGGATCCAGGCGGCCGAAGCCTACGAAGCGGTCAGATAATCAGCCCTAGCCGTGGTGGTCGCCGTTGTCCGGCCGCATCATCGGCACGTGCGCCGGGTGGTAGCCGGTGGCCGCGTCCTTGCGGAAGTGGCCGGCGTCGTCGCGGTGGAACTGATGGTCCGCGCCCCGGTACATGAACACTCCGTCGTCGCCCCAATAGCCGGCGTCGAACGGCCCATAGAAGTCGTCGTAATAGCCGTCGATATAGGCGCCGGCGGCATAGTGATCGTGATGGTCGTAGGTTTGGCAGCCGGCCATGCCGAGGGTCGTGGCGGCGGCGATGGCGAGCGCGGCGAGGGTCTTCATGGTCAAGTCGTCCTTCCGAGTTTCCACGGCCAAGCCGCCGCACCCTGCAGGGCGCTGGCGGGCGGCCAGAACCTAGAAACGCGGCAGCGCCAGGATGGATGCGGGAACAACGAGCCCCCGCCGTCCGCCCTAGTGCTCGAGGTAGATGACCGGCAGGCGAATGGCGCTCGGGCGGGTGGCGTCAACGTAGATCACGTTCCGGGCGACGCGGGTGGCGGCGTCACGTCCGGGCAGGTCGCCGGTGTTCGGATTGACGTCGAACCGCGGTGAGTTCGAGCTGGTCACGTGCACCGCGATCCGGTGGCCTTTTTCAAACGTGATCGCGGTGTCCCAGAGGTCGAGCGTCAACTTCTCCGGCGCCCCCGGTATCATCATGGCGACGTCGTCGCGTCCCCGGCCATGGCGGTAGCGGGTGCGCAGCGCGCTATCCAGCACGATCGCCTCGTAACCATCGGGATAGACGTCGACGAGCTTGACCATGAAGTCGGTGTCCGGACCGTCGGTCGAGGCCCAGAGATCCAGGCTCACCGGCCCGGCGATGGCCACGTCGCGATCCAGCACCGGGGTCTGGAAGCGCAGGTAGTCCTGTCGCTCGCCGATCGGCCGCTGGTCCATCGGCCCCTTCTCGAAGGTCAGGTTCGAACCGCCGTGGGTGGGAACCGGGTTCGCCGGGTCGAAGTCGTAGGCGCGGACGGCCGAGGCTTCGGTCGGCGGCTTGCGCGACAGGCTTCCGTCCTCGTGCAGGAAATAGTCGACGATCCGCGGCGCCGGCGGCCAGTTGGCGAAGCGCACCCAGCGGTTTTTCGGCGACAGCTCGCCCTTGCGCGCCGAGGCCATCATGTAGACCCGCACCGGCGGCTCATCCATGATCCCGTTGTCGACGCCCTTCAGCCAATAGTCGAACCAGCGGATCTCGTCGGTGGCGCCTTTCAAGAGCTCCGAGCCGTTCGGATAGGCCAGGTCGCCGGCCATGTCCCCGTGGCCGAACGGGCCCATCTCCAGCTTCTGATGGCCGCGCGCTCCGCGGCTGCCGTGGTTCTGCAGCGCCTGGAAATTGCGCACATTGCCGACGCTGAACAGGTCGTACCAGCCGCCGTAATTGTACATCGGGATGTGGATGAAGCGGGCGTTGTGCAGCACGTCGCCGGTCACCGACAGGGCGGTGGCGACATAGGACGCGCCGCTGGAGCGGATCTTGTCCTCGGCGACGCCCTGGCCGCGGTTCCAGTCGCCCATGTCGCGCTGTTTAAAGGCGCCGCCGACGAAGGCGGTGTCGTTGCCGGCCACCATGACGAAGGCGGCGACCAGATGCGGCGGCGCCGCGATCGCCGCCATATTGGTGGTGATCCCCATGGCCGAGGCGCCGGTGACACCGACCTTGCCGTTGCACCAGCTCTGCCGGGCCATCCACTCGATGGTGTCGTAGCCGTCGTTGCGATCGTCGGTGAAGCCGGCGTAGTGGCCCTCGGATCGGCCTTTGCCGCGGGTGTCCTGGACGAGGTAGGCGTAGCCGTTCTTGGTATACTTCCGGGCCGCCCGGGGGTCCGCGAAGAGCTCCATCGCGTCCTTGCCGTAGGGCGTGCGGGTGACGATTGACGGAAACGGTCCCTCGCCGTCCGGCAGGTAGAGGTTGCCGGCGAGCTTCACCTTGTCGCGCATTGGCGCGAAGACCTCGGTGGCGCCCTCGGCGATCTTCTCTACCCGCAGACCGCGCACCGCCGGCGCGGTTTCGGCCGGCGCGTCGGACATCTGGTCCGCCATTGTTTCCTCCCGTTAGCGCGATCGTCGGTTCAGACCCGCGCCGGGATCAGCACCTTCATCTCCTCGTAGCCCTTGATGAAGATCGAATAGCTGCGCGTCGGCTCTTCCAGCAGTTGGATGTTCGGGAAGCGCTTCATGATCTCTTCCCAGATGATGGTCAGCTGCAGCTCGGCCAGGCGATTGCCGACGCAGCGGTGGATGCCGAAACCGAAGCTGAGGTGCGTGCGCGGTCGCGGGCGGTCGATGATGTAGGCGTAGGGGTCCGCGATCACCTCCTCGTCGCGGTTGCCCGAGACGTACCACATCACCACGCGGTCGCCCTTGCGGATGGTCTTGCCCTGGAACTCGAAGTCCTGGGTGGCGACGCGGGCCATGTGCGCCAGCGGCGTCTGCCAGCGGATGGTCTCCGAGACCATCGAGGGGATCAGCTCGGGATTGGCGCGCAGCTTGGCGTACTGATCCGGATTGCGGTTCAGCGCGAAGATCGACCCCGAGATGGTGTTCCGGGTGGTGTCGTTGCCGCCGATGATCAGCAGGGTGACGTTGGAGAAGTACTGGTCCATCGAGAAATTGCGGGTGTCGGGACCGTGCGCGAGCATCGAGATCAGATCGCCGGCCGGCTCGGCGTTCACCCGCTCGTTCCACAGCCGCACGAAATAGTCGCGGCAGTCCGCCAGCAGCTGGCGACGCTCGGCGTAGGTGTTCCAGGGACCGTGGCCGGGCGCCGTGGTCATGGTGTCCGACCACATGGTCAGCTTGCGCCGCTCCTCGAACGGGAAGTCGAACAGCGTGGCCAACGTCATCGTGGTCAGCTCTTTGGAGACCAGATCCACCCAGTCGAACGGCTCGCCGATGGGCAGCGAATCGAGGATCAGGCCGGCCCGCTCGCGGATCTGCGGCGCCATTTCGTGCAGCCGCGAAGGCGCGACGCCCGGGCTGACGGTCTTGCGCTGAATGTCGTGCCCGGGCGGGTCCATGTTGATGAAGCTGTTGACGTCGTCGCCGGACTCTCGCTCGCGGGTGATGAACGCGTCCGCCGGCAGCACGCTCGGCTTGGGCGGCAAACCGATCCCCTTGGCCGACGAGAACACCTGGTGGTTGGTGTCGATGGCCATGATGTCGTTGTATTTGGTGATCGACCAGAACGCCCCGTAGTTGCTGTCGGGAGTCCAGTGCACCGGGTCCTCGGCGCGCAGGCGCTCGAAGTAGGGCCAGTGGGCGTCGTCGCGAAACGCCGAGGCCCAAGCCGGGTTCAGCACCTCAAGCGGCGTCTCATAGGCCCGCTTGCGGGCCAGCGCCTGCTTGTCGTTCAATACATCAATCGCGCCGTCGGCCATGTTGTCGCTCCAACGCCTGCCTGACCGGCATTAGGGGGAATCGAATTCTGTTCGACAAGTCGCTATGTCGCCCGGGCAGCGCGTCCGCCGGCTGGGGCTACCTGACGCGGGCGCTGCTTTCCTGCCAATGTGACGCAAGATGTCTTGGATCATGTAGCCTCGCACCGGCATGACTGACCCTGCAAATTTCAAGCGCGCGCCCGGCGGCGCCACGCTGCGGCGACGCGCGTTGGACGCCGCGCAAACGCTTCTGGAAGAAGGGGGTATCGAGGGGCTGCACCTGCGCGTCATCGCCGACAAGGCCGAAAGCGCGGTCGCCAGCCTCTACTACCATTTCGCTGACAAGGAGGCGTTGCTGACGGAGCTGGCGATCCAGGGCTGGCGCGACTTGGGCTTGAAAATCGCTCGGGCGATGGAGCGCCGCAGGTCTTCTCATCGGGTCGACGACGCCTCCTCGTCCTATTTGCAGTTCATCCACGATCACCCGCAGCTCTATGCGTTGATGCAGTCGCGCCCGATCCTGGCGGGGGATGCCCGCGCGCGCGCCGCCGAGCAGGAAGCCTACGCGGTCTTCCGCAGTTCGCTGGAGGCGGACGAGCGGGTACCCGCGGCGCAGCTCGAGAACGTGTCCCAGCTTTTGTGGGTCTTGGGCCGGGGCATCGCCGCGGCCACGTTGGCGGCCAGCGACGAAGACTCCAACGCCGCCAGCCAGCTCAGGTCGAAAGTGCTGAGCGGCTTTGCCTTCCTGCTGTCGCCGCGTCTCAGGGGCTGAAGGCGGACGGTCGGACGCGGCGGCTCTATCCGCAGCGGATCGAGGTGATCAGGCCGGTCTGCGTGTCGTAGAGGATGGTCTGGCGGTTGGAGACATAGTCCTCGGTTACCGGGCAGGTGGTGCAGGCGACCCGGCGCAGGCCGGGTTGCAGCGGCACCGGGATATCGCTGCGCGGTTTGCCGACCAGATACTGCAGGTCGACCGCGCCGCACGCGTCCTTCGGCGGCGGCGGGGCAGGCGCGGGTGGCGGCGGCGCGGCGGCGACCGGCGGCGGCGCTGCCTGAACCGGCGCGGGCGGCGGCGGCGCCCTGTGCGGCGCCGCACAGGATCCGGCCAGGATCAGCGCCACGATCGCCCACGCCCTTACGCTTCTTGCCGCCATCCGCTCGTCTCTCCCTGCCGCCAATAGGATACCGGGTGTCCGGCCGACTTGAACGCCGACCACCGCCGTCTGGCTTCAGCCAGGGCCTCGCCGTCGCGGCCGTCGAACAGCAGGATGCACCGCTGGTAGGGCGAAATATCGCCGGCCTCCGCTCCGTCGACCAGGAACAGCACGTCCGCGCTGTTCGGATTCTCCGCCCCAACGGTGAGCAGCACCGGCTGGCGCTCGGCCATCGGCTCGTCGTCGGTCCCGTGGCCCAGGAAGCTCTCGTCGCGATAGGTCCACAGCCAGCCGTCCAGATGCTCGACCCGCGAACGCTCCTTGGCGCGGACCAGCGCCTTCCAGCCCCGCGCCAGGGTCTTTTCCAGCAGTTCCGGCAGGACCTGGTCCAGGCCGGACCGCTCCAGGTGGTAGAACCACACGTCGCAGGGGGCTTCGCTCATCCGGGGGTCAGACTCATCAATTCCTGGGCGACCTTATCAGCATGGGTGAGCATCGCGAGATGGCTGAGGTTCAGCCGTCGCACCGGCCAGTGGCGGATCGCCGCCTCGGCCGCCTCCGGTTCGTAGGCCCGGCTCAGCCGCAGATAGGATTGCAGCGGCGGCGCCCAGTTCTCGACCACCGGCGCGGGCGTCTCCAGCCAGTCGAGGGGAACCCGAGGCAGTTCGGCGATCACCTCCTCGCGCAAAGCCCGGTCGTGCAGGATCGCCGGCAACGGATCGGTCTCGAACCATTCGTTCCACGGCGGCAGGACGCCGTCCACCGCCAGCGTCCTCAAGCGGGCGACCAACGCGGGCGGGGCGGTGTCCAGCCAGCTGCGCCCAGGATGGGGCAGTATGGCGTCGGCGAAGATCACCCCGGCCGGCTGGTCCATCGCCGCCAGGATGCTGGGCGCGTGTCCGCCGGCGGCGCTGTGCGCCACCAGGGTCCAGCCCGCGCCATCCGCCAGGCCGGCGATCTCCGCCCCATCTTCTTCATAGGTCGGCGCGACGCCAAGCCGGCTGTAGTCCGCCGCCACCGCGGTCGCACCACCGGACACGAGTTCGTCGGCCACCGCCCGCCAGGTCGATGGCCCGACCAGCGGGCTGTGAACCAAAAGGAAGGCGGCCGTGGCTCAGCCCTCGTAGAAGTCCGCCGACAGCCGGTCGAGCAGGCGCACGCCGAAGCCGGTGGCGCCGGAGGGGATGGTCGGCACGCTGGAATTCGGCTTCCAGGCGGTGGAGGCCATGTCGATGTGCGCCCAGGGCACGCCGTTCACGAATCGCTGGATGAACATCGCCGCGGTGATCGAGCCGCCGTAGCGGGGGCCGATGTTCTTCATGTCGGCGGCGTGGCTGTCGAGCAGCTTGTCGTACTGCGCCGGCAGCGGCATACGCCAGAGCACGTCGTCGCTGGCCTTGGAGGCGGCCATCAGGTTCGAGGCCAGGGCCTCGTCGTTGCTGTAGACCCCGGCCAGATCCTTGCCGAGCGCCACCACGATGGCGCCGGTGAGCGTCGCCAGGTCGATCAGGATCTTTGGCTTGAAGCGGGTGTGGCAGTACCAGACCGCGTCGGCCAGCACGAGCCGGCCCTCGGCGTCGGTGTTGATCACCTCGATGGTCTGGCCGGACATGGAGGTGACGATGTCGCCGGGGCGCTGGGCGTTGCCGTCCGGCATGTTCTCCACCAGGCCGAGGATGCCCACCGCGTTGACCTTGGCCTTGCGAGCGGCCAGCGCATACATCACCCCGACCACCGCGGCAGAGCCGCCCATGTCGGTGATCATTTCCTCCATGCCCTCGGCACCCTTCAGGCTGATGCCGCCGGTGTCGAAGGTGACGCCCTTGCCGACAAAAGCGATCGGCGCGGCGTTAGGGTCCTTGGCGCACTTCCACTGCAGCACGGCCAGCTGGCTTTCGCGGACGCTGCCCTGGCCGACGCCTAGCAGCGAGCCCATGCCCAGCTTCTTCATCTCCTTCTCGCCCAGCACCTCGACTTCCAGGCCGAGAGACGAGAGCTTCTTCACCCGCCGGGCGTATTCTTCCGGATAAAGGATGTTGGCCGGCTCGGTGACCAGGTCGCGGGCGTAAAGGATGGCGTCGGCGAGGGTCGCGAGCGGCTTGAACGATTTGGCCGAGGCCTTCACGTCGGCGACGGCGACCTTTACCGATTTCACCGACGGCTTCTTCTCCGGCTTTTCCTTGGTGCGGTACTTGTCGAACCGGTAGGCTGCCAGCTTGATCCCGTAGGCCGCGTGCGCCGGACGGTCGGGCCCCGCGCCCGGCATGGCCAGCACCAGCACGTCGCTGCCGGAGTTCTTGGCGGCGTTATAGGCGTGGGCGCCGGCGCTCTCGGCGGCCTTTTCGTCGAAGGCCTTCTGCTTGCCCGCGCCGATCACCACCACCCGCGCGGCGGTTGTGCCGGTCGGGACCGGCAGGGTCAGCGACTGGCCCATGCCGCCGGTGAACCGGCTGGAGCCCACCGCCCGCTTCAGCGCGCCGCCCATCGCCTTGTCCAGCGCTTCGGCGGCGGGGGAATATTCGCCGTCCTCGAAAGCCAGCACCGCCAGGGCGGCCGAGGCGCCGGGCGCGACATCGGCGGCGACGAAATCGATCTTCATGGAAAAACTCTCTCAGCGACGGGGTCGCTTCGGCATAGTCCAACCCCGGGCGGCAGGGAAGCCGCAGGCATGGCGCCCGGGCCCACTCTAACTCGGCTTCAGTCCCAGCTGGCCGGCGAGCAGGCCGTCGACCGCGCGCTTGGGCAGGTGTTCGATCAGGAAGGTCTGCAGGGGATTGGGCGCCACCGTGTAGCGCACTTTCGGCTTGGCCACGCTGAGCGCGGTCTCGATCGCCCGGCCGAGGCGCTCGGGGGTCAGCGCGGCGTTGGCGCCGGGGCTCATGAACGCCTGCACCTTGGCCAGAGCGGCGGCGTAGGGCGTTTTGGCATAGGGCGAGAGATCGAGCTCCGCCCCTTTGACGGTCATCTCGGTGGCGACGAACCCCGGGGCGATGGCGATCACGTCGACGCCGAACAGCAGCATCTCGCGGCGAAGGCTCTCGGTCACGCCCTCCAGGGCGAACTTCGAGGCCACATAGGGGGCCAGGAACGGCAGCGCGGTCTTGCCGCCGACCGAGGTGATGTTGACGATCCTTCCAGGCCGCTCGCCCGGGCCGACCCCCTGCCAGAGCATCGGCGCGAAGGCCTGCAGGGTCGCCACCACCCCCACGACATTGACCTCCAGCTGCCGGCGCAGTTCCTCCAGCGGCAGTTCCAGCAGCGGACCGGCGACGGCTATGCCGGCGTTGTTGACCAGGCCGTAGAGCGGCTTGCCGCCCAGCGCCTCGGCCACCACCGCCGCGCCCGCCTTCACCGCCGCGGTGTCGGTGACGTCGAAGATCAGCGGCGTGAAACGCTCGCCCAATTCCTGGCGCACGGAGTCGGCGTCGGCCTGACGCCGGACGCTGCCGAACACCTGGTAGCCGGCGTCCACCAGCACCTTGGCCGCGCCGCGGCCGATGCCGCTGGAAACGCCTGTGATGACCACCGATTTCATGCGCGAGCCCCCGGAACCACGCCGCCGACCGGCGCCCGTCTGGCTCAACACATGGGGTCCGGGGCGCCTCCGTACAAACGGCTTCGCTTGACCATGGGCCGCGCCCTCCCCTAGCCTCGCTGCCATGTTGCAGACTGTCGTGAGCTGAAGCCCCGCGGACGCCGCGGTTTTTCGACCGGCCGAACCGGCGCGCCCCGCTCCAACGGGCCCGCGCCTGCCCGGCCTGTGCTCACACGTCTTCGAAAGCCAATCCATTGACCGACACCCACACCGACGCCGCCGCGGAGTCCCCCGGCGTGCCCATCCTCGTCACCGAGCGGCTGATGATCCGGCCCCTGCGCCCCGACGACCTCGACGACTGCCACCGCCTCTATCGGGAGATCAGCTGGGACGACACCAGCCTGCCCGAAGCTGAGAACCGCGCCCGGCGCGCCAGCTGGATCGACTGGTCGATCGCCAATTACCGTGAGCTGGAGCGACTGCATCAGCCGCCCCTCGGCGACCGGGCGATCGCCGACCGGGCCAGCGGCCGGCTGATCGGCCTGATCGGCCTCGTCCCCTGCCTCGCGCCGTTCGGCCAGTTGCCGTCGCAGGGCGCTGCCGAACACGCCCGCGCCCGCTTCGAACTCGGGCTGTTCTGGGCGATTTCGCCGGCGCGTCAGGGCCAGGGGCTGGCCAGCGAGGCCGCGAGGGCGCTGGTCGATCACATGTTCAAAGTCCGGCGGGTCGAGCGGCTGATCGCCACCACCGACTACGACAACCCGGCCTCGATGGCCGTCATGCGCCGGCTCGGCATGACCCTGGAGCGCAATCCGTTCCCCGACCCGTTCTACCTGCAGGTCGTTGGACGGCTGAACGCGGAGGATTGGGCATGACCGCCGAGCTGATAGTTCGCCGGGACGACGACCGCGGCGCCTTCGCCGATGGGCTGGACCGGGCGCGGGTGCTGGTGTTCGCCGCCGACACCGGCGGCGTCTACGGGCTGATGGAGTGGACCGTGGCGCCGGCGGCGGCCCCAGGTGGCGGCCACGGCGCGCACCGGCACCGCGGCTGCGAGGAGACCTTCTATGTCCGCGACGGGACGCTGGAGTTCCTGCTCGGCGAGGCCATCGTCACCCTCCGGGCCGGCGATTTCGTCCGCGCCCCGGCCGGCGTCCGCCACGGCTACGCCAACCGCACCGACCGGCCGGTGGAGCTGCTGATCAGCTTCCATCCCGGCGGCCTGGAGAGCCTGCTGCACAAGTACCGCAGCGACGGCGGCGATCCGGCCGGCGAAACCGGTTTCATGGCCGAGGCCGCCGCCCTGTTCGGTTCGGAATTCGGCTTGGACTAGGGCGCTTTAGGACGGCGGTTTTCTGGCTTAGCCTGAGGCTGTCAGAGGCGAGGCGACCAAGTGCGATTCCAGGCGACGGTGATCCCATCCGGCAACGCCACCGCGGTGGAGCTGCCGGCCGAGGTGGTGAAAGCGCTTGGCCCCGCCGCGCGCCCGCCCATCGTCATCACCATCAACGGCTACGCCTGGCGCAG
>Ga0302196_10006377_pt1 | contig 10415 bp, 7 predicted proteins | sample II_Bog_N1_3_FD_198794 | JGI IMG/M metagenome (GOLD analysis project Ga0302196, IMG submission 198794) | Peat permafrost microbial communities from Stordalen Mire near Abisko, Sweden - II_Bog_N1_3 | ecosystem: Environmental > Terrestrial > Soil > Wetlands > Peat | place: Sweden: Abisko, Stordalen...
ACCGGTGCCCGTGACGGAGTCGGTGGTGGAGTCGGGGGCGGAGTCGGGGGACGATGACGGTGAGCGGGCCGGTGACGATGACCGGGCCGGTGAGACCGCCGACAACTCCGTTCAGGATGCCGATGACCCCGACGAGGGGTCGTCCACCCCCGACCCCTTGCGCTTCAACAACTGGATGAAGCGCTCGGCGACCGGTGCGGTCATGACCGGGATCGCCGTCGGCCTGCAGCAGGCCCTCCAGCTTCCCCGGCAGGAACCGGCATTCGTCATCGAGGCCTCCGGTGAACCCCACGACCCCAATCGAGCCATCGACCTGCACTTCGACCCGGACAACCCGGCGGACACCGTGGCCATCATCCGGAGGCCGGCGCCCACCAACGCTCCCGAGGAGTCCTCACCCCCCGCCTGAGGCCGTCCCGTGCTTCCGGGTCGGCCGAGCGACCAGGGCCCGGCCGCCCACCGCAAGGGCTCCGTCCATGACCAGCACCACCCCCGTCCCGTAGGCCAGGCCGGCCACGGCATCGGTGGGAAGGTGCCACTGGAGCGCCACCACGGCCACGGCCATCCACACGGAGTAGGCCACGCCGACCACGATGGTCGCCGTGCGCCACCGGGCCGGCACGGCCAACGCTGCCGCCGTGGCCAGGGCGGCGGCACCCACCGTGGACCCGGACGGATACGACAGGCCGCCGCCCAGGTGCCTCCCGACCAGCGGCTTGAGGACCAGCTCGCAGGTGAGCAGGGCCAGGGGCGGGCCGACGAGGCAGGCCAGGGAGCGCAGGCGATCCGTGGGAAAGGCCACCGCGGCGACGAGCGCCGAGGCCACCACGATGACCGCCGGATAGCGAAGCACGGTGACGCGGGTCAGAGCACCGTTGCCGGACGGGCCCACCAGGTCGAGGACCCAGCGGTCGATGAACACCGGGCTCGGCCGGAAGGCGAAGACCACACCGACGACGGCCACGGCCAGGACCAGGACCGCTCCCACCAGCAGCTCGGTCCGGGCCCGGTGCTCCCGGTGGGCGGCTGCGGCCCGTCCATCCTCACGGGCCGTGGGCACGGCACGTGTCGGCCCGGCGGCGAGCGAGTCCATGGAGGGCACCCGATCGAGGATATCGGTGGTACCGGAGCGTTCAGCGCGGTGGCGTCGGGTTCCACCGGTATCGTTGACCAGGGATGATGCCGTCGGTAGAATTGCGCGGTTGAGCCTCCCGTGAAGCCCGAGCGCACGTCCGCCGGCCGACGGTGCTCCTCAGCCGGTCGTCGAACCCGCAGGGTGGCCGTGGTGCGACGTCGGCCCTGCCCCGAGGCCGTCGTACAAGTACGTGAGGAGCGGCATTGGTAGAGCATCCCCCCAGCGTTGAGACCGAGGCCAGGCCACTGTGGTTCGGCCCCGACGACCGTCCCCTGTTCGGTTGGCTGCACGCCCCCGTCGACGGATCGGTCCGCGGGGGTGTGGTGCTGTGCCAGCCCATGGGCATCGAAGCCATCTGCACCTACTTCACCTACCGGGTCCTGGCCGAGGAACTCGCCCAGCGGGGGCTCGCCGTCCTCCGCTTCGACTACGACGGCACCGGTGACTCCTCAGGCCGTGAAACCGACCCCGACCGCCTCGACGCCTGGTTGGACAGCGTCAGCTCGGCCACCGACTACCTCTTGGACGCGGGGGTGCCGACGTGCGCACTGGTCGGCGTCCGGATGGGGGGGCTCTTCGCTGCCAACGAGGCCTGCCGCCGGGGTGGGGTCGACGCCCTGGTCCTGTGGGACGCCTGCCTCTCGGGACGTTCCTTCCTCCGGGAGCAGACCTTTCTGCGCCACCTGAGCGGGACCGGCGACCACCTCCCGGCCGGGCCGGACGACGGGGCCGTCGAGGCGCCGGGACTCCGATTCGCCCGCGAGACGGTGAAGTCACTCGGCGACCTCGATCTGGGCCGGATGGAAGGGACGCTGGCCAAGCGGACCTTGGTCCTGACCCCGCCCACGATGTCGAGGCCGCGACGGCTGCAGCGACGCCTCGAGGGATGTGCCGTCGACTGGCAGGAGGCGACCGGGCAGAAGGAGCTGCTGGACTCGGCGTTGCAGGCCACCCCGTTCGAGACCATCGCGCGCACGGCCGACTGGCTGTCGGACGCCCTGCACGGCGACCCGGTCGGGTTGGTGTTGCCCGACCTCAACCCGAACGCCGTCGTCGACAGGCCGACTTTGGGCGGGCCCGTCGTCGAACGCCCCGTCGAGCTCGGGCCTCTCCGGCTCTTCGGGATGGTCACGGAGCCCGGCACCGGCGCATCGGGCCCCACCATCGTCTTCGTGAACGAGGGGAACACCCACCACATCGGGCAGGCCAGGATCTGGGTCGACCTGGCCCGCGCCCTGGCCTCCTCGGGGTTGCGCGTGCTGCGCTTCGACCTCAGCGGCAACGGCGACAGCGCGACCCGACCCGGACAGCCGGCCCATGTGGCCCGGGCACCGGAAGCCATCGACGACGTGTACGAGGCCATGGCGGCGATCGCCCCCGATCGACCGGGCGATGTGGTGCTGGTCGGATTCTGCTCCGGCGCCTATCAGGTGGTCGAACAGGCGCTGATCCATCCTCCCCGGGGCATCTGCATCATCAACCCCTCCTTCTCGTTCGTCCCGCCCGAGCGGCCGCCGACGGCCCGGCCGGCCCGCCGGGCCACCAGGGGCTGGGTCCTGCGCGTCGTCGGCCCGGTGCTCGGTTGGTGGGGCCGGGACCGCGAGCCGGCCGAGCGCGAGCGCTGGGTCAGGTCGGTCGAAGCGGGGACATGGCCGGAGTCGATCGCCACCCGTCACCCGGAGATCCCCTCCGCCGTGTGGTGGGCCGTCAACCACGCCCTCGTGGAGAACCCCCCGATCGGCACGCTCGAGCACATCCTCGACTCGGGGGTCGACACCCTGCTGGTGTGCGGACCGGGTGATCTCCTCCCGGTCACCCTGGGGGCGGAGGGCCGCATGCGCAGGCTCGAGAAGGCGCCGCGCTTCACGCTGGCCCTGCTCGGCGACCTCGACCATGCGTCGTGGGTGCTCCGTCAGCGGGAGGCACTCATCGACGTGGTCCAGACCCATCTGACCGACGCCTACGGGGTCCGCAACCCCGGCCCATGACCACCACCGGCCGGTTCGGGCCCCTCTGCCTACCGGGCGGTTGACGCCGAGGCAGCCGCATCGAGCACGGCGAGGAACCGGGTGGCCAGACCGGTCCACGTCTCCGGTTCACCGTGGATGGGCCCGGGCCCGGGCGGCCGTGGCCCCTCGTCGAGCAGGTGGAGCACGGCATCGGTGAAGGCCTCCCGGGCGGCCACGGTGATGGGCGGGTCCAGATCCCGGAATCCGGCCACGGGCGTGGCCACCACCGGGCGACCGAGGGCCACGAACTCACGGGCCTTGATGGGGTCGAGGCTCTCGACGAACGCCGTGGTCTGGTGGGGGACGACCAGGACGTCGGCGTGCTGGAGGTAGCCCGGAAGCACGGCATAGGGCCGGCTTCCGAGGATGACGGCACCGGAGTCGGCCAGCAACTGGCTGACCTCGCCCGACAGGCTGTTCGGCCCCACGAACACCAGGGTCGCCCTCCCGGACAGCGCCCGGGCCAGTTCGAGGCAGAGGTCGATGTCGAGCCGCCCGGCACTCAGCGTCCCCTGGTACAGGACGATCGGGCCATCGGGAACATCGGCGGGTCGTGCCATCGGCTCCCGCAGGTGATCGATGTCCACCCCGTTCGGGATGAGGTGCACCGGTCGGTCCCGGCCACGGGTCCGGGCCAGGGCCGGTGAACAGACGACCACCTCGGAGGCGTCACGGAGCAGTGAGGCGTCGTTCCGGTGCAGGCGCTCCAACTCCCGGGTCTCGCCCTCCCCCAGCAGCCAGTCGTCGGTCACGTCGTAGACGCTGGGCCAGCCCGTCCCGGGGATGAACGGGGCGTAGGTGCTGTCGTTGACCCAGAGCACCGGGCGGCTGAATCCGAGGTGCCGCCCCGCCGCCAACGCCTGGCGGAACAGGGAGCTGTCCCCCCGGGGCCAGACCCGGCGCGGCATCCACTTGCGGGGCGTCATGGCCCACAGCCGACCGGTGTCGCCGACGGAATGGAGCGGGGCGAGCTCGGGAAGGTGGCCCTGGCGCAGCGACCACAAGATGTCCACCGGGTTGCCGACGAACAACAGGCGCATGGAGGGTCGGAGGGCCAGCAGCTCGCTGGCCAGATGCTGGTTCCGACGCCAGACGTCGTCCCACGGCTCGAGGGAGAGGCAGATCACGTCGAATGGTCGGGGCAGGGACAACGGTCGCCTCCTCTCGAAGCGTGGACGGCACCCAGGGCGTCACCGGTGGATGGGTTCGGGCATCGGCGGGGTCAACCGGGATCATGCTATTCCACGGCCGTTCACGTCCGATCGGCGCAGGACGCTCCCGGGCACCCTGGCGCGGCACCGGAGTGGGCCTGCCGTGGCCGCTCCAGGCGTTACTGTGGTCGATCCCCTTCCGTCGTCCGCCCCCACCCGTCGATCGCTCGCGTCGCTCGGATCCCCGGGTACCAGATCGGCGTCCCGCACGACCATGAGTCCCCGTCTGGCTCTCGCCACGCTGGCCGTCGGCCAGCCCATGGGCCAGCAGGTCTACGAGCAGGAGATGGCCGATCGGGCTCCCGGTGCGCTGGGGCCCGGGTGGGCGGTGGACCGGGTCACGGTGCGGACCCTCCGGTCCCCGCTGGCCGGCACGGCCCGGATTCCCTCCCGCCTGTTGGCGGACGCCTCGCCCCTGGTCCGACGGTGTGTCGGCACCCTGCTCTACCGCGGCCACGATGTCGTCCACCGCTTCGACCTCCGTCTGCCTCCCGCTCCGCACCCGGAGGTACTCACGGTGCACGATGTCGTGTCGTGGCGCTTCCCCGACGAGGCCATGCCCCCGTCGGACGCCGCCTCCAGCGCCCGCCGGGCGGCGGCGGTCGTGTGCCCGTCGCAGTTCTCGGCCGACGAGGTCTGTGCGCAGTTCGGGTTGTCCACCTGTGTCGCCATCCCCAACGGCGTCAATCCGGCGTTCTTCGACGTCGACCCGCTCCCGCCCGAGGGGTTGGCGGCACTGGGCATCCGGGCTCCCTTCGTGGTGCACGCCGGCGGCTGCACGCAACGCAAGAACCTGGCCGGACTGGCCGGGGCGTGGCCCAAGGTCCGATCGGTGCACGGTGACACCACGCTGGTGATGATGGGGCCGACCGATCCCCGCCGGAACCGGCTCTTCGACCCACTCCCCGGCACCTGCCTCATCGGCCGGGTGGACGACGCCACGGCCCGGGGCGTGATGGCGGCGGCGTCGGCCCTGGTGGTTCCCTCGGTCTACGAGGGATTCGGACTCCCCGCCCTGGAGGGGATGGCCGTCGGCGTGCCCGTGGTGGCCGCCCGCCGCAGTTCGCTCCCCGAGGTGTGTGGCGACGCCGCCTATCTGGTGGACCCCGACCCCGACGGCCTGGCCGAGGGCCTCGTGGCCGCTCTGGACGGTGGGTCGGAGACCGAGGCCATGGTGGCCAGGGGCCGGCGGCGTGCTCCCCTGTTCACCTGGGAGTCCAGTGTGGCCTCGCACGCCACCCTGTGGCGCCGCTACGCCAGCTGAGCCCTCCGGTCGGCGGCGGCGAGCCGCACCCCCTCGATCACACCGGTGACCGAGGCCACCACGACCACCGCCATGCGCAGCACGGCCGCACCGGCGGCCGTGGACGCTCCCCGCACGTCGTGGTCCCGCGCCCGGCCCCGGGCCCGTCCGAGGCGGGTCTTCCCGTCGTCCAGACCCGCGCCCATCGAGGTAGCCAGATACCGCCGGACCGTCGGGCTCGTGATCCCGAAGTTCCGGATCAGCAGGATCAGATGGTTCTTCTGGGCCCAGTAGGCGTAGCGAAGGTCGAACCGTTGCCCCTTGGCATACGGGGCGGCCACGTGCTCGACCACGGCGTCGGGGACGTAGACGAGTCGATGGTCGGCCGCTCTGACCCGCAGGCACAGGTCGGTCTCTTCACGGACACACGTCCCCGCGTAGCCGTCCCGAATCCCGCCGAGGGCATCGAGCACGGTGCGCCGGAAGGCCATGTTGGCCCCCAGAAGGTGGTCGACCTCGAGGTTCTTCCCGGGATCGGCGGCGAAATTGCCGGTGATGGTGCCGTCATCCCAGAGTCTCCCTATGGCCTCCACGCCTTCGGTCAGCTCGCCGGGCTGCCTGCGGATCTGCCGCCCGCCTACCGCCCCGACGGTCGGGTCGTCGAAGGCCGGGAGGAGCATCTCCAGCCAGTCCGGCTCGGCGAAGGCGTCGTCATCGATGAAGGCGAGGACGTCGCCGGTGGACAGGTGGTAGCTGATGTTGCGGGCCGTGGCCATGGCCCCGTGGCCGGCGGCGCACACGGCGTAGGTCACCTCGGGAAACTGCTCCCGGACCAGACGCTCGGTGTCACGACCGGTGGAGGAGTCGACGACGATGATCTCCTCGGGCGGATGGGTCTGGCTCCGCAGGTGCCGGAGGCAACGGGCCACGAACTCGGGCCGCTCGTAGGTGATGACGGCGACCGATGTCGTGAGGGGCACGACCGGGCGGCCACCGACCGGTGCCGGCTGGTCGTCCACCGCCCGGAGTTGCTCAGATGACGTCGGCAAATCCCCGCTCCATCTGCTCGAAGATGATCGCCCCACCGACGAACACGACGACGGGCACGATGATGGATGCTCCGATCTCCCACCAGTGCGGGAACGGCTGGCGCACGAAGGACCACTGGAACTCCTGGAGCAGCCAGGTCAGTGGGTTCAGCTCGTAGATGAACCGGTACTTGGCGGGAACGTTGTCGATCGAATACGCGATGGGGCTGGCATAGAGCAGGAACTGCAGGATGAAGGGAACGAAGTAGTTGACGTCCCGGTAGCGCACGGTGAGGGCGGCCGTCACCATGCCGATGCCGCTGGCCAGGAGGATGACCATGAGCGTCCACACCGGACTGACCAGGACTGCGTACCCGGGGTTGACCCCGTAGACCACGAGGAGCACGACGAGGAAGACGGTGGACACCAGGAAGTCGATGAGGCACGAGTAGACGACGGCCAAGGGCACGAGCATGCGGGGGAAGAAGACCTTGGACACCAGGTCGCGGTTGGAGATCAGCGATCCCTGGGCCCGGGGGATGATCCCGCTGAACAGGTTCCAGGCCAGCAGCCCCGTGAAGATGAAGACCATGGGTGGCGCGCCACCGAAGGAGAGGTGGGCGACCTTCCCGAAGACCAGGACGAAGACGAGGGCGGTGAGGAGGGGCTGCAGCACCACCCAGACGATCCCGAGGGCGGTCTGGCGGTAGCGGAGGGTGACGTCCCGGGCCCCGAACCGGTACAGCACCTCCCGCGCCTCCCACAGGTCGGCGACCTTGGGGAGGGAGAACCGTCGCGGTGGCGTGATAACGATGGTGGGCACGGTTCCTCAGCTCTGGGAGTAGTCGAAGTCGGGGAACACGACACCGTGGTCGGTGCCGTCGGGGGTGGTCGGATGGGGATAGGGCGTCACCGGGAGCACCTGGAAGTGGCAGGCCTGCTCCCAGATGTCGGTGGCCCGGCCGCCGGCATGGAGGAAGAGATCCGCCGTGTAGGCCCCAGGCTTGAGCCACGGCGTCCGGATCAGGAGCCGGCCCTCGTTCTCGGTGGCCGGATCGAGGTAGAAGTCGACCACCCGGGAGTCGCACTGGGCGATGACCATGCCGTCCTCGTTGTTGACGAAGCAGGAGACGTGGTACGGACTGCCGAAGCCGGGGCTGGCCCCCACGGTGAACTCCACCTCCACCTCGTCACCCGGCTTGGTGATGTCCGACGCCACGTCGACATGGGTGAAGCGGATCTCCCCGGTGCCGGGCCGGTGGGTGGCTTCCTGCCTGACCGGTGCGTCGCGCAGGAAGCTGCGCTTGTACTCCTCGAGCACGTCCTCCACCGTGCCGTGGAGCACGAGGTGGCCGGCGCTCAGGTAGATGGCCGACGTGCACAGGTCGGAGACGGTCTGCAGCTGGTGGCTGACCACGATCACCGTGCGGCCGTCCCGGGCCACCTCGCGCATCTTGCGGAGGCACTTGGCCTGGAACTCGGAGTCGCCCACGGCCAGGACCTCGTCCACGACCAGGATCTCGCTGTCGAGGTGGGCGGCCACGGCGAAGGCCAGTCGGATGTACATCCCCGTCGAGTACCGCTTGACCTGTGTGTCGAGGAACCGCTCGGTCCCGGCGAAGTCGACGATGGCGTCGAAGCGCTGGTCGATCTCCTTGCGCCGCATGCCGAGGAGCGTGCCGTTCAGGTAGACGTTCTCGCGCCCGGTGAGCTCGGGATGAAAGCCGGTCCCCACCTCGAGCAGACTGCCCACCCGTCCTCCGAGCTCGATCCGGCCGGTGGTCGGTGCGGTGATCCGGTTGATGATCTTGAGGAGGGTGCTCTTGCCGGCCCCGTTGCGACCGATGATGCCGACGACCTCGCCCCAACCGACGTCGAAGGACACATCGTGCAGCGCTTCGAACTCCTCGAAGTGCTTCTTCTTCCCCTTCAGGCGCTTCAGCAGGGCTTCGGACGCGTACGAGTCCCGGTCCTCCTGGCGGAGGATCCGGTAGGTCTTGGAGACGTTCGACACCGAGATGGAGGCGTCCGTGGACGCGGGGTCGACCCTAGAAGGCAGTTGTTGGAGTACCAATTGATCCTCGTTCGCAGGCAGAAGTCCTGCCCTTGAGGATCGACACGTCAGTCGTCAAGCTTGAGGGCGGACACGAACGCCTCCTGGGGGACCTCGACCCGGCCGATGTTCTTCATCTTCTTCTTCCCCTCCTTCTGCTTCTCCAGCAGCTTGCGCTTCCGGGTGATGTCCCCCCCGTAGCACTTGGCCAGGACGTCCTTGCGACGGGCCTTGACCGTCTCCCGGGACAGGACCCGGCCCCCGATGGCGGCCTGGATGGGCACGTCGAACATCTGGCGGGGAATCAGCTGGCGCAGCTTCTCGGTCATCCGCCGGCCGTAGAAGTCGGCCTGGGACCGGTGGACGATGGTCGAGAAGGCGTCGACCGGGGTGTGGTTGATGAGCAGGTCCACCTTGACCAGGTCGGCGGTGGCGTAGCCCTCGGGCTCGTAGTCGAGGCTGGCGTACCCCTTGGTCCGGCTCTTCAGCTGGTCGAAGAAGTTGACGACCACCTCGGCCAGGGGGATCACGTAGACGAACTCCACCCGCTCCGGGGAGAGGTACTCCATCTTGACCATCTCGGCCCGGTGGCCCTGACAGAGGTCCATGATCGTGCCCGTGTACTCGGCCGGGGTCAGGATGGTGGCCCGCAGCATGGGCTCGTCGACGTGGTCGAGGTGGGTGGGCTCGGGCAGCTCGCTCGGATTGTCCACATCCACCTCGTCCCCGTTGTTGAGGTAGGCCCGGTAGGCCACCGACGGTGCCGTGGCGATGAGCGAGAGGTCGAACTCTCGCTCGAGCCGCTCCCGCACGATCTCCATGTGCAGCAGACCGAGGAACCCGCACCGGAAGCCGAAGCCGAGGGCCCGGGAGGACTCGGGCTCGTGGGTGAAGCTGGCGTCGTTGAGCCGGAGCTTCTCCAGGGCGTCCCGCAGGTCGGGGAGCTCGTCCCCATCGATGGGGAAGATCCCGCAGAAGACCATGGGCTTGGGATCACGGTAGCCGGCCAGGGCGGTGGCGGCAGGATGGCTCGCCGTGGTCACCGTCTCGCCGGAGCGGGCGCTGCCCACCTCCTTGATGCCGGCGATGAGGTAGCCGACCTCGCCGGGCCCGAGCTCGTCCACGGGGACGGTGACCGGGGTGCGGATGCCGATCTCTTCGATCTCGTGGTTGCTGGCCGCCTGCATGAACCGGAGCCTGTCCGTGCCGAGCAGGGTGCCGGCCATGACCCTGATGGAGCTGACCACCCCCCGGTACTGGTCGTAGGCCGAGTCGAAGATCAGGGCCTGCAGCGGCGCCGCCGGGTCACCGACCGGCGCGGGGATCCGCTCCACGATGGCGTCGAGCAGCTCGGGCACGCCCACCCCGGTCTTGGCCGAGATGTGGAGGATGCTGGTGGCCTCGATCCCGAGCACCTGCTCGATCTCGGCGGCACACCGCTCCGGATCGGCGGCGGGGAGGTCGATCTTGTTGAGCACCGCCACGATCTCGAGGTCGTTCTCCAGGGCCTGGTAGCAGTTGGCCAGGGTCTGGGCCTGGATCCCCTGGGAGGCGTCGACCAGGAGGACGGCACCCTCGCAGGCGGCCAGGGACCGGCTGACCTCGTAGCCGAAGTCGACGTGACCGGGGGTGTCGATCAGGTGGAGCGTGTGGTCCAACCACTGCACCCGGACGTTCTGGGCCTTGATGGTGATGCCCCGTTCCCGCTCGATGTCCATAGAGTCGAGGTACTGCTC
>Ga0302196_10006379_pt1 | contig 10412 bp, 6 predicted proteins | sample II_Bog_N1_3_FD_198794 | JGI IMG/M metagenome (GOLD analysis project Ga0302196, IMG submission 198794) | Peat permafrost microbial communities from Stordalen Mire near Abisko, Sweden - II_Bog_N1_3 | ecosystem: Environmental > Terrestrial > Soil > Wetlands > Peat | place: Sweden: Abisko, Stordalen...
GACCTCGCCGCCGGGCGGGCCGAAGGCCCCGACGGCGTCGCGGATCGCCTCGCGCACCGAGAAAGCAAGCATGAGGGGCGGCTCGCCCACCGCCTTGCTGCCGTGGATCGTGTTGGCTTGGGTCGCCTGGGGCAGCAGCGTGACGCGCAGGTCGACCGGGGCGTCGCTGATGGCGGGAATCTGGTAGGTGCTGGCGCTGTGGGTCAGCAGCCGGCCCTGCTGGTCCCAGAGCAATTCCTCGCGCGTAAGCCAGCCCATGCCCTGCACGAATCCCCCCTCGATCTGGCCGCGGTCCACCCCCGGATTGAGCGAGTCGCCGACATCGTGCACGATGTCCACCCGCAGCACGCGGTGCATGCCGTTGTACCCGTCGACTTCGACCTCGGCGACGGCCGCGCCGCACGCAAAATAATGAAACGGGCGCCCCGTCGCCGTGGTCCAGTTCCAGGTGATGCCCGGCGTGGCATAGTAGCCCGTCGCGGCCAGGCTGATGCGTTCGTGATAGGCCTGGCGGCACACGGCGGCGAAAGTTAAGGGTGAGCGCGGCGTCCCGCCGCGTTCCGGGGAGGTGACGAGGCGGGACGCCTCGTCTACGTTCCCATCGCGGAAGACCACGTCGGCCGTGGCCACCTCTGTCCCCGTTCTCTTTGCCAGCATTTTCGCCGCGACCGGCGCCAGCCGCTGGCGGAGTGTCGCGCAGGCGTCCTGCACCGCGGCGCCGTTGAGGTCGGAGCCCGCCGAGGCGGCGGTAGCCGAGGTGTTGGGCACCTTGTCCGTGCGGGTGACCATGACGCGGATGTCCGCCTCGGGCAGTCCCAGCTCGCGCATCGCGATGCCGCGGATCTTGGTGTGCAGTCCCTGCCCCATCTCGGTGCCGCCGTGGTTCACCTGCACCGTCCCGTCCTGATAGATCAGCACCAGGGCCCCCGCCTGGTTGTAGGCCCCGTGGGTGAAGGATATGCCGAATTTGACCGGCGTCACGGCCAGGCCCCGCTTGATCCTCGGGTGCTCCCGGTTCCAGGCGTCCACCGCCCCGCGCCGTTCGGCAAATGCCGACTCGCGCATCGCCTGGCTCCAGATCGTTTGCAGCCGGTTGTCCCCGATCTCCTGCCCGTAATGGGTCGTGTTGGTCTCGCCGGATCCCCGGTAGAGGTTGCGCTCCCGCACCGTCTCCGGGGGCAGCCCGAGGTGCCGGGCGACCCGGGCGACGATCTCCTCGATCACGATCATCCCCTGGGGACCGCCGAAACCCCGAAACGCGGTGTGGGAGGTGAGATTCGTCTTCGCCACCCGCCCGGAGGCGTCCATCGCCGGGAGATAGTAGGCATTGTCGACGTGGAACAGGGCGCGATGCAGGACCGGCAGGGACAGGTCGAGCGACCAGCCGCCGTCCGCCAGCAGCTCGATCCGCGCCGCCCGGAGCCGGCCGTCGCCGTCGAAACCCACCTCGAACCCCGCCCAGAACGGATGCCGCTTGCCCGTGAGCGTCATGTCGACGTCGCGGTCGAGCTGGAGCCGCACCGGCCGGCCGGTGACCTTCGAGGCCAGCGCGGCGAGCGCCGCATAGGGATTGCCCTGCACCTCCTTGCCGCCAAAGCCTCCGCCCATGCGGGGCGCCTCGACGACGACGCGGTGGCGCGGCTCGCCGAGGACCTCGGCCACAATCGACTGGATCTCCGAGGGGTGCTGGGTCGACGAACTGACGAAGACGGTCCCATCCCCGCCCACCTCGGCCCAGGCAGCCTGGGTCTCGAGATAGAAATGCTCCTGGCCCCCAAACTTGAACTCGCCCTCGAGCCGGTGCGGCGACGCCGCCAACTCCGCCGCGCAATCGCCGCGCCGCAGCCCGTGCGGCTCGGAATGGTAGCTGTTCGCCGCCCGGGCCTCGGCCAGGGTCAGGACCCCGGGGAGGGGATCGTACTCGACCTCGACGAGCGCCGCAGCCGCACGGCAGGCCGCCAGCGACTCGCCGACCACGACCGCCACGATCTGCCCGTGGTAGAAGACCTCGTCGTGCGCGAGCACGGGCTCGTCGTGCCGCGACCCGCTGCTGTTGTTCAGGCCCGGGATGTCCTCGGCCAGCAGGACCGCCGCCACGCCCGGCGCGCGGCGGGCCGCCGTGGCATCGCGCCGTTTGATCCGGGCGCGCGCATGCGGCGCCGACACCGGCCAGAGCTCGAGCATCGGCCGCTTTTGCGCGGTGTCGTCGACATAGAGCGCGCGGCCGGTCACATGGCCCACCGCGCTTTCGTGGGTGAGCGCACGGGAAGGAACCGGCTCCGGCCAGGCCGGGCTGGCCGCAAAATCCAGCGCGCCGTCCTGGGCCTCGCTCCGGTCTCCGGCCGCGAACTTCCGCCAGAGGCTGCCGATCAGCCCGCGCCGGTAGGCCGCCCCGCCGCGCACATCATCGATTGGTGTAAACTCGCTCCGCAGGATCTCCTCCACCGCTCCGGCGGCGTCCGCCAGGGTCCGGCCCTCGAGCGCGGCCTCCGCCCGGCGGGCGCGGCTGGTTGTCGCCGCCGCGCCGCCGTAGGCCAGGCGGGCGCGCCGCACCACCCCCGCGCCGTCGCAGTCGACGCAGAAGGCCCCGGCCACGATGCTGATGTCCAGCTCGCGGCGCTTGGAGACTTTCAGGAAATCAGCCCGGCGGATCAGGCCGCCGTCCCCGGTGGAAAGCCGCGGGAGCACGACCTCGAGGATCACCTCATCGGGCCGCAGGACGGTCCGGCGATAGCCGGTGAAAAATTCCGCCAGCGGCACGGTGCGCTCGCCGCCAGCCGACGCCAGCACGAGTTCCGCGTCGAGCGTGAGCAGCACCGGCGCGCTGTCCCCAATGGGCGAGGCGGTCGCGAGGTTGCCGCCGAGCGTAGCGCGGTTGCGGATCTGGCGCGAGGCGAAGACCCGCAGCATCTTGGCCAGGGAGGGAAATTCGCCGGCCAGGGCCTCCTCGATCGCGGTGAGCGTGGCCGCACCGCCGAGGCGCCAGGCGGCGGGCGTGCTCGTGATGCGCGTCAGCTCCGGCACGCCCTCGGTCGAGATCAGGAGCGGAAAGGCCCTGAATCTCTTGTTGAGCTCGACGCCGATTTCCGTGGCTCCGGCGACGAGGCGGCCCTCGGGGTGCGTGGCCTTGAGCGCAAACAGCTCCACCAGCGAGGTGGGGCGCAGAAAACGCGCCGACCCGCCGGTATAGTCGACGGCGCCAGGCGGCGCCACCGGCTCGCCGAGGCGCCGGTGGAAGGCATCATTCGCCGCCGCCGGGCGCTGCGCCAGCGCCGCCACCGCCGCGTCGCGGATCGGCCGGTATCCGGTGCAGCGGCAGAGATTGCCGCAGAGCTGGTCGCTGATCTGCCAGGGCTCGCGGCAGTCCCCGCGATAATACGCCTCGAACATCGAGACCACGAAGCCCGGGGTGCAATAGCCGCACTGCGAACCGTAAAAATCGACCATCGCGGCCTGCACCGGGTGCAGGCGTTCGGGGTGCCCGGGTTGGCCGCCCTGCAGTCCCTCCACCGTGACGATCTCCCGGCCGGCGACCATCGGCAGCAGCGCAATGCAGCTGTTGAAGGCGCGGTAGGCGGGCCGGCCGGCCGCGTCGCGCTCGAGCAGCGCCACGGTGCAGGCGCCGCAGTCCCCCTCGTCGCAGCCGCGCTTGCTGCCGGTATGCCCGCGCGTGCGGAGGTATTCCAGCAGGGTCAGCGTGGCCGGCGCACCGTCCACGCGCACCGTCCGTCCGTTCAGGATGAATTCAAAGGCCCCCTCCATCGCGAAATTCTGGCAGACGCGACCGTGAATGTAAAGTGGCGCAGGCAGCTTGCCACCGTGGCACGGGCATCTTGCCCGTGTCTCATGTGCCCATGGGCCTGAGCCCATGCTTGCTCCCAGCCTTCAACACCCGGGCGTTCCGCCCCTCCCAAAAGCTCTTGGGCTGGAAGCCCAAGCTACGTTCAAACCGCCAGCCGCGCCAGCGTGTGCGCCAGCACCTCGACCCCGGAGGCGATGTGCTCGGGGCTCGCGTATTCCTCCGGCCGATGGCTCCAGCCATTGCGGCACGGGATGAAAATCATCGTCGTCGGACAGATCCGGGCCATGAACAGGGAGTCGTGATAGGCGCGGCTGACCATGCGCCGGCTGCGCAGGCCCAGGTCCGCGCAGGCCTGCTCCGCGAGGGCGATCGTGGTCGGGTCGCCGGCCGCCGGCGGATCGGAGTTGATCTCCTCAAACTCCAGCCGGACTCCGCGGCGGCCGCACGACTCCTCCGCGGCGCGGCGAATGGCCGCCAGGGCCCGCGCGCGCGTTTCCAGGCGCGTGTCGCGCAGGTCGATCTCCAGCCGGGCCCGGTTCGGCACGCTGTTGATCGCCCCCGGCTCAATGTGCCAGACCCCGGTGGTGCCCACCGTGTCGGGGCTGCCGCTCTCCAGCGCCGCCCGCTCGACCGCCAGCGCGATCTCCGCCGCCGCCAGCGAAGCGTCGTGCCGCACCGGCATGAGCACGGCACCCGCGTGCCCTCCCTCCCCCAGCAAGGTCAGCCGGTAGCTGCTCGGCCCGGCGATCGCCTCGACGATGCCGATCGGAATGCCCTCCCGCTCCAGCACGGGCCCCTGCTCGATGTGCAGCTCGACGAACGCATGGTAGAAATGGGCGGGCAGCCGGACCGATTCCAGCTCGCCGCGGCAGCCGGCCGCGTGGCGCAGTTCATCCAGCGAGCGGCCCTCGGCGTCGCGCAGGCTCCGGGCGCGCTCCACCGGCAGGGAGCCGGCGAGCAGCCGGCTGCCGAGGCAGCCGAGGCCGAAGCGGGTCGGCTCCTCCGCGGTGAACATCACGACCTCAAGGGAGCGGCGGGGCCGAAACCCCGCCTGCCGCAGCGCGTCCAGCGCCGCCAGGCCGCCGAGCACGCCCACGACCCCATCGTAGCATCCGGCGTTGGGGATGGCGTCGGTGTGCGATCCGGTGGCCACGGCCGGCAGGTCCGGCTCGCTCCCCGGCCAGCGCGCAAAGATATTGCCCACGGCGTCCTCGCGCACCGCGCAGCCGGAGGCGCGGGCCCGGCGGCGGACCGCCTCCCGCCCCTGCTGGTCCGCCTCGGAAAACAGGATGCGGGTGACCACCGGCGCCGGTGCGGAGGAGATCAGCGCCAGCTCCGCGAGGTCCCGCGAGAGGCCATCGCGATCAACGCGCAGGCGCGTCGGGGCGGGCGGCGGGTTCATAGCGCGGCGCGGTTCACATCCTTGTAATAGAGGTACGAGGCGGGCTGCTTGCCCATGGCCACGAACCACTGCGGACAGTACGGCGCCATCCAGATTACATCGCCCGCCGCCACCGGATACCAGGAATCCTCCAGCCGGTAGACGCCCTGACCGGCCAGCATGATGAGACCGTGTTCCATCACGTGGGTTTCCACGAACGGCAGCGTGGCCCCGGGTTGATAGGTGAAGATGTTGACCGCCATGTCGTAGGCCGGCTCGTCGGGCAGGAGCACCTGCAGCCGCGCATCGGGATCGCCGAGAAACGGCTGGCCCTTCACCCGCGCCGCGTCGCCGATCACCGCCCGGGGCGAGGCCGCGCCGGCCAGGGGAACGAATTCCTTCTCGAACAGGGTCACCCGGGTGCCGCGCTCCGGCGCCGAGATCGACCAGGGCTCGCCAGCGGGAGCGAAGAAAAAACCACCGGCGGCGCAGCGCTGCTTCACCCCTCCGATTGTCACCAGGCCACCGCCCGACATAAAATAGCCGGCCGTCTCGATCGCGCCCGCCGCCAAAGCCGCGCGTCCGCCCCGCTCGAAGGTGACCAGCAACTGGGCGAACTTTGCGCCCATGGCCTCGGAAATCAGGATGACCGCCGCCGCCCCGGTGATTCCGGGCACGCTGCTGGTCACATGCCCGTCCGGCGCCAGCAGCGCATGCCGGGCCGCGACTCGGGTGCGGGTATGGCCGTAGGGCGTTGTCATGGCCCGATCCCATCACAATTAGCCACAATCGCGAAGGTTTTTTTGGGATGTCCCCGGCAAGTCACCTTGCATTTCGTGGCCTGGGCTTCCAGCCCAAGAGCTCACCAGGACATGGGCTGGAAGCCCATGCCACCTTTCAGCTTCCCGGACGTAAAAACTGCCCCCGGGGTACGGGGCTCGCCCGCTTTCCATCGGTCCAAACCGCGGCGCCCCGCACATAGGTATGCGTGATCCGCGCCCCGCTGCGCATCCCGATATACGGACTCAGCCGGTGCCGGGTCAGCAGCTCGCCTGCGCCGATCTCCCTCTCCGCCCCAAACTCGATGAGCGAAAAATCCGCGTCCTTCCCCGCGGCGAGCTCGCCCTTGTGCCGGCCGATCCGGAAGCGGCGGGCCACGTTGCGCGCCAGCGTCGCGGCCAGCAAGGGCAGGTCGCGCTCCGCCGTCGCGGCCACCGCGGAAAACAGCAGCTCAAACCCGTGCTGGCATCCGGCGATGCCCCCCCAGATCGCGAAAAAGTCCCGGTCGGTCTTCATCTCCGGCGGCGCGGGCGAGTGGTCGGAGCCAATGGTATCGACCTCCCCCGTGCGCCACCGCCGCCAGAGCTCCTGCTGCCGCGCCGCGTCCCGCAGCGGCGGCGCGCACTTGGCCGGCGCCCCAAGTCGCTCGACGTCCCGGTCGGTCAGCAGCAGGTAATGGGGACAGGTCTCGGCGGTGACATCCACCCCGCGCGCCTTCGCGGCCGCGATGAGCGCCAGGCCCTCGGGACTGCTGACATGCACGATGTGCAGGGCGCACCGGGTCTCGCCCGCCAGGTCCAGCGCGACCCGGATGGCCGCCAGCTCGACCTCCACCGGGCGCGAATCGAGGTAGGCCCGCGCGTCCGTGCGTCCCGCGCCGCGCAGCGCGGCCGTGCGCGCGGCCGCCATCGCGTCGTCCTCGGCGTGCACCGCGACCAGCAGGCCAAGTTTCGCCGCGCGCGCCATGCCCGCCCGCAGCGCCGCCGCGTCCACCCCGGGGAAGCTGCCGATCCCGCTGTGGCACATGAAGGCCTTCAGGCCGATCGCGCCCGCATCCCGCATGCCCTCGAGCTGATCGAGGTTTCCCGGGACCAGTCCCCCCCACAGCCCAAAGTCCAGGCACGACTTGGCCTCGGCCAGGGCGCGTTTCTCATTCAGCCGCGCGGCGTCGAGCACCGGGGGTTCGGAGTTGAGCGGCATGTCGAAAAAGGCCGCGCCGCCGCCGGCCGCCAGGGCCGCCGGGCCGGTGGCCAGGCCCTCCCATTCCGCGCGTCCCGGCTCGTTGAAGTGCACGTGGGCGTCGAGGATGCCGGGGAAGACCACGCGACCACCGGCGTCGAGCACGGCCGCCGCGTCCTCGCCAATTTCCGGCGCGATCTTCGCGATGCGCCCCGCCGCGACTCCCAGGTCGGCGCGGCGCACGCCATCGGGCGTCACGATCCGGCCGCCCCGGACGACCAGGTCGAATTGGCTGCTCATGGCCGCAGCGCGCCGGCTCCCAGGCGCTCAAGAAAGTCCAGCGTCACGCGCAGGGCCACCTCGAGGTCGGCGCGCGACGCAAACTCATCGGGGTGGTGGCTGAGGCCGCCGCGGCAACGCACGAAGAGCATGGCGACCGGCGCCAGCCCGGCCATGACGATCGCGTCGTGGCCCGCGCCGCTCGGCAGACGGAGGCTGCGCCCCTGGACGGCGCGGACGCTGCGGATAAGGACCGTCGCCAGACGCGGTGCGCAGGCGACCGCACCGTCGTCCTGCGTGACCTGCCAGGCGCAGCCGAGCTTCCGCCGCCGTGCGATGGCGCGGGCCTGCGCCAGCAACCGGCGGAGCGCGGCCCGGCGCGCGGCGTCGCGGGGATGGCGCACGTCCAGCGAAAGGACCACCTCGCCGGGGATGACATTGGGCACCCCCGGCGCGACCGCCAGCGACCCGACGGTCGCGACGAGCGGCGGACGCCGCCGCGCCAATTCCTCTGCAAAGAGAATCAGTTCGGCCGCCCCCGCCAGAGCGTCCCGGCGGAGCTGCATCGGCGTCGTGCCCGCATGGCCCGCCCGTCCCCGGAAGGTCAGGCGCCCCCGCGTCTGGCCGGCGATGGCCGAGACCACGCCCACCGCCAGCTTCTCCGCCTCAAGCACCGGGCCCTGCTCAATGTGCACCTCGAAATAGCCGAGCAACGGAGACGGGTGGGACGTGGCACGGGCACCTTTGCCCGTGTTCGTCGATAACACGGGCTGGAAGCCCGTGCCACGCTTGGCCTGCGCCCTTAGGCCGCCATGACCCTTTATGGCTTCGCCCACCGTGATGCCGTTGGCGTCGCGGCGCGCCAGGTCGGACGCGCGCAGTTTGCCCGCGTAACCCTTGCTGCCGAGGTAGGCGCTGGAAAAGCGGACGCCCTCTTCCTCCGAAAAACCCAGGACCTCGACGGCGTAGGGCAGTGTCACCCCGCGCCGGCGCAATTCGTCGAGCGCGACAATCGGCAGGAGCACCCCCAGCGCGCCGTCGAACCGCCCGGCGTCGCGGACCGTGTCGAGGTGCGACCCGAGCAGGAGCGTCGGGCTCCCGGGCCCTGGTCCCTCCGCGCGGCCGATCAGGTTGCCCAAGGCATCCTCGCGTACCGCCAGGCCCGCGGCACGCATCCACTTTCCCACCAGGGCATTGGCCTGACGCATTGCCGGCGACAGGAAGGTCCGCGTGAGCTTTCCCGGCTCGTCTGTCACACCCGCCAGTTCGTCGAGCCGGCGGGCCAGCAGGCGGGAGGCGGGCGCGCAGGAAGCCGTTTGCATGCGGATTCAGCTTCCCCGATAGGTGCTATAGGCCCAGGGCGTGAAGAGGAGCGGCACGTGATAGCCGGCCGACGCATCCGCGAGATTGAACCGGACCGGAACCTGATCGAGAAATTTCTCGGTGCGGTCGGGGGCGTTCGCGCCGAAGTAATCGCCCACGAAGAACACCAGCTCGTAGGTTCCGGCCGCCATTTCCGTGGCGGCCAGCAGGGGCGCATCGGTCCGCCCGTCGGCGTTGGTCGCCACCGTCTTGAGCAGCGCCCGCCCGCCCGCCGGGTCCAGCTGCCAAAGCTCGAGCTTCAGGGCCGCCGCCGGGCGTCCCAAGGTCAGGTCGAGGGCATGAGTGCTGAGTTTGCCGGACACAGCCGTCACGATAAGACACGCTGAAGAGCGGGGTCAAGGGGCCCGCGCCATTCAACGTGGCACGGGCATCCTGCCTGTGTCTCATGTGCCGTGGGCGGAGCCCATCTATTTCCGAGCCTTGAGACCCGGGCGTTCCGCCCATCCCATAAGCTCTTGGGCTGGAAGCCCAAGCCACGTTCCGGACGTGGCACGGGCATCCTGCCCGTGTCTCATGTGCCCATGGGCTACCGGCCCATGCTATTTCCAACCGCGGCACCGTCCTTCTTCGGCATCCAGCCGAGATCCACCATCGACCCCGCCCACCGCCAATCACGCAGCCCCGCCTTCTCCGGATTCTGCAGGACATACCGTATCTGCGCCTTCAATTCGTTCTCATCCCGAATCAGATGATCATAATATTCCGCCTGCCAAAAATGACCTGTGCGCTGAAGCACCGAGTTGGCCAATTTGGCGGTATAACTTTTCCAGCTGTGGATGATGCCTGAGAGTTTTTGATCACCCCGTGGGCGAAGAATTGCATGGACATGATTGGGCATGACGGACCAAGCAAACAAATCATAGCGAGCGCGGTCAAAATAGCGCAGCGCTCCGCCGACCATCTCAGCGATCGCCGGCTGGACCAGCCAGCAGGAGCCGCAGCCCACATCGAGATACCGTTCTATCTTTTCGGAAAACAGGTCGTCAATGCGCCGGTGCTGTTCGGCCAGCAAACCGCCCGTGCGTGCTAGCGCCTCGACCAGCATCGCCGAGCGCTCCGCCTTCCAAGCGTTGAGCACCGGTTGGGGCACCGCATCGACCAGACGGAAAGTCACTGAGTAGATGGACTCCTCCAGCGTCCAATGCGGGAGATAAGCCCCTTGGCGGACGGAAGCACAGTGCTTGATGAGAGAGGTTGGCATACCTGCATAATAGCAACTTGCAGCCGCATTCCGTGGCACGGGCATCCTGCCCGTGTCTCATGTGCCACGGGCGGTGCCCGTCTATTTCCGAGGCTTGATGCCTGGGCGTTCCGCCCATCCCACAAGCTCTTGGGCTGGAAGCCCAAGCCACGTTCCGGACGTGGCACGGGCATCCTGCCCGTGTCTCATATGCCGTGGGCGGAGCCCATCTATTTCCGAGCCTTGAGACCTGGGCGTTCCGCCCATCCCATAAGCTCTTGGGCTGGAAGCCCAAGCTACGTCCGAGGCTTGATGCCTGGGCGTTCCGCCCATCCCACAAGCTCTTGGGCTGGAAGCCCAAGCCACGTTCCGGACGTGGCACGGGCATCCTGCCCGTGTCTCATATGCCGTGGGCGGAGCCCATCTAT
>Ga0302196_10006381_pt1 | contig 10407 bp, 10 predicted proteins | sample II_Bog_N1_3_FD_198794 | JGI IMG/M metagenome (GOLD analysis project Ga0302196, IMG submission 198794) | Peat permafrost microbial communities from Stordalen Mire near Abisko, Sweden - II_Bog_N1_3 | ecosystem: Environmental > Terrestrial > Soil > Wetlands > Peat | place: Sweden: Abisko...
CCACCCCACCCCGTACTTCCCGATCCTGGTCGCCCTGCCGCCCTGGTACCCCGTCAACCCGCGGGTGCTGGCCAAATTCGGGGCGATGGGCCGGCGGTCGACGCCCTGGACCCGGCCCGGCAACCTGGTCGGCAACGGCCCCTTCACGCTCGCCGAGTGGACCCCCAACTCCCGGATCGTCGTCGCCAGGAACCCGGCCTACTGGAACGCCGCCGCGGTCTCGCTGCGGCAGGTCATCTTCTTCCCCATCGAGAGCCCGGACACCGAGGAGAAGGACTTCCGGGCGGGCCAGCTCCACGTCACCTATGCCCTGCCGGTGGCGCGGATCGCCGCCTACCGGCGGGACCACCCCGGGCAGCTGCGGGTCGACCCGTTCCTGCAGACCTTCTACCTCCGCTTCAACGTGCAGCGGCCGCCGTTCGACGACCCGCGGGTCCGCCGGGCGCTCTCGCTCGCCATCAACCGCGACCAGATCGCGGAGAAGGTCCTCTCCGGCGGCTACCCGGCCGCCCATGCCATGACCCCGCCCGACTGCGGCGGCTACACCGCCGTGGCCCGGGTCGACCTGGACATCCCCGAGGCGGTGCGGCTCCTAGCCGCGGCCGGCCACCCGGGCGGCCGGGGCATCCCGAGCTTCGAGGTCCAGGTGCGCAACGACGACGTCCAGCCCGCCGTCATGGAGGCGGTCCAGGAGATGTGGGCGAAGGAGCTCGGCGTCCACGCGACCCTCACGACCCTGGAGCAGAAGACCTGGATCCAGAACCAGCAGACCCTCAACTATGCCGCCACGACCTCCTCCTGGGCCGGCGACTTCCTGGACCCGGTGACGTTCCTCGACCTCTTCGTCACCCACGGCGGCAACAACTGGACCGGCTGGGGCGACCCGGCCTACGACCGGATGATCGCCGAGGCGGCGGCGGCGACCGACCCGGCGGCGCGCTTCGGCGTCTTCCAGCGGGCGGAGGCCTACCTGCTCCTCAACGGGCCGGTGGCCCCCCTCTACCACGGCGCGCACTCCTACCTGATCGCCCCGGCGGTCAAGGGCTGGGAGCCGGCCCTCCTCGGCTACCACCGCTACCAGCTGGTCCGCCTCGAAAACTGAGGTATCGGGTTGTCGCCGGGCCGCCCGGGCCCCAAGGTGGGGCGCAGATGCGGTCCCTCCTCGCCCCGTTCGTCGTCCTCCTCGCCGTCCTGCCGGACCTGCGGGCCGCCGACCCGACCTTCCAGCGGGTCTGGCCCCAATGGCACGACGCCGACTCCTTCCAGAGCTACTACGAGGATTACACCGGCAAGGAGTTGGTGCCGAGGCACTGGACCGTGCTGCGCAGCCAGCCCGCCCAGCGGGGCGGCCTCTACTTCCTGACCCGGGTCGAGAACCCCGGCGGGGAGCTGAAGGGGGGCGCCTTCGTCGTCCGCATCATCGCCCCCGACTCGACCGACACCCGGGTCTACACCTTCCCGGCCGACGTGCCCAAGGGCAGCCGGCTCTTCGAGATCGGGTTGACCGGCAAGGACTGGGCCGGCCCGCACAGCCTGCCGGTCGCGTGGGACGTCGAGCTCCAGGCCGCGGACGGCCGGGTGCTGGTGCAGCGGAGCAGCTTCCTCTGGACCCGGCCCGACCGGTGAGCGGGCCGACCGCCCGCGATGATCGACCCGAACAAGGTGACGAACCCGGCGCGGACGCCGGCGGAGCTGGAGGAGTTCCTGCTCTTCTGCCTGGTCGTCGCGGGCAAGAACGCCGACCAGCAGGCGGCGAAACTGGAGCGCTTCCTCGCCGGGCGGGCCCCGTTTGACCATATCCGGCGGAGCGCGAAGGAAGGCCGGCTGGATGCGCGGCTGAAGGAGGTGAAGCTCGGCAAGTACGCGCTCCTCGGGCGCGCCTTCCAGGAGCTCGCGCATTCCGGCGCCGACCTCTCCGCCATCACGTGGGAGGAATTGACCCGCTTCCCGGGCATCGGGATCAAGACGGCGAAGTTCTTCCTCCTCCACTCCCGGGCGAAGCAGATGCACGGCGTCCTCGACACCCACGTCCTGTCCTGGATGCGGGAGCACTGGCTGCCGGGCCTCTCCCGCCTGCCGGTGCCGCGGCACTCGCCGCAGGACCCGCGGGCCTACCGCTTCTGGGAGACGGTGTACTTCGGGATGGTGACCGCGCGCCACCACGGCCGCGGCGCCCCGGCCGTCGACTGGGCCCGGTTCGACCTCGACCTCTGGCGCGAGCGCCGGGGCAGCGGGCCGCCGGCCTAAGCGCGCTGGATCAGCTCGATCTCGTAGCCCTCGGGGGCGTCGAGGAACCCGATGACCGAGCCCGAGCTGGTCTTCGTCGGGCCGTCGCTCAGCTTCTGGCCCTTCTTCGCGATCTCCGCCGCGAACTTCCCCAGGTCCTCGACCTCGAAGGCCAGGTGCATCAGGTCGGGCTGGACCTGGACCGGCGGGCTGTCCGGCAGCTGGCAGAGCTCGATCTCCTCGTCGCTGTTGGGCGTGCGGATGAAGGCCAGCTGGGCGCCGCGCGGCGAGGTGTGGCGGCGGCCGACCCTGAGGCCGAGGATCTCCTCGTAGAACTTGACCGTGCGCTCGAGGTCGTTGACGCGCATCCGGGTGTGCAGGAGTTTCATTACCATGCCCGATCCTGTCCCGCGGGGACGAGGACCGCAAGCGCCGCGAGGTCCCTCGGTCTCGGCCAGCGACGGGGAGACGGGGTCCGGGCCGACTGACCCCGCCGGATCCCCCCGGCCGGAATTCTCCCGGAGACCGTCGTCCCGAAATGGACAAGCGGGCCCGACCGGTCCATACTGGCTCCTCACCCCCATGAAAATCCCCGCCTCCCTCGCTCTTGGCTGCACCCTCCTCACGGCGCTCGCGCTCCGGGCCGCCCCCGACCCCAACTGGATCGACCACGACCGCCTCCGCCCGATGGCGACCCCCATCGATCCCGGCACCCCGAGCACCGAGGACAAGGTCGGCGTCCCGCCCTCCGACGCGACCGTGCTCTTCGGCGGCCAGGACGACTCCCAGTGGTGCGCAATGGACGGCAGCCCGACCAAGTGGCTGGTGAAGAACGGTGAGTTCGTGTGCGTCCCGGGCAGCGGCTACGCCCGGACCCAGCAGTGCTTCGGCGACTGCCAGCTCCACGTCGAGTGGGCCGCCCCGAACCCGCCGCATGGCGAGAGCCAGGGCCGCGGCAACAGCGGCGTCTTCTTCGGCTACGGCCGCTACGAGATCCAGGTCCTCGACTCCTACCAGTCGAAGACCTACGCGGACGGAGCGGCCGCCGCGGTCTACGGCCAGTACCCGCCGCTGGTCAACGCCACCCGGCCGCCCGGCATGTGGCAGACGTATGACGTCATCTGGACCGCACCCCGCTTCAGCGACGACGGCAAGCTGCTCTCCAAGGCCCGCATCACCCTCTTCCACAACGGCGTCCTCGTGCAGAACAACGTCGAGTTGACCGGGCCGACCGGCTGGATCAACCGGATCCCCTATGAGGTCCACCCGGAGCGGTCCCCGATCGCCCTCCAGGACCACGGCCACCCCGTCCGCTTCCGCAACATCTGGGTCCGGGAGCTGAAGACCTACGAGCACAAGGAGTACATGCTGCCCGACACCCTCCTCGACACCTATGTCGGCTCCTACGGCACGGGCCACCACCTGATGAAGGTGACGCGCCTGGGCGCCGACGGCCTCCTCAACCTGCACTTCGAGGACCGCGACCTGGTCCTCCACGCCGAGTCGCAGACCAAGTTCTACGCCCTCTCGACCGACGTGCAGTGCGAGTTCGTGTACAGCGGGGCCACCAAGCGCCTCGACGTCACGGTCGGCGAGGACGAGGCGCACCCGATGTCGAACCCGCGGGTCGAGGAGTAGGCCGGCCATAAGGCCGGGACTGGGGCGGGTGTAGCCGGGGTGAATAGCCCCGGCTCCCGCCGGGAAAGGATTGCCGCGCCGCCCCCCGGCGCGGCACTCTCCGGTCCGTGGCGCGCCGTTTCATCCACCTTTCCCTCCTCTGCGCGTGGCTCTGCGCCAGCGGGGCGATGCTGGACGTGGCGCAGGTGTTCGCCTGGGGCCGCATGTTCGCGGGCTACGCGCAGTGCGAGTCCCTCTCCGATGCGGCGCGGGCGACCTTCGACCCGGGCAAGCCGTGCGCCATCTGCCGGGCCGTCAGCCGGGCCCGCGAGGCCTCGGTCCCGGCGCCTCTGCGCGCCGGCAGCGCCGAGAAGCTGATCCTGATTTCCGAGGTCCCGGCCGAGTTCGTGGCCCGGAATGAGACGCCGGCGTGGCCCGACACGGGCGGCCGGCGGCCGGAAGCGAGAGCGAGCGACGTGCCTTTGCCGCCCCCGCGGGGGCTGGCCTCCGCACCGATAGCCTGACCGTCCGAGCCCCATGCGGGGCGGACCGTGGGCTGATGTCCTGCCGGCGGCTTCGGCGCGCCGTGTTCCCTCGTTCCCAACCGTCCCTGTATCATCCCCATGAATTTCCCTTTGTTCAGAAAATCCACCCTTCTCTTTCTATCGGCGGCCGCGGTCGCGGCGGCACCCTCCGTCGCCTTCGGCTGCTCCGTCTGCGGCTGCTCGCTCAGTTCCGACTGGGCCGCCCAGGGGTACGGCATGGCCCCCGGCTTCGAGGGCTTTGTCGACTACCAGTACTACAACCAGGACAACCTGCGCACTGGGACCGACAGCGCGGACAAGTCCCTGTACCCCCTGCCCAACGACCAGGAGATCCAGCAGGATACCCTCACCCGGAGCGAGACGCTCGGGATCGACTACGTCGCGAGCCCCCACTGGGGCGTCGAACTCCAGCTGCCATACTTCGACCGGTACCACGCCACCATCGCGCCCGGGGATACCGAGATCTCGGAATCCCATGCCGACGGCATCGGCGATCTCCGGCTGATCGGCCGCTACCAGATCTTCAATCCCAAGCGGAGCTACGGCTTCCAGTTCGGGCTCAAGCTGCCGAGCGGCGTGTTCAACCAGAACTTCGCCACCGGGCCCCAGGCGGGTACGCTGGTCGACCGCGGCCTCCAGCTCGGCACGGGGACGACGGATGCCATCCTCGGCGCGTCCTACTTCTCGCGCCCCTCCACTTACGTCGGCTTCTTCGCGCAGGCGACCGTCCAGACCGCCCTGGCCTATCGCGACCAGTTCCTGCCGTCCTCCACCCTGAACATGAACGTCGGCGCCCGTTATCTGAACACCAGCATTGTCACCCCGATGCTGCAGGTGAACGCCCGCTGGGACAGCCGCGAGCGGGGCTACTACGCGGACACGGTCAACAGCGGCGATGCCGCCTTCTACCTGAGTCCCGGGGCGACGGTGCAGCTGGGCGCGAAGCAGAGCCTCTTTGCCTTCGTCCAGCTTCCAGTCCTCCAGCGGGTGAACGGCCTGCAGCTGGACCCGCGGTGGCTCCTCTCGGTCGGATACCGCTTCCGGCTTTAGCGGCGCGACCGGTTCGAGGGTTCAGAGAGGTCGGGGAGGGGCGAGGCCTCTTCCCGGCCCGAATTGTAGTCTTCCGGGTTGAAACCGGGGCCCTCGCGCCTAGCCTGACCGCCATGAAGACGTTCCCCTCGACTCGTGGAACAGCGGCCCTGGCGCTTCTGCTCGGTTGCCTGGCGACTTCGGCCCTCGCGGCCGAGCTCTCGAAACCCGCTTCCGCCGTCGAGATCACGTTCACCGACCCCGAAAGCTACACCGACTGGAAACTGAGCGACGGGGCCGACTGGTACCGCGAGTCCGTCTTCACCGCGATGCGCAGCTTCGTGGCGGCGCAGGCCGAGCCGATGCTGCCGGCCGGCTACACGCTCAAGCTCGCGTTCACGGACATGGACCTCGGCCACCGGGCCTCCCGCCAGCTGGCGGCCCCGGGCGCGCCGGCCCTCGAGTTCAGCTACCGGGTCATGGATGCTTCCGGGACGGTGGTCCGGCACGGCACCGAGAGCCTGAAATTCTACACGGACTGGGGAAACTACCGGGGCTCCATCGCGACCACCGACCTGTCGACCGAAATCATCCAGACGGAGAAGCCCATGCTGAAGAGCTGGGCCACCACCGCCCTGGCGGACCTGATGCCGCACTGATCGGCCGCGGAATCGGGCAATTCCGCCGTTCCGATACTGGACATCGGCCGCAGGCGCGGCGATAGTCGGGCCGCCGTCGTCGCCTTGCCCCCCTTGAGGCGCGGTCGGCCCACTCCCCAGCCCCCCTCGCCATGGATGCCCCCCGTGTGACCCGGCGCGAAGCCCTGAGACAGGCGGCGTTCGCCGGCCTTTTCCTTCCCCTCCTCTCGGCCGTCCCCGGCCTCCGCGCCGATGATGCTCCGCCCGGGCCCACCCCCGCCTCCCGGACGGGGCTTGAACTCGGCCTCGTCGGCTATTCGCTGCGGAGCCTCTCGGTCGACGCCGGGATCGAGGCGCTCCACGCCCTCGGGGTCACCCACTACTCGGTCTTCCGCAGCCAGGTCCCGATCCTCCTCAGCACCCCGGACGTGTGCGCCACGATGGCGAAGAAGTACCGCGACGCCGGCATCACGCTCACCGGCACCGGCGTCGTGACGCTCCCGGCCGACGAGGCCGCGCACCGGCGCGCCTTCGAGTGCGGCAGGGCCGCGGGACTCTCGACCATGACGGCCTCCTACGCCGCGCCGCCCGAGGCCGCCACCCTCGCCCTCACCGAGCGCTTCGTCCGCGAGTACGACATCCGCCTCGCGTTCCACAACCACGGGCCGGAGGACAGGATCTTCCCGTCGCCCTTCGACGTGTGGAAGGCGGTCCAGCCCTATGACGCGCGGATGGGCCTCTGCATCGACGTCGGGCACGCGGCCCGGGCCGGGGCCGACCCGGTCGAGGCGATCCTCACCTGCCATTCCCGGTTGTACGACGTGCACCTGAAGGACACAACCGCCGGGGTCGGCGTGAAGAAGGACCAGCCGGTCCTGCTCGGCAAGGGCCGCCTCGACCTCCGCGGGATCCTCGCCGCCCTGATGAAGGTCGGCTATCCCTACCAGGCCGGCCTCGAGTACGAGCTCGAGGGCCCCGACCCGCTCCGCGGGATCGCGCAGTCCTACGGCTACCTGCGCGGCATGGCCGATGCGCTGGCTGCCGCCTGAACCCCCTTTAACCCCCACCCCCATGAGCCTCCCCTCCGACCGCCGTGAATTCCTGAAGACCAGCACCGCCGTCGGCCTGGGCCTGGCGGCGCTCCCCGCCTGGGTGCGGGCCAACCCCGCCGCGCCCAGCTCGATGGTGCGGCTCGCCGTCATCGGGACCAACAACCGCGGCCTGGACCACATCGAGGCCCTGAGCGGGATCCCCAACGTGGAGCTCGCCTACGTGTGCGACGTCTCCGACCCCGCGCTGGCCAAGGGCGTCAAGAAGTCCGCCGCCTTCGCCTGGACCCAGCCCAAGGCGATCAAGGACTTCCGCCGCGTCCTGGACGACCCGACGATTGACGCCATCACGATCGCCGTGCCCGACCACTGGCACACCCCGATGGCGATCATGGCGATGAACGCCGGCAAGCACGTCTACGTCGAGAAGCCCTGCAGCCAGAACCCGCACGAGGGCGAGCTGCTCCTGCAGGCCATCGCCCGGACCGGCAAGCTGGTGCAGATGGGCAACCAGCGCCGGTCGTTCCCCAACATGCAGGTCGCGGCCCGGGAGATCCAGGCGGGCGTCATCGGGACGGCGTACTACGCGCGCTGCTGGTACGACAACAACCGCGCCAGCATCGGGACGGGCGCCGAGGCCGCCGTCCCCGCGACGCTCGACTACGAGCTCTGGCAGGGCCCCGCCCCGCGCCGGCCCTACCGGGACAACGTCATCCCCTACAACTGGCACTGGTTCTGGCACTGGGGCACCGGCGAGGCGCTCAACAACGGCACCCACGAGCTCGACATGTGCCGCTGGGCGCTCGGGGTCGACTTCGCGACCAAGGTCACCTCGGCCGGCGGCCGCTACCGCTTCAAGGACGACTGGCAGACCACCGACACCCAGGTGATCGGGTGGGAGTTCGGCCGCGAGAAGGCGATCAGCTGGGAAGGGCGCAGCTGCAACGGCTTCTTCAGCGAGGGCCTCTCGCGCGGGGCCCTGGTCTACGGGACCGACGGGACCGCCCTCCTCGAGAACAACAACTACACCGTGTACGACGCCAAGCGGAGGAAGGTGAAGGAGCTGGTCGAGAAGGCCGAGGGGGGCGACGGCACGAACACCCAGAGTGCCAACGGGATCCGGCTCGACCGGATGCACGTGCAGAACTTCGTCGACGCGGTCCGCACCGGCGTCCCGCTCAACTCCCCGATCTCCGAGGGCCACAAGAGCGTCACCCTCCTGCACCTCGGCAACATTTCACAGCGGGTCGGGCGGAGCCTGGCCTGCAACCCCACCGACGGCCACATCCTGGGCGACGACGAGGCGATGAAGCTCTGGCAGCGCGACTACGAGCCGGGCTGGGAGCCCCAGGCCTGAGGCCGGCCGCTACGGGACGGTGATCCGCGCGGTGAGGGACGCGCTGTCGCTCATCACGTTCCGCCCGGCGCCCGGATCGACCACGAAGTCGACCGTCGAGCCCGGCACGACCGCGGCCGTCAGGTCGAACGCCTTCTCGTACGCCGCGGCGCCGGTGCCGATCAGGGTCCGGGGCACGACCGCCTGGCCGTTCACGAGCACGGCGACTCCCGCCCCCTGCCCCACCCGGGTGCAGAGGAACTGCCCGGCGATCCGGACCGTGCCGGCGTAGCCGCTCGTCCACCGCCGGTCGGCCGCCACCAGGGTGCCGCTGGGCGCAACCCCGGGGTGCTGGGTCGTCGCCGAAAGGGCGAGGTCGGGATAGCGGCCGGTCCACACCTCGGAGGCAAAGAGGCCCGCCGCCTCGAAGGCCCCGCCGCCCGAAGAGAGGTCGCCGTAGCTCCACCCGTTCCCCCCCTGCGTGCCGCTGAAGTCCGCCACCGAGTCCGCCAGGACCGCGCCGCGCACCTCCGCCGGCGCCGCCCGGTCCGGCTGTTCCTCGGCGACCTTGATGGCCGGGGCCCACCGGGGCGGCGGCGTGGCCGTGGCCGCCGCGGCCGGCGTCGGGGTCACCGGGACCGGGGCGGCGGCGGCCGGCGGCGCGATGCCGGTCGCCCGGATCTGCACCGCGAAGGCCGTCGCGTCGTAGTTCATGTCGTTGGCCGGTCCGTCATCGACCACGAAGTCGATCGTGCTGCCGACGCTGACGGGAACGGAGAGGTCGAAGTTCTCGGCCAGCGCGGCGGTGCCCCCGATCAGGGTGCGGGCCAGCGCCGCCTTCCCGTCGACCAGGATCGCCACCCCGACGCCGTCGCCCTGCGTCTCGCCCTGGAAGTCGCCCACCAGGTGGACCGAGCCCGCGAGGGTGCTCGTCCAGCGCCGGACCGCCTTCACCTGGCTGGCCCCGTCGACCGAGGGATGGACGTCGACCTGGGTCACGTCGAGGTACGGGTACGGCGCGGTCCAGTAGGTGTACCAGTCGTTCGACGTGTAGGTGGGCGCCAGCGTGAACGAACCGCCCCCGTCGACGTAGCCGTAGGTCCAGCCGCCCTTGCCCTGCGTGCCGCTGAAGTCCGACGTCGAGGAGGCGACGATCGTCTCGTCGGCCGCGGTCGGGGCCGGGACGCCGGTGACCGCCCCCTCGACGAAGATCGGCGCGTCCGTGAGCGTGTAGGCGCCCGCGGTGCCGAGCGGGTTGCCGAGGAGGTCGACCGCGCGGGTGACCCCGCGCAGCGTGACCGCCCGGGGCGCCAGGGACCACATGATCCGCAGCTGCTGGCCGGAGGGGCGCACGAACAGCAGCGAGTAGACGTTGTCCGGGGTCGTCTCCTTGGCGGAGAAGGGGGCGCCGTCCAGCTCGGCCACCAGGGTGGCCAGCGCCGCCGCCGCGGGCTTCGCCGTCCCGCCGGCCTCGTAGAGGCCCATCGGCTCGCCGGGGTCGTCGTGCAGCAGGTACCAGAAGATGTGGTCGACCCCCGCCGAGAGGAGGAGCGCGTAGGCGCGGGTCACGTACTTGGCGAGCGTCGGGCCGTCGACGAGCAGCGGCGCCGTCTGCTCCACCCAGCCGATCTCGGTCACCCAGATCGGCTTGGCCACCCCGTTGTTGTTCTCCCGCACGAGCGCCTGCAGGGCGGCGACGTCGTTCTCGATGCCCTCGGGCGGGCTGTCATAGCGGTAGGGGTGGATCGAGAGGGCGTCCATGTAGGGGAGCGCCCCGTCGGCGATCAGCTCGGACCAGTAGGGGATCGGGGTGCTGGAGGTCGCCCCGCCGAGGACCGTCACGTCGGGCCGCACCGCCTTGATCTGGGTGTAGGCCGCCTTGAGCATCGAGGTGTAGGTCGCGGCCCGGTTGACCGTGGCCGGGCCGGCGCTGAAGCTCCCGTTGAACTCGTTCCAGACCTCCATCG
>Ga0302196_10006392_pt1 | contig 10400 bp, 10 predicted proteins | sample II_Bog_N1_3_FD_198794 | JGI IMG/M metagenome (GOLD analysis project Ga0302196, IMG submission 198794) | Peat permafrost microbial communities from Stordalen Mire near Abisko, Sweden - II_Bog_N1_3 | ecosystem: Environmental > Terrestrial > Soil > Wetlands > Peat | place: Sweden: Abisko...
CCTCGTTCGTCTGAAGCTCGGCTACACCCATGTCACGGCCCCTGCCGACGGGCGCGTGTCCAACCTGACCGCGCGCGTCGCGGCGACCCTGTCCGTCGGCCAACCCGTCGCGCAGTTCGTCCCCGATCGTGTGTACGTCACGGCGGACTTCAAGGAGACGCAAACAGGAGACATGCGCCCCGGGCAGCGCGCGAAGATCTCACTCGATGCCTACCCGCACCGCTCGTTTGAGGGCCGCGTGGAGAGCCTCTCCGCGGGGACGGGCGCCGTCTTCTCGCTGTTGCCGCTCGACAACGCCACAGGCAACTTCGTGAAGGTGGTCCAGCGCGTGCCGGTACGCATCGTGTTCGTCGATCTGCCGAGCGACGTCGCGATGTGCGCTGGCCTCTCGGTCGACGTGACGGTGTACCTGCGGTGATGACCGTCCGGCATCGTGCACGGACGCCGCACCGTGACGTCCTTGCGCGCACGGTGAAGCGGGAGGGTCCGGTCGCTTTCAGCAGAGCGCCACGCACGGGATGAGCATCACCGAGCCGCGGAGATGAAGAGAGGTGCTGCCCGAGCCGCCGTCATGGGCGGCGGAGATCATGGCAGAGCGCTTGCAGGGCCCCGCCATATGAGCCCAATCGATCCACCGAGCGAGCCACACCCGGTCGTCGTGCGCTTCGAGCCGGTGACGATCGCGAGCGAGGGTAGCACCCGGCCGGCGGGTCTCGCGGTCGCGGCGCTCGAATCCTCCGACCAGCAGATATTCTCCTCGGTCTGCGGGAAGACGGACTGGACGGAGCCGGTCGGCCCGGGGCTCACGCGGGCCAGCTTCGGCTGGGTCGTCGCCCCCGGCGCGGGGTCGCGCTGCACCGCGTGGACGTACCTCGCCAATGCGACCATTCACCCGGCGAACCTGGCCGTCCTCGTCACCGCGATGCTGCTCGTCGCGAGCCACTGGGGCGCCCCCGTGCTGCTCTTCGGGCTGGGCGTCGAGGCGGCTTTCCTTCTGGTGGTGCCACGGTGGGCGCCCTTCCAGCGCGCCGTCCACGAGTGCATCGATGACGCTGCTCGCGCGGCGGCGCAGCGGGCGCGCGAGGCGCTCATCCTCCAGATTGGGGAGGCCCACCGCCGGGAACTCGGCAACATCGAGGGGCTGCTCGAGAAGGCGCGCGTCAACGTGGAGCGCCGGCGCGGCGCGGTCCCCCTGAGCACGCCCGACGCGCAGCGCATGGCCCGGCTCACCCGCAGCTACATCCTCCTCGCAGTCGACCACCGCGCGTACTCGGAGTCCCTGGCGATGACCAACCCGGAGACGCTGAGGGCCACCATCCGCTCGCTCGAGGCCGCCGAGTCGGCGCAGCCCCTGCACGCGCGCCCCCTGCTGCGCCGGTGGCTCGCCATCGCCAAGCGGCGCTCCGAGTGCTGGTCGCAGACGCGCGCCAGCCTGGAGAGCACCGGGCACCAGCTCGCGACCATCACCGAGCTCGCCTACCTCCTGCACCAGGAGTCGCTCACCCCCGCGCGCTCGAGCCTGAGCGCCGAGCTCGACCGCATCCTCGACGACTTCGAGGACGGCGATCGCGCCGAGCGCGAGGTCGACGACCTGGGCCTCACCGACGCCTTCGAGGTGCACCCCAGCCTGTTGCCCAGTTGAAGAGAGATCATCATGTCGTTCGCACACACACCCTCGGTGAGGCCGAGATAGGGGCGCCGACGCCCAAAAGCGCGTCCAGCTCTCCGGGGATTGATGAGGTGATGCCATGTTTTCAATGATGTACATGTGGTGGTTCTGGGCGGCCCTGATGCTCGTCTTCCTGCTGCCCGTCGGGTACGGATGGGGGTACCGGGGGTGGGGAGCGCCGTATCCCAGCTACGTCCAGCGGCGCCGCAGGGAGTCCGCGACGGGCGCCGGCGCCTCTGGGACGTTCGATCACCTGGCCTGGGGGAGAGGCGGAGATTTCCTCTGGGGGCTGATGTTCTTCGAGGTCGTCTTCATCACGGCCCTGCTCTGGTGGCGCTGAGCGGTCGCTCGACGAGCCGCGTGCTCACGGCGACCCACGTCGCCGCCCATCACCTCACCGCCCCCATAAGACGGCAAGCACGCCGAGATCCATCGGAGCGTCGCCGAGGATCACCCGTTCTTCGACGAAAGCGCAGCTGGGCGAGTTGTTCCCCTTGCAGCGGGATTCTCGCCGGTTGGCCGCGCGGGGTGGACGCGAAAACGCCCCGGGGCAAGCGAAGCAAGCGAGTAGGAGGGCCCCGTCGTCGATGTCGTAGAAGCCCGGTCAAGGTCGTCGCAAACGTCCCGGAGAGCGGCCCCGTTGGGGGTTCGGTCCGAACATCCGCCAAGAAAGCCGCCACCCGGCCCCGCCCGCGGCAGTCGTCCTCGTCGCCGCCGACCCCTCGCCGTCTACCTCGCGCCCTCGGCAGCGCGAAGAGCCGCAGCACCATGGCGCGTCGCGCTTACCCTGGTGGCCGTCGCGTTCCGGCGTCTTGCTTCGTCTCGACGCGGAGCGCCCCAGGAGGGCGTCGATGGAGACGTCGGCCTGCTTGGCGAGCGCGCTCGCAAGAGCCTGCTCATCCTCGACGAGGCCCACGTTGCTGCGCCGGCCTCCGCGAGCAAGTACGCGACCGACACCGACATCACGCGGACCATCCGCGACCTCGCGCCGCGTTCGACAACCGCCTCTTCTCAGCGCCATGCCGCACAGCGGGCACTCGAACAGCTTCAGCGCCCTGCTGGAGATCCTCGACCCGATGCGGTTCACGCGCGGCGTCCCAGTCGAGGGCAAGAGAGACCTCGATCCGATCATGGTGCGCCGGCTCAAGCGCGACCTGCGGCAGCTCGGCGTCGAGCAGTTCCCGCGCGGCCTCCTCGTGCAGCTCGCGCTCGAAAAGCCTTGGCGGAGCCTGGCAACTCGCGCGGACGAGCTATCTTCGTCGCGACGGCACGACGACGCATCAAGAGCGTCCTGCGCCTGTGGCGCCTCTACTGGCTTCGCCTCGAGGTGCGCCTCGTCCCGACGGAGGCGCAGCGCCTGTTCGCCCTGGCGATGGTCATCGGCGTCTCGTGCGGGCTGGCGGCCGTCGCCTTTCACCTCGCGATCGACGTCGCTGAGCACAACCTCATCGACCGCGCCATGGCGGCGACCGGCCGCCCGTGGATGTTCTGGACCATCTTCACGCCCACGGTCGGCGGCATGATCTGCGGCGCGCTGCTCGAGTACGTGGTGCCCGAGGCGCGCGGGAACGGCATCCCCTAGGTCAAGGCTGCGTTCGCGCAGCGGGGGCGCCGCCTCCGGTTCCGGGACGCGGTCGGCAAGTTCGTCGTCGGCTCATTGCAGATCGGCTCGGGCGGGTCGCTCGGTCGCGAGGGGCCGACGGTGCAGATCTGCGCGGGCATCGCCAGCATGCTGGGGCGCGTGGTGGGCGTCTCGCCGCGGAGCCTGCGGCGCCTCTTGCCGGTGGGCGCCGCCGCCGGCATCGCCGCCGCGTTCAACGCGCCCATCGCGGCGGTCACCTTCACCATCGAAGAGGTCGTCGGCGACCTCGACAAGAGCGTCCTCTCGGCGTCATCATCGCCGCCGCGCTCGCCGCCGTCATCGAGCGCAGCGTGCTCGGCGAGCACCCCGTGTTCGAGGTCGCGCAGGGGTACGGCCTCAAGCACGCTCTTTTCATCCAATCTACCCCCACCGCCCTGACGGCATGCTCCCTGGGCAGCCTCAGGCGCCCAGCACGCGCGCCTCGCGTGGGGCGCCCCTGCGGCCCGGCGCACCGTTTGCGCGGGCGCGCAGGGTACGCCCGCGCCAATCGTGGCCTCACCGGACTTCGCAGCGCGGCCCCTGGCTTGCTTGCTCGTGGTGATGACGTGTCTTGGCGGCTCCCATGGACGGGGGCGCGGACAGCGGAGGCCTTCGAGATGAACCGACAATCCCACCGGGTCGAGCACGCCCTCCGGACGGCCGGCGCGCTCGCGAAGCACGGCTGGCTGCTCGCGCCCGTGCTCCTTGTGGCCTGCTCCCGCCTGGAGATCTACACGACCAAGAGCCCCGCGGCCTCCTTCGCGGGGTACCGGACCTATACGCTCGGCGCTCCCGAGAAGACGCCCGCCGGCTTCGCGCGGACGCCGATCACGGGGGCAGTGTGGACCAAGGTTCAGGGGGACATCGACCGGGAGCTCGCCAGCAAGGGCTACACGTCCGCGCCCGCCGGCGCCGAGCCCGATCTCCTAGTGCGATCCGGATCGGGTAGCCGCACGAGGGAGCGCGACGAAGGCGCCGGCGTGCGCGACGAGAGCAACTGGATCAGCACCAACATCGTCGCGGACTACACGCTGGCTACGCTCGTGATCGACGTCTACGACGCGCACACGCGCAAGCCGGTGTGGCACGGCTCGTCGTACAGAGCCCTCGATGGAGCGGGGCCCACCGCCGTGCCCGAAGCGTCGATCGCGGAAGCCGTGCAGGCCATCCTCCGCACCTTCCCCAGTGCGGCCGGCGCCGCCACCCCGGCGCCGGCCCCCTGACCCGCGGCGCCCGGAGCCTTCGAGGGCTGGAGGGTCGGCTCAAGGTCTGACGATAAATCGCGTCTCGGTTTCGATGATCCCTGCGAATCGTCGGGGATGCTGCGATCTTCGGGGAGAGCCGGATCGATTTGTCGTCAATCTTTCAGTGGCCGTGCTGGTTCGCTCGCTCGCGTTCGTCTCCCGCCTCCGCGGGCGTCGCGTCGACACGACGCTCTCGTGCCCCTGGACTGCTGCCGACACCGAGTGCACCCTGACCTACGACGAGAAGGCCGGCCGCTACGTGGACGTGCGCGCCTGCTCCGCCTTCGGGCCCAGAGCCTCGCCGGAGTGTGGCAAGGAGTGTCTGCGGCTGCTCAACCTGGACATCCCGCTACCCTGTGCTGGCTACCGTGGTTGTCCAGGGACTTGAGCAGGCTCAGCCGGCGCGGCGTAGGCGTGATGGAGGCCTTGGAGGACGGGCGTTTCGACCACGCGGCCGGTGGTGTTGGCGGGCCCGGCGTCTCCGGCCGGGGTCCGTTGCGTCGGGATCCTGCCGACCGCGGCATACCGCGGCTGGCTCGAGGCGATCCTGCGCCACTACGGCCTGCGCCCGGACGAGGTGAGCATCGTTCCCCTGGCCCCGCCGCTGGAGGTCGACGCGCTGGCAGGCGGCGGCGTCGCCGCGCACTTCACCAGCGATCCGATGGCCACCGCCGCGCTCGCCCGGGGCATCGCGAGCGTCGTCCCGACGCTCGGACCGACCAGCACGTCGCCTTCACCGCCGAGGCAGGCGGCGGCTGGCCCGAGTTCGTCGTGCGCGATCTCCTGGTGCGCGACGACGCCGGAGAAGCCGAAGTTGATCTTGGCGTGGACGCGGGCCGCGTGGACCGGACCCGCTCAACCGGTTGCGTCACCTCCTAAGTAGGTCGCCGAAAATTTCGTAACAAATCCCTCAGCCAGAACCCAGGCGAGAGGATCCCCGCCTTTCGCAGGGCTTGCGGAGGCGCCAGCCCGAGGACCCAACGTTCAGCAGCTGCGCCATGCTCGTCAACGGTCGCGTACTGGCGGTTGGCCGAGACGTGCAGCTTCAGCTCCTTCCAGAGCTGGTCCATCGCGTTCAGCTCCGAGCACTGCTTGGGCAGCCAGAGCAGCTCGATGCCGAGGCGCAGGGCCAGCGCTTGCGAGCGGACCGCTGTGTGACACGGCGCGCGATCGAGGAGGAGCCAAAGCGGGCGCCCGGGATACCGGCGCCGCAACTCCCGTAGGAAGGCCTGGAAGTCCTGCTGCCACATCTGGCGGCGGACCTGCACGATGCGGTGGCCCGTGCGGGGGTTGATGGCGCCGAACAGCACGCGCTTGGCGTTCCGACCCGAGATGCGGACGGCGGCCTGTTCGCCAGCGAGAGCCCAGGCGGCGCGCAGCGGTGGGAACAAGCGAAGCAGCGTCTCGTCGAGGAACAGCAGCACGGTCCCCGGCGGAGCACGCTTCAAGCGGCGGACAAGGCCCCCTTTTTCTGCGCCCGGTGCGGCTCCTTCTCTGCGTAGACGTACCGCGGCCGCTTCCACCGCAGCCCCAGCTGCCGCATTCGACGCCGAAGGGTGTGGGTGGAGATGAGGCAGCCGTACCGCTGGCCCAAGTGCGTCGCGAGCAGCGCCACGGTCCACCCTGTGGTCGCGTAGCCCAGCGCCATCGGGTCACGTCGAAGCTCGCGGAGGATTCGGGCGTCGGTGATCGTCGGAGCAACACGCGGACGACCTTGCCGGGGAGCATCGTCGAGGGACTCGATCCGGCGCGATTGCAGGTACCGGTTCAGCCAGCGGTACAGCCCCGGACGGCTGAGCCCCGTCACGTGCGTGATGTCTCCGACGGGACGCCCCTCCGCCAGCAACAGAAGCGCCTGCGCGCGTCGGTAGACCCGCGCCTCGCCGACCTCGCGCAGTGCACGTCCCAAGCGGCGGCGGTCGTATGCGGTCAGCCCACGCGTGCCCCGATGCCTGGCCGTTCGCATCCGCGAACGTAGCAACCTCGCGACATCTGTCTCGGAATTTTTGGAAAGCTACTTAGGTGCCAGCCCCCGGCACCGAGCTGCCCGGCGCTGCTCCGAGCAGCGCTCCGATCGCACCGGTCGCGACCCGGGCGGCGTCAAGATCCCCGGCGGCTAGTGCGGCGATCAGCCCCGCTGCCAGCGCGCCGACCATCGCCTCCCGGGGGCTGCGGGCCGCCTTGGATTCCGGCCAAATATCGTCCGCGCCACGTCGCATCGCGGGGTTAGATACTGCGATCGGCACGGGATCCGCCCCTTCGATCGTGCCGATCGCAGCAGAATGCGGCAGGTCGCTACCGGGCAACAGTTCCGGCGGTCGGGCAGGTCGACCGCGCGTTGGGGTAGGTCCCCCGCGCGTTGGAGCAGGTCCATCGCACCGTCGGGCAGGTCCATCGCGCCCTGGGGCAGGTCGACCAGGAGCTCGGTCTCGGCGCGAGCCTGGAGCCCCGTGGCGGAAGTGCTGACCGGCGGAGCTAGGCCGCGAGCCTCGGCGGCGTCCAGCCGCCGAAGGCCCGCTCCAGCTCGAGCGCCGCGGCGATGGTGAGGTGATCGTTGCCCGGCACGCTCGCCACCTGGACCCCGAGCGGCACGCCGGCGGCGTTGAGCCCCAGCGGGACCTGGGTGACTGGCAGCTCCATCACGTTGAGGATCGCCGTGTAGCCCCAGTTCCACGGCGGGAACATCGCCTGGTAATGGTAGGGCGCTGGCCGGACGTGGGAGGGGTAGAGCATCAGCCCGCGCGGCCCGATGCGCTCGGTGAGCTCCCGCTTGAGGGCGGCGCCCAGCGCCAGGAAGCGGGCATTCTGCGCGGGCAGGTAGCGGGGCAGCTTCTCCACCAGGGCCAGCGCCAGGGCTGGCAGGGTGTGCGGGGACCTCCGGACCGCCCAGCGGAGCAGCTCGCGCGCGGCGCCGATCTCGGTGCCGTTGCCGAGCATCGAGCTGAACGACGGCCCCCCGGCCGCGTCGAGCATGGCGCTCCAGATCTCGATCGAGCTGGCCAGGCCCTCGAACCGGGCCGTCCGCACCCGCGCGCCCCTCGCGGCGAGCGCGTCCGCCGCGCGGCGCTGCGCCACCCGGAGATCGGCGGTGACGGGGAGGCGGCCGTCGTCCTCGACGGTGAGCACCTCGATCCCGGCGAGATCGACGGCGGCGGGATCGGCGATGGGCGCGTCGGCGAGGATGCGCAGCAGGGGCGCGAGATCCTCGGCCCGGCGCGCCAGCGGGCCGGTGCTGAGGAACGGCAGCGCCGCGGCCGCCGCCAGGGGAAACTGGCCGCCGTTGTCGACCAGGCCGGCGCTCGGCTTGTGCCCGAAGATCCCGTTGAAGAAGGCGGGCATGCGGATCGAGCCGCCGATGTCGGCGCCGAGGCCGAACGGGGTGCCCCCCGCGCCCACGATGGCCCCCTCGCCGCCGGAGCTGCCGCCCACGGTGCGCCGCGGATCGTAGGGGTTGTTGGAGCGGCCGTAGACGCGGTTGTTCGACTCCATCCACATGCAGAGCTCGGAGACGTTGGTGACGCCGAGCGGGATGGCGCCGGCCCGGCGCAGCCTGGCCACGCCGACCGCGTCGCGCTCCGGGCGGAGGCCGACGCGGGCGACCAGACCCGACGTGAACGGCATGCCGGTGAGCGCGAAGCTCTCCTTGATGCTGCACGGGACGCCATGGAGGGGCGGCAAGCCCTCCTCGCCGGAGGCGACGCGAGCGTCCGCGGCGCGCGCCTCGGTACGCGCCGCGTCAAAGCGTTCGGCGACGACCGCGTTGAGCGCCGGATTGACGCGCTCGATCTGCCGGATGTGCGCCTCGACCGCCTGGAGCGAGGTGACCTCGCCGCGACGGATGCGGGAGGCGATCTCCGATCCGGACTGCAAGAGAAGGGGATCCATGCGGGGCGGAGCTTACCGCGATTCGGGTTTGCGGCGCTCCGGTGGCGGGGGTAAACCCGCGAAGAGTTGAAGCTCTTCGCCCTCGTCCTCGCCGTCGTCGCGCTCACCGTCCTGTCCGGCTGCACGACCGGACGCTATCTGGCGCAGGCGGGCTGCGGGCAGATCGATCTCCTCCTGCGGGCGCGCAGCATCGACGCCGCCGCGAGGGACCCGCACACCGACCCGCACACGCGCGCGCTGCTCGGTCAGGTCGCGGAGATCAAGCGCTTCGGCGAGCAGAACAGCCTCCGCCCCACCGCCAGCTACCACCGCTACGTCGCGCTCGATCGCACCGCCGTGGTGTGGGTGGTGACGGCCTCGGAGCCGCTGCGCTTCCGGCCCAAGACCTGGTGGTTCCCCATCGTCGGCACCGTGCCCTACCTGGGCTGGTTCGACCGCGACGACGCCCACCAGCTCGCCGACGAGCTCCGCGCCGACGGCTGGGACTCCGACGTGGGCGCCGCCGACGCCTACTCGACCCTGGGCTGGTTCGACGATCCGGTGCTCTCCACCATGATCCCCGAGGGCGAGGAGGCGGTGGGCGAGCTCGTCAACGTCATCCTCCACGAGTCGACGCACGCGACGCTCTACATCGACGGGCAGACCCGCTTCAACGAGAGCCTGGCCGAGTACACCGCCGGCAAGCTCACGCTCACCTACCTCGACCAGCGCTACGGCCCCTCGTCCCGCGAGAAGACCGCCTACCTCGACGCCGAGCACCGCGGCGCCGAGCGCGCGGCCATCATGCACCGCGCCTACGAGACCCTGGCCAGGCTCTACGCCTCGCACCTCTCCCGCGAGGAGAAGCTCGCCGAGAAGGCCCGCGTCCTCGACGCCCTGCGCGCCGAGACCCGCTTCCACCGGCCCATCAACAACGCCACGCTGGCCGCCTTCAAGAACTACAACTCCGGCACGCCCGAGCTCGACGCCCTGCTCCACGCCTGCGGGGGGAGCTGGCAGCGCTTCTTCGGCACCCTGGCCACGCTGAAGAAGAAGGGCTCGTTCCCGGCGCCCAACCAGGCCGAGCTGGGCCCGGTGCTCCAGCCGCTGATCCAGCGCGGCTGCCCGGCGGCGGGCTGACGATCGCCGGAGCCGTCACACTCGGGCCTCCGGCGCGGACGAGACCGCATGCGCCCCTCCTGCCGCGCCCTCCTCGCCACCTGGTGCGCCGCCCTGCCTGCGTGCGGCGAGCGACCCGCCCTCACCGACCCGCCCGCGCCGCCCGCCCTCCCTCGTGCCGAGCCCACCGAGAGCCCCGCCCCGCCTCCACCCCCCGAGGCGCGATCGCCCTGCCCCGAGGGCATGGCCAGCGTCGACCGCTCCTGCATCGACCGCTACGAGGCGCACCTGGTCACCCGCGGCCCCGGCGGCGAGCGCTCCCCGTACCCGCACTTCCGCAGGCCCGAGGAGGGCGTCGTCTACGAGGCCCGCAGCGAGGCCGGCGTCTTCCCCCAGGCCTACATCAACCGCGTCGAGTCGGCGGCCGCCTGCGCCGAGGCTGGCAAGCGCCTCTGCACCCGCAAGGAGTGGCAGCGCGCGTGCCGGTACCGCGCGGATGGATCGACCGGGGCCGCCTATCCCTACGGGGATCGCCGGGAGGCGAAGCGCTGCAACGTGGACAAGCCGCACCTGCTCACGCTCCGCTTCGGCGCCGACCCGGGCCGCTGGCGCTACGCGCAGTTCAACGATCCGACCCTGGACCAGGAGCCCGGCTTCCTCGCTCGCTCGGGCGCGTACGACGGGTGCGTCGGCGACGCGGGCGTCTACGATCTGGTGGGCAACCTCCACGAGTGGGTGAGCGACACCGCCGACTCCGCCTTCGAGGCGCGGCTCCGCGGCGAGGGCGTGGCGCGCAGCTTCCAGTACTGGAGCCCCGGGAACGCGGTCTTCATGGGGGGCTTCTACAGCACCGGCGGGGAGCTCGGCGCGGGGTGCTCCTTCA
>Ga0302196_10006394_pt1 | contig 10398 bp, 9 predicted proteins | sample II_Bog_N1_3_FD_198794 | JGI IMG/M metagenome (GOLD analysis project Ga0302196, IMG submission 198794) | Peat permafrost microbial communities from Stordalen Mire near Abisko, Sweden - II_Bog_N1_3 | ecosystem: Environmental > Terrestrial > Soil > Wetlands > Peat | place: Sweden: Abisko, Stordalen...
TGTCGCCGATGATGTAGTTGGCCCAGCTGGCCAGCCGTCGGAACACGCCGGCGTCCTCGGAGTGGGCCACCTCGTCGAGGTGCTTCCGCACGGCCGGGTCCGACAGCTTCTCGATGCGCTGCTCCACCGGCAGGCCCATCACATCGCCCCACCCGGGGATGAGGAAGAGGGCACAGTGGTTCCGGAAGCTCATGTTCATGGGGACCAGCGTGGGCATGGTCAACGCCACGATGCGCCCACCGGCCTCCGCGGCCCGGACCGAGGCCTCGAGCTGTCGGGCCGTCTTGTCGGGCGTGCGTGAGTCGATGGTCAGCAGATTCCAGTTGAGCGGCCGCCGGGCCGTGGTGGTCATGGCCACCATGAGGTCGATCTCCTCGTCGGTGAAGGTGTCGAGGCAGCCGTTGGTGATGTACTCGAGCGTGGTGCCCGGATGGTCGCGGACCACCTCGCAGAAGGCCAGCATCTCGCGGCGGTCGGCATTGCGCGAGGAGATCGGCTTGCCGTCGCCGTCCGAGTGGGTGCGGGACTGGGAGGACGAGAAGCCCAGACCGCCGGCCTCGAGGGACTCGGCCAGCAACCGGGCCATCTCGGTCACCTCCCCGTCGGTCGCCACCTCGCCGCCGCGCTCATCGCCCATCACCCAGCGGCGCAGGGCGCAGTGGCCGACGAGGAAGCCGGCATTGACACCGAGATTCCCCTCCAGCTTGCCCAGGTAGTCGCCGAAGCTGGTCCAGTCCCACGGCAGGCCGTCCTCGAGGGCCACCAGGGGCATCCCCTCCACCTTGGCCATCATCCGGCGGATGTAGTCATGGTCCTGGGCCTTGATGGGGGCCAGCGTGAAGCCGCAGTTGCCCCCGATCACCGTGGTCACGCCGTGGAGGTTGGACGGCGACGCCGTGGGGTCCCAGAACAGCTGCGCGTCGTAGTGGGTGTGGGGGTCGATGATGCCGGGCGCCACCACCAGGCCCTCGGCGTCGAACTCGGTTGCGCCCTCGTCATCGATCTGGCCCACGGTCACGATCTTCCCGTCGCGGATGCCGACATCGGCGCGGCGACCGGGGACGCCGGTCCCGTCGACGACCAGGCCGTTTCGGATGACGTAGTCGAGCATGGTGGTCTTCCCTCCGTGGCGTCGTCAGGCTCAGGGTCAGAACTGACAGACCGTCAGTTTACGGTACCTCCGGGCGTCCCGCTCGGGGGGATCGACGGCCGGAAGAGCGGGGAGGGGGAGGCGACGCTCGGTCGGATGGTAATTTCGCCTCATCCACCACGCCTGGTTCCAGAACCATCTGCTCCCTGCGGTCGTGCTCGTGCTCGGAGCCGGTCTCTTCATCAGGTTCGCCCACTGGGTGGGAGCGCGCCGCCGGGGCTGGGTCGACGGCCAGATCCGGGTCCAGATCGAATCGGGCCAGGCGGCATCGGAGGGGCTCAAGCGGTCCCGGGCGGTGAGCGAGGCCGTGGAGTGGGTGGTCGTCGCTCTGGTGGGGTTCATCACCGCCGTCCTGGCCCTCGACCGGTTGGGCATCCCGCTCACCACCCTCGTGGCCCCGGCCACCGTGATCGGCATCGGACTCGGCTTCGGCGCCCAGCAGATGGTGGGGGACCTCCTGGCCGGGTTCTTCCTTTTCGCCGAGCACCAGTTCGCCTTCGGCGACGTCATCCGGCTGTCCATCCCCGGCCAGGCCACCGGCATCACCGGCACGGTCGAGGAGCTGACACTGCGGGTCACCAAGGTGCGTACCGCCCAGGGTGAGCTGGTGGTCGTGCCCAACAGCGCCCTCCGCCAGGTGACCAACCTGTCCAAGGACTGGTCACGGGCCGTGATCGACATCCCGGTCTCGGTCACCGAGGATCTCGAACGGGTGACCGGCCTCCTGAAGGACATGTTCAGCGAGATGGCCTCCGACCCCGAGTGGAACGGGCTGCTGCTCGGCGACCCCGTGGTCGCCGGGGTCGAGACCATCGACGTCGGCTACGTGCAGCTCCGGCTCATCGCCCGCACCCTCCCGGGGCGCCAGTTCGAGGTGGCACGGGAGATCCGGCTGCGGGCCACCACCGCCCTCCGCTCGGCCGGCGTGAGCTCCCCGTCGATCGGCGACGGTCCCTAGTGGCCGACGACGAGACCGGTTCCGGCTCCGACGAGGAAGCCGACAAGGAGACCCTGTCCACGCCCCGGGCGCGTGCGCCCTGGGAGCGCAAGGATCGGGACGCGGACGACGCCGTCAGACACAGTGCGCTGGTGGGATTCATGTCGGTGCCGGTGGGCCGGCGTTTCCCCCTGCGGCGATCCACCGTCGTGCTGGTGGTGGCCTTCGCCGGGCTGGCCACCTTGCTGTACTTCAATCCCCCCCAGTCGACGTCCACCGGCTCCGGCGTCGTCCTCCACACGCCGCAGGGGGATGTGTTCGTTCCCAACGCCACACCGGTCAGCACGACAACCACGACGACCACCGCGCCCCCGGCCACCACGACCACCACCGTGCCCCGGGCCACCACGACGTTCCCGACCGGCTCCTCCAACGGCACGTCCACCTCCACGTCCAGCTCCACCTCCACCACCACGACGGTGTCGGGCAACGGGGGTTCGGGCACCACCGGGCCAGGCAACACGTTGCCGGGATCGACCGGGACGACCATCTCCGGTAGCGGCACCACCACCACCACGACCTCGACGCCACACTGACGTTCTGACGTGCTGACGGGCTGACGTGCTGACGGGCTGACGGGCTGACGGGCGTTCACCCGGCAGTGTCAGGGGTCCCACCGCATGAACCAGATGTGCGGACCGTGGTCCGGTGCGTCGACGTCCTCCACGACACGAAAGCCGAAGCTCCCATAGATGGCCACGTTGCGCTCCGTCCCCGTCGACAGATGGGCGCCGACTCCGTTCGAACGGGCCCGCTCCAGGCCGGCGTTGATGAGGGCCGCCCCGTAGCCGCGACCCTGGAGGACGGGTTCCACGGCGATGGAGTCGAGCAGCCAACGCGGGTCTTCGGGAGCGTGCTCGTCGATCCAGCGCCAGAAGTCGTCGTAGCGGCGCCCTCCGTCGGCGGTGAGCTCGAGGATGCGGGGCTGGTTCCACGGGTGGACCTCCCACTCGTCGAACCTGCCCGGAGGGATCCAGACCGCCGCCCCGTGGGCGGCGCCGGCCTCCCAGACCACCCCGTGTCCGAGGGCCTGGGCGAGGAAGGCGGCGAAACACGGCGTGAACCGGTCGATGGACCCGGCCACCCCGCCCATGGTCCAGCCCATCATGGGATCGTCGACAAAGGCGTGCCCGAACACCGGGGCCAGGGCGGTGAGCCGATCGGGTCCGGCCACCGTGACAGCGATCGTGCCGCGGCCTGCCACCTCCCGGCTCGGAACGGTCAGCCGGCGACGAGGGGGATGACCGTCTCGCCGAAGGCGGTGATCTGGTCGCACTGCTCCTCCACCGAGCCGGAAGGGAAGCGGACCTGCACCTGGCCCACCCCTGCGGCCGAGAAGGGCTGGAGGTACTCGGCGATCCGGTCGGGCGTGCCGGTCACCGTGCCCGGAGGAAGTTCGAAGCCGGCCGACGGTGGTCCCACATGGAACGGCGCGGCGATGGCTCCGATGTCGAGGGGCGCCCCGGGCCGGTACTCGTCACGCATCCGGTGGAGCTCGGTCAGTAGGTCGACGTTGGGACCGAGGGACTGGGGCAGCCAACCGTCGGCGAACCGGGCCGTCCGCCGAAGGGCGGCGGGGGACGAGCCGCCGACCCAGACGGGAGGACGCGGGCTCTGTTCCGGTCGGGGCCTGAGCCCGAGGCCCGAGGCCTTCCACGTGGGTCCGTCGAGCACCGGGAACTCGTCGACCATCCCGGCGATCAGGCCGGCGATGGCCTCGTCGGTAGCCGGGCCTCGGTGGTCGAAGGGTGGGCCCATCTGGTCGAACTCCTCGCTGACGTGGCCCGCACCCACCCCGCAGACGATCCGACCGTGGGACAGCGCATCCAGGGTGGTGAACTCTTTGGCCGCCCGAAGCGGGTGGCGGAGGGCGACCACATAGATGTGCGAAAGCAGTCGGATCGTCGTGGTGACCCCGGCCAGCCAACCCAGAGTGGCCACGGTGTCGTACCAGGTGGTACTCATGGCACCGGCCAGGCGCTCGGGGATGAACGTGTGGTCGCAGACCCCGATGTAGAAGAAGCCGGCCGCCTCACAGGCCCGGGCCACGGCGGCCAGCTCGGCGGGACCGGCGCCGGGCTCCCACGGCTCGACGTAGATGGTCGACTGGGACTGGATGGGCAGCTGGATGCCGAACGACACGACGCCGGTCGGCAGCACGGTGACGACGTCGGCGGGAGGGCTGATGGGGGAGTCGGTCACCGGATGGACCTCGCTGGTTCGGGCCCCGGGGTCGGAGCGGGGACGGTGGGTGCCGGGGCGCCCGTGATGGGGTCGGTCGGGCAGATGGGGTCAGTCGAGCAGATGGGGTCAGTCGTGGGCCAGGGACCGGGCCAGGGCCTCGGCGAGGGCGTCCTCGGTCCCGAACTGGGTCGCCAGGACCCGGGCCCGCTTGTAGGCGAGGTGGGCGGGGACTTCCCAGGTGAACCCCATCCCCCCGTGGACCTGGATGCACGAGCGGCCGTTGGTCACGGCCGCCTCGTCGGCCAGGAGCTTGGCCCCCGCCGCCGCCACCTCGGGGTCCCCGACGTCGGGCTGGTCGACGGTGACGGCGGCGCCCTGGACCGCGCAGCGGGCCACCTCGGCCCGGACCACCATGTCGGCGCACAGGTGCTTGACGGCCTGGAAGCCGCCGATCGGGCGCCCGAACTGGACCCGGCCCTTGGCGTACTCCACGGCCAGGTCGCACGCCCACTGGGCCATACCCACCTGCAGGGCGGCGGTGAGCACGGCTCCGTCGCGTCGCCACCAGGCGGCGATGTCGGCACCGGCCACCGGCTCACCGGAGGGAAGGACGGGAATCGACCACACCGGGGTGAGGGGGTCCATCGGCCGGGGGAGCGGGGTGGCCCCGATCGTGGCCGGGTCGAGGCGCTCGATCCCGTCGTCGGAGAGCACCAGGAGCACGTCGAGGTCGGCCAGCAGCTCGATCACCACCGGGAAGGTGCCGGTCCCCGGCGCCCCCGGCGACGGGCGCTCCACCAGCCCCACCACGGTCGAACCGTCGTCGGCCCCGTCGATGAGTCCGGCGGCCAGGTGGGACGCCACCAACGGCCCGGGGACGAGGGCCCGACCGAGCTCCTCGAAGACCAGGGCCGCCTCGGCCAGGCCCAGGCCGACCCCACCGGCCTCCTCGGCCAGGCACAGGTGGAACACGCCCGCCTCGCCCAGGCGGCGCCACCCGGCGCGGTCGACCACCCGCTCGGTCGACTCGAGGCGTCGGATCTCCTCCAGCGGGAAGGCGCCCTCGCACAGCCGGCGGATGCCGTCGGCCAGCTCGGTCTGGAACTCGGTGACCTCGAAGTCCATGGTCGCGCCCCTAGCCCTTCGGCCCCGACGCGGCCTGCGGCTCCTTGGGCAGCCCCAGGATCCGCTCGCCGACGATGTTCCGCTGGATCTGGGACGTGCCGGCGGCGATGGTGAGGGAGATCCCCCGCAACCAGTCCTCGACCATCGTGCCTGCCGGGAGCACGCCCGCCCCGTCGATGCCGTCGACGTCGTGGGCGGCCAGTCCGGCCCGCTCCAGGAGCCCGAGGGAGAACTCGCCCAGCTTGTGGCGGGTCTCGGAGTAGGCCAGTTTGAAGTAGGTGCCCCCCACCCCGGGGATGCCGGTGCGGGCCGCCTGGGAGACGTTCCGCCGGGTGAGGGCCCACAGGGCGTCGAGCTCGGCCTTCAGGTGGCCGGCCTGGCGGCGGACCCCGGCGTCGTCCCAGGCCCCGGTGCGCCGGGCCAGGGCGACCGTCGTGCCCAGCAGCTCGATGGCCTCGAGCAGGTCGCCCACGAAGGCGGTGCCCCGCTCGAAGCTGAGGGTGACCATGGTGACCCGCCACCCGTCGTTCTCCTCGCCCACCCGGTTGGCCACCGGGACCCGCACCTCGTCGAGGAACAGCTCGGCGAATTCGGTCGAGCCGGCGATGGTGTGGAGCGGGCGGATGTCCACCCCGGCGGAGTCCATCGGGAGGATGAGCCACGAGATGCCCCGGTGCCGGCTGTCCTCGGGCCCGGTCCGCACCAGCAGCTCGCAGTAGTCGGCGACCTCGGCGTGCGAGGTCCAGATCTTCTGCCCGGTCACCACGTAGTCGTCGCCGTCCCGCACCGCCCGGGTGCGCATGGAGGCCAGGTCGGACCCGGCGTTGGGCTCGGAGAAGCCCTGGCACCACACCTCGTCGCCCCGCAGGATCGGCGGGAGGAACCGGGCCCTCTGCTCGGGTGTGCCCTCGGCGATCACCGTCGGGCCGGCGTGGAGCAGGCCCACGAAGTTCACCCCGACGTAGGGGGCATGGGCGCGCTCGAGCTCCTCCTTGAAGATCAGCTCCTCGACGGCCGAGCTGCCGCGGCCGCCTCCCTCCACCGGCCAGTCCACGCCGGCGTAGCCGGCGTCGAACAGGAGCCGCTGCCAGTGGGTGTCGTAGGCGCGCCGGCCCGGCCAGTCGTCCGGCTTCGGCTTCGGGGGCAGGCCGGGCAGGGTCGCCTCCAGCCAGGCGCGGAGGTCGGAGCGGAACGCCTGCTCGGCGTCGGAGTAGCGCAGGTCCACGACGGACTACCGACCGGTGGTCACGTGAAGTCGAGGCCGAACAGCCGGATGGCGTTCCCCCGGACGACCTTGTACCGCTGCTCGTCGGTCAGTCCGGCCATCTGCTTCTCGGCGATCTGGCGGGTGCGCGGCCAGGTCGAGTCCGAGTGCGGGTAGTCCGACTCGTAGGTGATGTTGTCCTCACCGATCTCGTCGATCAGTCGCAGGCCGTTCGGGTCGTCGAAGAAGCACCCGTAGACGTGGTCCTTGAAGTAGCTCGACGGCGGGTTGGGCACCTTGTCGGCCACTCCCCCCCAACCCCGGTTGTCCTCCCACACCACGTCCATGCGGTGGAGCAGGTGGGGGATCCAGCCGATCTGGCCCTCGGAGTAGGCGACCTTGAGGTTGGCGAACCGCTCGAACAGGCCGGACAGGAGGAAGTCGGTCATCGACAGCTCGGCGTTGATGTGGGTCAGCGACGAACCGACGGCGGCGGGGGCGTCGGGCGACGTCGACGGCATCTTCGAACTCGAGCCGATGTGCATGTTGACGATGGTGGACGTCTCGTCGCACGCCGCGAAGAAGGGGTCCCAGTAGTTGTCCGGGTCGTGGATCGAGGGGAGGCCCAGGTAGGCGGGGATCTCGGAGAAGCACACGGCGCGCACGCCGCGCTCGGCGTTGCGCCGGACCTCCTCGGCGGCCAGGTGGGCGTCCCACAGCGGCACGATGATGAGGGGGATGAGGCGGCCGCCGGTCCCCGCACACCACTCCTCGACCTGGTAGTCGTTGTAGGCCTTGACGCACAGCAGGGCGAGCTCCTTGTCCTCGGCCTCGGTGAAGGTCTGGCCGCAGAACCGGGGGAAGGTGGGGAAGCACAGCGAGGCTTCGATGTGGTTCTCGTCCATGTCCTCGAGGCGCTCCTTCTGGCTGTAGGAGCCCGGGCGCATGTCCTCGTAGGTGACGCCCTTCATGGTGACCTCGTCCCGGGGCACGCCGACGGCCGAGTCGACCCGCAGCAGCGGGCGCTGGAGCTTCTCGTAGATCCACCAGTCGGCCGGGGCCCCACCCCCGCCTTCGTTGACGGTGAGCTTGCCGCCCACGAAGGTGACGTCGGGCATGTCCTTGCGGACGATGTGGGGTGCGGCGTCCTTGAACTTGGCCGGCATCCGGCTGGTCCAGACGTCGGCGGGCTCGACGATGTGGTCGTCGACGGAGATGATCATCGGCAGTTCGGCCATGGAGGGGAGTGTATCCGCCGTTCTGACGGAGTGTCAGTTGCGGATCGGGAGGGATCCCGGGCCGGTGCCGGTCGGCAGCCGCGACCCGTGGGAGGTGGTCGCCACCGGGAAACGGCCCCTTTCGCCCCCGGTGGGCGCTGCCTACCATGGGGCGGGTGCGAGTCCCGGTACGAGCGGTGTCCTCTGTGGTGTGTGCCCTGGTCATCGGGGTGGCGGCGGTCCTGGTCACCACCGACCCGGCCGGGGCGGTGACCACGTCCGAGGCCCGGGTGACCACCGCGCTGGCCGCACCCCACGTCTACGCCGGCGGCGGGGTCCTGGGGTTCGGGGCACCGACGGTCGGTGCGCCACTCACCACCCCGCTGAACTCGGTGGTGGTGGCCCAGGCGGCCGACCCGGTCGCCCCGCTGTCCGACGAGGGCTACTGGCTGGCCTCGGCCGACGGGGGTGTCTTCGCGGTGGGTGACGCCGGGTTCTACGGATCGCTGGGGGCGTTGCGACTGACGGGGCCGATCGTGGCCATGGCGGCCACGCCGGACGGGCGGGGCTACTGGCTGGGGGCGCTGGACGGCGGGGTCTTCGCCTTCGGCGACGCCGCCTTCTACGGGTCGATGGGCGGCACGCCGCTCAACCAGCCGATCGTGGGCATGGCGTCGACCGCCGACGGGCGGGGCTACTGGCTGGTGGCGTCCGACGGCGGGGTCTTCGCCTTCGGCGACGCCGCCTTCTTGGGGTCGATGGGCGGCACGCCGCTCCGCCAGCCCGTGGTGGGCATGGCCTCGACCGCCGACGGGCGGGGCTATTGGATGGTGGCGGCCGACGGTGGGATCTTCACCTTCGGTGACGCCCGCTTCTTCGGCTCGCTCGGCAACCTGGCCCTCAACGACCCCATCGACGGGATGGCGCCCACCCCGGACGACGGGGGGTACTACCTGGTGGCCACGGACGGCGGCGTCTTCACCGAGGGGGACGCCGTCTTCCGGGGGTCGCTCGGCGACGGGCTCGGCGGCAACCCGCACGACATCCTCCCGGTGGCCGGCATCACCCTGGACCAGGGCGGGGGCGGCTACTGGCTGCTCGATCCCGACGGCTTCGCCTACAGCTTCGCCAACCCACCGGATTCGGAGTCGTCCCCGGTCCGGTCGGCCATCGTGGCGGTGGCGGCCAGCCAGGTCGACGCCGACCCCGACACCGGCTTCTTCTGCAATCCCTACGGTCCCTGCGAGGAGTGGTGCTCGCTGTTCGCCACCTGGGTGTGGGAACAGGCCGGGGTGCCCATCCCGTCCTACCCGTTCACCGGGAACATCTACGACTGGGCGGCGGGCAACACCGGGGTCCTGCCCCCCGATGACCTGCCGCTCCCGGGTGACGCCGTGCTCTACGGGACCGGTCCGTGGTCGACGGCCACGTCGGTCCATGTGGGGGTGGTGGTCCAGGTGTGGCCGGACGGTGCCATCGTCACCGTCGAGGGGGATGCCGGTCCCGCCCCGTCGGGCAGCCTCGCCGTGATCGTCAACGGCCCCTACCTGCCCCTCCACTCCCCCCAGTACAACGGTGTGCCCGTCTATGCCTTCGCCCAGCCCTGAGGCGGGCACGGTGCGGATCCGACCGGCCGTGGCCGCCGACGCCGGCCGTCTCGGTGCCCTGATCGCCGGGGGCGCCCTGGGTCCCACCGACGACGGGCCGGACGACCCGGCACCCTACGCGTCGGCGCTGGAGGAGATCGGGGCCACGCCGGGATGCGCGGTGCTGGTGGCCGAGGTCGACGGCGAGGTGGTGGGCATGTGCCAGCTCGTCGTGTTCCGTCACGTCCAGCACCGTGGCGGACGGTGCGCCGAACTCGAGTCCGTCCACGTGCGGCCGGACCGGCGCTCGACCGGCATCGGTGGCGCCCTGGTGGAGGCGGCCGCCGAGGCCGCCCGGCAGTCCGGCTGCTACCGGATCCAGCTCACCTCGAACGGGGCCCGGGACGAGGCCCACCGCTTCTACCGGCGCCACGGGTTCGTCCCCAGCCACGTCGGGTTCAAACGGCTCCTCTGACCGGACCCCGACGGACCGGACCCCGACGACCGGACCCCGACGGACCCGGGGCCCGGGATCCCGGCCCTCCGCCGCCCCCGGGCCCTCAGCGGTCGGCCAGCAGCGAGTCCAGCAGCCGGGCCCGGTGGTCGGCGGCCGAGCCCCACGCCTCGGACAGCGCCCAGGTGCGCTTCAGGAAGAGGTGGAGGTCGCACTCCCAGGTGTAGCCGATCGCCCCGTGCACCTGGAGGGACACCCGGGCCGCCTCGACGGCGGCGTCGGAGGCGTAGGCCTTGGCCACCGAGGCGGCCCGGGACGCATCGGGCGCCCCGGCGTCGAGGGACCAGGCCGCCCCGTAGACCACGGGTCGGGCGAACTCGAGCAGGACCTGGGCTCCGGCCAACAGGTGCTTGACCGCCTGGAAGCTGCCGATCGCCCGGCCGAACTGCTGGCGTTCCTTGGCGTACCCCGAGGTGAGGGC
>Ga0302196_10006400_pt1 | contig 10392 bp, 9 predicted proteins | sample II_Bog_N1_3_FD_198794 | JGI IMG/M metagenome (GOLD analysis project Ga0302196, IMG submission 198794) | Peat permafrost microbial communities from Stordalen Mire near Abisko, Sweden - II_Bog_N1_3 | ecosystem: Environmental > Terrestrial > Soil > Wetlands > Peat | place: Sweden: Abisko, Stordalen...
GAGGTGCAAACGGTCGGCGACTTTCAGGGGACTCCGGTGATGAATTACGCTGATGAGAACGTTGCGTTCACGCGAATCATCGAATTTCGTCACTTCCACCCGGAGCGGAACTACCCTGCGGACAAAACAGTCGTCGCGCGCGAATATTCGCGCTTCGCCAACCCCCGTGACGAGCCCTATTATCCTATCGACACCGCGTCCGACAAAGCCATGTACCTGCGCTACAAGGCGCGCGCCGAGACCACCACCAATGTCCACTTCGGCGGTCGCCTCGGCTCCTACCGCTATTGGGACATGCACCAAGCGATTGGCGCCGCGCTGAAGGCGATGGAAAGAGAGATTCCAGACCAGTTCGGTTGGCGTCTGCCTCACTAATCGACGCTTCGAGCGCCGAGGCTTGCGCGCGGGCCTGTGTGGATGTGGGTCGCCAGCACGGCGTCGACTTGCGACGCGGCGAACCGATCGAACACGACGGGAGCAGCGCGCAGGTTCGACTGTGTCGCCCGTCCCCTTCCTTGTTCCGCGTCTGGTGGAACGGCGCCATTTCCTTGGTCTTCCGGGTTCGCTTCCCGCTGCCGAACCACAGGTCGGCGGCGATGTTGGCGCCATTCCGGGTGTTGAGCTGTCAACGGTAGCCAAATCGGGACCCCGGATTGGCGCCGAATAGGGCCCCCTGTTTGTGACCGGCGCGGACGATAGCGCTCGAACACGAGTCGCGTGAAGGATTCAGATCGCCGACAAGCGAGACCCTCAGGCGGACCGCCCACCACGCTGAGTTCTCATTTTTTTCTTCTTTGGCGCGCCCGGAGAGATTCGAACTCCCGACCCCCAGATTCGTAGTCTGGTGCTCTATCCAGCTGAGCTACGGGCGCTTGCCTGGCAACGAGAAGGGCTCCCCCGCGCGGCAGAGGCGCCGTCTAGCCGGTTTTGGCCGGTGAGACAAGAGCGAAACGGCGGCCGGCGGGGCGATGGACCGGCCGCGCCGCATTGAGGGGCGACCGCGGCGCCGGCTCCCCTTGCCTGCGCGGCGCGGCGCGGCTAATGCCGTTGGCGTGCCGCAACCTCGCCCCATCGCCTTTCTCGACGCCCGGCTGATTGATCCGGAGCGCCTGGAAGAATCGCGCGGCGGCGCACTGGTCGTCGACGGCAAGATCGCCGCGCTCGGTCCCGCGGTGAAGCGCGATACGATTCCGCCCGAAGCGCAGATCGTCGAATGCGGCGGCGATGTCGTCGCCCCCGGTTTGATCGACATGCGCGTTTTCATCGGCGAACCGGGCGCCGAGCATCGCGAGACCATCGCTTCCGCCAGCGCCGCCGCGGCGGCGGGCGGGGTGACGACGCTGGTGGCGCGGCCCGACACCAATCCGCCGGTCGACGATCCCGCCGTGGTCGACTTCATCCTGCGCCGCGCCCGCGCCACCGCCAAGGTGCGGGTGCTGCTGACCGCGGCGCTGACCAAGGGTCTCGAGGGGCGCGAGATCGCCGAGATCGGCCTGCTCGCCGAAGCCGGCGCCGTCGCCTTCTCCGACGGCCCGCTGAGCATCGCCAATGCGCAGACGATGCGCCGCGCGCTAACCTACGCGCGAGATTTCGGCGCGCTGGTCATCCACACTTGCGAAGACCGCGACCTCGTCGGCGAGGGCGTCATGGCCGAAGGCGAGCGCGCCAGCCGCCTCGGCTTGCCGGGGATTCCGCGCGAAGCCGAGACGGTGGTGCTCGAGCGCGACCTGCGCCTGGTCGCGCTGACCGGCGCCCGCTACCACGCGGCGCTGGTCTCCAACCGTCTGTCGCTCGAGGCGATGGCGCGCGCCCGCGCGAGCGGACTGCGGGCCACCTGCGGCGCGTCGATCAACAATCTCACCCTCAACGAGAACGACGTCGGCGACTACCGCACCTTCCTCAAGCTCAATCCGCCCCTGCGCGGCGAGGACGAGCGCGAGGCGCTGGTCGACGCCTTGAACAATGGGCTGATCGACGTCGTCGTCTCCGACCACGACCCGCAGGACGTCGAGACCAAGCGCTTGCCGTTCGGCGAAGCCTCGTTCGGGGCAATCGGCGTCGAGACGATGCTATCGGCGAGCCTGCGCCTCGTCGCCGCCGGGCGCATCTCGCTGCCGCGGTTGCTCAGGGCGATGACGACCCGACCGGCGGAGATCCTCGGCCTGCCGACCGGCCGGCTCAAGCTCGGCGCGCCGGCCGACCTCGTCCGCTTCGACCCCGAGGCGCCCTATGTGCTCGATCCGGCGACGCTGCACTCGCACTGCCGCAACACGCCGTTCGACGAGGCGCGGCTCGAAGGCAAGGTCAAGATGACGCTGGTTGCCGGGCGCGTCGCGCACGAATAGGCTCCGGCTCGGGTCGTTGCTCACTCAAGGCGCACGCCGCTCATGGCGATCTCTCTCAACTCGCTCGACGCGCTCGCCGCCTTGGCGATTGGTTATCTGCTCGGCTCGATCCCGTTCGGCCTCATCCTCACTCGGCTGGCCGGAGCGGGCGACCTGCGCGCGATCGGCTCGGGGAACATCGGCGCGACGAATGTGTTGCGCACCGGCCGCAAGGACCTCGCCGCAGCTACGCTGGCGCTCGACGCGCTGAAGGCGACGCTCGCCTATCTCGTGGCGGGAATGCTGTTTCACGACGAGACGGCGGCGCTCGCCGGCGGCGCCGGCGCCTTCTTTGGCCACCTCTATCCGGTGTGGCTGCGCTTCCGCGGCGGCAAGGGGGTGGCGACCTTCCTCGGCGGCCTGCTCGGCGCCTGCTGGCCGGCGGCGATCGTCTTCGCGCTCGTCTGGCTCGCCGTTGCAGCCGCGACGCGTTATTCGTCGGCCGCGGCGCTCGCCGCGAGCCTCGCTTCGCCGCTCGCCGCCTGGGCGCTGGGCGCCGAACCCGTCGCAATCGTTTTCGCGGCGCTGGCGGCGCTGTTGTGGATCCGCCACGCCGCCAACTTCGCGCGCCTGCTGGCGGGAACCGAGACCAAGATCGGCGAGAAAGGCTGACCATGGCCGCGCGGCTGGTCGAGACGCGTCTCGGCGACAACGAGCGTTTCGACTGGTTGCGCTTGATCCGCAGCGAGAACGTCGGCCCGCGCACGTTCCGCGCGCTGCTCGATCGTTGCGGCGGCGCAGCGGCGGCGCTCGCCGCCCTGCCCGATCTCGCGCGCCGCGGCGGCGCCAGCCGGCCGATCCGGGTCGCCGGAATCGACGACATCGAGCGCGAGATCGAAGAATCGCGGCGGCTCGGCGTCCGCTTCGTCGCCTATTGCGAACCCGACTATCCGCCCGCGCTGCGACATATCGACGCCGCGCCGCCACTGCTCGCGCTGCGCGGCCGCGAGGAAGCGCTGCAGCAGCCGGCCGTCGCGATCGTCGGCTCGCGCAACGCATCGGCCGCCGGCCTCGCCTTCGCCGACCGCCTTGCGCGCGGGCTCGGCCAGGCGGGCTACGTCGTCGTCTCCGGACTCGCGCGCGGGATCGACCAGCGCGCCCACGTCGCTTCGCTCGAGACGGGCACGATCGCCGTGCTCGCCGGCGGCCATTCCAAGCCCTATCCGCCCGAGGCCGCGCCACTGCTGCCGCGCATCGCCGAAAACGGCGCGATCGTCTCTGAGATGCCGCTCGGCTGGGAGCCGCGCGGGCGCGACTTCCCGCGCCGCAACCGCATCGTCTCCGGCCTCGCGCTCGGTGTGATCATCGTCGAGGCGGCGCGCGCTTCCGGCTCGCTGATCACCGCCCGCCTCGCCGCCGAGCAGGGGCGCGAGGTGCTCGCCGCGCCGGGTTCCCCGCTCGATCCGCGCGCCGAAGGAACCAACGACCTCCTGCGCGACGGCGCGACCCTGTGCGCGCGCGTCGAAGACGCGCTCAACGCGCTCGAACCGTTGCGGGCGCGCCCTTCCGTCGGACGCTTGGAGGAACCGCGCCCCAGCAACGATCTGTGGCTCGACGAGCCCGCCAGCGCCGACGAACCCGCCTCAGTCGAACGCGACGATCCCGGCGAAACCGCCGTCGGCGCGCGCGTCGCCGCCCTGCTCGGCCCGGCGCCGGTGTCGATCGACGAACTCGCGCGGGCGGCGAACGCCGACGTGCGGCTGGTCCGCGCCGCGCTGATCGAACTCGAACTCGCCGGGCGCATCGAGCATAGCGGCGGCAATCGGGTTGCACTGCTTGCAGCGCGAGATCGGGATTAAGGCGTCAGCGAAATCGACTGGGCAACTGCGTCATTACACTGACAGGCGCCGACGCTGCGAGCGATGCGCGCTCCGTCGCGTCTTGGCCGCCCGCAGTCGGGCGTCGCCACCGACGGTCGTCCGCTTCAGCCTGACGGCGCATCTTCGCGAGCCGCGCCGGCGCCCGCGTGCGACGCCGCCTCGCTTTCCGCGCGCGCCATCGCCAGGAAATAGGCGAGAAGATCGAGGCCGGCCGCCGTCGCCATCGACTCGAGTTGCGCCGTCATGTCGGCGATATAGCCGGCGACCGCCGACGCGCCCGCGCCGCCGCTCGTCGGGCTTTCGCGCCGAGGCGCGTTAGCGTGTGGTACGACGCGACGCCGCATGTCGAGCCGCCGCGCCGCGACGCCGCGATCGCTCATTGTCCGCTCCTCCCGCAAGGAGAGTTCCGAGTCGATACTCTCATAGCGTGTATTGCCATGCAAGGCCTACTTCCTGGGGAAATCCCATCCTGTAACGCTTGCATTACACAGAGGGCGAGCGGGCGAGCCCGGCGAGGCGGTCGAGCGCCCCTTGCAGGATATAGGCGGCGGCCATCTGGTCGATGACCGCGGCGCGGCGCGCGCGCGAGACGTCGTTGGCGATCAGCGCGCGCTCGACCGCCGCCGTCGACAGGCGCTCATCCCAGAGGACGACCGGGGTCGGATCGAGACTGGCGAAGTTGCGCAGGAAGGCGCGCGTCGCCTGAACGCGCGGGCCGGCCCCGCCGTCCATGTTGAGCGGCAGGCCGACCACCAACGCGAAGGCGTCGAACTCGCCGATGCGCGCGCTCAGCGCCTCGGCGTCCTTGGCGAAGCGGGTCCGTTTCACCACGCCGAGCGGCGTCGCGACGCGCCGTTCGACGTCGGAGAGCGCAAGTCCGATCGTCTTGGTCCCGAGATCGACGCCGATCAGCCGCGCCTTGGCAGGCAGGCGCGCGGCGAGCGCTTCGATCGAGAGGGGCGTGGTCGACATCGCCGCCTGCGCTAGCATGGCTGTCCAGGCGGCGGCAAACTGGACGGAGCTGAGTTCCCGCCCCGCTCGCGCGGCCTGGACGACGCGCGGCGGGGCGGACGGTCGGGCGGCATTGTCGTCAGGCGCGGCTATCGGAAATAGTCATCCCGATGCGACGCCTCGAAGCTGTCCTTGCCGAGGCAACAGCGCGCGAAACCGGCGGCGAGAACCGCAGGGGCAGGGATCTTGGCGACCGAGCTTTTCGACCAGTTCCTTATCGCCGTGAACGACGCGCGCGCCCTTCCTGACGGCGGTCTCCGAATTGAAATCCCCTCCGGCGTTTGTTCATGGTCTCAAAAGCAAAGCGAGGGCTCGAATTGGTCTTTTCGCATGGCTCCCTCCTGACGCGACGCCGTGTCGCCCGTGTCCGCTAAGCGAGCCCGCCACAAAACACAACCTGACAAGCCTCGGAGCGCCGCGCGTTGCCAGGCCGAAACACGCGATGTAAGAGGACCGTGCCCGCCTGGGTTCGGCGGGCCTCGTGGAGTTGCGATGCCTGTCGATCTCGCCACCGTCCGCCGTATTGCGCGTCTTGCCCACATCGCCATCAGCGACGCGGAAGCCCCGACGCTGCAAGTCGAGCTCAACGCAATCCTCACCTTTGTCGAGGCGCTGGAAGCGGTCGACGTGACCGGCGTCGAGCCGATGACCTCGGTCACGCCGATGAAGCTGCCGATGCGCGAGGACGTCGTCACCGACGGCGAGATCGAGACGCAAGTGCTCGCCAATGCGCCGCTCGCCGAGGACGGCTTCTTCGTCGTCCCCAAAGTCGTCGAATGACGAAGCGCTTCAGCCGCCTCGCCTGCCTGAGATGGAAACCGAATTGTCCGACCTCACCGACCTAACGCTCGCCGAAGCCCGCGACGGGCTCAAAGCGAAGCGATTTTCCTCGCGCGAGCTGACCGAGGCCCATCTGCAAGCGATGGCGCGGGCTAAGGGTCTCAACGCCTACATCGTCGAGACGCCGGATCAGGCGCTGGCGATGGCGAAGGCGAGCGACGCCAAGCTCGCCGCCGGGAACGCGGGCCCGCTCGAGGGCCTGCCGATCGGCGTCAAGGACCTCTACGCCACCAACGGCGTGCACACCCAGGCGTGCAGCCGCATTCTCAACGGCTTCAAGCCGACCTATGAATCGACGGTCACCGCCCATCTGTGGCGCGACGGCGCCGTGATGCTCGGCAAGCTCAACATGGACGAGTTCGCCATGGGCTCGTCGACCGAGACGTCGTGCTACGGACCCGCGGCGTCGCCGTGGTTGCCGCCCAACTGGAGCGCGGAGAAGGCGCGCGCCGCGCTGGCCGGCGACAAGCGCGGCCTGCTCACCCCGGGCGGCTCGTCGGGCGGCTCGGCGGCGGCGGTGGCGGCGCGCCTGTGCCTCGCCGCGACGGCGACCGACACCGGCGGCTCGATCCGCCAGCCCGCCGCCGTCACCGGAACGGCGGGCATCAAGCCGACTTACGGCCGCTGTTCGCGCTGGGGCATCGTCGCCTTCGCGTCTTCGCTCGACCAGGCCGGACCGCTCGCCCGCACCGTGCGGGACTGCGCGATCATGCTTGGCTCGATGGCCGGCCACGACCCCAAGGACTCGACCTGCGTCGACCGCCCGGTGCCGAACTACGAGGCGGCGATCGGCGCTTCGATCAAGGGCCTGACGATCGGCATTCCGCGCGAATACCGGCTCGACGGCATGAACCCGGAGATCGAGGCTTTGTGGCGGCGCGGGGCCGAGTGGCTGCGCGCGGCGGGGGCGAAGGTGGTCGACGTCTCGCTGCCCAACACGCGCCATGCGCTGCCCGCCTATTACATCGTCGCGCCGGCGGAGGCCTCGAGCAACCTCGCCCGTTACGACGGCGTGCGCTACGGCCTGCGCGAGCCGGGCGGCGACATCGTCGAACTCTACGAGAACACCCGCGCCAAGGGTTTCGGCGCCGAGGTGCGCCGGCGGTTGATGATCGGCACCTACGTGCTGTCGGCCGGCTACTACGACGCCTATTACGTGCGGGCGCAGAAGATCCGCACGTTGATCAAGCGGGATTTCGAGATCGCGTTCGCCGACGGCGTCGACGCGATCCTCGCTCCGGCGACGCCGTCGCCCGCGTTCGGCATCGGCGAGAAGGGTTCGGCCGATCCGGTCGAAATGTACCTCAACGACGTCTTCACCGTGACGGTCAACATGGCCGGCCTGCCGGGGCTGGTCGCCGCGGCGGGCAAATCGTCCGAAGGCCTGCCGCTCGGTCTGCAGCTGATCGGCCGGCCGTTCGACGAAGAGACCTTGTTCTCGCTCGGCCATGCGATCGAGGAAGCGGCGGGACGCGCGCCCTTCCCCGAGCCGTGGTGGGGTTGAGGCGAGCGTCGCGCGGCCCGGGCCAACCGACAACGCGAGGGAGCTGAGCATGGCCGCGACGCCGGCGAATTCGAAACTGATCAAGGGCGCGACGGGCGAGTGGGAGGTCGTTGTCGGCCTCGAGGTCCACGCCCAGGTCAACTCGCGCGCCAAGCTCTTCTCCGGCGCCTCGACCGAGTTCGGCGGCGCCCCGAACACCCACGTTTCGCTGGTCGACGCGGCGATGCCGGGCATGCTGCCGGTGATCAACCGCGAGTGCGTCGCCCAGGCGGTGCGCACCGGCCTGGCGCTGAAGGCGAAGGTCAATTGCCGCTCGATCTTCGACCGCAAGAACTACTTCTACCCCGATCTGCCGCAGGGCTATCAGATCTCGCAGTACAAGAGCCCGATCGTCGGCGAGGGCGAGATCCAGGTCGACCTCACCCCCGAGCATTCCATTCGGGTCGGGGTCGAGCGGCTGCACATCGAGCAGGACGCCGGCAAGTCGCTGCACGACCAGTCGCCGACGATGAGCTTCGTCGACCTCAACCGCTCCGGCGTCGCGCTGATGGAGATCGTCTCCAAGCCCGACCTGCGCTCGGCCGAGGAGGCCAGGGCCTATGTCGGCAAGCTGCGCAGCGTGCTGCGCTACGTCGGTTCGTGCGACGGCGACATGGAGAAGGGCAACCTGCGCGCCGACGTCAACGTCTCGGTCCGCCGCCCCGGCGAGCCGCTCGGCACCCGCTGCGAGATCAAGAACGTCAACTCGATCCGCTTCATCGGCCAGTCGATCGAAGTCGAGGCGCGCCGCCAGATCGCGGTCATCGAGGACGGCGGCGTCATCGAACAGGAGACGCGGCTGTTCGATCCCGTCCGCGGCGAGACGCGCTCGATGCGCTCCAAGGAGGAGGCGCACGACTACCGCTATTTCCCCGACCCGGACCTGCTGCCGCTCGAGATCGAGCAGGCGTGGATCGACGCGCTCGCCGCCGGTCTGCCCGAACTGCCGGACGCCAAGAAGGCGCGCTTCCTGGCCGACTACGGGCTCTCCCCCTATGACGCGACCGTGCTCGTCGCCGACCGCGAGACCGCCGATTTCTTCGAGGCGGCGCTCAAGCACGGCGGCGCGGCGCGCGACCCCAAGGCGGTCGCCAACTGGATCATGGGCGACCTGTCGGCCGCCGCAAACGCCCAGAATCTGCCCGTCTCCGAGGCCGGCCTCGGCGCCCCGGCGCTGGCGACGGTCGTCGACCTGATCGGCGAAGGCGTCATCTCCGGCAAGATCGCCAAGGACCTGCTGATCATGCTGCTCGGTCCCGACAAGGGCGCCGATCCGCGCGCTTTGGTCGAGGCTCGCGGCCTGCGCCAGGTGACCGACACGGGCGCGATCGAGCGCGCCGTCGAAGCGGCGATCGCCGCCAATCCCGACAAGGCCGAGCAGGCGAAAGGCAAGCCCGGCATGCTCGGCTGGTTCGTCGGTCAGGTGATGAAAGCGACCGGCGGCAAGGCCAACCCGCAGGCTGTCAGCGACGTCTTGAAAGCGCGCTTGGGGCTCTGAAAGGGCGCGCTGCGAATCGGTTGCGACGACTGATTCGCGCGAGTCGGGTCGCCGATCGTTTGTGAATCGGACGCGCGTGCGACAAGAATCTGACGCTCGTCACCAAGAAAAATTCGATCGCGATTCGCCTCTCTCGTGCATCGTTTTGGAACTCGGCGCCGACGCCTCGCGCGAATTCGGCGACGCCTCGCGAAGTGGCGAGGCGCGCCGACGGCGGCTCGCAGCGACTGTCGGCGCCCAAGCGTGTGTTCTCGGAGAGAAGCAGAAAACAACGCTGATCGTGCAACACGACGCGTGCCGCCGCAGTGCTCGCGCCTGCGCCGCGGCGGTCTCGCGGCGAAGTCGCGACCGGCGTCGACGGCCGCTTCGGTTCGTGTTCGCCGAGCGCCGCGAAGAGCGAATGTGCGTGCGATAATTCGATAGGCACGTGCGATTCGCGTCGCCGCTCGTCATCGCTTCGCTTGCTCTGCGCGAATTCACAGCTAATTTCTCCAGCGTTCTTCCATCGCGCGCGCGCGTTGCGTGGGCGGGGATTGATCGAGAGGGACGCAACACTATGGCGAAAGCTGCTAGGAAACCGGCGAAGAAAACCGCCGCGAAGAAAACCGCCCGCAAGGCGACCAGGAAGACCGCCGCCAAGAAGGGCGCGCGCAAGGTCGTCGCCAAGAAGGCCACGCGGAAAGCCGCGGTGAAGAAGGGCGCCCGCAAGGCCGCCAAGAAGGGCGCCCGCAAGGCGACCAAGAAATCCGCCGCCAAGAAGGGCGCCCGCAAAGCCCCAGCAAAACGCAAAGCCCCGGCGAAGCGCAAAAAGGTCACGCCGCCTCCGGCGGCCCCGACCGAGACTCCCGTCGCTCCGTGACGCGGTCGCTCTAACGAGCATCGGCTGATCAGATTCGGCGTGCGGCGTTTTCGCCCTGTCTGATCAGCCAGCTCGACGCGCAGGCGTCGTCCGGCCACAGCGCCACGACCACAGCGCCACCTCAACAGCGCCAAAGCGCGGCAATTGCGCCGCCGCTGATTCCGACCAACGACCGTCGCTGCGGCGGCGGCTCGACCGATCGGCGGCTGCATCGTCCGCGCGCGCAGCCCGGCCAGCGCTTTCACTTCTTCCGCTCGCGATGACCGCACCCTCTATTTGGGCGCTGTCGTGGGGGCGTCCGCAGGACCAATCGCAGGCGCCGCGGCGCTTGCAATGGGCGGGGCCGTCGGGCATATGTCCGCCACAGCGCCCGGCGCTGCCGCGGAGATGTGGCCGAGAGGCTGAAGGCGGCGGTTTGCTAAACCGTTATAGGGTTG
>Ga0302196_10006401_pt1 | contig 10390 bp, 8 predicted proteins | sample II_Bog_N1_3_FD_198794 | JGI IMG/M metagenome (GOLD analysis project Ga0302196, IMG submission 198794) | Peat permafrost microbial communities from Stordalen Mire near Abisko, Sweden - II_Bog_N1_3 | ecosystem: Environmental > Terrestrial > Soil > Wetlands > Peat | place: Sweden: Abisko, Stordalen...
CCGAGCGTCCCCACGTCGCCGACCTCCCCAGCCTGTGGGACCGGGAGCACTGGGACCCGATCATCGACGCCTGCATCGAGACCTCGACCGTCGCCTGCCTGCACGTCGGCAGCTCGGGGATGCCGCCGGCCCCGCCCGGTGCACCGGCGGTCCAGATCGGCGCCACGCTGTTCGGCCAGCTGTCGCTCACGGCGTGCGCCGAGTGGCTGTGGTCGGGGTATCCGCTGCGCCATCCGGACCTGGCCATCGCCATGAGCGAGGGTGGGATCGGATGGGTGGCCATGCTGCTCGACCGCCTCGACAACGTCGTCGACCGATCCGGCTACGGCCTGGGATGGGACGACCGCCCGTCGGACGTGCTGCGCCGCAACTTCTGGTTCTGCACGCTCGACGACCCCTCCACCATCGACACGCGCTACCGGATCGGCGTCGAGAACATCATGGTGGAGACGGACTACCCGCACGGTGACAGCACCTGGCCCGACACCCAGGGCGTGCTCCGGTCGTGCTGGGGTCACCTGCCCGACGACGAGGTCCGGGCGATCTGCAGCGGCAATGCCGCAGCGCTGTTCCGGCACCCGCTGCCCGACCAGGTGCTGCCGTGACCGTGTTCACGCCGTCCCCCGACCGGCTGGTGCCCGAGCTGACGCCCCGCCAGGAACTGGCGCTGCTGGCCCGTTCCCTGTGGCGTGAAGGGTACGACGACCACCTGGCCGGCCACATCACGGCCAACCTGGGCGACGGCACGCTGCTGTGCAACCCGTGGCTGCTCACCTGGGCCGAGGTGCGGCCCGAACACGTGCTGCGCATCACCCTGGAGGGCGACGTGGTCGAGGGCGAGTGGCCGGTCCCGCTCGGCATTCCCCTCCACCTGGAACTGCACCGACGCCGGCCCGACGTCGGTTGGGCCGCCCACAGCCATCCACGGTTCGGCACCGTCTGGGCGGATCTGGCCGAGGTACCCCCGATCCTGGACCAGTCCTCGGCCCTCGGCGGCGGCCGGCTCGTGCTGGTCGACGAGTATTCGGGCCCGGTCAACGACGCCGGCTCGGCGGGACGGGCGATCGAGGCGATGGGCGACGCCACCGAGGCCCTGCTGGTCGGTCACGGGGTGTTCGTGCTGGGCAATTCGTCCCGGGCCGTCCACCAGCGGGCCGTGGCGCTCGAACAGCGCTGCCGGGGAGCCTGGCACGTCCGTGCGGCGGGTCGTCCGGGTGTTACGGCCCTGCCGGCGGGGTTCCTCGAGCGGATGGCCGCCAGTGACGGCGAGGGGTTCCACGGGTTCTTCGAGGCCGCGGTTCGGGCCGAGCTGCGGGCCGACCCGACCCTGCTGGACTGAGGCCGCCGCGGCCGATCAGAAGAACGGCTTGGGCAGGTCGATCAGGAAGACGATCGACGTCACCAGGATCACGCCACCCACGGCGATGAGCCCGATCCGGGCCGATCGCACGCGGAAGTGGCCGGAGATCCCCACGAGGAAGAGCACGGTCGCCAGGAAGACGGTGGTGCGCACGTAGTCGTCCGAGTGCCCGCCCGCCGCCACCCCCTCGGCGTAGAGGGCGGTGGCCTCGGCGTCCAGGGCGTTGGTCTCCGCCAAACCGGGCTGCACGTACTCCGGCATGTAGGTCGGGCCCTTCGGGGCGTTCGGGTTGGTGAAGGGGTCGGTGGTGATCCAGGCCTTGAAGGCGGTGTCGAACTGCGGACGGAACCGGTGTTCGGCCACCGTCATACCCGTCTGATTGCCCGACAGGTAGGCGCTGAACCAGGCGTTGAAGGTCAGGCCGTCGAAGTTCTTGGTGGACAGGCCCTGCAGCTCGGCCCGGCTGGCCAGGTTCCGCTCCGCGTTGGCCTTGGCCAGCTTCAGCGAGGACTCGGTACCCCACTTCGCGGAGGCGAAGCCCGAATAGGCGGCCAGCACCGCCACCAGGGCGAGGAGGGCGGCCTCCACGATGGTGAGCCGCCTCGATGCACCGGAGTCCTCGTCGGGCCGATCGCCCACGTTGTGGGCGTGATGCTCGGCGATCTCCTTGCCGACCTCGCTCGCCGAGAGTCCTTCGGGCACGTCGTTCCTCCTGGGGTCGGGGCCGAGGCCGGTCGGGTCGACCGGTCTCCGAGGATCGGATCCGGGTTCAGACCGTACGGGATCCGACAGCCAGCGCGGAACGGAACGCCCCCACGACCTCGTCCTTGGTCCAGGGGGCGGGGGACATGGTGATGAAGTAGTCGGCCAGGGCGAGGTCGGCCAACCGGTCCAGGTCCGCATCGACGAAGCCGAGGCTCCCGAGCACCGGGAACTCGAGTTCCGCCAGGATCCGCCGGACGGCGCGCACGGCACGGCTGCCGTCGCCCGAGCCGTCGTCGGGCTCACCCATGGCGTCGGCCACCCGTTCGAGGAGCTCGGGCACGTGGGACCGCTCGCGCTCGAGTGTCTCGGCCAGGACGAGGCCGATGGTCAGGCCGTGGGGCACGTGCCGGATCCCGCCGATGGCCTGGCCGAGCGAGTGCTCGGCCGTGCAGTCGGAGATGTTCATGGCCAGGCCGGCCATCATCGACCCGCACGACATGGCCGACCGGGCCGGGGCGTCGGTGCCGTCCCGGTAGGCGGCGACGAGGGCCGGCGTCATCATCCGCACCGCCTCGAGGGCGATGGCGTCACCGATGGGGGTGCGCACCTTGGCCACCACGGCGGCGATCGCCTGGGCCAGTGCGTCGATGCCGGTGTTGGCCGTCATGGTCGGAGGCATCGAGTGGGTCAGCAGCGGGTCGACCAGTGCCACCTGGGCCCGCAGGTTGGCGTTGGCGATGCCGTTCTTGCGGCCGGCCTCCGGATCGGACACCACCGAGCCCCCCGACACCTCGGACCCGGTGCCGGCGCTGGTGGGGATGGCCACCAGGGCCACGTCGGGGACGGGGTACGTGGGTGGTCCGGCCAGGAACTCACCGAAGGTGCAGCCGAGCTGGGCGCACAGGCGGGCGGCCTTGGCCGTGTCGATGACCGACCCGCCGCCCAGGGCCACGACGGCGGTCGCCCCGGACTCCACCAGGGCCCGGGTGGCGTCGTCGACCATCTGGACGGTGGGCTCCGCCGGGGGCTTGTCGAACCGGGTCAGGGTCAGGTCCGGCGTCCCGCGCAACTCGCCCAGCACCACGGCCGCCGCCGGGTTGAACTGCTCGATGCCCTCGTCGACCATGAGGACGACCCGCTCGGCTCCCAGCTCGGTGAGGATCTCCGGCACCGTCGAGGCGATGCCCTCACCGAAGCGGACCTTGACCGGGAGGTGGTTGCCGAACGCGGGGATGACGTGCATGGGGTCTCCGTGGGGGTCGGGCACCTCCCGGGTACCCGTGGTCGACGGGTGCGGCGGAAGGTGCCGGGTTCCTCCGCAGGATGGCCGGTGTCGGCGTCGGTCGCAACCCGGGTCCGTCCCGGCGGTCAGTCCCCGGCGCGCCCCGCCCCGGATTCCCGTCTCCCGGCCAGGACCGCGGCGGCGTCGACCGGCCACGACACCTCGGCCGCCAGGCGGTCGGGTCGGCTCACGTGGCGCTCGGACCCTCCCTCCAGGAACTCGAACTGCGTCGCGTAGCACCGGGCCGCCTCGAGCTTGGCCGCCTGCTCCCCGGGATCGAGGAGGTGGGCCACGGGTGGGCCGAGGCCGCGCCGCAGGGGGTCGAGCCATCGCGCCCACCGACCGTCGACCGCCCCGTCGTCGGGGCCTCGACCGCCGGCGACCCACGGGGGCCAGCCGTCACGGGTGGCGTAGGGCACGTCGGCCACCAGTTCGACCGATCTACCGGTACGGGCGGCGAGCGCGATGCCGGCGGCCCGGACCAGGTGGTGGTCGATGTGGCCACCGAGCCCCGCCGGCAGGACCAGCCGGCGCACCGACCCGGGCACGACCTCGGCGATCGAATCGACCAGGAGCTCGGCGAAGGCGTCGCTGAGGGTCACCTCGGGAGGGCGGTAGGACTGCTCGACCAGGTCGATGGCGTGCAGTTCCCAGCCGAACCGGGCGGCGACCGTCCGGTCCTCGGCGCGACGCTCGGCCATCCGGACCCGTGGATCGTCGGCGCCGGTGACCAGGTCGTGCGGGGCCGCCGGGGTCCCCGGATCGGGGAGGCCGGAGAACACCGTGACCAGCAGGGTGGTTCGGGGACGGCGGGCGAGGACATGCCAGGCCGACAGGACGCCGTCGTCGGGGTGGGGGGCGAGCACCGCGGTGGTGGGGAGATTCGGCCCGGTGACCATGGGCGCAACGTAGCGGCCGCCCGGATCAATGGTGACGCCCGGGCACGGTGACGCCCGGGAACGGTGACCGCGCGGACACGGTGACCGCGCGGGAACGGTGACCGCGCGGACGAATGCTGACGGCGTCGGTGCGGCGACGGCGCGCGGACCGGATCGCTAGCGTGGGGAGGTCGGCATCCCCGAGGTGCCGCCGGAGCCCGGGGAGGGTCGCCATGGCCGTCGTACAGGACCGACCGGAGGGTTCGGAGCGCAACGGTCCGTCGCGCGACCCCTCGTCCGAGCTTTCGGCCCGACGGGTGACCATCGAGCCGTGGGGCGTGGAGGTGGGCCCACTGGCCCACCTCGCGGACGAGCGTGCCCGGCTGGGCCAGCTGCGATTCGACCACTTCGCCGTCCGCCAGCAGGGGGCCACCATCGGCGCCGTGGTGGAGGGCCTCGATCTGTGCGACCCGCTCGAGGACGGGGCGGTTGCCGAACTCGGTTCCGCACTCCACGAGTTCAAGGTCCTGTTCTTCCGGGACCAGCCCCTCACCCCGGCCCAGCACGTGGCCTTCGCCCGCCGCTTCGGCGAGCTCGAGGTGCACCCCTTCATCCCGGCCAATCCCGACCAGCCGGAGCTCGTCCGCTTCGAGAAGGAAGCCACCGTCGGCGGCTACGAGAACGGCTGGCACTCCGACGTGTCGTGGCGCGCCCGCCCGTCACTCGGTGCGGTGCTGCACGCCGTCGAGATCCCACCGGTGGGCGGGGACACGCTGTTCGCCGACATGTGCGCCGCCTACGACGGCCTCCCGCCCGACCTGCGTGACCGCATCGACGGCCTGGTGGCCGTCCACGATTACTCCAAGGTCTTCGGGCACATGGTGGAGGAGCACGACCGGGTGGCGATGCGCGAGCGGCACCCGCCGGTCGAGCACCCGGTCGTCCGCACCCACCCCGAGACCGGTCGCAAGCTCCTCTATGTCAACCGCTTCTTCGTCGACCACATCGTCGGCATGGATCGGGCGGAGTCCGACGCCCTCGTCGACCGACTGGCCCGAGCGGCCGAGACGGTGGAGTACCAGTGCCGGTTCCGATGGGAGGCCGACTCCGTCGCCTTCTGGGACAACCGTTCGGTGCAGCACTATGCATCGAGCGACTACTGGCCCCAACGACGGGTCATGGAACGGGCCAGTATCGTGGGCGAGCGGCCCGCCTGACCGGGGACTGACCTGGAAGCGGGCGTGGTCCGCACGATCGGAGGCACGGCTCCGGCGCACGGGTCCGGAGGCGGCGACGGGCACCTCGGGGCCCGTCGTGGACCGCCGACCCCGCGGGTGGGATCATGGTGCATGGACCAGGAGGCGGGTAAGGCGGACGGGGACGCGCTCCGGGAGCGCGCCCTTGACGAGATGGAACAGCTGCTCGAGTCGGCGGTCGCGTTGCGGGCCGACCTGGAGGAGCACGAGGCGGCATGCCGGCTGATCATCGAGCGCATCCGGTCCGGCGACCACGTGTCGCCGGTGCTCGACGACGTGCACTCGGACAAGCTCCGGCCCCAGCTCACGGACTCACTGGGTGTCTACGAGCGACTGCGGCACAGGGCTCGGCTCCGGCTGATCGCGCTGGGTGTCGCCGAGGGGATGACTCCGGGCGACGTCCAGCGCCAGTGGGCCATCACCCGGCAGCTGGCGAGTCGCGCCCTCCGTGAGGCCAGGGAGCTCGACTGATCCGGGGCTACTCGGTCTCCATGGCGGCGGCCAGGGCAGCCGGATCGCCCCACATGGTCTGGATCTGCTCGAGGCTCTTGCCCTTCGTCTCGGGCACGTAACGGCGTACGAACCAGAAGGTCACGGCGCAGAACGCGGCGAAGACCCAGAACACGCCGGTCGTGCTGATGAGGTCGACCAGCGTGAGGAAGAACTGCGCCACCAGCCATGCCGCGAACCAGTTGGCCGCGGTGGCGACGGCGACCGCCTTGCCCCGCACGTGGGAGGGGAAGATCTCGTTGATGATGGTCCACACGATCGGCCCGAGCGAGAAGGCGAAACAGGCGATGAACACGACCAGCGCCACCAGGGTGATGAGCCCCTCGCCGGTGGTCGCCCCGGTGGCGGTGCTGCCCGGAGTCACCTTGGACAACTTGAGGAACATGGCCCCGACCACCACCAGGCTGAGGCCCATCCCGGTCGTGCCGATGAACAGCAGGGGCTTGCGACCGAACCGGTCGACCCAGGCCACGGCCACGAAGGTGGCGACCACGTTGACGGCGCCGACCGCCCACAGGGTGGCCAGGCTCTGTGAGTCGGGCGACGTGAATCCGGCCGCCGCGAAGATCTGGTTGGCGTAGTAGATGATGGCGTTGATGCCGGTCAGCTGCTGCAGCACCGCCAGCATCACCCCGATCAGGAGCGGCCGGCGCCACTCGACGGCGAACACCGTGCCCCAGGTGGCCGCACTCCTGGCGTCGTCGTCGATGGAGGCCTGGATGGTGTCGACCTCGGCACCGACGTCGTCGGTGCCCTGGATCCTGGCGAGCGCCCGTTCGGCATCCTGGCGCCGACCCGCCTTGACGTACCACCGGGGCGAGTCCGAGAGCGGCCACATGGCGACGATCAACAGGATCGCGGGTACCGCGGACACACCGAGCATCGCCCGCCAGCTGCTCGAGTGGCTGAGGACGTAGTCGACCAGGTAGGCGACGAAGATCCCGATGGTGATCGCCAGCTGGTAGAGCGACACGAACCGACCCCGGAGTCGGGCCGGAGCCATCTCGGCCGCATACAGCGGAGCCGCCACCGACGCCACGCCGACCCCGAAGCCGACGACGAGCCGGCCGACGACCAGGACGAAGGAGCCCGGGGCGAACGCCTCGATGAGCGCGCCGGCGGTGAACAGGACCGAGGCCAACAGGATGGTCAGACGTCGGCCGAGCCGGTCGGCCAGTGCGCCGGCCACGAGGGCGCCCCCCATCGCTCCGAGGGTCACCCAGCTGGTGATGACCTCGAGGAGGAACGTGCTGACGTTGAAGTCCTTCTTGATGCCGTCGAGCGCCCCGGAGATGACGCCCTGGTCGTACCCGAAGAGGACGCCGGCCAGCATGATCACGATGCCGACGGCCACCAGGGTCCTCGTCATCGGGTGGCGCCGGGGGTCCCCGGGCGGGGCGGCCGCGGGCGGGGTGGACGCGAGCGGGGTGGACGCGAGCGGGGTGGACGCGAGCGGTCCGTCGCCGGGCGGGGTGGACGCCGGGGTCGGTACGGGGACGTCGGTGGCCATGGCCTGACGGTAGCGGTAGGGGGCGCGAAAACCCTGGATCTCGACGGTCGGGGCGGGCCGACTCAGGATCCCCCGGTGACGACGTAACCTGCAGGGGTGCTGAATCTCAGCGGATCACAGCTGGTCGTCGTCCTGGTCGTCACCCTTGCCCTGGCCTACCTGGGCTACTCCCTCGCGGAGGCGGACCGTCGCAACCTCGGACGCAGCCCCTGGGGGGTCCCTTCCGCGGGGTGGGCGGCGATCTGGTTCTTCAGCCCCCTCCTCGGATTCGTGCTCTGGTTCATCGCCCACCGGGCCGAGGTCCGTCGGGCCGCCCAGGCACCGTTCGTCCCGGTCGGTGGCCCGCCGGCCGCCCCGCCGCCCGCCGCCGCCTCGGCCAGTGACTTCCCTGCGTACCCCCGTCGGGCGGACGGCGGGGCGCGTGACGTGCCGTCGGCCGCCCCCCCGCCGGTCACTGAGGGATCCCCCCCGGGGACCCCGGGACATCCGACCGGGACCCCGCACCCTGTCGCCGGCGCTCCAGGTCCCGTGGCCGGCGTTCCAGGCCCTGTCGCCGGCGCTCCAGGTCCCGTGGCCGGCGCTCCAGGTCCCGTGGCCGGCGTCGAGCACCACCTCTCACCCCCGGCATGGCACCCCGATCCGAGCGGCCGGTTCCACTACCGGTGGTGGACGGGATCCGAGTGGACGTCCTACGTCTCGGTGCACGGCCGCGTGGAGGTCGACACCAACCCGGACCAGCGCATCGGGCCGTACTGAACGGACCGGCCCTGCCGACCCCGGGGCGGTGCGACCCCGGAGCCCCGCCTCCCCTCGGGACCGACCGTGCGGAGCACGCCCCTCCGTTGACAGGGAGCCTGGTCACCCACTACCACGGGGTGTGGTGACCGACTGGCGACCTGCGCCTCGAGGCGGTTGACTATCGGGACGACTGAATACAGCGGGCACCCGGTTTCGGGTGCCGCCCGGGCAGGGGATCAGCCGTCCGCCGGCAGGCGGTCGAGAGGAGCGAGCGCGCAATGGACCGACGGATGACGGACGGAGGATTGGGCGCACGCGGTCCCGTGGGGCGCTTCCTGCGCATCGGCGCATGTGTGGTGGCGGCCACATCCCTGATGGCGGTGGCCACGACCGGGGCGACGGGCGGCCACGCCGCCGTGCACGACCTCCGCCGCACGGCGACGCTCACCGCCGCCACGAGCGAGGCGACCTCGGCCACCCGCGACGGTGACAATCAGCGGACCGGCTGGTACCCCGGCGAGACGAATCTGACCCCGTCCCTGGTGGCGGGGGGCACGTTCGGCCAGCTCTTCAACACGACGGTCAATGGTGCGGTCTACGGCCAGCCGTTGGTCGACGACGGCCAACTCCTGGTCAACACGGAGAACAACTACGCCTATGGCCTCGACCCGGTATCGGGTGCCATCCTGTGGACCCGGCAGTTCGGGTCGCCCCCTCAGGCGAGCGACATCGGCTGTGCCGACCTCGCTCCGACCATGGGCATCACCGGGACCCCGGTGGTCGACCAGGCGACCAACACCGAGTACCTGGTGGACGACGAGTACGTGTCGGGCGACTCGGGTCCCCAGGTCGACTACATGCACGCGCTCAACCTGGCCAACGGCGGCGCGGAGGAGCCCGGGTTCCCGGTCCAGATCGCCGGGACCGCGCAGAACCAACCGACGGAGACGTTCGATCCGACCTATGAGCTCCAGCGCCCCGGCCTGCTGCTCATGAACGGCGTGGTGTACGCGGCGTTCGGCGCCCACTGCGACGAGACCCCGTGGACGGGCTGGATCGCCGGCGTCTCGGAGGCGGGCAAGTTGACCACGATGTGGACCGCCGACTCCGCACCGGGCGCCAACGGAGCCGGGATCTGGATGTCCGGCGGCGGCCTGGTGTCCGACGGGTCGGGCCAGATCCTGTTCGCCACCGGGAACGGGGGCACCAACACGACACCCACTCCGGGAACGACACCGCCGGCCAACCTTGCCGAGTCGGTGGCCCGGGTGGCCGTGCAGCCGGACGGGACGCTGAAGGCCACCGACTTCTTCGAGCCGTACGACGCGCTGACCCTCGACAACAACGACCTCGACTTCGGCTCGGGTAGCCCCGTCGCGCTCCCGAACGCCTACTTCGGCACGACCGCCGACCCGCACCTGGCGGTGGAGGTGGGCAAGGAGGGGTATGTCTACCTCCTCAACCGCGACAACCTCGGTGGCTACGCCCAGGGCTCGAACGGCACCGACGCCGTGCTGGGGCGCTACGGGCCCAACGGCGGCGTGTGGTCGAGCCCGGCGGTGTGGCCGGGGGACGGCGGCTGGGTGTACATCCCGACCGCGTCCGGTTCGGTGTCGGCCGGCGGGTCCGAAGGCCAGCTCGACGCCTATCAGTACGGCGTCGACGGGTCGGGCAAGCCGTCGCTCAACCTGTCGGGGACGTCGTCGGACGCCTTCGGCTTCGGCACGTCGGCCCCGGTCATCACCTCGAACGGCACCACCTCGGGCTCGGCCCTGCTGTGGACCATCTGGTCCCCCAACGGAACGGGGGTGGGCGCCCAGCTGCGGGCCTACAACCCGGTGCCGGTCAACGGGACGATGCAGCTCGTGTGGAGTGCGCCCGTGGGCACGGCGTCCAAGTTCAACCCACCAGGCGTGGCGGGCAACCGGATCTACGTCGGGACCCGCACCGGTGCCGTCGAGGGCTACGGCGCCCCGGTCTCGAGCCCCGTGACCGCTCCCGCCCCGACGTTCCCGGCGACCGTAATCGGGCAGTCGTCGACCCAGACCGTCACCCTGACGGCGTCGGCCACCGTCACGGTCTCCACCATCACCACCACCGGTCCGTTCACCCTGGGGACCCCGAGCAAGTCCCTGCCGGCCACGCTCACGT
>Ga0302196_10006402_pt1 | contig 10390 bp, 9 predicted proteins | sample II_Bog_N1_3_FD_198794 | JGI IMG/M metagenome (GOLD analysis project Ga0302196, IMG submission 198794) | Peat permafrost microbial communities from Stordalen Mire near Abisko, Sweden - II_Bog_N1_3 | ecosystem: Environmental > Terrestrial > Soil > Wetlands > Peat | place: Sweden: Abisko, Stordalen...
GCGCTGGCGGCGCGCGGCGCGCCGATGATCTGCGCAAATCCCGACCTCGTCGTCCACCGCGGCGCCAAGCTCGTCTATTGCGCCGGGGCGCTCGCCGAGCTCTACGAAGCGCTCGGCGGCAAGACGGTTTACGCCGGCAAGCCCTACCGGCCAATCTACCAGGCTTCGCTGGAGAGGATCGCGGCTTTGCGCGGCGCGCCGGTCGCGCCGCAGCAGGTGCTGGCGATCGGCGACGCCCTGCGCACCGATCTCGCCGGCGCCGCGGCTTTCGGCCTCGACGCCTTGTTCGTCGCCGACGGCATCCACCGCGAAGAGCTCTATGGCCCCGCGGCCGCCGCCGACGCGCTGCAGCGGCTGTTGGCGCCGCCCGCGCCGCGGCCGGTCGCCGCCATTCGCGCGCTCGTCCCTTAGGGACCGATGCGACGGCGCCAATGTCGAATGGCCGCCGCGCCGCGAAGCGGGCATAGTTGCGCCAAGCCGCCAGCGTGAGGAGCGCGCCTCCATGCCGACTCTGGGATTGCAGACCCTCTATTTCGAGGACCTCAAGCTCGGCATGCGCGAATCCCTGCTCAAGACGGTCGAGAGCGAGGACGTGGTCGGCTTCGCCGAACTGACGGGCGACCACAATCCGATCCATCTGAGCGACCATTTCGCCCGCAAGACCCGCTTCGGCGAACGCATCGTCCACGGCCTCTACACCGCGAGCCTGATCTCGGCCGTCATCGGCATGCGCCTGCCCGGTCCGGGCTCGGTCTACGTCTCCCAGACGCTGAACTTTCGCGGCCCGGTCAAGATCGGCGACGTGATCGAGGTCAATGTCGAAGTGATCGAGCTTATGGAGACTGGCCGGCGGGTGCGGCTCAAGTGCGAATGTCTCGTCGACGGCAAGGTGGTGCTCGACGGCGAGGGCGTGCTGAGCGTGCCGAGGGCGCAAGCGCCCGCGTCTTGACCCTGCCGGCGCGACGAGGCAGGTTCCGCGCGCCTTAAATCCCGCCCGCGCCGCCGCAACGGATGCCGCCTTGATTCAAGCCCCGACGAGATCCTTCGCTCTGGCGATCGACCCGACGCGGCCGCCGGCGGGGCTCGAACGGGCGGTCTACGCCATCGGCAATTTCGACGGCGTCCATCGCGGTCACGCCGCGGTCATCGCTCGCACCCAAGCGCTTGCCGCCCAACGGGATGCGCCCGCCGCCGTCCTCACTTTCGAACCGCATCCGGCCGACTATTTCGCCGGCCGCCCGATGGTCTTCCGCCTGACGCCGCTGCCGATCAAGGCGCGCATCTTTCGTTCGCTCGGCCTCGCCGGCGCCGCGGCGCTGACCTTCGACGCCGCATTGGCCGGCCTGACGGCGGAAGAATTCATCGATCAGGCGCTGGTGGCCCGGCTCGGCGTCGGCGCGGTCGTGGTCGGCCAGGATTTCCACTTCGGCCGCGCCCGCGGCGGCGCGCCCGACGATCTCGTGCGCGCCGGGGCGCGGCTCGGTTTCGCCGTCGACGTCATCGAGAAGGTCGAGGCGCCGATCGACGGCCGCGCCGAGGTCGTCTCGTCCTCGGCGATCCGGCGCGCGCTCGAGCGCGGCGACGTCGAGGCGGCGGCGCGCGGCCTCGGCCGCGACTACGTCGTCGCCGGAATCGTCGCTCCCGGCCAGCGGATCGGCCGCCAGCTCGGCGTTCCGACGGCCAATCTGGCGCTCGAGCCGACCAATCGGCTCGCCTTCGGCGTCTACGCGGTTCGGGCGGCGGTCGGCGGCCGGACTTACGGCGGCGTCGCCAGCTTCGGCGTGCGGCCGACGGTCAATTCCGGGGCGCCGCTGCTCGAAGTCCACCTGTTCGACTTTTCCGGCGACCTCTACGGCCAGGAAATGGAAGTCGCGTTTCTCGCCCGGCTGCGCGAGGAGCGCAAATTCGCTTCGCTCGACGCGCTGAAGGCGGCGATGGCGGACGATCTGGCGCGGGCGCGCGACGTCGTCGCGGCGCGGAAATTTGGCGATTCCGGCCAAATCATCTAATCCCTGCGCCGCGAAGCCAGGAGCTTCGCCGCTTTTTCCGCATTTGAAACGTTCGCCATGACCGACGCGTCCGCCCAAGGCCCTGACTATTCCGACACGCTCTTTCTGCCCAAGACCGAATTCCCGATGCGGGCCGGTCTGCCGCAGAGAGAGCCGGAGATTCTCGCCCGCTGGGAAAAGGACGATCTCTACGGCCAGCTGCGCAAGGCCGCGCGCGGCCGGGCGAAATTCGTGCTGCACGACGGCCCGCCCTACGCCAACGGCAACATCCACATCGGCCATGCGCTCAACAAGATCCTCAAGGACCTGGTCGTCCGCTCGGAGCAGATGGCGGGCAAGGATTCCAACTACGTGCCGGGCTGGGACTGCCACGGCCTGCCGATCGAGTGGAAGGTCGAGGAGGAGAATTACCGCCGCAAGGGCAAGATGAAGCCCGATTTCAGCGACGCCACGGCGATGGTCGCCTTCCGCCGCGAATGCCGCGCCACCGCCGACCATTGGGTTTCGGTGCAACGCGAGGAATTCAAGCGGCTGGGCGTGGTCGGCGACTGGGACCATCCGTACCTGACGATGACCTATCCCGCCGAAGCGCAGATCGCGCGCGAGATCCACAAGTTCGCCGCCAACGGCCTGCTCTACCGCGGCTCCAAGCCGGTGATGTGGAGCGTGGTCGAGAAGACCGCGCTCGCCGAAGCCGAGGTCGAGTACGAGGACCACGTCAGCGACACGATCTATGTCGCGTTTCCGGTCGATGGCAATGTGACGTACTTCCCCGAGAAGGGTTACCTGAAACAGACGTTTGCGAGTGAAGCGGTCGCACAACGCGTCGCGGAAATTGCGGCCGCGACATCCCAACCAACCACGCTTGAAGGTGTGAGGGTTGTCATCTGGACGACGACGCCGTGGACGGTGCCAGGCAACCGGGCGATCGCGTATTCTCCGCGCATCTCCTACGGGCTCTACAAGGTGAGTGCGTCGCCAGATGACAACTGGGCTAAAGTCGGCGACGTCTACTTAGTAGCGGACAAGTTGGCAACCGCGGTGTTCGCCGCCGCGAGGATTGGGACCGCAGATTTCGAGCGACTCGGCGATGTTGCTCATGGAGACTTGGCGTCGCTCGTTTGCGCCCATCCGTTGCGCGCACTCGGCTATGCGTTTTCCGTCCCCCTCCTCGCCGGCGATCACGTCACCGACGACGCCGGAACGGGCTTTGTCCACACGGCGCCGGGCCACGGCCGCGAGGACTTCGAATTGTGGATGGCGAGCGGTCGCGAACTCGCGGCCCGGCATATCGACACGCGCATTCCCTACACGGTCGACGAGAACGGCGCTTTCACCGCGGAAGCGCCGGGCTTCACCGGCAAGCGCGTGCTTACCGACAAAGGCGAACCCGGCGACGCCAACAAGGCCGTCATCGACGCGCTGGTCGCCGCCGGCGCGCTGGTCGCGCGCGGCAAGCTCAAGCATCAGTACCCGCATTCGTGGCGGTCGAAGAAGCCGATCATCTTCCGCAACACGCCGCAATGGTTCATCGCCATGGACAAGCCGATCGCCGGCCGCGCCGCGACGTTGCGCGAGACGGCGCTCAAAGCCATCGGCGAAACGCGCTGGGCGCCCGCTTCGGGCGAAAACCGCATCCGCGGCATGGTCTCGGCCAAGCCCGACTGGGTGATGAGCCGCCAGCGCGCCTGGGGCGTGCCGATCGCCGTCTTCGTCAAGAAGGGCGGCCATGAAATCCTGATCGACGACAGCGTCAACGCGCGCATCGCTGCGGCGTTCGAAGCGGAAGGCGCCGACGCGTGGTACGAGGAGGGCGCGGCGCGGCGCTTCCTCGCGCCCGACCACGACCCGGCCGATTACGAGAAGATCGACGACATTCTCGACGTCTGGTTCGATTCCGGCTCGACCCACGCCTACGTGCTCGGCGACGCGAAACACTTCCCTGGCCTCGCCGGCATCGTGCGCAAGCGCGACGGCGGCGCCGACGAGGTGATGTATCTGGAAGGCTCCGACCAGCACCGCGGCTGGTTCCAGTCGTCGCTGCTTGAAAGCTGCGGCACACGCGGTCGCGCCCCCTTCGACGTCGTGCTGACGCACGGCTTCACGCTCGACGAGAAGGGTCGCAAGATGTCGAAGTCGCTCGGCAACCAGACCTTCCCGCAAGACGTGATCAAGGCCTCGGGCGCCGACATCCTGCGGCTGTGGACGGCCAGCGTCGATTATTCCGACGACCAGCGCATCGGCCCGGAAATCCTGAAAAGCGTCTCCGACAATTACCGCAAGCTGCGCAATTCGCTGCGCTGGATGCTCGGCACGCTCGCCCATCGGCCGTTGGAGCCGCTCGGCGACGCCCTGCCGCGCGCGCCGCTCGAGCGGCTGATGCTGCATCGGCTCGCCCAGCTCGATCCCGTCGTGCGCAAGGCGTATGCCGACTTCGATTACGCCAAGGTCGTCGCGGCGCTGGCGAGCTTCATGAACGTCGATCTGTCCGCGTTCTATTTCGATATCCGCAAGGACGCGCTTTATTGCGACGCGCCGTCGAGCCAGACGCGGCGCGAGGCGCTCGACGTCGTCGAGCGCATCTTCCGGTTTGTCACCGTGTGGCTCGCGCCGATCCTCGTCTTCACCTGCGAGGAGAGCTGGGCGTCGCGCGATCCGTCGGCCGGTTCGGTCCATCTCGAACAATTCCCGACCGCGCCGGAAGCGTGGCGCGACGACGCACTCGCCGGGCGCTGGGACGCGATCCGGCGCGCCCGTTCGGTCGTCACCGGCGCGCTGGAGAAGGCGCGCGAGGCGAAGGCGATCGGCTCGTCGCTCGAAGCGCGCCCGCGCGTCTACGTTGACGATTCCGAGCTCAAGGCCGCGCTCGCCGAGGTCGATTTCGCCGAAGTGTGCATCACCTCCGATCTCGTCATCGCCTCGGGCGAAGCGGCGCCGGCCGACGCCTTCCGCCTGGCGGAGGTCGCTGGCGTCGCCGTCGTCGTCGAGCGCGCGCCCGGCGCCAAATGCGCTCGCTCCTGGCGCTATTTCGATCCGGCGACCGCCGACCCCGACTATCCGGACGTCAGCCCGCGCGACGCAGCGGCGCTGCGCGAGCTCGGCGTCAAGCGGCGGGCGTGATGCGCCCGCGCGCGCTCGGCGCCATCGCCATCGTCGCCGTCGTCGCGCTCGATCGCGCGGCGAAGACGCTGGTGCTCGCCGATTTCGACGCGACCGCATCGGCGCCGGCCCCGTTGACGCCGTTCCTCGATCTCGCCCTGCGCTGGAACCGCGGCATTTCCTTCAGCCTGTTCGCGCAGGAATCGGCGGCCGGGCGCTGGCTGCTGCTGGCGCTGACCGCAATCGTCACGGCGCTGATCGCGCTGTGGCTGTGGCGGGCGCGCGCGCCGCTGGTTGGCTTCGGCCTCGGCCTGATCATTGGCGGCGCGATCGGCAACGGCTACGATCGCCTCGCCTATGGCGCGGTCGTCGACTTCCTCGATCTGCACGCCTTCGGCCGCCACTTCTTCGTTTTCAATCTCGCCGACGCGGCGATCAATATCGGCGTCGCGCTGCTGATCGTCGACGGCCTCTTCGGCGCCGCGCGGCCGGCGGCGCCGGGCTCGGGGCGCGGCGGCGGGGCGTGAGTCGGTCGACAAATCGGGCTCGCGCGATCCGGCGCCGCGGGGGGTCCCATTTTTCGCCTCTTCGTGTTAGGAGAGCGGCTTCGGTCGCGCCGGCGAAACCGTGGTTGGACGCATTCCACGCCTTGGATTCGCCGGATTGTCGGGCCAACCAGAATGTGGAACGGTCGTTTCCGCGTCCGCGGGAGCGTCGCGGCGACTGCGTTAGGGGTTTTCGGCGATGCCGTCTGTGAGGCTTGGGAAGGTCGGGCGCGGCGCCGCTGCGGCAGGCGCTGCGTGCCTCGTCGGGCTGTGCCTGTCGGCGGCGCCGGCCTCGGCCGGCGACGACGGCGCGGCGCCGTTGTGGGTCGGCATCGGCTCGGTGTTCGGCTTCGGCGGCGACGAGGAGCAGCCGGACATCGAATATCGCGACCACGCCAAGCTGGTCGTCCCGCCCAAGATGGATTTGCCGGCGCCCGCCCCCTCGCCGTGGGCCAGCGCGACCGACTGGCCGCGCGACCCCGATGTCGCGCGCTGGAAGGCGGATCAGGCCGAAAAGAACAAGAACAAGACCTTCATCCCCAAGCGCGACAGCCATCTGCCGCTCGATCCCCATATGGTCGTCACCACGGATTACACCTCCGGGATGGGCCCCAGCTTGCGCGGCAAATGCACGGTCGGCCCCGGCGAATCGTGCGACAGCGCGCCGGCGCCGGCGCTCAACTGGAACCCGCTGACCTGGGTCGGCATCCAGAAGAAGCCGGTGACGGTGCTCGGCCCCGAGCCTTCGCGCACGTCGCTCACCGACCCGCCGCCCGGCTTTCGCGCGCCCGTCGAGGGCGCCGGCGTGAAGGTCGACACCAACTAGCCCTCTTTCGACAGGGCCGTGGCTTCGCGCGTGAGCGGCCGGGCGCAAGCGAAATCCATGACCGATTATCCCGTCTCCAACGCCGCCCAGGCCGCCTCCAGCGCCTATCGCCTGGCGTCGCTCGACCAGGAGTTCCTGCTCGGCGATTCGACCCGCGGCGTGCGCTTCCAGCTCGAATATCAGAAGGCGCAAGAGGCGCTGCGCGCCTATGGGGTCGTTTCGATGCTGGTCGTCTTCGGCTCGGCGCGGGTGCGCGAGAACGGCGCCGGCCGTCAGGCGTTCTGGTACGCTGAAGCGCGCGCCTTCGGCCGCATCGCCTCGCTCGAGGGCGGCGCGCTCGGCGGGCCCCCTTACGCCAACGTGGTCGCGACCGGCGGCGGACCGGGGACGATGGAGGCCGCCAACCGCGGCGCGCACGAAGCGGGCGCGCCGACCATCGGCTTCAACATCACCCTGCCGCGCGAGCAGGAGCCCAACCCCTACACCACCCCCGCGCTGACCTTCCGCTTTCACTATTTCGCGATGCGCAAGATGCATTTCGCCATGCACGCCAAGGCGCTGGTGGTGTTTCCCGGCGGCTTCGGCACGTTCGACGAACTGTTCGAGCTGTTGACGCTGTCGCAGACCGGAAAAACGCCGCGCATCCCGATCGTCTTGGTCGATCAGGACTATTGGCGAAAGGTGATCGATTGGCGGGCGCTGCGGGAGAACGGCATGGTCAGCGCCGACGACCTCGGTCTGGTCGAATTCGCCGACGACGGCGCCGACGCCTGGGCGATCCTCAAGCGGGCGGGAATCGACGCCGCCCCCACCGTGAACAACTTCCCTCTTGGCGGGACGTGAAAAAGGCGCTACAAACCGCCCAGATTCGTCGTCGAGCCTTGAGTCTAGACGACGTACGGTTTCCCAGATCGAGCCGAATTGCGGACGCAACCTGAGGGGGTTCGCGACCGGCTAAGGGCTGTGAAGCTAAACCGCCTTTTTTTCGCGCGCCGTCCGCGCGGGTCGATCGAAGCGGCGATCGGCGCGCGAGACGCAGCGGGGACTGGCAGTCCGTTCCTGTGAGAACGCTATCCGCCGATGCTTGAAAGCGCCGTTTTTCGTTTCGCCGCGCCGCGCGGATCTTCCGCCCGACGGCGCGAACGCGCGCCCGGCCGCCGCGAACGTCGAGATCAATCAAGGAACATTCGATGAGACCTGGTCAGAACAACAATAAGCGGATGCGCGGCAACCGCCCCTCCAACAATCGGCGGGGCCCCAATCCGCTGACCCGTTCGTATGAATCGAACGGGCCCGACGTGAAGATCCGCGGCAACGCCCACCACATCGCCGAGAAATATCTGCAGCTCGCGCGCGATTCCCACACCAGCGGCGATCCGGTCGCGGCCGAGAACTACCTGCAGCACGCCGAGCACTATTTTCGCCTCATCGCCGCCGCCCAGGCCGCCCAAGCCCACGCCCAGAGCGGTCGGCCCCCGGGCGAAGGCGAGGCGGTCGAGATCGAGGACGACGAGGACTTCGGCGGCGGTGTCGCCGACCGCTTCGCTTCGCCCCCCGAACGAAACCCCCCTCCGTTCGCGCCGCAGCCCTATGTGCAGGGCCAGCCGACAGCGCCCGGCGCCGGCCCGCAACCGACCTTCGTCGAAGGCGAGCGTCAGCCGCAGCAGGGCGGCGACCCGCGCGGCGGCTACCAGCAGCGTCAGGACCGGCCGATGCGGCCGCAACAGCAGGACCGCGGGCCGCGCCCGGATCGGCCCTACGGCGATCGCCAGGAGCGCGGCGAGTTCCGCGAGGGCCGCCGCGATTTCAAGCCGCGCGAGTTCCGTCCCTACCGCGATCCCAATCCGCCGCGCGAAAATCCGCCGCCGGCCCCGGCCGACGGCGCCGCGGCGCTGCCCTCGTTCATCACCGCCGCGCCGCGCGTGCCCGGCCCGATGGACGCCGAGGTTCCGGCGCCGCAGGAGAACGCCGCCGAGACGAACGGAGCGGTCGAGTCGGGCGACGCCGCGTTCGAGGCTTCGGGCGATCCGCGGTTCCCCGGCCGGGCGCGCCGTCGCCGGCTGCGCTCGCCGTACGGATTCCATCCGTCGGCGAATCAGGACGACGAGAGCGAAGGCCCGGTTCCGCCCAGCGACGCGCCGGTCTCCGAGTGAACGGCGCCGCCGTTCAGCAGACGCCGACGCTCTCGAACTTGGCCTGTACGTGCTCGCGGTCGAACGGCTTCATCAGGAAGTCGTCGGCGCCGGCGTGCATCGCGCGGGCGATCTGGGCGACGTCGTATTCGCTGGTGCAGAACACCACTTTCGGCAACTCGCCGCCGGGCATCGCCCTCAGCTCGCGCAGGAACTCGTAACCGTCGAGCACCGGCATCGCGCCGTCGACGAGAATCGCGTCGGGCATGAAGAACGAACAGGCCGCCAGCGCCTGCCGGCCGTCGGCGGCTTCCGACGTGCCGAGGTTCATGCCTTCGAGGATGCGGCGCGCGATCTTGCGGATCACCGGCGAATCGTCGACCACCAGAACCTGCTTCATAGCCTGGACCCTATCGTGTCGCCGCGCGTCGAAGCGCGACCGGCGGCTCGCCGATCTTGGCGCGGCGACGTTAAGAAGGATTGAACCGGCGCGCTGCGGCTTACGCTTTAACGCCAGTCGGCCGCGCCTCGAAGGTCACCGATTCCGCCTCGACGGTGATCGCGACCTCCATGCCGCATTCGCGCGCCACCAGTCCGGCGAAGTAAGGCTGGATGCTGTGAGCGTCGACGGCGCCGCTCTCCGGCCGCCCGGCGACGAGATCGGCGACCCCGCTCGCCAGCCTCGGGTTGGGGCCCTTGGCCTCCACCCGCATCGCCAGCGTGTCGTCCTGGCCGCTGAGGTCGACGGAAATGACGCCGCCGCGCGGGATGGCCGATTGGGCGATCAGGCAGAGGTTGAGCAGCAGCTTGACCTTGTTCTTGGCGGCGAACCGGCGCGGCGGGTTCCACGCCAGCGTGGTGCGGTCGGCGGGGATGACGCCGCGCATCACCGTCTCGGCGTCGCCGGTGTCGATCGTCGCCCCCAGCGAGCCCGCCGCGCCGAAGGCGAGCCGGCAGAACTGCAGCCGCGCCGAAGCGGCGGCGGCGCTCTTCTTGATCAGTTCGGTCGCCACCGCGCGCATCTCGGGGTCTTTTTCGTCCTCCAGCACTTCCAGGCCGTTGACGATCGCGCCGACCGGAGAGATCACGTCGTGACAAACCCGCGAGCACAGCAGCGCGGCGAGGTCCATCGGGGCGAGGGCGACCATTGTCATGGGAATTTTCCTGTGGCTGAAGCCGCCGAGGGCGGCGCGGACGAGGCGCTTCGGGCTTGCTGGGCGCGATCGTATTTGATTCGCCGTCGGCCCGCGACTGGGCGATGAGCGCAAGCGAAGAAAGGAAGACGGCTTGAACGATCCGGCGACGACAGGGCGACTCGATCTTGCGAAGGCCGGCCGCGACGAGGCGGCGCTGCTGCTTGCGCGCGTCGCGCTCGCCGCCGGCCCGGGGGTGATGGCCGAATACGCGCACGGCGGCCCGGCGCGCGCCAAGGGCGACGGCAGCCCGGTGACCGCCGCCGACGAGCAGGCCGAGGCGACGATCCGCGAGCGTCTGGCGGCCTGGGCGGGGCCGATCCCGATCGTCGCCGAAGAGGCGACCGCCGCCGGCGTTCCGATCGCCATCGCCGAACGGTTCGTCCTGGTCGATCCGCTCGACGGGACGCGCGAATTCATCGCCCGCAACGGCGAGTTCACCGTCAATGTCGCGCTGATCGAACGCGGCCGGCCGATCGCCGGCGCGGTCTATGCGCCGGCGCTCGAACGGCTGTGGTTCGCCGGCGCGCGCGCCTTCGCCTGCGCGGCGCCCCTCGGCGCCGATCTGCCGCCGCGTGAGGCCTGG
>Ga0302196_10006411_pt1 | contig 10383 bp, 9 predicted proteins | sample II_Bog_N1_3_FD_198794 | JGI IMG/M metagenome (GOLD analysis project Ga0302196, IMG submission 198794) | Peat permafrost microbial communities from Stordalen Mire near Abisko, Sweden - II_Bog_N1_3 | ecosystem: Environmental > Terrestrial > Soil > Wetlands > Peat | place: Sweden: Abisko, Stordalen...
AGGCGACGTTCACCCGCCCGGACCCCGAGGAAGAGGCTGCTCTGGCGGCGGCCATCGCCGATGCGGCTGAAGCGGGCCTGCTCGCGGAGTCCGAAGGGGAAGCCGGCGCCGTCTCGACCGAGACCGCCGAAGTGATCGAGGTCCTCGAGGTCGGGGGCGACGACCCGGCTGCGAGCTAGGCGCCTGACGGACCGGCGCGGCGAGGAGCGCCGGTGGCTGGTGATCCCCAAATGGCTGGTGACCCCCGATGGAGGACCTGCCCATGAACGCTGACGCTGACCGCCCTTCGGCCGCCGCACCACGCGTGGTTCTCGGTGTCTGCGGCGGCATCGCCGCTTACAAGGCGATCGAGGTGTGCCGCCAGCTCGTCGATGCCGGTGTGCACGTCACACCGGTCCTGACCGAAGAGGCCACGCGGTTCGTCGGTGCCGTCACCTTCTCCGCCTTGGCGTCCGAGCCTGTACAGCGCTCCCTGTGGAACGAGGCGTCACCGATTCCCCACACCAGGCTGGGCCAACAAGCGGATCTGATCCTGGTCGTGCCGGCGACCGCACATACCCTGGCCCGCTATGCCGCCGGGCTCTCCGACGACCTTCTGTGCGCCACCCTTCTGGCCACCCGGGCACCGGTGCTGGTCTGTCCGGCTATGCACACCGAAATGTGGGAGCACGCGTCGGTGCGCGAGAACCTGGCCACCCTCGAGCGCCGCGGCGTCGAGATCATCCCGCCCGAGAGCGGGAGACTGGCCGGTGGCGACTCGGGAGAGGGCAGGCTCGCCGACCCCGATGTGATTGTGGCGCGCGTCCTCGAACGGCTCGGCCGCGGCACGCGGCGCGACTTCCACGGCACTCGCGTCGTGGTCAGCGCGGGTGGCACGCGGGAACCGCTCGATCCCGTGCGCTTCATCACCAACCGGTCGTCGGGCAAACAGGGCCATGCCATCGCAGTGGCGGCGGCGCGCCGTGGTGCGTCGGTCACGCTGGTGACGTCCTCGCCGCTCATGCTCCCGCCCGACGTTTCCTCGACGGTGACCCGGATAGAAGTGGAGACCGCGGCCGACATGGAGCACGCGGTCGGCGCCGCGGCCGAGAGTGCGACGGTCGTGGTCATGGCGGCGGCGGTGGCGGACTTCCGCCCGAAGCGGTCCGTTGACACGAAGCTCTCCAAGGAAGAGGGCATCCCCGACATCGTCCTCGAGCAGACGCCCGACATCCTGGCCGGCCTCGCCGCCCGGCGCCGTCCGGGGCAGGTGCTGGTGGGTTTCGCAGCGGAGACTCACAATGCGCTCGAGCGGGGGCGGCGCAAGCTGGCCCGCAAGGGCGTCGACCTCCTGGTCGTGAACGACGTGAGCGAGCCGGGGGCGGGGTTCGACCACGACACCAACGCTGTCGTCATTTTGGAAGCGGATGGGAGGAGCCAGGAAATCCCGTTGACCTCCAAGGATGCAGTGGCAAATGCCATATTGGATAGGGTGATCGCCCACCACAACGAGAAGCGGAGCACCACGTGAGAACCACATTCACCTCGGAATCGGTGACCGAGGGCCACCCCGACAAAATGGCAGACCAGATTTCCGACGCTGTCCTCGATGCCATGCTCGAGGGCGACCCGGGAAGCCGTGTGGCCTGTGAGACATTGCTGACAACCGGCCTCGTGGTGGTGGCCGGCGAGGTCACCACGTCCACCTATGTCGATATCCCCGCGCTGGTGCGCGACACGGTGTGCGAAATCGGGTACGACAACGACGACTACGGATTCAACGGCAAGACGTGCGGTGTGCTGGTGTCGTTGGACGCCCAGTCGCCGGACATCGCCCAGGGTGTCGATGCGGCTTTCGAGTTGCGGAGCGGCAAGGGGGGCGAGGACATCCTCAACGCGCAGGGTGCAGGCGACCAGGGGATGATGTTCGGCTACGCCTGCGATGAGACACCGGACCTGATGCCGCTGCCGATCTGGTTGTCGCACCGCCTTTCGGAGCGCCTGGCCCAGGTACGCCGCGCCGCCACGGTGCCGTACCTGCGTCCCGACGGCAAGACCCAGGTCTCGGTCGTCTACGAGGACGGACGCCCGGTGCGTATCGACACGGTGCTGATCTCGACCCAGCACGCCGGCGGCATCGACCTCGAGGAGCAGTTGCGGCCCGACCTCACCGAGCACGTCATCACGCCGCTGCTGCCGACGGACATGGACACCGAAGGGCTGCGCATCTTCGTGAACCCGACGGGCATTTTCGAGCTGGGCGGGCCCCACGCCGACACCGGTCTGACGGGCCGCAAAATCATTGTGGACACCTACGGCGGCATGGCCCGTCACGGCGGCGGTGCCTTCTCCGGGAAAGACCCCTCCAAGGTCGACCGCTCGGCCGCCTACGCGGCGCGCTGGGTGGCCAAGCATGTGGTGGCCTCAGGGGCCGCCAAGCGATGCGAGGTCCAGGTGGCCTACGCCATCGGGGTCGCCCACCCCGTCTCCCTGCTCGTCGAGACCTTCGGCACGGAGACCGTCGACCCCGAGAAGATTTCCGAAGCGGTGCGTGAGCTCTTCGACCTGCGCCCAGCCGCTATCTCCCGGGACCTCGACCTGCGTCGCCCGATCTACAAGAAGACGGCGGCCTACGGGCACTTCGGACGCTCGGAGAAGGAGTTCACGTGGGAGGCCACCCCCCGGGTGGACGACCTGCGGGCCGCCTTGGGACTCTGATCGCACGATCGCTCCCCTGAGGGGAGCCGTAGTCCGATGACGGTGACTCCATGACGCACGACGACCGCGGCAACGCCGCAGGACGTGTGGTGCGCGTGCGCACCGACGTGGCCGCAGTCGCCAAGACCTTCGACTACGCAGTGCCCGCAGACTGGCGCCATGACGTGCTCGTCGGCACGCGCGTGCGGGCGCCCTTCCACGGGCGCACGGTGCGGGGCTGGGTGGTCGACGAGGAAGTCGGGACTCCCGCCGCGGTCGACGTCCTCCCTTTGAAGTCGTGGCTGGGCTGGGGCCCGCCGCCCGCCCTGGTGGAGCTGGCCGAGTGGGCGGGCTGGCGTTGGGCCGGACCGGCCTCGTTCTTCCTCCGGATCGCCTCCCCGGCGACCATTGTGCGCGGCTTGCCCATGGCGCCACCCCCGCCGGCGCCTGACGCCGCCGCGCCGCAGCGCGCCGATCTCGACCTGGCCGAGACGGGCGTGACCGTCGTGCGCCAGCCGCCGCTCACCGATCCGCTCGCGCTCGTCCTGTCAGTCGTCGGAGACGACGCGGTGCGCGCCCGCCACGGCAGCGTGCTGGTCCTCGTTCCGTCCGCGGGGTGGGCCGAGCGGCTCACGTCGCGGCTCGAACGCCGGGGCTGGCCGACCGCGCGCACCTGGGAGCAGGCTCGGGCCGGATGGCCCGTCGTGGTCGGTAGCCGCGCCGGCGCCTGGGCCCCGGTACCGCGGTTGGCGGCCGTCGTGGTGCTCGATGCGCATGACGCCGCCTATCGCGAAGAGAGCGCCCCGACCTACAGCGCGGTCGATGTCCTGATTGAGCGGACCAGTCGTGAAGGCGTGCCCTGCGTTCTGGCCTCGCCTGTGCCACCGCTGGCGCTCGCCGCGCGTGCGCACCTGCGGACGGTTGCCCCCTCGCGTCCCGAAGAGCGTGCCGGTTGGCCCGTGCTGGAATTGGTCGATCGTCGCGGTGCGGATCCTCGCAGCGGCATGTTCTCGGAGGAGTTCGTCCGCCTGGCCCGGTCGGCCCTCGACGAGGCAGAGGCTCGTGGGCGAGGTCCTCTCGTCTGCGTGTACAACCGCACGGGCGGGGCTCGCTTGCTGGCCTGCCGCCACTGCGGCGAGCTCGCCTGTTGTGCCCGCTGTGGCGCCGCCGTCGCGCAGCCGCGGGGCGAAGAGCTTCTGCGCTGCCCGCGTTGCGACGAGACCCGCCCGGTCGTGTGTGCGTCGTGTGGCCGGCTGCGGATGAAGACCCTGCGCGCCGGGGTGAGCCGTCTGCGCGAGGAGTTGGCGGCCCTGTTGGGTGTCGAAGTAGGGGAGGTGGCCGGGCCACAGTCGGCCGGGCCGGCTTCACCGGTACCCGACGCCCCGGTCCTGATCGGCACCGAGGCGGTGTTGCACCGCGTCCGCCGCGCCGCCGCTGTTGCCTTCCTCGACATCGATCTGCATCTGCTGGCCCCGCGCCTCTCCGCCACAGAGGAGACCTTGGCCTTGTTCGTCCGGGCCGCCCGGCTGGTGGCCGCCCGCGGGACGGGAGCGCCGTGGAACCGCCTACAGGCCCAGACGCGGGTGCCGGATCACCCGTTGCTGCAGGCGGTGGCCTTGGGCGATCCGACGCAGGTGCTGGCCGAAGAGGAGGCGATCCGGCGCACCTCGGCGCTGCCGCCCTTCGCCGCCCTGGCGCTCGTCTCCGGGGCCCTCGCTCCCGTCTATGCCGAGGCGTTGGGCCGGGAGCTCCAGGTGCCCGCACGGCCCGAGCCGACCGAGGAAGGCGTACCCGGCGTCGGCAGCAGCGTCGCGTTGTCGCCGCTGGGTGATGATCGCTTCCTCCTGCGGGCGGACAGCCACCAACCGCTGTGTGATCTCCTGGAGCGGACACCCCGGCCTCCGGGGCGGGGGCTGCGGGTCGAGATGGACCCGGCCACCCTCTGACCTGCAGGAGGGTCGACCGCTCCACGGGGACGGGACCAGGACCTGCACAGGCCGCCGGTAAGATGCAGCCATGCCGAGTCTGACCATCCGCCAGTACGGAGACCCCGTGCTCAAGGAGCGCACCCGGGAAGTGGACGAGATCGACGGGTCGGTGGCGAGCCTGGTCGATTCCATGATCGAGACCATGTACGACGCGCCGGGCACGGGCCTGGCGGCCAACCAGGTGGGTGTACAGCGCCGCATCTTCGTCTACGACGTGGGGGACGGCCCCCGCACGGTCATCAACCCTCGGATCGTCGAGAGCGACGGGGAGTGGACCTACGACGAAGGGTGCCTTTCGGTCCCCGGTCTCAGTTGGGAGATCGTGCGGCCCAACGCGGTGCACCTGGTGGGTCTCGACCTCGACGGGAACGAGATCTCCCTTGAGGCCTCCGAGCTCGAAGGCCGCGTCTTCCAGCACGAACTCGACCACCTCGACGGCATCCTGCTGGTGGAGCACCTCAACGAGGACCAGCGCAAGGAGGCCCTCAGGATCCTGCGCGGCCGCACGCTGGATCTGCCGGCCTCGGATCCCGACGGGCTCGCCAACCTCTTCGCTCGCTGACGCCGGCCGCACCGGGTCTCGAGACCGGGTCCCGCCGGCCCGACTCGCCGTCGACGAGATGCCGTCTGCCCTACGGTGAACAGGTGGCCCGCCTGGCGTACCTCGGCACCCCCGACATGGCAGTGCCGCCGCTGCGCGCGCTGGTCGGGGCCGGACACGACGTCGCACTCTGCGTCACGCGACCCGACAGGCGACGTGGGCGTGGCAAGGAGGAGACACCGAGCCCGGTCAAGGCGGCGGCCACGGAGCTCGGCATCGCGGTCACTCATGATATGGACGACCTCACGGCTGCCGGCGTCGAGCTGGCGGTGGTGGTGGCCTACGGCCGCATCATCCCGGCTCGACTGCTCGAGCAGATCCCGATGGTCAACCTGCATTTCTCGCTGCTGCCCCGTTGGCGCGGTGCGGCGCCGGTCGAGCGCGCCATCCTCGCGGGGGACCGCCAGACGGGAGTCTGTCTCATGAAGGTGGAGGAGGGACTCGACACGGGTCCCGTCTACGCCGAACGCACCGTCCCCCTCGACGATGACATCACGCTTGACGGTCTGCGCCACGAATTGGTGAGCGTGGCCAGCACACTGGTGGTGGAGGCGTTGGCCGACGGTGTCGAGGGCCTGCCCGACCCCGTGCCACAGGCCGGCGAGGTGACCATGGCGGAGAAGATCAGCAAGGAAGATCTCCGCCTCGACTGGACGAGCCCGGCCGTCGACATCAGGCGCGTCGTGCGTCTGGGCCAGGCTTGGACCACCTTCCGCGGCAAGCGGCTGACGGTGCTCGAGACCGCGCTGGCTCCGGGCGGCGAACATGACGAGGCACTCGCACCCGGCACCCTCGAAGGTTCCGTCGTCGCGACGGGCAGCGGAAGCCTGGTGCTCCAACAGGTGCGGCCCGAGAGCCGTTCTCCCATGTCAGCCGACGAGTGGCTGCGCGGCGTGCGGCCGGCGGTCGGCGAGCGGCTCGGGACGGACTAGACATGAGTGCGGTGACCGTGACTCCGATTGACGGGTGGAGCCCCGAGCAGTACGAGCGGTTCCGCTCGGAGCGTCAGCAACCTTTCGACGACCTGCTCACTCTGTGCCACCCCGTTCCGGGCGGCCGCATTGTCGATCTGGGCTGTGGCACGGGGGCTCTGACCAAAATCCTGCACGAGGAGCTGGCAGCGCAGCAGACGAGAGGGATCGACTCGTCCCCGGCCATGCTGACCCGTGCCCAGTCCTCGTACGCCGATGTGCCCGGCCTCTCGTTCGCCCAGGGCGACATCGCGACGTGGCTCGACGAGGGGCTCCATCTGGTGTTCGCCAACGCGTCGCTCCAATGGATTGACGATCACCTGAACCTGTTGGCGCGCATGCGCACCGCACTCGGGCCTGACGGCCAGCTGGCCTTCCAGGTGCCCGCCAACTTCCGGCATCCGTCGCATCTGTTGGCACAGGCGGTTGCCAACGAGCCCCCCTTCATCGATGCGCTCTACGGCGATGTTCCCGAAGACCGCGGCCGGTTCGTCCTCTCGCCCGAGCTCTACGCCGACCTCCTCTACGAGTTGGGGGCGAAGGATCAGGTCGTGCGCATGGAGGTCTACGGCCACGAGCTCGAGTCGACCAGCGAGGTCGTCGAGTGGGTGATGGGGACTCTCCTCACGCCGTATCGCACGCGATTGACCCCGGCAATGTTCGACGCGTTCGTCGAGCGCTACCGAGAGCGACTGATCGAAGAGCTCGGCGAGCGCGAGCCGTACTTCTACGGGTTCAAGCGCATCCTCTGCTGGGCCCGCTTTCCCTGAGCGGAGGCGACGAACCGATGGAGAGATCGACCGCAACGCCACGCCGCGACCCCGGCGTCGTCGGTGAGCTGCGCATTGCGCCGTCCGTGCTGTCGGCCGACTTCGGCCTGCTGGCCGAACAGGTGGGGGAGGTGGCGCCGTCCGCCGATTGGCTGCACGTCGACGTGATGGACGGGCACTTCGTCCCCAACGTGACGATCGGGCCACCCGTGGTGGCGTCGTTGCGGCGCCACACGCCGCTGTTCTTCGACTGCCACCTCATGATGACCGAGCCGGGGCGCTACCTGGAGGCCTTCGCCGACGCCGGGGCCGACGGCTGCACGGTGCACGTCGAGATCGGCCACACCGACGAGCTGATCGCGCAGATGCGCAGTCTGGGCTTGCGTGCGGGGTTGGCCCTCAATCCCGACACGCCGTTCGAAGCGGTGCAGCCGTACCTCGGTGCCATCGATCTGGTGCTCTGCATGACGGTCTTCCCGGGTTTCGGGGGCCAGAGCTTCATTGCGGATGTCATGGAGAAGGTGGCGCACGTACGAGCTGCGGTGGACGCCGGCTCGTTCCCTGTCGACATCGAGGTGGACGGAGGGATCGACACCACCACCGCACCGGTGGTGGTGTCGGCGGGCGCCAACGTGTTGGTGGCCGGCAGCGCCATCTTCGGGCGGCCGCGGCCGTGGGAGGCCGCTGACGCCATCCGGGCCTCCGCCCGCGCCGCCACCGGTCACGGGTGACGAGGGCGCGGGCCGTCGTCACCGGCGGCGGCATCATCGGCACCTGGCACGCGCTCGAGCTGGCGGAGGCCGGATTCGCCGTGGACCATCTGGAAGCCGAGGCCGGACCGACGGGCGCCTCGGTCCGCAACTTCGGCCTGGTCTGGGTCAGCGGGCGGCGTTCGGGCACCGAGCTCGATGTGGCGCGCCGTGCCCGCCGGCGTTGGGAAGAGGTCGGCGCGGCGGCACCGGGCATCGGGTTTCGCGCGCTGACCTCCCTGACCGTCGCCACCGACACGGCCGCCCGCAACGTGATGCAAGCCTTCGCACGGCATCCCGACGCCGCGACGCGTTCCATCTCGTTCCTCGAGCCCGACGACGTGCGCGCCTGCAACCCGGCTGTACGGGGCGACATTGAGGGGGCGCTGCATTGCACCGAGGATGCCGTGGTCGAGCCCCGCCTGGCGCTGGGAGCATTGCGTGCCCACATGGAGGTGACGTACGGCGACCGCTACCGATTCCATCCCGGATGCCGTGTCGTCCGCTCCGAGCCGCGTGCACTCGTCGACACGACGGGCAGGCGCTGGGAAGGCGATCTCGCTGTGCTCGCTACCGGTGCTGCTTACGACCACCTCCCCGGCGTCCAGGCGCTGGCGGCCCGCCTGCGCCGCGTCCGGCTGCAGATGCTGCAGACCGCGCCTTTCGCTACCGAGCTGACGACCTCGCTGGCCGACTCGGACTCCCTGCGCTACTACCCGGCGTACGAGTCGGCGCCGCTGGGGCAGCTGGGGGAGCAGACCCCGCTGGCGGCGGCGCACCACTTGCAGCTGCTGCTGGTCCAGCGCCCCGACGGCGGATTGACCATCGGGGACACGCACGCCTACGGGGAGCCGTTCGACTTCGCGTTGTCAGAGGACCCGAGCGACGAGTTGCTCCAGCGCGCCGGCCGGATCCTCGGGGCGGAGCTGCCGCCGGTGCAGCGCCGCTGGGAGGGCACGTATGCGCAGTGCGTCGACGGGGACGTCTGCCTACGCGAGGAGATTGAGCCGGGCGTCTTCGTGGTGACGGGCCCGGGCGGGCGTGGCATGACCTGCGCGCCGGCGATCGCCGCCGACACCCTGCGGGCGGCGGGGGTGGCGCCATGATCGGCCACTTCGCGCTGGTCTGCCTCGATATGGCCGGTACGACCGTGCGCGACGACGGCGCCGTCGAGGCGGCGTTCTCGACCGCCCTGGCGGCGGTGGGGATCGTCGAAGGGACCCCGCGCTACGAAGAGGCCGAGGTCGTCGTGCGACAGACGATGGGGTGGTCCAAGGCCGACGTGTTCGCCACGCTGCTCGAACCGGAGCAGGCCCGTGCGGCCACGACCGCTTTTGCCGCGGCTTACGAGGCGATCGTGGCATCGGGCGACGTCGGCGAGATCCCCGGCGCCCTCCAGGTCCTCCGGGATCTGCGAACCGCCGGGGTCAAGGTGTGCCTGACCACGGGGTTCGCGCCTTCGACCAGGGATGCGCTGCTCGAGGCTCTGGGGTGGGGTCGTGAGATCGACCTGGCCCTCTCACCGGCCGACGTCGGCCGTGGACGCCCGGCGCCCGATCTCGTCCTGGGTGCCATGGCGCGCCTGGGGGTGCGCGACCCGCAGGCCGTGGCAGTGGTGGGCGATACCGTCAGCGACCTCGAAGCGGGGAACGCCGCCGGCGCCGGCGCGGTCGTCGGTGTCCTGAGCGGTGCCCACGACGCCCCCACGCTCGAATCGGCCGCGCCGACGGCGATCATCGCCGACGTCACGGGCCTGATCGACCTGCTCGGTCGGGTGGGAGGCGGCGAATCCGCCGGCAATCCGCCGGCGGATCCAGCCTCATGAGCTGGGCTTCTCGACAAAACTGAAACGTGTTCTATTATTGGAACCACAAGGCGGGGATGCACTCCGGGCAAGGACCTGACCATGAACGACATGGAGCACATGCGCCGAGCGCTGGCCCAAGCGGAAACGGTCCGTTCGACCACGGCGCCCAACCCCTGGGTGGGCAGCGTCGTCGTCCCACCGGACTCGGACTCGGACGGCGCGATCGTCTTTGCCGGAGCCACGGCGCCACCCGGTGGTCCCCATGCCGAAGTGACGGCCTTGGCTGCCGCGGGCGAGGCCGCGCAGGGTTCCACGCTGTACGTGACCCTTGAGCCGTGTGCCCATCATGGACGCACGCCCCCCTGCACCGACGCCATCATCGCCGCAGGTGTGTCCCGTGTCGTCGTGGGCATCGAGGACCCCGATGAGCAGGTCGCCGGCCGGGGCATCGCCGCATTGCGGGCCGCCGGTCTGGAGGTCACGGTCGGGGTGGCCGCCGACGAGGTCGCCGAGCAGCTTGCCCCGTACCGCAAGCACCGGGCGACGGGAAAGCCCTGGGTCGTCCTCAAAATGGCGGCCAGCCTGGACGGTCGCAGTGCGGCACCCGATGGCACCAGCCGCTGGATCACCGGGGAGGCCGCTCGCCAGGACGTGCACCGGCTGCGGGCCTCCTCCGACGCCGTCCTCGTCGGGGCCGGGACGGTCCGGGCGGACGACCCCGCGCTGACGGTCCGCCTCGACGACGGGGTGGAGCGGGAACAACCTCTCCGCGTCGTGCTCGGGCGGGCGCCGGCAGCTGCCAAGGTGCGCCCGGCGCTCGA
>Ga0302196_10006418_pt1 | contig 10373 bp, 10 predicted proteins | sample II_Bog_N1_3_FD_198794 | JGI IMG/M metagenome (GOLD analysis project Ga0302196, IMG submission 198794) | Peat permafrost microbial communities from Stordalen Mire near Abisko, Sweden - II_Bog_N1_3 | ecosystem: Environmental > Terrestrial > Soil > Wetlands > Peat | place: Sweden: Abisko...
CCCTGACGACACCGCCCGTGGTGATCGTGAACGAGGCCATGGCGCAGAAGCTCTGGCCCGGCCAGGATCCGCTCGGCAAGCGGATCGGGGGCGTGGACCCGGCGGCGCCCCGCTGGGCGGAGGTCGTGGGGGTGATGTCAGACTTCGAGAGCGCCGGGGAATTTTATGACCGGTCGGGCAATGCGATGAAGTTCGCCGAGCCCTGGGCGCAGAACAGCCACCGCTTCATGATCTTCACGGTCCGCACGTTTGGCGATCCCGCCGCGGTCCGGGAGTCCGTGCGGAAGGCGATGGGCCTCCTGGCGCCGGACATTGCGCTCAGCAACCTGGACACGGTCCCCGAAGTGATGGGTTACGAGTTGCACTATTTTTCGTTCATCCGCCGGGTCCTGACCCAGATCGCCGGACTGGGCCTCCTGCTGTCCGCGATCGGAATCTACGGCGTCGTCGCGAACCTGGCCTCCGAGCGGACCAAGGAGATCGGCATCCGGATGGCGCTCGGCGCGCAGCCGAACGCGCTCATCTGGCTCTTCCTAAAGAGCGGCATCCAACTGGCGGGAGCGGGCGCGGTGCTCGGGGTGGGCGCGGCGTATGCGCTGGTCGTCATCCTCGGCCGGATGCTGCCCCAGGTGCCCGGGCGAGACCCGCGGGTCATCGCCGGTGTCGCTCTCCTGCTTTTCGCCGTGGCCGTCATCTCCTGCTGGCTGCCCGCCCGACGGACCACCAAGATTAGCCCGACCGTGGCCCTCCGGACTGAGTGACCGGCGCCCAGTGAAATCTTACCCCCGCAAAGGACTGGTCCTCGCGCTGCTCGCGGCGGCGATGCCGGCGATGGCAGGTCCGCTGAGCTATGTCTCTGACAGCGAGAAGCTGGACGCGGTTTCCTCGAAAACCTTCAGCGGCTATGCCCGGGCGCGGGCGCCGGACGGTTCCTACGTGCCCGAGCTCTATGTCTTCGGGAATGGCGGCCAGCTGGGCGGCACCACCCCGGGGATGAACGAGGCTGCCCTGATCCCCGGCGGGACGATCATCGGCAGCACCGTCAGCGACCCGACCATCGACCGCATGAGCTTCGACTCCGTCGTCGGGGACATCCAGCCGTCGCTGGTCGCCGAGAAGTTCCTGCCGGCCCGGCGCCCGGAGCAGACCCAGCTCCTCATCATGGTCTACTGGGGGCGGTCGTTCGGTGGGCGCCATGTCTCGAACGGGGCCATCCGCGACCTGATCGACTACCACAACGCCACGCTGATGGGATTTGATTCGGACCCCTCCATCAAGTCCCTCTCCGACCCGAGCCTGGCCTTCTGGGGCAAGGGGGTCCTCGCCTCGCTGGTCACGGAGACGCGCGGCCGGGTCCTCAGCGCCCTGGAGGCCGACCGGTACTATGTCATCCTCCGGGCCTTCGACTTCCCGTACGCCTGGAAGCAGAAGAAGTTACGGCTCCTCTGGGAGACCCGGTTCAGCCTCTCGGAGCGGTCGAACGCCTTCAACGAGGCGCTCCCCGGGATGGCGCAGACCGCGGCCCGCTACTTCGGGAAGGACACCGGCGGCCTGATGCTCGACACCGTGCCGGACGGCCGGGTGGACATCGGCACCCTGAAATCCCTCGAAACCGAAGGGGGCCGGTAGCGTCTATCCCTGTAGGCGTCTCAACCCGAATTGCTACCCCCATGAAAATCCGAACCGCGCTGGGCCTGATGGGTGTCATCGCCGGCTCCCTCCTCGGGGCCACGGGGGTCCAGGCCGGGATGTTCAGCTACGTCTCGGACAGCGAGCAGGCGACGGCCGTCTCCGCGCGGGTGTATGAGGGCTATGCCCGGGACCGGGCCTCGGACGGCACCTACGCGCCGGAGACTTTCGTGTACGGCAACGGCGGCGAGGTCGCGAGCCAGCCGGTCGCCATCAGCACCTCCTTCTACCTGAACGGCGGCTCGCAGTTCGGCTCCTACATCGCCGACCCGACGATCGACAGCCTCTCCTTCAAGGACGTGGCCCAGCGGATCAACGGCGCCCTCGAGGCCGAGAACTACGTCCCCGCGCGCGACCCGGCGAAGACCAAGCTGATGATCATGGTCTACTGGGGCCGCTCCACCGGCACGGTGGATTTCCACGGCGATGGCGGCTTCCGGGACGCGATGGATGCGCAGAACGCCATGCTGATGGGGTTCGACTCGGACCCGGCGATCCGGGCGGTCTTCGATCCCACCGTCCAGTTCTGGGGCCGGTCCTTCCGGGCGAACTTCCTCATCCAGAACGACGCCAAGGTCATGAGCGCCCTCGAGGTGGACCGGTACTACGTCATCCTGCGCGCGTACGATTTCCAGACGGCCTGGAAGCAGAAGAAGCTGAAGCTCGTCTGGGAGACCCGTTTCAGCCTGGCGGAGCGGACCCGCGACTTCGGCGCGGAACTGCCCTACATGGCGCTCTCCGCCGCCCGATACTTCGGCCAGGAGACGGGCGGCCTCATGCTCGACCCGCTGCCCGACGGGCAGGTCGACGTCGGCGAGGTGAGGAACGAGGGCTCGGTCCCGATGCGGCCCTGAGGGACCGCAATTAGAGCGGATTTCCGGGCAGGGATCGGCTATAGGTCGGGCGTGAATCGACCCCCGGACACCTTCGCCACCGCGCGCCTCGTGGCGCGCCGCCCGCGGCTGGAGGACGCGCCGGCCGTCTTCGCGGCCTACGCCGCCGACCCGGAGGTGACCCGCTACCTGAGCTGGGCCCCCCACGCCTCGGTCGACACCCTGCGCGAGTACCTCCGGCTGACGATCTCCGACTGGGAGACGGGCGCCAGCTTCCGGTATGAGCTTTGCCTCCGCGGGTCCGATGACCCGGTCGGCTCCCTCCGCCTCCTGCCGGAAGGCGCGCGGGTGATGCTGGGCTACGTCCTCGCCCGGCCGCTCTGGGGGAGGGGGCTGATGGCCGAGGCGCTCCGGTTCGGGGTCGAGTGGGCGCTGGCCCAGCCCGACGTCTACCGCGCCTACGCCTTCTGCGACGTGGAGAACCCGGCCTCCGCCCGGGTGATGGAGAAGGTCGGGATGGAGCGGGAGGGAGTCCTGCGGCGCTACCACACCTGCCCGACCCTCTCGCCCGAACCCCGCGATTGCCTCATCTACGCCAAGGTGAGATAGACCCCGCCTTTTCCCCATGCCCCGACCCCGCCCCCTGCTGGCCCTCCTGCTCCTCCTCTCCAGCGCCGCCCGCGTGGCCGCGGCGGACCCCGGGGGGCCCGTCGTCCCGACCCTGATCTCAAAGATCCGGGCCGAGCTCGCCGGCCCCCTGACCGAGGACTCGAAGCCGAAGGCCGGCGTGCCGCACGGCACGCTGCTGGACGGCACCATGATCGACTCGGTCGCCTATCCGGGCACCGAGCGCTCATTCCGGGTCTACGTCCCGGCCCAGTACGACCCGGCCCGGCCGGGCTGCCTCATCATCTGCCTGGACGGCATCCCCAAGACGGCGCCGACGGTCTTCGACAACCTGATCGCCGCCGGGGAGATGCCGGTGACGATCGCGGTCGGGCTCTCCTCCGGCTCGGTCGGGCATGCCCCGGACGGCACCGCCGTCCGCTGGGACCGCTCGTACGAGTTCGACAGCACGAACGGGAAGCTGGCGGGCTTCGTGATCGACGAGCTCCTGCCGCGGGTCGAGGCGATGAAGACGGCGGACGGGCGGCCGATCCGCGTGTCCAAGGACCCCAAGGACCGCGCGGCGATGGGGGGCAGCACCGGGGGCATCGGCAGCTTCACGCTCGCCTGGGAACGCCCCGACTCCTTCAGCCGCGTCTACAGCATGATCGGGACCTTTGTCTCGATGCGCGGGGGCCAGGACTACCCGGCCTTGATCCGCAAGGTCGAGCCGAAGCCGATCCGGGTCTTCCTGGAGGACGGCTCGACCGACGCCTGGAATCCCCTCTTCGGGAGCTGGTTCATGGCCAACGTGGACCTGGAGGCCGCGCTGGCCTTCGCCGGCTACGACGTCGAGCACGCCTGGGGCGTCCACGGCCACGACGGCGGCCCCGGCAATGTCATCCTGCCGGACGTGATGCGGTGGCTCTGGCGGGGCTGGCCCGCCGCGGTCCCGGCCGGCCGCTCCGCCAATGACCTGCTGGCCGCGATCGTCCCCAAGGGCGCGGGCTGGGAGCGGGTGGGGGGAGCCTACGCGGCGGTGGCCGGCCTGGCCGGCAATCCGCAGGGCGAGGTCGTCTTCTCGGACGCCACGAGCCACACCCTCTACAAAGTCGGGGCCGGCGGGAAACCCGCGGTGTTCCTGGCCGGTGCGCCGGAGGTGGAGGGCGCGGCCTTCGGGCCCGACGGCACCCTCTACGCGACGGTGCCCTCCCGCCGCGAGGTCGTGGCCTTCGACCCGCAGGGCGCCCAGCGCACGGTGACCGGCGACCTGCGGGGCAGCCGCCTCCTCGTGACCGCGGGGAACGAGCTCTACGTCGCGGAGCCCGGCGCCCATTCCGACGAGCCGAGCCGGATCTGGCGCGTCCGGCAGGACGGGCGGAAGCTCCAGATGGACCGCGGGCTCCTCGCGGCCTCGGGCGTCGCCTTCAGCCCCGACGGCCGGCTCTTCCTCGCGGCCGAGCACGCGACCGCCCGGGTCAGCACCTATATCGTCCGCCCCGACCACGCCCTCGAGGACCGGGAACCCTTCTACTGGCTGCACGCGGCCGACGCGCCCGGCGACGCCGGGTCGGGGGACCTGGCCCTCGATGTCCAAGGCACCCTCTACGTCGCCACCCGCTCGGGCGTCCAGGTCTGCGACCGGAACGGCCGGGTGCGCGCCATCCTCTGGCTGCCGACGCCCAGTGGCCCGACCGCGGGACTCTGCTGGGGCGGGGAGAAGTTTGACACCCTCTACGCCACCGACGGACAAAGCCTGTTCCGGCGGAAGCTCAAGGTCGCCGGCTACCCGCAGTGGTCGGCGCCCGTCGCGCTGCCCAAGTCGAACGCGGGCTGACCGGCGGCGCGACTATTTGATCCCCACCGCCCCGGCCTGGGTCTGCTTGGCGAACGAGGCGTCGAGGATGTCCTGCTGCATGGCCTCCGCCTCCGCGGTGTCATCGCCGACCGCCATGGCGAAGGCGAGGTCGGCCAGGTCCCGCCGCGACTCCGCCAGGGCCTCGGTGATCGCCCGGTCGTACGCCTCCGGCGCGTTCAGGTTGAAGATATTCCCGAAGCGCAGGCCGGGATGCTCCTTGAATGCGAGGTCGATCATCCCGGCCTTGGTGAGGAGGTCCCGGGTCCGAAAGACCGGCTCCCGGGATTCGCGGACCACGTAGCGCTGCATCATCTCCACGGGCAGGCGCGGGATCTGGTTCCGCGGCTTGTCGACGGTGCGGAGATCCACGCCGGCGGGGTAGGAGCTGGCCGGCGCCGCGGGACGGTAGCTAGGCATGACCGCGGACACATCGAGGCTGAGGGCCGGCGCGTTTGAGGTAGAGGGAGCCGGCGGGTCCTTCTTCGCCGGGGGCGGGGAGGACAGGATGAGGCCCGCCGTGTCGTCCTTGGGCGCCACGGCGCTCAATTGGGCCTCGGTGCGCCCCACGGAGAGCAAGAGGAGCACGACCGGGAGGACGACCCGGCCGCGGCGGCTCCGGAGGTGTGCCGAACCAGCCATGGGTGCTACCCGGAGCCGATCCTCGCAAACGGGGCGGTCTGCATGGGCCCAATCCTGGCGCGGGCGGGCCCCGGCGGCAATCCCAGATCCATTGTTGCGCGGCAACCGGCAAGCCCGACGGCAATTAGCGGTTTCGCCAGGGCCGGAGCACCCGATGCACCGGGGTCGCGGTGGGATGGGCGCGCCGGGTCGCGATCAGCTGGCGCCGCCGCAGCGTGGCCACCGCGGCCTGGACCGCGCTACGGGAGAGGCCTGTCTGCTCGGCCAGGTCGCGCAGGCTGGCCGCGATCCCGGCGCCAGGGCGCCCCGGCTCCGACGCCAGCAGCCGGAGGTAGACCAGGAAGGCGGCGGGCCGCTTGTCGTGGCCGACCAGGTCGCGGAGCAGGACGTCCACCACGTAGCGGTCGACGGGGAGGGTGGGGGTCGGGCGGCGCATGGCGTCCATGAATGGCTATACCGTTAAACAGACAAGGGTTTTTCCCCGGCCGGCCGCCTTCGGATTAGACATCCGCCGGGCGGGTTCCAAGATCGCGCGCCATGATCAAGCAAATCAAGCTGGTGAACATCCCCGTCCAGAACCAGGCCCGGGCGCTCGCGTTCTACACCGAGAAGCTCGGGTTCACCATCATCACGGACCAGCCGTTTGACGGCCGCCAGCGCTGGATCGAGCTGCGGATCCCCAAGGCCCAGACCCGGGTGACGCTGTTCACCCCGGAGGGGCACGCCGGCCGGGTCGGCACCTTCACCGGCATCTCCTTCGAGACCGACGACCTGATGGCCACCTACGAGGAGCTGCGCGCCCGGGGGGTGGCCTTCGAGGCGCCGCCGGATAAGCAGCCCTGGGGCACCTTCGCCAAGTTCACCGACAGCGAGGGCAACGCGTTCGTGCTCTCGGAGTCCCGGGGCTGAGGCCGACTACACCGCCGCCGACTGCGGCCCCTCGGCGAGCAGGGCCGGCGCGGCCGGGGCGCCGGCCGCCGGCAGGTAGAGGTGGAAGGTGGTGCCGAAGCCCACCGTCGACTCCACCTTCAGCTGGCCGCCGTGCCGCTTCATGATCGTGTAGCAGGTCGCGAGGCCGAGGCCCGTCCCCGTCTTCTTGGTGGTGAAGAACGGCTCGAAGATCCGCCCGAGGTCCTCGGCCGGGATGCCGCTGCCGGTGTCGGCCACGTCGATCGAGAGCCACTGCACGGGCTCGAGGCCCTGCGCCGCCGCCAGGTCGCGGCCCACCTTGCCGGCCCGGATGTCGAGGGCCCCGCCCTCCGGCATCGCCTGGACGGCGTTGATGACCAGGTTCTGCAGCACCTGCATCAGCTGGGTCTCGTCGGCCGTCACCTGGGGCAGGTCGGGGGGGAGCTGGTAGGTGGTCCGCACCTTCGTGCCCTTGGTCCCGCGGTCGCCCGCCTCACGGATCAGCCGCGGCAGCGAGACCAGCGCCATCTGCGGGGTCTCGCCCTTGGCGAAGGACCGCAGCCGGGCGGTCAGGGCCTGGGCGCGGAGGGTCACCTTCTTGATCTCGCCGAGGCTCAGCTTCACGGCGTCGCTGACATCGGGCTCCATCTGGGCCAGCAGGACCTCCCCCAGCATGACGGTCAGCAGGTTGTTGAAGTCGTGGGCGATGCCGCCGGCCATGAGGCCGAGGGAGTCGAGCTTGTTGGCGCGGGCGGCCTCCTCGGCCAGCCGGCGCTCGCGGGTGATGTCCCGGAAGACCCCGAAGATGCCGACCGGGGACCCCGACCCGTCCCGGATGAGGTCGGCCCGGACGAAGGCGGGGACCTGGCGCCCGGCCTTGGTCACGACATTCGTCTCCCCGACCCAGGACCGGCCGTCCATGATGGTCGAGATGACCGTCTGGGCGACCGCCTTGTCCGCGAAGAGCACCCCGGTCCCCGGGATGTTGTTCAATTCCTCGACCGTGTACCCGAAAAGGGCGATGTGCGCCCGGTTGTGGTAGACCGAGGTGCCGTTGATGTCGCCGATCCCGATCGCGTCGGAGGCGCTCTCGACCGCCTGCATCACCCGCTGCAGCCCCAACATGCTGGTGGCCAGCTCCTTCTTATGCCGGTGGCGGACCACGACGAACAGGCCGGCGCTGACGGCGAGGAGGAGCCAGGGGATGAGTTGCCAGAGGGCGGACATGCGGGATTAACCCGTTTCGATGCAACGGAAAACAGATACCCCTATCGTCACCGCCGCAACCGGCTGAACCCTTTTGCGCGGGGGTATTTTTGCCGCTTCCGGATTACTTTTCTGTAATGCGCCGGAAAGGGGCCCGTAAGGTGGGTCTGCGATAGTGGGCAGGATTTATGAACACTCCCCCCCGGAACCACTACCTGAAGCCGGCCGCCCTGGTCGGCGCCTTCGCGTTTGCCGCGGCCGGCCTGATCGCCGCCGTCGAGACCACCACCGCCCCGAAGTCCCTGATCGACCTGAAGCGCGACCCGAGCGCCGTCAACCGCGGCATGCTCGAGACCGCCAGCTACTCCAGCGTCGTCAAGCGGGTCGCCCCGAGCATCGTCAAGGTGACGGTCCTCATCAAGCCGACCCGCGCCTCCCTGGAGCAGGGCGACGGCGGCAACCTGCCCCCGGGCCTGGACGACCCGGCGCTCCGCCAGTTCTTCGGCAACCACTTCCGGCAGGTCCAGCCCCAGCAGGAGGCGCCCGAGGGCGGCCTCGGCTCCGGCGTCATCATCAGCAGCGACGGCTACATCGTCACCAACAACCACGTGGTGGACGGGGCCAAGACCGTGACGGTCACCCTCTCGGACGGCCGGGAGTACTCGGCCCGCGTCGTCGGCCGCGACCCGCAGACGGACGTCGCCGTCATCAAGGTGAACGCCAAGGACCTGCCCGCGATCACCTTCGCCAAGAGCCGGGACGTCGAGGTCGGCGACCGGGTGCTGGCGATCGGCAACCCCTTCGGGATCGGCGAGACCGTGACGACCGGGATCGTGAGCGCCACGAGCCGCCGGGCCGGCCTCGGGCTCAAGTACGAGGACTTCATCCAGACCGACGCGGCCATCAACCCCGGCAACTCCGGCGGCGCGCTGGTCGACGTCGAGGGCCGGCTGGTCGGCATGAACACCGCCATCCTCAGCCGCAGCGGCGGGTTCCAGGGCGTGGGCCTCGCGGTCCCGTCCGACCTGGTCAGCAACGTAGCCGAGACCCTGGTGACCCACGGCAAGGTGGTCCGGGGCTACATCGGCATCGGCATCCAGGACCTAACCCCCGGCCTCGCGGACTCCTTCGGGATCAGCGCCCATTCCGGCGCCCTGGTCACGGACGTGCAGCCTGACACCCCCGGCGCCCGCGCGGGGCTCAAGAGCGGCGACGTCGTGACGGCCATCGACGGCCAGCCGGTCGACTCCGCCAGCCGCCTCGGCCTCGTGGTCGGCGAGGCGCCCCCGGGCACCCGGCTCTCGCTCGACGTCCTCAGCAACGGCAAGACCGAGCGGATCGCGGTCACGACCGCGGTCAAGCCGTCGCGCGACGGCGCGAACGGCGACGAGCCGGCGGCCGCCAGCGACCAGGGCGTCCTCAACGGCGTCGGCGTCGGCGACCTGGACAGCAACGCCCGCCACGAGCTCGACTTCCCCGAGCGGCTCTCCGGGGCCGTGATCACGAGCGTCGACCCGGCCTCGGCCGCGGCCCGCGCCGGCCTCCGGGAGGGGGACGTCATCCTCGAGCTCGACCGCCAGCCGGTCACGTCCGCCAAGGTGGCCGTCGACCTCTCCGCCGCTGCGACCAGCAAGAAGACGCTCCTCAAGCTCTGGTCCCGCGGGAACACGATCTACGTGGTCGTCGACGAGACCGGCGAGGTCCCGGCCGAGCCGGCGCCCTGAGCGCAAATCCCCTTAGGTGTTGGGTCAGTTGTGTTGTTAGGTGTTGGGAGGCACCGGGCCGTGGGACGGCCCGGTGCCTTTCTTTTTCCGGCGACTCGCTCCTTTTCAACCTCCCCGTCCTGGTCCACCCTCCGCCATGCGCATCCTCGTAGTTGAAGACGACGCCAAGATCGCGTCGTTCGTCGTCCAGGGCCTGAAGCAGGCCGGCTACGCCGTCGACCACGCGGCGGAGGGCGACACCGGCCTGGCGCTGGCGCAGAGCACGGGCTACGACGCGGCGGTCGTCGACATCATGCTGCCGGGCCTCGACGGGCTCTCCCTCGTCCGGCGCCTGCGCTCCGGCCGGAGCCGCGTCCCCGTCCTCTTCCTGAGCGCCCGGAGCGCGGTCGAGGACCGGGTCAAGGGCCTGGAGAGCGGCGGCGACGACTACCTGACGAAGCCCTTCGCCTTCTCGGAGCTCCTGGCCCGCATCCAGGCCCTCGTCCGCCGCGCGACCCACGCCCCGGACGCCACCCGCCTGACGGCCGGCGACGTCACGCTGGACCTCGTCACCCGGGAGGTGACGAGCGCCGGCCAGGCGGTCGAGCTCCAGCCGCGGGAGTTCTCGCTCCTCGCCTTCCTCCTCCGCCACGCCGGCCACGCGGTCAGCAAGACGAAGATCCTCGAGAACGTCTGGGACTACGGGTTCGACCCGCAGACCAACGTGGTCGACGTCGTCATGCACCGCCTGCGCAGCAAGGTGGACCCCGACCACGTCCGGATCGAGACCCTCCGCGGCGTCGGCTACGTCTTCCGCCCCCATGCTTGACCGCTTCCGGCAGTCGCTCGCCTTCCGGCTGGCCGCGCTCTACACCGGCGCGTTCGCGGTCGGCGCCTGCCTCCTCTTCGGGGTCCTCTACTACATCCTCG
>Ga0302196_10006431_pt1 | contig 10360 bp, 5 predicted proteins | sample II_Bog_N1_3_FD_198794 | JGI IMG/M metagenome (GOLD analysis project Ga0302196, IMG submission 198794) | Peat permafrost microbial communities from Stordalen Mire near Abisko, Sweden - II_Bog_N1_3 | ecosystem: Environmental > Terrestrial > Soil > Wetlands > Peat | place: Sweden: Abisko, Stordalen...
GCAGCTTCAGCCGTGCGTCGGCCAGCGCCAGCGCCTCGTCGTGACGGCCCAGTCCCATCAGCGCCAGTTCGTTGTCGACGAACGCCGTCTTCGATTCCGGCTCGTCCTTCAGCAGCGCCGATGCAATCTCGAGCATGCCCTTGAAATTGTTCTGGATCATGTACCCCATAGCCAGCGCGATCCGGATGTTGGTGCGCTCGCGATCGCCGGCCGCTTCCTTCAGCGCCGCCTCTAGGATCGGCACGCCCTGCGCCACGGTGGGCTTGCTTCCCACCAGAATCGACGCAGCGGCCAGCTTCATCTTGCGCGCGTCCGGCGCTTCACCCTTCGTCCAGAAGCGCGGAAACACCGGCCCGCCCAGTGGATCGTCGCCGCCCTCCAGGTGCACATCCTCGCGCATCCAGTCGAGCAGCGCCTTCGCGCCCCGCAGATCGCCGGCCTGAATGCGATCCAGCATTTCCAGCGCGATCGCGTTCGGCTTTTCGCCCGTGTCGAGCAATTTGTATTGCCCGTCTTCCTTCACGATGTAGACCGTCACTGTATTTCCGCCCAGAGCGTCGACCTTCTCGCGGTAGCCAACTGTGTCATCGCCTTCGCCCTTGGGATCGAGCATGTGCAGCACGATGTCTTCCGTAACATCCAGCGAGCTCCCTTCGCGCGCCAGTTGGCTGTTCATCTTCTTGCCGTTTTCGAACTCTTCCTTCAGCTCGTCGGCGTCCATCGCGTTCAGCACCTTGATGGCGTTGCGGCTGAGCATGGTGGCGAAGCGCTCCTTGGTCAGATCGGGATCGAAGGGCACCAGGGAGAAGCGCTTCACGAGGTCTGACGGAGTGTTCGCGAATTGCGTGTCCTCGTGGCGCGGCGCGCCGCGCAGCATGTTCGCCAGGCCCAATGTCCGCGCGGCATCGTCGCCCCCTGCGCCCGCCTGGAAAAAGTCGGCGGCCTGCGCATACTGCCTCATATTCATGAGCATTTCGCCGGCAGTGCGATCGGTCTCTTTGAAACCGTTATCGTCTGTCGCGCGCTTATTGGCTTCGTCCAGACCCGCCTTGCTGCCCCGCAACATGGCCACGCAGGCCGCCATCAGCGGCTTGGGCTCGGGATTGAGGGTCTGTGCCACTTTGTACGCGCCTGCGTAATCGCCGCTGTAGAAAAGCGAGAAGGCAAGATTATCGATGAGTCCGAGATCGGCAAGCTTGTCCTGGCCCAGCTTCTGATATTCCGCGACCGCTTCTTTCATGTGCGCTTGACCGCTGTAGCGGCGTCCCACGGAGTCGTATTCCAGCAGGATTGCCAGATTGGCTTGCGCGGTGTGATCGTCGGGATCGAGCTTGATGGCAGCGCGATACGCGTCGGCCGCGCCGGTCAAATCGCTTCCGGGGCGCAGCTCGCGGCCCACCAGGTCGTGCTTCAGGATTTCCGCGAGCACGCGCTCGGCAAGAGCGGAACTTGGGTCAAGCTTCACAGCCAGGCGCGCCTCCGAGCGCGCGGCTTCTCCCATGCCGGCCTGAAGCAGCACATTGGCCACTTGCAAATGGTGCACGGCCGCATTGGGATTGAGCGCCACCAGCGCGCGATAGCTGGCCAGCGCCTCCTTCACTTTGCCGTCGCGCAGCAGCGCCTCGCCCTGCGGCTCAAAGTCGATGAGAATCGCGGGGCCGCTGATCAGATCGGCAATCTGGTTGCGCAGCGCAGTAGCCTCGGCCGCGGTGTAGCGGCGCTTAACGGAATCGAAGACCAGGTGCGCCAGCACCACTCCGTCCTTTTCCGTGGTGAACGTCTCCGTAAGCTGCGCCGGACCGAGCGCTACGTTCAAGTCCTTGGGCAGTTCCTTGGGAACAAATCCCGCGGGCGGAGTGAAGCGATAGTTCCACTCCGTGGTGAGAGCCGCATTCAGCCACCAGTCTTCGGTGCGCGGCTTCTTGGGCTTATCGGGGCCGGTAATCTTCTTCTCGTCGGAATCGTCCTTCTGCCTGAGTTCCTCCGGCAGAAACTGGAAGAGCCGGTCGACGCGGATGGCGGCCTGCGCGCTTTCAAGCTCCGTGTAACCGCGCCGCGCCTTTTCGCAGGCGATGGTCAGCTTGAACGGCTGCGAAAGATCGGCGGGATCGGTGCGGTCCACTTTGCTGAGATCGTCGCAGAGGTACTCTGACTTGATGTAGCCGCGCAGCACATCGCGCGTGTCTTTGTCGGGTTTGTCGGCGTAGAAGCCTCGGTAGTTCGATTGCAGAATGCCCTTGGGCTGTGTGATCTCGACCACGTTGGCGGGGCCGTTGTCTGTCAGCGTGAACTCGCGCGTCTCCACCACGCCGTTGTCGCGCGACGTGGCTTCAGGAATTTTGACGAGTGCCGTAGTCCCATCGCTCGTAATCAGCGATAAGCGGCCCTGGTCGCCCATCGGCACCTGACCCAGTTGCGCATAGCGATCGGTGGCATCGATCCATAGTGGAGTTTTTCCCGGCACATAAACAATCGCGTGATCGAACATCCCCATGCCGGGCAGATCCACGGGCACATCCATGCGCACTCCCGCGTCGAGAATCGCCACGTACGCAGGAATGCCCGCCGCGCGCAACATCGCCACCAGCAGCGTGGCCTTGTCTTTGCAGTCACCGTATTTCTTCGCCAGCGTTTCTGCCGGATCGTGAGGCACGATCGCCGCTTCGCCGAATTCGATGCCCGTGTAACGGACCTCGCGATCGAGATAATCGAGAATAGCGGCTTCCTTCTCGGCCGCAGATTTCTTACCGGCGATCAGCGGAGTTACAACAGCCTGCACAGCCGGCGAATTCGCGCGGTCGTCCACAATCTTTCCGTACTCCGCCGCGATGCTTTGCCACGAAGCGCCCGTGGAAAATTCGATCATCGGGAAGAACACGGCCTCGGGAGGCAGATACGAAATGCGGGAGTCGATCGCATCCAGCGGAGCCACGTCGAACGTGAGCGTCACGCGCCCTCCGGACTCGGAGCGCACCGGCTTGATGCCGGGCAGCAACAGAAGATTGGTACGCAGCGGCAGAGCCGCAGGAGCATCGAAAACCACGTGGCTGTGCGCAACGGGCACGTCTTCCTGGCCCAGCACAACTCGTCCCACGCGGCCCGCACGAAACAGCGTCTCCGTTTCCGTCTCGGTGTATTCCTCTTCCACCACCACGCCGGGCGCAATGGCCGGAAGCGGCGCGTGCAGGCGCTTGCCGTCGCTGTAAGTTTTGTAGTCGCCGCCGCGGGCCGGCGCTTCGGTGATGGTATTGGGATCGAGCGTATGCACCGTGAAGTCGGGCGCGATCACCCGCGCGCGGATGACGGGCCGCGCTTCGTGCCATGGTTCCCAGCCCACGGAAAGCGAGTCCCAGACTTCCGCGCCCTTCTGCGTAAGTACCTTGTAGACCAAATGACCAACGTGAACCATGCGTCCGGCATCGTCGAAGGTATAACTCTCGTCGTCGCAGAGTTCCGTCACGTTCACGCCATCCGGCGCAGGCGCGGCGGATGCGGCCTGGTACAGCGTCTTGGGATCAATGGAGAAATGCGGCGCGCTCCACGGCTCAGCCGACGGCGCAGCGTAGGGAGCTTCAGGCAACGATTGCGCGGACGCGACGGCAGACAGTGCGGATGCAATCAGCGCGGCGAGCAGGCAGGGCAGAGGAGAACGCAGAAATGAAGAAGGCACAGGGCACCCGGCGATTTAGATTGTGAAAACCACACTAAACTGCTTCGCGCGGATGAGCAAGCGCTGCCTTGGCGGGCTGGTTCAAGCCGATTTCACGACCTGCGCCGCAATCTTTCTCAGCTCCGGCAGCACGTTGCCCAGCGCGGCCGGCGCGGCGTCACGTTTGCCCAGCGCAAAGTACACGTCGCGATAGAGCGGATACAGTTGCTCGTAGACCGCAGCAGCCTTCGCGTCCGGCTCCACGGTGCGGAAGGGCAGACACACCGCATCCTGCGCCTCTTCAATCGTCTTGTACACTCCAGCGGCAAGCAGCGCAAAAATCCCTGAGCCCAGGCTGGTGGGAATGGCCGCCGGCACCAGCACCGGCTTGTTCAGCACGTTGGCATAGACGCGATTCAGGATTTCGTTCTTCTGCGGAATGCCGCCCGCATTAATGATGCGATCGATGCGCACACCGTGCTCGGCCATGCGCTCCAGAATGATGCGCGTGTGGAATGCGGTGCCTTCAATCGCGGCGAACAGCTCGTCCTGCGCGGTGTGCACCAGGTTCCAGCCCAGCGTCACGCCGCCCAGTTCGGGATTGACCAGCACAGTACGATCACCGTTATCCCAGCTCAGCCGCAGCAGTCCGGTCTGGCCCGCTTTCCACGCATCCAGACCCTCCGAGAGCGCGGCCACCGTCGTATTCGCGCGCCTGGCAATGGCGTCGAAGATGTCGCCTACCGCCGACAACCCCGCTTCAATGCCGGTGTAGTGCGGATGCACGCTGCCCGGCACCACGCCGCAGACGCCGGGAATCAGTTCCGACTTTGGCGCGATGGCGATAATGCAGGTTGAAGTGCCGACCACGTTCACCACGTCGCCTTCGCGGATATTGGCTCCGATGGCGTCCCAGTGCGCGTCGAACGCGCCCACAGGAATCGGAATCCCAGCGCGCAGCCCCAGCTCCGCGGCCCACTTTGGCGAAAGATGCCCGGCGATTTTGTCGCTGGTCAGGTATTCGCCGCCCATCTTGGCGCGCACGCCTGCCAGCAGAGGGTCCACCGCGGCCAGAAACTCCTCCGGCGGCAGGCCGCCCCACTTGGGATTCCACATCCATTTGTGGCCCATGGCGCAAGCGCTGCGCTTCAGCGCGCTCACTTCGGTTACGCCCGAAAGCGTGGCCGCAACCATGTCGCAGTGTTCCAGCGCGGTCACAAATTTTTCTCTTAGTTTTGGATTGGAGCGCAGCCAATGCAGAAGTTTGGCAAAGCCCCACTCGTGCGAGTAGACGCCGCCGCACCATGCAATGCCTTCAAAACCCAGCTCGTGCGCCTTGCGGGTGATCTCCTCTGCCTCAGCAAAGGCGCGATGGTCGCACCACAAGTAGTACTCGTCAAGCGGCTCCAATCCTTCGCTCACCGGAATCACGCTGGAGCCGGTGGTGTCGAGCGCGATGGCGGCGACTTCGGACCCATTCACGCCCGTAGCCTTCAGCACGTCCTTTGTGGCCGCGGCCAGAGCCGCCATCTGATCGGCATGCGACTGCGTGGCGTAGTTGGGATCGTCGCGGCGGCGGTGCAGCGCATACGACGCCGACCCGGTGCCGATTGGCCCTTTCTTGCTGTCAACAAGAGTGACGCGAACGCTGAGTGTGCCGAAATCTACCCCGGCGACGATAGCCATGGAACCAGCCCTCCGGTAAACGCTTTCTGATCCGCAGACCAGATTACACCATGCCGGCAGTTGAAGTTGTGGACCGATCTCCCACGCCGCGACCTGCCGTCACGCCGTTGTCAGGATGCGATGCACGATTTCAGCGTTCTGACGAATCTGATCGCTGTCTTTCGGGAACATGCCGACCCAAACGCCGTCGATCGGCTTGATGCTCGAGAACGCCGTGCGAAACGCCTGCTCCACCTGGTCAGGCGCAACCCGGCCGGCGGCCAGGATTTTGAAGGCAAAACACGGTTTGGCAGTTTGGCGCATCACTTTGTACATACGCGGCGGGTCGCTTTGTATATAGATCTCGCGGGTCATCTCCATCAATTCGCCGTTCAGAACCTTTCTCCACTCGTCTTCAGTCCGCGTGCGGTTGTAGACGCAGCCGCAGAAGTAATCGATGTCCCAGCCCTGCTCCTCGATGAGCGCGATCACCTCCGGCTTGTGCGTAGCCACGCCCACCATGGTTCCCGTGTCGCGCACTCGCTTGCACCACTCCCTCACGTCGTCCATCTTGCCGGTCCTGAAAGCAACGTCCACCACCTCGCCCTGGCGATGGAAGGCATGCGGCTTCAGGTTCTGCACCGCCGCCACCGGGTCGTCCTGGCTCTGATCGCCCGCAATCAAATGCATTTGGCCGCCCTCGGCTTGGAATTGTTTCCAATACTGTGGGCAATGACCACCGTTGCTATGTTGGAATGCATTGATCCCGAACGAAACGGCGCGGTGCATCGTCGCGCAGGAGCGTTCAGCGGTGAACCACTCGCGCATCAGCCCGTTGTAGGTTGCGTTGAAATGCGAAGTGCCGTTGATCGGGTTGCAACCGAGGACGAGGCGTCCGATTTCCACGCCGCCGAATTTCATCTTCGGAACCTGGACGTTTGCACCGGCATCGGGCGTCGCGACGGCTGGCGTCGCTGCTTCTTGCCCCGCCGGAAGTGGTTGCGATGGTTCGCCCTTGGGCCGTTCGCTGGAACGGGCTGCTACCGCCATCCCCATCACGCCCATCGTCAGGCCGGCTCCGGAACGCAGGAATTCTCTTCGCGTTTTGGGCATTTGGACTCTCCTTCTGCGGTGGCACACCGCATCCTGGAGTGAAACCAGGCAATTGTAGCATCGCCCGAAAAGTCAGGCTTCAGGCGGTTGTGCGGCGCTGCCGGGCATCGTCTCCAGCACATCCTGAATTGTTCCGATGCTACGGTTTCTTAGCCCCTGGCAACAATCCCCTGAGCTTACTGAGGATACCGGATTTCGCAGGCGTTGCGGGCGACGGCTTGGCAGGCGTCCCAGCGGGCGGTTTCGCAACAGCGGCCGGCGGATTGGCCGGAACAGCAGGCGCCGCAGACGGAGTTGGCGCACCGGGCGCAGGTCCAGAAGGTGCCGGCCCTGGAGCGCCACCCACCACCTCCGCGTGCTTCAGCGAGGGCGGCGGCGCACTGTCGCTGTTCTTCACCAGGATGGAGATGCGGCGGTTGGAGGGGTCGTACGGATTGCTTTTTACGCGCAGTAGCTGATCTGCGTAGCCGCGCACCTGCGTCACCTGGTCGGCGCGCACCCCATCCTGCTGTAGCAGGCGGCGCGCAGAGTTGGCGCGGTCGGCCGAGAGCTCCCAGTTGCTGTAGTTGTTGTCATTCGAGTATTGCGAGGCATCGGTGTGGCCTTCGATCTGAAGTTGATTCGGCAGCGTCTTCAGCTCCTTGGCCAGCAACGCCAGCAACTCCTGGCCGCTGGGACTCAGTTGCGCGCTGCCGCTTTGGTAGAACGTGCCGTTTTTATCTTCGAGCAACTCGACGCGCAGACCCTCCGATGTAATCGTCATCTCAATCTGCTTGTTCAGCTTTTCCAGTTCCTTGCTCGCCTGGATTTGCTGCTCCAGCTTTTCTTTCAGATCCTGTAGTTGCTTCTGGTTCTGTTCCGGTGTGGGTGTGCTGCCGTTGCCCGTGCCCGAAAGAGTTGTGCCCAGCAGCGTGGCCGTCCCTTTGGGGTCGTTAAAGTAGCCGGCCACGGCTTTTTTCACCGCATCGCTCTGGCTCATCAGCCAGAGCACGATGAACAGCGCCATCATCGCCGTAACAAAGTCGGCGTAGGCCACCTTCCATGCGCCGCCGTGGTGGCCTCCGTGGCCGCCTTTCTTCTTGATCACGATGATCGGTTGCGCCTTGCTCGCCATAGAATCGCTTATCTCTCGTCTTCCGTTCTCTACCCGCTGCAGCCTACTCGCTGATCCTTATCTCCCTAGCCCCTATGTCCCTCGTTCACTTGCTCCCTTGCTCCCTGCTTCTACGCTGCCGCTGCCGTCGTCTCCACCGCCTCGCTCTTGTTCTTGCAGGTCTTCTCCATCTCGTCGAACCCCGGCCTTGCGTGCGCGGGAATCGCGCGGCGTCCCATTTCGATGGCGATCATCGGCGCCGAGCCTTTGAGAAACGCCAGCAAGAGCACCCGCAGCACGTGCAGATACTCGTTGTGCTCGGCAGCCGCCTTGCCCATATTGGCGGCCAACGGTCCCACCACTCCGTAGCACATCAGAATGCCTAAGAAGGTCCCCACCAGCGCCGCGGCCACGTGCTTGCCGATCTCTTCGGGCGGTCCGCCCAGCGCCCCCATGGTGATGACCACGCCCAGCACCGCGGCCACAATGCCGAGGCCGGGCAGGGCATCCGCCACGGTGGTCAGCGAGTCGACCGGCTGTACCGCGTCATGATGGTGCACTTCCATGTCCAGCTCCATCATCTGATCCATGTCGAACGGCTCCACGCCGCCGGTGATGGCCGTGCGTAGCGTATCGCAAACAAAGTCGCGCGCGTGATGGTCCTTGAGAAACTCCGGAAAATTCTTGAAGATCGCGCTTTCCTCGGGCTTCTCCACGTCCATCTCCACCGCCAGCAGCCCCTCTTTGCGCACTTTATTCAGGAATTGGTACAGCATCTTGAGCGTGTTAAGGTAGCGCTCCTTGGTGAAGGGTGAGCCTTTGAGCGTGCCGGCAAGACCGCCGGCGATGGCTTTGACAATGCACATCGGATTAGCGATCAGCAGTGTTCCCGCAGCCGCTCCGGCAATGATCAGCAACTCGGCCGGCTGAACAAGGACAGCCATCTGCCCCTTCTCCATAAGGAAGCCACCGATGATGGCGGCGAAGACAACAAAGATGCCTATGATCGCGAACATGGGGAATCCTCTTGCGCAGCGGATGCGGCGCTGTTGTTAACAGCAGCGGTTACACGGTTCCCGCCCTCACGGCTGCTCGTTTCCATCGCTTCGCGAGCCCGCTTGAGCAGCTGGATCAACGTTTCGGTGGCATCTTGGGTCGCCTGCGCCGCGCCGATGCTCACCGTGATCGAGATACGATCGCCCCACCAGCGAAAGTCCGTAGTTCGCGCCAGGCCGTCAAGCATCTGGGCATGCGCGGCCAGCATGTCTGCACTGCGCTCATGCGCCACGACGAGGAATTCATCGTCGCCCCAGCGGCCTATTTCCTCCGCCGGACGTAGGCCCTGCGCCATGGCGTGTCCTACCTTCTCCATCATGGCGTTGCACGCCGCCGCCCCGTGGGTCTTGTGCAGCTCCTCCGCCTGATCCACGCCGATCCACAAAACCCCCAGCGGACTCCCGCCGCGTGCGAAGTCGTCAAACTCCGTTTGCAGCCGCTCTTCCAGTTCGGCGCGGCTCTCCGTCATTCCCTGATTTGCGCTCGATTCCCCGTGTGGCAACGCATCGAGGCTCGCCGCGGGATGAAACAGCAAAGCGGTGCCGATGCGTTCGCCCAGCCCGTTGCACAGATCTAGAACGCGCGCGATGACAGCCACCGCATGGCCCAGCTTGTGCCGCGCCTGCGCCAGCGATCGCTGCCCTTCTGCCCTGGCAGCCGGCGCGAGCAATTCCTTGCCGCTTCCGGCCACAAGCAGCGGCTCCAGGCACTCGGGAAGCCGCCGCCCCACCAATTCCACAGCGGGGTAACCGGTGATGCCTTGCGCCGCCTGATTCCAAAGCACCACTGCATCCTCCGCGTCAAAAAGTCCCACGCCCTCAGGAACGCTGTCGAAGGCGGTTTCGAGCAGTTCTGTGCGATCGGTCATCGAAGCCTCTCCACTGCGCACAAATTCCCCCGGCGATTTGCTCGTACGACACCGGAGTGAGGGCGCACCGAATGGCGTCCATATTCTGCATCGGCGCAACGCGACATAACTTCATCGCGCGCTTGCACAATGAGGGAATTCAATTGTGGAAAAGGAGACAGGGCCGCCCACGACCCGCATGGAGACAGTTTCCGGGCAACTCTTCAGCAGATCGGCAAGAGCGTGATTCAAAAACTAGTTTTGTATCAGCCCCCCACCGGCGTTTCCGACCCACGCGTCATGAAATTGTAACGCCGGTCTCCAGACCGGCTGTCGTGCGGGCGTCCACGCCCGCACAATAGGATATTCACGAGGGTCGATTCTTTCTAGGGCATGATTTCACACGACCATTTTGGAACCACGCGGCGCAGATCCTAATAGCTCCGCACCCACTCCAGAATCGACCGCACCGCAATGCCGCTCGGGCCCTTGGCAATATGCGGCCGCGACTCCTCAACCCACGCCACTCCCGCAATGTCGAGATGAATCCAGGGCACGTCTTCCGCGAACGTGTGCAGGAACTCGGCCGCAATGCTGGCCCCGCCGTATCGCCCACCCGTGTTCTTGATGTCGCCGATATCCGACTTGATCAATTCCGCGTACTCCTCGCCCAGCGGAAGCCGCCAGAATTTTTCCCCGGATACCGCCAGCGCGGCTTCAAATTTTGCATGCGTGGCATCGTCGTTCGAGAAGACGCCGGCGGTGGTTTTGCCCAGAGCGACGGAAATGGCGCCCGTCAGCGTGGCCGCGTCAATCAAATGCGTTGCGCCGAGTTGCCGCGCGTAGGTGATCCCGTCGGCCAGCACCAGCCGCCCCTCAGCGTCGGTGTTGATAATCTCGATGGTCTTGCCGGGCTTGTCTGAAGCGAGCGGCATGG
>Ga0302196_10006434_pt1 | contig 10355 bp, 8 predicted proteins | sample II_Bog_N1_3_FD_198794 | JGI IMG/M metagenome (GOLD analysis project Ga0302196, IMG submission 198794) | Peat permafrost microbial communities from Stordalen Mire near Abisko, Sweden - II_Bog_N1_3 | ecosystem: Environmental > Terrestrial > Soil > Wetlands > Peat | place: Sweden: Abisko, Stordalen...
GTGGCCCACAAGGATCGTAGCTTCGCCGACCGCGTGATGTTCTGGCGCAAGGACAAGCCCGGGACCGAGCCGACGGTCGGCAAGGCGGACGACACCGCGGCGCCGGTCGATCCCACGATCGAAACCCAGCGTGTCGCCAAGCTGACCGCCAACAAACCGATCGTCATCAAACGCGAACCGCTCGACAAGCACATCAAGCTGCCGGGTCTCTAAAGCTCGACTGAACGGCCACAACGCGCGCCGCGCGCAGGCGCCAGGGCGGTAAGCTGTTTTTTCGATCACGCCTTCGACGGTGCAACTGGCCCACCGGTTGCCATCGCCGCAGCGTGCCTATAGGTTCCGCGCCCCGCTGAAACACTATGCTCAAGCTCGAGGCACCCGACCGTGCCCCAGATCTGGGTCGACGATCTGTCCAAGGCCTACCGGGTCGCCGAGCGCGAGGCCGGCGCCATGGGCGCGGTCAAGGGCCTGTTCCGCCGCCGTCATCGCACGGTCGAGGCTTTGAAACATATCAATTTTTCGCTCGATGAGGGCGAACTGCTTGGCTTCATCGGCCCCAACGGCGCGGGCAAGTCCACCACCATCAAGATCCTGTCGGGCATCCTGTCGCCCAGTTCCGGCGCCTGCGAGGTCGACGGGCTGACGCCGTGGAAGGACCGCATCGCCCACGTCGCGCGGATCGGCGTGGTGTTCGGCCAGCGCACCCAGCTGTGGTGGGACCTGCCGGTGATCGAGGGCTTTCACCTGCTGCGCGACATCTATCGCGTATCGCCGGCGGCGTTCGGGCGGACCCTCGATCAGATGGTCGGCCTGTTAAGGATCGAGCATCTGCTGGACACGCCGGTGCGCCAGCTGTCGCTGGGCCAGAGGATGCGCTGCGAGATCGCGGCGGCCATGCTGCACAGCCCGAAAATCCTGTTCCTGGACGAGCCGACCATCGGCCTGGACGCCACCTCCAAGCTGGCGGTGCGCGATTTCGTCAAGGCGTTGAACCGCGATCAGGGGGTCACGGTCATCCTGACCACCCACGACATGCATGACATCGAGGCCCTGGCCAAGCGGGTGATCGTGATCGGCAACGGGGTGGTGTTGCGCGACGCCAGCTTCGACGCCATGCGCGCCGAGGCGGCCGGCGAACGGCGGCTGGTGATCGACTTCGCCGGCGATGTCGCGGCGATCCAGATCGAGGGCGTGACGGTGATCGCTCGCGATGGCCGCACCCAGACCCTGGCCTTCGATCCGCGACGGATCGCGCCACACCGGTTGATCAACCAGATCACCACCGAGCATGAGGTCGAGGATTTGCGGCTAGAAGAGCCGCCGATCGAGGAGGTGGTCGCGCGGTTCTACGCCCTGCACGGCGCGGACGAGGCCTGACCCGCGATGGAACCCGCGCGCACCCTGTCGATCGGCGGCCAGTCTGTCGGCGGTATGACTTCGCCCTACCTGGCGGTGCTGCGCGCGCGGTTCGTCCTGACGCTGCAATACCGCGCCGCGGCGGCGGCCGGATTCGCCACCCAGGCCTGGTTCGGCGTGATCGCCGTCATGGTCCTGGCCGGGTTTTACCACGGCGCGGCGCATCAGCCGCTGAGCCTCGCCCAGGCCGTCAGCTATATCTGGCTGGGCCAGGCGATGCTGGTCCTGCTGCCCTGGTACGCCGACCCGGAGGTTTCCGAGATGGTTGTGTCCGGCGCGGTGGCCTATGAGCGCCTGCGACCGCTGGACACCTATTTCTACTGGTACGCCCGCGCCTTCGCCTGGACCCTGGCGCGGGTCGCACCCCGCGCCGCGCCGATGGTCCTGCTGGCCGGCGTGATCCTGCCGCTGACAGGCCTCGGCGCCTGGGGGCTGGCGCCGCCGGCGAACCTGGCGGCCGGACTGATGTTCATCCTTTCGATCGGCCTGACCTTTTTCCTGTCGGCGGCCATGACCTTGCTGATCAATGTCATCGTGGTGGTCAGCATGACCTCGCGCGGCGCCAACACCATGGCTTCCGCGGTCGTCAACCTGTTCTCCGGCCTGGTCGTGCCGCTGCCGCTGTTTCCGGCCTGGATGCATGGATTTCTGTTCTTGCAGCCATTCGCCGGCCTGGCGGACATCCCATTCCGCATCTATGTCGGCCAACTGACTGGCGCGGCGGCGCTGGCCGGGATCGCCGTGCAGGCCTTTTGGGTCGTGGCCCTGATCCTGTTCGGCCGCGCTCAGCTCGGCCGGGCGATGGACCGGCTGCGGATCCAGGGCGGCTGAGATGAACGCCTTGCAGCTCTACGGTCGATATGCGGCGGCTTCGATCCGCGGCCAGATGCAGTATCCGGGCTCGTTCCTGCTGCTGTCGCTGGCCCAGTTCGCCAATACCGCCATCTCCTTTATCGGGGTCTGGGCGTTGTTCGCGCGGTTCGGCCGCATCGGCGGCTGGAGTCTGGGCGAGGTGGCGCTGTTCTACGGAATCATCGACATCGCCTTCGCCGTGGCCGACACGATCAGCCGGGGCTTCGACGTGTTCGGCCCGCAATTCGTCAAGACCGGCAATTTCGACCGCCTGCTGCTGCGGCCGCGCACAACCACACTCCAACTGCTGGGGCATGAGATGGTGCTGACGCGGATCGGGCGGATGCTGCAGGCCCTGCTGGTGCTGGCCATCGCCGGCCATCTGGTCAAGGTCAGCTGGGGTCCGCGCGAGCTGGTCCTGGCCGCCACGGCCATCGCCGGCGGCGCGGCGCTGTTCATGGGCCTCTTGGTGCTGCAGGCCACCCTCGCCTTCTGGACCGTGGAGAGCCTGGAGGTGGCCAATACCCTGACCTATGGCGGCGTCGCGGCCGGGGAATATCCGCTGGACATCTATGCGCGCTGGTTTCGCCGGTTCCTGACCTTCGTCGTGCCGATCGGCTGCGTCTGCTATTATCCGATCCTGGCCATACTCGGTCGGACCGACCCGGAAGGCGCGCCCGCCTGGTTCCTGCAGACCAGCCCGGCGGTCGGGTTCCTGTTCCTGGGCTTCGCGCTGTGGGTCTGGCGCTTCGGCGTGCGCCACTACACCTCGACCGGCAGCTAAATCGTCGGATCGGAGTCGCGCCGACTCGCCATTGGCCTTAGCCTCGCACACATGCCCATCCGCCGCCTGCCCTCGGAGACCGTCAACCGCATCGCCGCCGGCGAGGTGGTCGAGCGGCCGGCCAGCGCGGTCAAGGAGTTGGTGGAAAACGCCATCGACGCCGGCGCGAGCCAGATCGAGGTGCAGGCCGACGAGGGCGGGCTGTCGCGGATTCTGGTGGCCGACGACGGCGACGGGCTTTCGGCCGAGGAACTGCCCCTGGCGCTGGAGCGGCACGCGACCTCCAAGCTATCGCCCGACGCCAATGGCTCCTGGGATCTTTTGCGCATCGCCACCCTGGGTTTTCGCGGCGAGGCCCTGCCCTCGATTGGTTCGGTCGCGCGGTTGTCGCTGACGGCCCGGGCCAAGGGCGCCGCCGATGCGCACGGGCTGGATGTCGAGGGCGGCGCGTTGGGCGCGGTGCGTCCGGCGGCGTTCCCGGGCCCGCATGGCGCGCGGGTCGAGGTGCGCGACCTGTTCTACGCCACCCCGGCGCGGCTCAAGTTCATGAAGTCGGCGCGCGCGGAATCCATGGCCATCGCCGAAGAGGTCAAGCGTCAGGCCATGGCGCACGAGGCGGTCGGGTTCGCCCTGGACATCGACGGCCGCCGCGTCCTGCGCCTGACGCCCGAATTTCCGGGTCCCGAAGGCCGGCTGAAGCGGCTGGCGGCGATCCTGGGACGGGAGTTCGAGGACAACGCCCTGCTGATCGACCAGACCCGCGACGGGGTGCGGCTGTCCGGCTATGCGGGCCTGCCGACCTATTCGCGGGGCAATGCCGGCCACCAGTACCTGTTCGTCAACGGCCGGCCAGTGCGCGACCGCTTGCTGCAGGGCGCGCTCAGGGCCGCCTATGCCGACTTCCTGGCCCGCGACCGGCATCCCACGGCGGCGCTCTATGTCGAACTGGAGCCGGATTTCGTCGACATCAATGTGCATCCCGCCAAGGCCGAGGTGCGGTTTCGCGATCCGGCCCTGGTGCGCGGCCTGATCATCGGCGCGCTGCGGCATGCCCTGGCCGGCGCCGGCCACCGCGCCTCGACCACCGTCGCGGGGGCGGCGCTGAACGGGTTTCGGCCCGAGCCGTCAGCCAGCGGTTTCTCGGCCTGGCGCGCGGGGGGCTGGACGCCCCAGGCGCCCGCTTATCAAGGGATGGCCCAGACCCTGCCAGGCGTGGAGGAGATTTCGGCGCGGTTCGAGGCTGCGCCGGCGCAGCCTTTTCCAGTTGGCTCAGGCCCCCACGCCGCGGTCGTCATCGACCCGACCGACTATCCGCTGGGGGCTGCGCGGGCCCAGGTGCATGAAACCTATATCGTCGCCCAGACCCGCGACGGCGTGGTTATCGTCGACCAGCACGCCGCCCACGAGCGGTTGGTCTATGAGCGGATGAAGGGCGAGCTGGAGGCCGGCGGCGTGGTGCGCCAGGCGCTGCTGTTGCCCGAGGTGGTCGAGCTGGACCCGGCGGAGGCCGAGCGGGTGCTGGAACGGGCCGACGAACTGGCCGGGCTGGGTCTGGTGATCGAACCCTTCGGTCCCGGCGCGGTCTTGGTGCGCGAAACCCCGGCCCTGCTCGGCGAGACCGACGCGGCGGGCCTGATCCGCGACATCGCCGACGACCTGGCCGAAAACGGCGCGGCCCTGGCGTTGGGTGAACGTTTGCAGGCGGTCTGCTCGACCATGGCTTGCCACGGCTCGGTCCGCGCGGGACGGCGGCTGAGCGCGCCGGAGATGAACGCCCTTCTGCGGCAGATGGAGGCAACGCCGCATTCGGGCCAGTGCAATCACGGCCGCCCAACCTATGTCGAGTTGAAGCTGGCCGATATCGAGCGCCTGTTCGGACGCCGCTGAAAACGGCCTGCCCCCCCCGCGAAACGAGGGCGGAATCGCCGCCGAAACGGGCGTTCTTTTTGTTTCGTCACGCGCCGCTAACCACGCCGTGTGGATTTCCAGCCACACAACGCGCCATTCTGGGTTACCCTCGATAAGGACCGACGACAACCGGCCCGATTGGTCTGACGATGAATTCACCACCGCCATCGGATGGAGGCGAATTCAATCGTCATCCACGGGCGTTATCGAGGTGGTTTCGGACGATGGACCCATGGCAGGGCTGCAACTCGATCGTTGGCTGAACTTGACGCGGCGGCCGGCGTTCCTGCGCGCCGTGGATCCTTCCGAACATATCTGGTGGCATCCGCTGGAGACCGGCGCCCTGGTCCTGGTCTCGGTGGCCATCTGCGGCACCGTCAGCACCCTGGTCGCTAGCCTTTTGAACTACTGGCTGATTCACGGCCTGATGCTGCATGAACTCCCGACCTGGCCGGGCAGCGCGATCCTGGCGGTCAAGGCCAACCAGATGCACTGCGGCGAATGCCTGATCGGCGGCGTCACCGATGGCGTCATGGCCGGCCTGGTCTCAGGCGCCTGTCTGGCCGGCCTGTTATGGGCGGTCCATGTGGTCAACCATCGGCCGATGAGCACCTGGATCACGGCGGCGCCGCGGTTTCGCTGGCGGCTATTCTTTTTCGGGCTGGGCGCGTTTGGGTTGCTGATGGGCGCGGCCGCGGCGATTCCCGAGGCCCTGCATGGCTGGCCCGACCGTCCGGTGTTTTGGCGTCCGGGCGAGTTCTTGTCGGTGCGGCTGGTCTATATGCTGGTCATGCTGACCGCCCTGCCGGTCTATGCGGCGTTCGAGGAAGTGCTGTGCCGCGGCTGGATGCTGCAGACCACCGCCGCCTTTACCCGCAACGCGGCGGCCATTTTGCTGATCAACAGCCTGGTCTTCGCCATGCTTCACCGAGACAACGACCTGGGCCACAGCGTCAGCCGCGTGCTGTTCGGCATGGCGCTGAGTTTTGGCGCGCTGCGGCTGGGCGGGCTGGAACTGGGCATCGGGGTGCACGCAGCCAATAATCTGGTGATCCTGCTGCTGGCCCAGACCCTGCCCCAGGCGGAGAAGTCTTCGCCCTCCACCTTCGGGGGGGTGCTGGTCAATCTGGCGGTCAGCCTGGCCATCGTCGGCCTGGCCGAACTGGTCGCCCGCTGGGAGCCGCTGCGACGCTGGACCCATGCCGAGGATGCGGCCTGGGCGTTCGAGCCCGTGGCGCCCGGCCTGGGCGCGGTCGGCTAACCCAAAACCTTGAGATACAGCACCCGCGCCGCGCCATACCGGCGCGCGTCCAGTAATTCGTATCCGGGGATCACCGGATCCGGCTCGTCCGCGCCACGTTCGAACACCGCCACGCCCTCTGGCGCCAGCCATCCGCCCGCCAGCAGCTCGGCCAGGGCGCGTTCGCCCAGGCCCTTGCCATAGGGCGGGTCCAGGAAGGCCAGGTCGAACGGCGGCCCATCCGCGCCCGGCCTTGGCCCCAGGTCCGTGGCGTCGCGGCGATGGATGCGGGTGCGGCCGAACAGCTCGCCCCGCGTGCCCAGCGCCTCGGCATTGTCGCGGATCGCGCCCCGCGCCGCCGCGTCGGTTTCGACGAACAGGCAGAACGCGGCGCCCCGCGACAGCGCCTCCAACCCCAGCGCGCCCGACCCGGCGAACAGGTCCATGACCCGCAGACCGTCCAGGCCCGGCGACCAAGCGGCGTGCTGTAAGACATTGAACACCGCCTCGCGCGTCCGATCCGAAGTCGGCCGCGTCACCTCGCCCGGCGGCGCGATAAGGGGCCTGCCGCGGTAGATCCCGCTTACGATCCGCATGGTGGTGGTCCCTCAACGCCAAACGCATTCCTCCTCGCACGCATTGACCCCAGGCGGAACAACCGCAAGATGCGTAAAAGCAAGGCGACTATTCGGGGGAACGGCATGGTTCGGTGGCTGCAGGCGGCGCGCGCGCTGACGCTCCTATTGGCCTGCTTCGCGATAACGGCGCCGGCATGGTCCGCGCCACCACCTATCGAGGACTACGGCAAGCTGCCAGAGATGGACCACGTGGCTCTGTCGCCCTCCGGCGCGCGATACGCCTTCGTCGCCACGATCGGCGAAAAACGGCGGCTGATCGTCGCCACGGCCGAAAACCAGCCGATCGCCGCGCAGGACATCGGACCGATCAAGGTCGAGACAGTCAGTTGGGCCGGCGAAGATCACGTGCTCATTCATGCCAGCGCGACGGTCGAACTCGGCCTGAGATTCACCGCCAGTAAGGCCGAACTTGGCAGCGTCATCGTCATCGATCTGAAGCACCACAAAGCGTTTCAGGTGTTCGGCGGCGCCAACGAACAGCAGGTTGCTCATACCGTGGTCGGTTCCTATGGCGTCGCGGCCGTGAAAGACCATTGGTACGGCTATTTCGGTGGCTACACTTACGACTACGCCCTGGCGAGCGGGGCCGTCCGGCACGACGCCAACGGCACGTTCTATCCGGACCTCTACCAGGTCGATCTGGACACCGGCGCCTTCGAGCAGGTGGCGGCGGGTCAGCCCGGCGTACGTGGCTGGCTGGTCGATCCCACCGGCGAAGTGGTGGCGCGCCTAGTCTACGACGACGGAACCAGCGGCTGGCGCCTTACAGCCAACCGCGCCGGAACGCGGGAGTTGGCCTCAGGCAGCGCGCCGATCGGCGGTGTCGCCATCCAGGGCTTCGGCCGATCGCCGGGCTCGATTTTGATCAGGCAAATCAGCGAGGATGGGGGGGATCTAGAAGAACAACCGCTCGCGGGCGGCGGAGCCACGAACTTCGATACCGACGAGACAGGCTGGCCCCTGTTCGACCAAACTTCGGGGGTGTGGATCGGATCGCAGCCCGTTGGAGGCGAGGGCGCGCCGCACATGTTTGCGCCCGAACAGCAGGCGAAGTTGAGCGGCGCTTTCAGGGCGTTTCCCGGCTATCGGGTGAGCCTGATTTCCTACAGCGCCGACTTAAATCGCCTGGTCGTGTTCACGGATGGCCAGGACGATTCGGGCTCCTATTGGATCGTCGATATCGTCAAGGGATCGGCGAAAATCATCGGACAAACCTATCCCACAGTCCGGCCGGAGAGTGTCGGGCCTGTGCGCTGGGTGGACTATAAGGCCGCCGATGGCCTCGTCATGCGCGGCGTCTTGACCCTGCCACCAGGCCGCGAGCCGAAAGGCTTGCCGCTGGTGGTGATGCCGCACGGCGGTCTGGAAGGCTATGACCTCCCCGCCTTCGACTACTGGGCCCAGGCCTTCGCAAGCCGCGGCTACGCTGTGTTCCAACCGAACTTTCGCGGCTCGGACGGCTACGGCAAAGCGTTCCACAGAGCCGGCTTCGGCCAGTGGGGCCGAAAGATGCAAACGGACGTTTCCGATGGCGTGGCGGAACTCGCTCGGCAAGGGCTGACGGATTCCAAGCGGGTCTGTATCGTTGGCGTCAGTTACGGCGGCTACGCCGCCCTGGCCGGCGTGACGGTGCAGCGAGGGCTCTATCGCTGCGCGGTTTCCTACGGAGCGCCCGCCGACTTGGCGAGCCTGCTAAGCTATGAGCGCAAAAGCGCGGCGGGCGCGGACGCTAGGATACGATATTGGCGCGCGTTCCTGGGTCTGACCAGCGCCAGCGAAGCCGAGATCAACAATATTTCGCCGGTCCGCCTGGCCGATCGCGCGGACGCACCCATCTTGCTGATCCATGGCCAGGATGACACCGTAGTTCCCGTTGATCAGAGCCAAGCGATGGAGCGCGCCCTGCGTCAAGCGGGCAAGCCTGTCGAGCTGGTGACCCTGCCGGGGGCCGATCACTGGCTGCTCCAAGAACCTTCCCGCGCGAGCATGCTAAAGGCATCGGTGGCGTTCGTGATGAAATACAATCCGCCCGACGTGGCGACAGCAACCTTGGCGAAGGCGCCTTAAGAGCCTCTTCGCCATTGAGACAACGGGCGGTCCCTCAACTGCGCCAACGCAGCACCGCCGCCTCCACTGGGCTTTCGAACGGGCGCCCCTGGGCGCGGCTTTGGGTCCATTCGCGTTTCAGCGCCTGGTACCACTTGGCCTGGCGGTCGGCGTCGTCGATCCACAGCAGGGTTGGGTCGTAGGCCAGGCCCTGGTTCTGCAGGTTCACCATCGCCCCGTCCTGACGCAGGAACTTGCGCGCCCCGGAGGCGATGAAGGGTTTCAGCAGGGTGAAGACCGGGTGGTCCGACCACATGACCTGGGTGATCCGGGTCTGGGTCTCGTTGACCGGCGTCAAACAGGTCAGGGACAACACCTGGCGCGCGCCCACCTGGATATGCTCCCAGCGCAGGCCCGGCAGGCGGAACACGATCTCGGTCAGCGGTTCGCCGCCCAGCAGGCGATAGGCGTAGCTGTTCTTGGACGGGGGATGGCGGACCATGGCGAAGCCCGCCTCGCGCGGCTCGAACGTCTTGGCCTTTTCGTGCTGCGAGGCGGTCGAGCGCCACCACCAGTTCTGGTGCACGTAAGGGCCGTGCGCCGGGTCCATCAGCCCGACCACCGCATGATCGATATGCGCGTCGAACACCATGCGGTCGATCAGCTTGGGCGCGCCGCCGACCACGCCGGGAAACACTGGCGGCTCCTGGTCGGGTTCGGCCTCACCCCGCGCGTCCGACGCCATCCAGACGAACACCAGGCCCTGGCTCTCGGTCGCGGGATACCGGCGCACGCGGATGCGCGAGACGTCGACCTCCTGGTCGTCGACCAGCGAGGGGATCGCCGCGCAGACGCCGTCGGTGCGGAACCGCCAGCCGTGATAGGGGCACTCCACCAACTCGCCGGCCTGGGCGCCGCGCACCAGTCGGCCCGCCGACAGCGGCGCGGCGCGGTGCGGACAGACATCGCGCAGGGCGTAGACCGCGCCGGCGCGGGTGCGGCCGAGCAGGATCGGCTCGCCCAGAATCTCGTAGCGCTGCAGCGCACCGGGTTTGAGATCGCCGGCCAGCGCGGCGAAATACCAGATGTCGCGCAAAAAGCCCGCGCCAAAGCGGGCGGCTTGTGGGGCTCGGGTCTGGCTGACGTCGCCTTCGGGCATGATTCGCTTATAGCGGCTGGCCACGCGATTGGCGCGAACCTATTGCAACGCGAAATCGACCCCGGCCTGGGCGTGCAGGATGGCGGTGTCGAACACCGGGATGTCGATCTGGTCCTGAGTCAGCAACAGGCCGAGCTCCGTACAGCCGAGAATGACACCGTCGGCGCCATCGGCGCGCAGCTTGGCGATCATGGCCAGGAAGGCGGCTTTCGACGATGCGGTCACCACGCCGAGGCACAGTTCTTCGTAGATGATCCGATGCAGTTCGAGGCGGTCCGCCTCGTCAGGGATGAGCGTCTCGACACCGGATCG
>Ga0302196_10006440_pt1 | contig 10351 bp, 10 predicted proteins | sample II_Bog_N1_3_FD_198794 | JGI IMG/M metagenome (GOLD analysis project Ga0302196, IMG submission 198794) | Peat permafrost microbial communities from Stordalen Mire near Abisko, Sweden - II_Bog_N1_3 | ecosystem: Environmental > Terrestrial > Soil > Wetlands > Peat | place: Sweden: Abisko...
CAAAGCTCAGATCGGCCTCGGCGGCGATAACGTTGACCGAGAACGCCGAACCCGACGATTTCTGGCAATGCGAGCAATGGCAGATCGTCACCGATTTGGGTTCGCTGTTCAACGTGTAGCGCAGGCCCCCGCACAGACAACCGCCTCGGACCTCGCTCATGCGTTCCTCCCTCGAACCGCGCCTATGACGCTGACGCCCACTAGATATAGAGTGGGCCGCGCGCCCAGTTCAACGGCTGTGATGGGCGGAAGGCACACATTCGGCGCGCAACCCCTCTCCCGTCGGGAGAGGGGCAGGGGTGAGGGGACCGCCGAAACCTCGGACATGCGCCCTTCCCCGACCCTTCTCCCCACGGGAAAAGGGGGTCCGCGCGCTTCCGCAGAGGGTCGATAGCCACCGTTCGGGCGGTTTCGATTTGGCCGTCTGCTACATCTATATGTAGTGGGCGCCGGCGTTGTCCGGGTAGGCTGGGTTCACAGACCCTCCCGAGCGGCGCAAGCGCGCCGCCCGTTCGAGTAGGTCGCATGGAGCCGGCAGAGCCCGTCGTCGGCGCGGACGCTCGCGTAGCCGGAACTCAGCGCAGTCAGGCCGGGGATCTCGGCCTCCAGCGTAGCGGGATCGTTGACGAAATGGCGGCAGCCGAAGCACTCCGTCCACCCCCGACGCGTGAACCCTTCCCGCAACGCCGCCCAAAACCTCATTGCCCGAGCTTCGCCCAATGGTCGACGAACACGACGGTCGACAGGAACCAGCCGAGCACGACGTTGACGGCGACGCCGATCGTAAAGGCGGCGAACGGCTTGCGCCCGGCGGAGGCGAGTTCGGAAAAGCGGGTGGTCAGTCCGATGCTGAGAAAGGCGAAGATGAACGCCCAGGTGCGCAAATCCTTGATCGGGGCGATGAGGCCCGGCGTCGCCACCTTGTTGAAATCGCCCAGCGCGTAGCTCGCGGTCACGAGGCTGACGAGGATCGAGGCGGCGAGGAAGCCGATGACGAATTTCGGGAACCGCCGCCAGATTTCGCCGGCGTCAGGGCCGGCGCCGGCCGGACGCTCCTCCCAATACGTCGTCGCCACGATGGCGAGCACAAAGGCCCAGATGCCGATCCAGACGTCGCGTCCGACCACCTTCATCAGCGTGAACGCCAGAGTCGCCTGATCGGCCGTGCCGGCGATGCCCTCGACCTTGCCGGCGAGCGAGCCGTAGGCCTGAGCCGCGGCGATGCCTGCCGCGTCGGCGAATTCCGAGGTGCCGATCCAGGCGCCGCCGACGCCGGCCGGCAGGTGCAGGCCGCGCGCCGCCAGCGGCAGCACGAAGATCATCACGATCGCCCAGACGATGACGACGGAGATGGTGATCGGCGCATCCTCCTTCTTGCCGCCGACCGCGCCGGAAACCGCAATCGCCGCCGAGACGCCGCATACCGCGCCGCCGACGCCGAGCGTCGCGGCCAACCGGCGGTCGAGCCCGAACAGCTTCACCGCCGCAAAGTAGATCACCAGGAAGGTGACGATGGAGACGATCGAGGCTTGCAGGATCGCCACCGGTCCGGCCAGAATCACCAGCGAGAACGGCACGGTGGCGCCGAGCAGCACGATGCCGATCTTGACGTAGAATTCGACGCGAAAGCCGGAATCCAACCATTTCGGCAGGCCGACGAGGTTCGACAGCACCAGCCCGACGAGCAGCGCGATCAGCGGCGGCTCGAGATTGTAATAGGCCGCCTGATCCCACTGTCCCACGATGAACACGAGCAGGCCGACGACGTACAAGCCGACGAAAGCCGGCACGAATTCCCGCGCGGCGAAGCCGAGCGTTCTGAGAGCGACCGAGAAGATCGCCAGCCAGAACACGAATTGCGCGAGATAGCGCAGCGCGTTCGCCGCGAGGTCTGCGCCGAGCTTGTCGAAGCTCGACCACTTGGCCGGAAGCACCGCGAGCCAGCGTAGATTGCCGCCCGCCTCGAACAGCACGAGGCCGATGAGCACGATCCCGAGACCGATCACGATCGCCCAGGTGTCGTCTTTCTTCCAGAACCCGGCGGCGCCGGATTTCGCTGTCGTCACGTCCGTCATGGTCTGCCCCCAATAGCGCCGTCCGCGGCGCCCCAGGAGCGAGACAATAACATGACTAAGTATATGTCAATAGTAGAGTTACGTACGGACGGGCTGGGTGGGGTAGGAAAGCTGCTCGCGCGCCCGCCATTCGTGGGTGACATAGTTCAGGATCACCGAGCGGCGCACGCCTTCGATGCGGCGCTTCTCAAAACCGTGCCAGGTGTTGTCGCCGGGAACGAAGATCGTCGCCGCGCCCGGCCGGAACGGCGTTGCGCCGAAATGCTGTTGCGGGGTTACGTAAATGTCGGTGCCGAGCGTTGCGTGGCCGGGACCGTCTGACAGATAGATCAGGCAAGTGAATTTCTTGACGCCGAGATCGGAGTGCGGTTGCAGCCAGAAACCGTCGACGTCCTGCGCATATTCGAGGCGCAGGAACGTGTCGTCGATCGGCGCGGCGAAGGCGTCGTGGATCAGCGCGACGATTTCGGTCGACTGTAACGCCTCGGCCACCGCCCGCATCGCCGGAAATTTTGCCATGCCCTCGGCGTCGAAATAGCTGCGCTGGTCGTTGTGCAGCTCGCGCTTGCCCGAGACGCCGTCGAGGGCGACGGGGCTCAGCGGCAGATCCGCGAGCTCGGCGACGACGTCGGCCGGCAGCGCGCTTTCGAGGAAATGATGGAGGTAGGGCGCGTCGTAGGTTTTGCGCGCCGCGACCGCGGCGGCGAAGGCGTCGGCGACACGGCGGGCGTTGGCGGAAAGGATATCGGTGCTCATCGGTTGCGATTTCCTGCGCTTGTCGCGCCGCTCGGGCTGGGACGGCGACGCATAGCGAAAGCGAGGCGTCCGCGCCAGTCGGGCGCCTCACAGGAGAATCGGGTGAACGGAAATAGACAGGGGTGACGGTTGAAGTCCTCCCTGCCCCCTTGTGGGGGAGGGTGTCGCGAACGCAAGCGTTCGCTGGAGGGTGGGGGGTAGCCGCCACGGTGACCGCTAAATATTGATCGCCGTCCAAGCCGAACCGCCCCCCACCCTAACCCCCCTCCCCCACAAGGGGGGAGGGAATCCGCCTCCTTCCGATCCTTCGCCGGTTCTTCACCCGATTGCCCTGGGGCGCCTCACGCCCCGCTTGACTTAATCTTATTCTCAGAATAAGAATATATAGGAAATACTCATCGTGAGAATAACTCATGAACGCTCCTCTCCACGCCTTCGACTCCGCCGCCCTCTACAGCCGAGTCAGCCGGGTCATTCCGCCCATCGAATGGCCGGCGTTCGCGCCGGACATCGAGGCGATCCTGCGTCTGAAGCGTGAGCGCGACGCGGTGATCCTCGCCCACAATTACATGACGCCGGAGATCTACCACTGCGTTGCCGACGTCGTCGGCGACAGTCTGGCGCTGGCGAAACAGGCGGCCAACATCGACGCTCGCGTGATCGTGATGGCGGGCGTGCATTTCATGGCCGAGACCGCCAAGCTGATGAACCCCGACAAGACCGTGCTGATGCCCGACTTGCGCGCCGGCTGCTCGCTGGCGACCTCCATCAAGGCCGAAGACGTCCGCGCCCTGCGCCAGCGCTTCCCCGGCGTACCCGTCGTCGCCTATGTCAACACCACCGCCGCCGTGAAGGCGGAGGTCGACATCTGCTGCACCTCCGCCAACGCCAAGCAGGTGGTCGAGTCTCTCGGCGCGCGGCGCGTCATCATGCTGCCCGACAGGTTCCTCGCCGCCAATGTCGCCAAGCAGACCGACGTCGAGATCCTGGTCTGGGAAGGCGCTTGCGAGGTGCATGAGCTGTTCACGGCCGGCGACGTGCGCGAGTTGCGCGAGGCGCATCCGGGCGCGCTGGTGCTCGCCCATCCCGAATGCCCGCCCGAAGTGGTGGCGGAGGCCGATTTCTCGGGCTCGACGACGCAGATGTCGGCCTTCATCGGCGCCCGTCACCCGGCCGAGGCGGTGCTGCTCACCGAATGTTCGATGAGCGACAACATCGCCGGCGAGCACCCCGACGTGCAGTTCCTCAAACCCTGCAATCTCTGCCCGCACATGAAGCGCATCACCCTGCCCGCGATCCGCCGCGCGCTGGAGACGATGACCAACGAAGTGACCATCGCGCCCGAACTGGCGGCGCGCGCGCGTCGCTCAGTCGAACGGATGACCGCGCTGTGACTTCCGCCCAGCCCCTGCTCGACGGCCGCGTGGTCATCGTCGGCGCCGGCGTCGCCGGACTTTCGACGGCTTTGCGCCTCGCCCCAAAACCCGTCGTCGTGCTCTCCAAGGCGCCGCTCGCCGCCGAAGGTTCGACCATCTGGGCGCAGGGCGGCGTCGCCGCGGCGCTCGGCGAAGACGACGGCCCGGCGCAGCACGAAGCCGACACGCTCGCCGCCGGAGACGGGCTCTGCGACGCAAAGATCGTCGAGCGCTTCAGCAGAACCGCGCCGGCTTCGATCCGCTGGCTCGCCGACCAGGGCGCGCGCTTCGACCGCGACGCCGAGGAACGGCTCGCGCTGGGTCTGGAGGCCGCCCATAGCCGGCGGCGCATCGTCCACGCCCAGGGCGACGGCACGGGGCTCGAGATCATGCGCGCGCTGGTCGCCGCGGTGCGGCGCACGCCGTCCGTGGAAGTCCTGGAGGGCGCGGAAGCGCGTCGGCTCATCGTCGACGACGGCCGCATCGTCGGCGTGTTCGCGCGCTGCGGCGACGCCGATCTCACCATCGCCACCGACGCCGTCGTCATCGCCACCGGCGGCGTCGGCGGGCTCTTCGAGACGAGCACCAATCCGCTCGGCAGCTTCGGCCAGGGTCTCGCCCTCGCCGCCCGCGCCGGGGCACGGTTGATCGATCTCGAATTCGTGCAATTCCACCCGACCGCGCTCGACGTCCCCGCCTCGCCCGCGCCGCTGGTGAGCGAGGCCGTGCGCGGCGAGGGCGCCGTTCTCGTCGACGATCTCGGCGAGCGCTTCATGAGCGACGTTCCCGGCCGCGAGCTCGCGCCGCGCGACGTGGTGGCGCGCGCGATCTGGCGCCGCCGCGCGGAGGGACGGAGGGTGTTTCTCGACGCGCGCAACTGCCTCGGCGCCCGCTTCGCCAAACGCTTCCCGGCGATCTCGGCGATCTGCGAACAATGGAACGTCGACCCGGCCAACGGCCTGATCCCGGTGCGCCCGGCGCAGCACTATCACATGGGCGGCGTGCAAGCGAACGCTGAAGGCCGCACGTCGGTTGCCGGCCTATGGGCCTGCGGCGAAGTCGCCTGCACCGGCCTGCACGGCGCCAACCGGCTCGCCAGCAATTCGCTGAGCGAAGCGCTGGTTTTCGCTGCCGCCGTCGCCGAAAGCGTCGCCGGCGCCGCCGGTTCACGCCGGCCGCAAAAACTGCGCGTTGCAGCCCGCCCGCCCGCCGATCCGCGCCCCGTCCGCCCCTTGCTTTCGGCCGCCGCTGGCGTCGAGCGCAGCGGCGAAGCTTTACGCGCCGGCATTGCCGCGTTGGCGCCGCTGGCGACGAGCGACGGGCCGGCCGCCGACCCCGCCGCGGTGGCGCTCGCTCTCTGCGTCGCCGCGCTGCATCGCGAGGAAAGCCGCGGCGCCCATGCCCGCTCCGACTTCCCCGACCGCGCGGAGCCGGCGACGCGTCGCTCGCTCAGTCTCGACGAGGCGCTGGCCAGCGCTCGCGAACTCCATTTCAATCCCTTTCTACGGACCGCCTGACCATGCCGCTCGTCGCCCTGCCCCGCCTGCTGCTCGAACCGTTGGTCCGCGCCGCGCTGACCGAAGACCTCGGCCGTGCCGGCGACATCACCACGGACGCCATCATCCCCGCCGAAATGACGACCTCGGCCGTGCTCGCGTCGCGCCAGACCGGCGTCGTCGCCGGCCTCGACCTCGCGAGACTCGCCTTCGAGCTGATGGACCCCAAAATTTCGTTCGTCGTCGAAAAGCCCGACGGCTCGCGCGTCGCCCCCGGCGACGTGATCGCGCGCGTCAGCGGCCCCGCGCGCGGCATGCTGAGCGCCGAACGCGTCGCGCTCAATTTTCTCTCCCGGCTCAGCGGCATTGCGACGGCGACGCGCCTGTTGGTCGACGCGGTCGCCGGAACGAAAGCCCGCATCGCCTGCACCCGCAAGACGACGCCGACCTTCCGCTCAATCGAGAAATACGCGGTGCGCGCCGGCGGCGGCTCCAACCATCGCTTCGGCCTCGACGACGCCGTGCTGATCAAGGACAATCATGTGGCGGTGGCCGGCGGCGTCGCCCCGGCGATCCGCGCCGCGCGGGCCTATGTCGGGCATCTCGTCAAGATCGAGGTCGAAGTCGACACGCTCGCCCAGCTCGACGAAGCATTGGCGGTCGGCGTCGACGCGGTGCTGCTGGACAACATGAGCCTCGACGATTTGCGCGCCGCCGTCGTGAAGATCGCCGGACGCGCCACCGCGGAAGCCTCAGGGCGCATCAACGCCCAGACGGCGGGCCCCATCGCCGCGACCGGAGTCGATCTGATTTCGGCGGGCTGGTTGACCCACAGCGCGCCGATCCTCGACATCGGGCTCGACCACGGCTGAGGGCGTGAAAACCAGGGGAGGCCAAAGGTGACCCGTTCCCTGCGCGTCGAACGCACGATCGACGGCCTGCGCCCGGCGATCCGCGACCTCAGGCGCGAGGGGCGGTCGATCGGACTCGCGCCGACCATGGGCGCGCTGCACGCCGGCCACATCAGCTTGATCGAGGCGGCCGAAGCGCGCGGCGACGCCGCCGTCGCCACCCTCTTCGTCAACCCGACCCAGTTCAGCGCCAACGAGGATTTGGCCGCCTATCCCAAGAACGAGGCCGCCGATTTCGCGATGCTGGAACGCGCGGGCGCCGCGCTGGTGTTCGCCCCCGACGTCGCTGAGATGTACCCGGAGCCGGGCTTGACGACGGTCAGCGTCGCCGGCCTCACCGACGGCCTGTGCGGCCCGCTGCGCCCCGGGCATTTCGCCGGCGTGGCGACCGTCGTCGCCAAACTGTTTCTCATCGCGCTGCCGGACCGCGCCTATTTCGGCGAGAAGGACTTCCAGCAGTTGCAAGTTGTCAAACGCATGGCGCGCGACTTGAACATGCCGGTCGAAGTGTTGGGCTGCCCGACCGTGCGCGAGCCCGACGGCCTCGCGATGTCCTCGCGCAATCGCTATTTGAGCTGTGACGAGCGCGCCGTCGCCGCGACGATGTTCGCCGCCTTGCAGGATCTGGCGGCTCAGGCGCGTTCCGGCGCCGATCTGCGCTCGGCCGAGCGCGAGGCCGCGGCGTGGCTCATCGCGGCCGGGTTCGCGTCTGTCGACTACGTGCAGGTTGTGGATTGCGAGACCTTGGCGCCGGCGCCGTCGCTTGCGCGTCCGGCGCGCGCGCTCGCTGCGGCGCGGCTGGGGCGAACGAGGGTGATCGACAACGTCGCGGTGTAGCCGCCGATTATTGGTCCGCGGTCAACCGGTAGTTCATCTCGATGGCGTTGGGCGAACCGCCCGAGGCGACCCACGGCGTGTAGCCGGGAGTCGGGTCCGGGTCGTAAGCGAGATCGAGCGTCCAGGATTGTTCCGGCGCGCCGGGCATGGAGAGGGTGACGGTCCTTTCGCTCGCCTTGTAGGACATAGTGACGCTGGCAAGGATTACGGCGCGGTCGCCCTGATGGCCGAGCCAGTGGGTCTCGACGAGATAGCCCGGCCACGTATTGCCGCCTTCGTCGAGGAGGATTTTTACGTCCTTCCCCTCGGCTGGCGGCGTCATATCGGCGGGAAGCCGGAATTGCAGGGCGAGCGTCATATATCCGTGGGTCAGGTAGGGCGAGCGGATCAACTCCCACCAACCCCACCAGGCGAGGCCGCCGACGATCGCCACGACGAGGATGGCGAACGGTCGGGACATCCGGGTTTTTGGCGCGGGAGGGACGGCCGGGGACTCGCCGGTCGGGCTCGACGTCTGGGCGACCGTAGCCGGCGCCCGGACCACGCCCAGCTTGACGAACAGCCAGACGCCGGCGGCAAAGCCGATGAGTCCGCCAATCGGTCCGATCTGGAAAAAGGCGCCCATCGCAATGCCGCCGTCGCGATCATGGCCGGAAACAGCGACCACCAGCATCGCCAGCCCGAACCACCCGGCAAGCATGCCGAGAACTCCGGACAGGAATCCGATGACGATGCGCATAGCCTCAAGCTCCCCAAGGGACTCGGCGCGGTGCATTTACGGTCTGGCGTAAGCGGCCGCGGCGCGCTAGCGAAGGCGAAGCGGATTTCCCGGGGGAGCGACGCCTGATGAACGGCCCGAAATTCGACGCCGAGTTTCTCGACGGCCTGGAGCAGCTCATTCGCTGGCGCCGCGACGTGCGCCGGTTCCGTACCGACCCGGTGCCGAACGAACTGTTCCAGGCGGTGCTGGCCCTCGCGCAATTGTCGCCGTCGGTCGGCAACAGCCAACCGTGGCGGATCGTCCATGTCGCCTCGACCGCCAAACGCGCGGCCGTCAAGGCGAATTTCGAACAATGCAACGCCGTCGCACTGGCGGCGCAACAGCCGAGCCGCGCCTCGGATTATGCGAGGCTCAAACTGCAGGGGCTCGACCGCGCGCCCCTGCAACTGGCGATCTTTTGCGACCGCGCCACGGCGCAAGGGCACGGGCTGGGTTCGATGACGATGCCCGAGGCGCTCGACTATTCTGTGGTGACGATGATTTCCATCCTCTGGTTCGCCGCGCGTGCGCGCGGCCTCGGCCTCGGCTGGGTGTCGATCCTGGACGCGAACGGAATCGCCAGCGATCTGGGAACGCCAAATTCCTACCGCTTCATCGCCTATCTGTGCATCGGCTGGCCGGAGGAGGAACACGAGATCCCCGAGCTCGAGCGTTCGGGATGGCAGGCGCGCACCGACCTCGGGCGCTATGTCGTCCATGTTTGACGGCTGAGCAGGTTGGCGCGAAGACGCCAGCGAGCGGAGCGGCGGCGAGGACGCCGCCGCTCCGATGACGCCCTCACTGCGACGCGCGCGACTCCGCAATCAGCTTGCGTATCAACTCGACCTCCGATTCGCGGTACGGCGAGCCGTCCGCCTGAAACAGATCGTGCTGCCAATCCGTCGGTTCGCGTCCGACATAGGGACGCCGCCAGGAATCCCAGGGCAGATAGGTCTGCGTCCGCCCGGCGACCAGCCCCCAGTTCACCGCGCCGACGTGAAGCCGCTGCGCGATCGGTAGAATGGCGTCGACCGTGCTGCCGGCGGCTCGCGCGAGAAATTCGCTGCACACGATCGGCCGTCCATAGGCGGTCAACTGACGGATTCGCGCCTCGAAAGCCTTCGGCCCCTCGTAGGAATGAAACGACAGAATATCCGACTGTTCGAGCTGTATGCGCTCGATTTCGCTCAAGGCCTCCAGCTGGGACCAGTCGCGCCCGCCCTGCCACAGTCCGCTGGTCAACGGCTGCTCGGCGCCAGCGGCGCGCGCCCAGGAAAACGCCTGGCGCAGCAACGCGGCCGTGAGTTCCGTCTTGTTGGCGGCTTCGAGGCCGGGAAACAGTTTGCCGTTGTCGTTGCCGGGCTCGTTCCAGATGTCCCAGGCGAGAACCCGCGGATCATGGCCGAAGGCGCCGACGACATCACGAACGTAACGCTCCAACCGTCCGTATTCCGCCGGATCGGCTAACGCCCGGGCGGAGGGACCCTGCACCCACTGGGAATTGTGAACCCCCGGAACCGGCGGCGGCTGCGGGCCTGCGGCGGAGACGGGGTTCCAGCAGGAATCGAACAGCGCCAGGATCGGCCGCACGCCATGGCGGGCGGCAATGCCGAGGAAAATGTCGATGCGACGGCGCAGGCCCGGCGCGTCCTCCTGCCAGAGCGAATCGTGGAGGAACACCCGCACGGTATTCATGCCGACATCCTGCGCGAGGCCCAATTCGCGGTCGATGCGTTCGGGATCGAACGTGTCGGCGCGCCACATCTCGATCTGGTTCACGGCGCTGGCGGGAACATAATTGGCGCCGACGATCCACCGTTGCGCGCCGTACCACGCAGCCGCGCGATCCCTGGACCACAGCTCCCCGGCGTCGGCCGATGACGCGGCGAACCAGAGCAAGGTCAGCAGAAATACGGCCGCAGCGCGATAAAGCCTCGACATCCCCCACCCTTCGTCGCCGCCGCCGCCCACGCTAGCCTATTTACGTGCGAACTTGCACGCCGCCGCTTGCGTCAATAGACGCTAAGATAAGGTTTTTCAGACCCATTAGCCGCCCTTTCCGTCATGGCGGGGCTATCGCGGTAGGGACGCGCATTACTGC
>Ga0302196_10006444_pt1 | contig 10346 bp, 8 predicted proteins | sample II_Bog_N1_3_FD_198794 | JGI IMG/M metagenome (GOLD analysis project Ga0302196, IMG submission 198794) | Peat permafrost microbial communities from Stordalen Mire near Abisko, Sweden - II_Bog_N1_3 | ecosystem: Environmental > Terrestrial > Soil > Wetlands > Peat | place: Sweden: Abisko, Stordalen...
CGTCGGGCAGCGCCGCCAGGATGGCGCAGCTGCCGGCGCCCACGCCGAGCGGCCAGCGGTCGCCCGGCTTGATCAGCTGGTTGCGGATCGGGAAGTCGCCCTCGTCGCGCGACAGGCAGATGCTCTCATGGCCGTGCAGCACCGTGAAGAACACGGTGTCGCCCGACTCCGCGGCCAGCGCGCGCAGCATCGGCGCGGCCTGGCGCTGCAGCTCGTAGCTGGGCTCGGCCGCCAGGCCCACCGCGAACGCCTCCGGGCCCAGCCGGTAGCGGCCCGCGGCGCGGTCGTGCAGCACGAAACCTTCGTCCACCAACGTGCGCGTGAGGCGGATCGCGGTGGTCTTGTTCAAGCCCAGCCGATGGCCGATCTCACCCATGCGCAGCCCGCCCGGGCCCACGCGGGTGAGCAGGCGCAGCACGGCGAGGCCGCGGCGCAGCGTCTGCGCCCCGGCGGTCTCGGCGCGCTCGGGCTCGGGCGTGGGCGCGTCCGGGCCGGCCGCCGGCTCGACCAGGCGCAGCAGGGGCCGCGGCCTCATTTCGCCGTGGCCGCCGATGCGTTGCGGCGCAGCGTGGGCAGGCCCACGCCGGCGGCGTCGAAGCCACCGTCCACGGCGAGGAACTGGCCGTTGATGAAGCTCGCGTCGTCGCTGCACAGGAAGCCCACCGTGTTGGCCATCTCCTCGGGCGTCCCGTAGCGGCCCTGCGGGATCGCGTCCTGGTAGTCGGAGCGGATCGCCACGCTGTGCACGAGCTTGGCCATCTCGGTCTCCACCGGGCCGGGGCAGATCGCGTTGACGCGGATGCCCGCGTCGCCGAGCTCCACCGCGAGCTGCTTGGTGAGGTGCAGCAGCGCGGCCTTGCTGGTGCCGTAGGCCACGCGCAGGGTGCTCGCGCGCAGGCCCGATATCGAGGCGATGTTGACGATGGCGCCGCCGCCGGCCTTCAGCATCTCGGGCACGCAGGCCTGCGTGCACAGGAAGGCGCCGTTGAGGTTGGTGTCGAGGACGTCCTGGAATTCGGCATAGCTCGTCTGCATCACCGGCTTGAACACGGCGATGCCGGCGTTGTTGACCAGCTTGTCGATGCGGCCGAACTTCGCCACCACCTGCGCGACGGCAGCGGCCACCTGCGCGGGGTCGCGCACGTCGGCGTGCACGGCCAGCACGGCGGCGGGGCGGTCGAACGCGGCGGCGCTGCGCTGCAGGGTCGCGTCGTCGATGTCCAGCAAGGCGATGCGATGGCCGCGTGCCAGGAACCATTGGCCGATGGCCAGGCCGATGCCGCGCGCGCCTCCGGTGACGATGGCGACGGGGGCGTTGGGGGAAGTGGACGTGGTCAAGTCTGTCTCCTGGAAATTGAATGGATGTCAGGCGGCTTCGGGCAGCCACTCTTCGAGCGTCACCTCGAACGTGACGCACACGGGATTGGCGCCGGCCACGAACGGGCCGCCATGCACGTGGCCCTCGGTGTCGGCGACGATGCCGGTGATGGCCGCGCGCAGCGAGCCGTCGACCTGCGTGCGCACCTCGCCGGCCAGGCTCACGATCTCCACGGCCGGGCCGCGCACCTGGCGCGTGCTGCCGTCGGGCGCGAGAAAGCAGGCGTCGACCAGGCTGCCAAGGGCGCCGCGCACGAACGCATGGGCAAAGCCTTCGGCCACGCACAGCTTCTCGATGCTCAGCACCAGGTCTTCGTTGGGCGCGACGCGCGCGTACGCGACGCGGCCCATCGCGCCGGTCTCCACCCGCGTGACTTCAGACAGCATGGCTCGCCTCCTCGACCGCGAAGGGCCGCATCAGCGGCATGTGGGTTTCCACGTCCTGCGTGATGCGCAGCTCGATGCCGTCCAGCGAGGTGGCCAGCACGGGGATCGGGTCGCCGGCGACGGTGCTGCGGTCCACCACGATGTGGCCGCCGCGCACGCGGCCGTCGTCGCACACGAAGGTGCCGTGGCAGTGCACGACGGGCTCGCCGCGCGCCGACCTGCCCAGCGTCGCGTTGCCGAAGATCAGCGTGGCGGCGCCGGCATCGATGGGGCGCGTGTAGTTGGCCACGCGCTCGCCGCTGGGGTCGGGCGGGGCCACGCAGTAGAGCAGGCACGAGAGGCGGCCGCCCAGCAGCGTCATCGAGGCTGACTGCACACCGAGGCGGAGCAGCGGCTCGATGATGGCGTCCTGCAGCGAGCGGCCGGGTTCCAGCCCGAGGCGGAAATGGCGGCCGAGGTTCGCATGCCGACGCTCGATGCGGATCGGGCCGACGGGGCCCGGGTGCACGAGCGTTCGGGGGCGCGGCAGCGCAAGCAAGGGGGTGAAATCGGTCATCGTTGTCTCCTGGCGCGCTCGTGGCGCGTCTCGTTCCGATTGGCGTCCGGGTCTGGACGATTCGGCATGGGCTCAGTCTAGAAAATGACTTCCATTCACGGAAGTTTGCAATTCCTATCGATTGATCCAGAATCCAGATCGATGGAAATGCGTCATCTCCGCTGCCTGGTGGCCGTCGCCGAAGAGCTGCACTTCGGGCGGGCCGCGGCGCGCCTGAACCTCTCGCAGCCGCCGGTGAGCCTGGCCATCAAGGAGCTGGAGGCCGAACTGGGCGTGACCCTGTTCGAACGCAGCTCGCGCCGCATCGCGATCACGCGCGAGGGCGAGGAGGCGCTGCACGACGCGCGCGCCGTGCTGGCCCGCGCCGAGCTGCTCAAGCGGCGCGCGCACGATTCGTCGCTGGGCCAGACCGGTGCGCTGGCGATCGGCTTCATCAGCCTGGCGGCCTACTCTTTCCTGCCCGAGGCGCTGCGCCGCTTCCTGGCCGACTTCCCCAAGGTGAAGCTTGCGCTGCACGAGTCGACCACCGACCAGATGCTCGCCGAGCTCGAGATCGGCGCGCTGGACGTCGGGCTGATCTTCGCGTCGCCGGGCATGTCGCCCACGCTGGCCTACCGGCCCACGCAGCGCGAGGCGCTGATCGTGGCGTTGCCCGAGAACCATCCTCAGGCGAAGGCCTCGCAGGTCGCGCTGGAGAAGCTCGCGCACGAGCGCTTCCTCGGCTTCGAGCGCCACTACGGCCCGATGATCTTCGACGCGATGGTGGCCACCTGCATGCGCCACGGCTTCAGCCCCGAGCTGTTCCCGGCGCGCCAGATGCACACCATCGTGAGCCTCGTCTCGGGCGGCATCGGCGTGGCGCTGGTGCCGGCCTCGGTGAAGGCGTTGCACCGCGAGGGCGTCGTCTACCGGCCCATCAAGGGCGAACGCACGCTGGTGGAGACAGGCGCCGCGTGGCGCAAGGCCGACGATTCGGCGCTGGTGCAGGCGTTCGTCGGGTACCTGCCCAGGGGGGCTGGCTACGGCCCGGTGAAGACGATCGCAGCGAGACTCCCCAGTAGTCGAAGTCGAAATTGATGGAACGCAATGTTCGCCAACAGACATACCGCGCCCGTTCTTGCGCGCAGGATGGAGGTTCGGTGCGGGAGTAGACCGTCGAGCCGTGCCGACCGAAACCAACCGGGTGACGTTTGGAGTCCATTGGGAGAACGCCGCGGAAACCACCTCAAACCTGCTGATGGCAGCGCTCCCGGAAGTGGATCGCGAACGCCTCTTGAGTGCATGCCGCTCCGTGGAGCTCCCGTTGTCGGAGCTGCTGTGCGAGCGAGATGAACTGACCGCGGAGGTCTACTTTCCGACAAGGGCGTTCGTTTCGCTCATTTCGCTCGCCGACGCACGCGCCGGTGTTGAACTTGGCATGATCGGTCGCGAAGGGATGTTGGGGTCGCACCTGTGCCTGAACGTCTTCAAGTCTCCGTTGCGTGGCGTCGTACAGGGTCAAGGTCATGCCTGGCGGATCCCCACGGACGAGTTCATCGATCATATGCAACGCTCCCCCGCGCTGCGCGGCCTCATGCAGCGGTACCAGTATTTCCTGACTGGACAGCAAGCCACATCCGCGGCCTGCCTGCGCTTTCACCAGGTGGATCAACGCCTGGCGCGATGGCTGCTGATGAGTGACGACCGCGCGCCCGGCAGCTTCCTGCAGATGACTCAGGAGTTCGTCGCCTACATGCTGGGGGTTCGCCGGGTCGGCACATCGGTGGCGACGAGTTCGTTGGTGCGGGAGGGACTCATCGACTATCGACACGGCCAGATCCGATTGCTCGACCGCGACCGGCTCCAACACGTCGCGTGCTCCTGCTACGCGGCGGACAGGCGCTCCTACGACGCACTGTTTGGCGGTTCGCACGAACAAGATCGCCGGGCAAGCGAGGATCGCGAACCCGCCATCGTTCCACCGCAGGGTAGTGACGTTCCCGAACGGGCGCATCACGACGGCATCGTCGGGCGGGACTGATCCGGGGCCTCCCTCGCCGGCGAGCAAGGCCACTTCGCCTCTCGGGTATCGCCCTTGCCGCCCTTCGGCACGACCTCCGAATTCCATCGAAGGCCGACCCCCCGCCGGAACAACGGCAAAGCCCAAGTCAAGGAGTACTACGTGAGCAACAAGCAGCACGGCCATGGCGGCCACGATTCGCAGCACGGCAACAACGCCGGCCAGGCCACCAACGCAGGTCGAGGTGACAGCAAGAATGAGAGCCAGCAGAGTCAGGCCGGTGACCAGAGCCAGCAATCCGGCAAGCATTCCAAGCTGACGCCCAGCGGCGGCTCCGACCAGCAGAATCAATCCTCCGGCGGCAAGAACGAGCACGGCAGCAATATCAAGGACAAGTCGCATCAAGGTCAGCAGGAACAGTCCGGCAAGCAGGGCCAGCAAGGCGCCGATCCGCAAGCGGGCAAGGGCTCGCAGACCGGTTCGACGCACGGCTCGCAACACGGCGGTGGTGGACCCAAGAGCGGTCGCTGAGCGTCACGGGCGCGGCCCGACGGCGATCGGGATTCCGAACCCGGTCGGCGAGAGCGCGCGAAGGAGGTCGGGGCTACACGATCCCGTTCGGCGTGCGAAACGCGGCACCGAAACGCGGTGCCGGGTCTTGCCAAGGAATGGGTTGAGCGTCGCGCCAGGGTTCTCCGACCGAGTGCGAGCCGTTGAGCTAGTATTCGTGGGCAGGCCTCGACCAGGCCCCGGGGGGCTGCGCCCCGCGACGCAGGCGCGCGAGGAAGGGAGCTGATCATGACGAAAGTTGCTCGCTGGCTGTTCTGCCTTGTGTTGCTCTCACCCGGCGCGGCGCTTGCCACGGAAATCGTCCGATTTCCGGTTCCGGAGTTCGAAGGCGATCACCGGTACGACTACGCGATGCAGCTTCTGCAACTCGCGCTGTCGAAGTCCGGCACCGACTACCGCATCGAGCCGGCCGCATTCGCGATGAACCAGGAACGCCAGGTGCTCGAACTCGAGGCGGGCCGCAGCATCGATGTCGGGCCCATTCCCAGTTCCGCCGAGCGCGAAGCGCGCCTTCTACCGATCATGATCCCGTTGAACAAGGGCGTGCTCGGATGGCGTCTCGGGTTGATCCGCAAGGGCGAGAAGGCGTCCTTCGACGGCGTGCAGACTCTCGACGACCTGAAGCGGGTGCGCCTCGCGCAGGGGCAGGAGTGGCCCGACACCCAGATCCTCAGGGCGAACGGCATCGACGTCATCACGGCACCGCGATATGAAGGCCTGTTCAAGATGCTCATAGGCGGGCGTTTCGACTACTTTCCTCGCAGCGTGATGGAGATCTGGGACGAGCAGGAGAACAACGCGAGCACGCTGGAGGTCGAGCCGCACCTGGCCCTGCATTACTTCTACGATGCGTACTTCATGGTCAACCGTCGCCACACGCGACTCGCGCACGACATCCAGACTGGCCTCGAGATGGCGATTGCCGACGGCGCCTTCGATCGGCTCTTCCAGCAGTACTACGGCGAGCGTCTGCGCAAGGCACACCTGGAGACTCGCACCGTCATCGAACTGCGCAACCCGCTCATCACGCCAGGGACGCCGACCAACCGGCCGGAGCTCTGGTACGACAGCCGTCGAGGACATTGACTCCGCGGGTCGACACCCCCAGGGCGAATGCCTGGCCTATGGCGACTGCAGTTCTGCAATCGCAGGCGTGAGCACGTCGGCAGCCTTCGCGACGAGCGCGTCGAGCGTCGCATCGTCGGCCTCGTCGATGCAGGCACGCTCGAGTTCCAGCGCCGCGCGATGTACTTCGCCAACACCGAGCGTACCGGCCACGCATTTCAGGTCGTGTGCCATCCGCATGGCGGCAGCCCGGTCGCCCTCCACGAGCGCGCGCCTGAATCGCTCGGGGAAGTTGGCTTCCCGGTCCCTGAACATGCCGAGCAGACGCGAATACAGGACGTCGTCGCCCAGGGTCGCGGCGACTCCCGCCTGGCGATCGATGACGCTCGCCGGCGCATTTCTCGACGAGGAAGCCTCGGGTCTCGCGGCAGGCGGCGCCTGCACCTGCCGAATCCAGCGGGCGAGCGTCGCGAACAGCTCGTTGACGTCGATGGGCTTGGAGACGTAGTCGTTCATTCCCGCGGCCAGGGCCTTGTCCCGATCGCTGACGAGCGCGTTGGCCGTCATGGCGATCACCGGCAATCCCTGCCAGCGCGGCGCCGAGCGCAGTGCACGCGTCGTCGCGTAGCCGTCCAGCCCGGGCATCTGGCAATCCATCAGCACCCCGTCGAATTCCTGCCCGTGCAGCCTGTCCAGGGCTTCGTGCCCGTCGCAGGCCGCCGTGACCACGAGGCCCGCGCGCTGCAACATCGCCATCGCGACCTCCCGGTTGATCGCGTTGTCGTCCACCAGCAGGATGCGCGCGCCACGCAAGGCGGCTTGGTGGGCGAGCAAGGCGTCTTCGCGACTCGCGCGCGCGTCCGGCATGGGCATGGCCATTCCCAGCATCGCGGAAAACGCATCGAGCAGCGCCAGTGGCGTGACGGGCTTGGCCACGATGGGAAGTGTTCCAAGATGCTGTCGCTCGAGCCGCTGATGGGCATCCTCCCGCTCGAAGGCCGTCGCCATCATGGCAATGGCTGGTGCGGTGTTCGAACGCTCGCTGTGGTGCAGTTGACGGGCGCATTCGACGCCATCGCGACCGGGCATCTTCCAATCGATCAGCAAGAGGTCGAACGGCTTGTCCTGTTGCGCCGCCAGCGCCACCTCGCGCAAGGCGTCCTGGCAGCTTGCAGTCGTCGCCACGTCCAGTCCCAAGTCGGCGCCCAGGCCGGCGAGCACCTCCCGGGCGCGCGCGTTGTCGTCGAGGACCAGCAGCCGCCTGCCCCGGAGCCTCCGCGATGGCGAGTCATCCTGCGCCGACGCCTGTGCCTCCAGGCCGAAGGGGAGCGTGAAGTGGAAGCGGCTACCCAAGCCGGGCGTGCTCTGAACCTGGATCTCGCCCCCCATCATCCGCACGAGGTGGCGGCAGATCGACAACCCGAGTCCGGTGCCACCGAAGCGCCGGCTGGTCGACGAATCGACCTGGGTGAAGGGCTGGAAGAGCCGGCGTTGCTCCTCTGCCGTCATGCCGATGCCCGAGTCGCGGAACTCGAACCGCAGCTGCACGGAGTCTGGCTGCTTCTCCGCCACTTCGATGGACAGTTCGATCTCGCCGCGCTCGGTGAACTTGACCGCATTGCTGCCGAGGTTGAGCAACACCTGTCGTAGGCGAGACGGGTCGCCGACGAGTGCGATCGGCAGGTCCAGGGGCTGCACGAACAACAGTTCAAGTCCTTTGTCGGCGGCACCGAGCCCCAGCACGTTGCCCAGTCCGTCCATCACGTTGCAGAGGTTGAACGGGATGGATTCGATGTCGAGCTTGCCGGCCTCGATCTTGGAGAAGTCGAGGATGTCATTGATGATGCCCATCAGCGATTGCGCTGCGCCATGGATCTTCTGGACGTAGTTGAGCTGCTGCGCGTCGAGGCCGCTCTGCAAGGCCAGGTAGGACATGCCCAGGATCGCGTTCATGGGCGTGCGGATCTCGTGGCTCATGTTCGCCAGGAATTCGCTCTTGGCGCGATTTGCCGCCTCGGCGGCCAGTCGCGCCTCGCGATCGGCTTCTGCCTGGCGCCGGGCGGTGATGTCGCGCGCGATGCCGACGGTTCCTGCGACGTGCCCGTCGCCGTCATATAGCGCTGTCTTGATGGTCTCCACGAGGGTGGCGCTTCCGTCGGCGTTGACGTGACGCTCCTCGATGAGCTTGCGGCCGGCCGAAGCCATCACCTCGAGGTCGGCGCGTCGGTAGGCCTCGGCCATCTCCTGCGGGTGGACGTCGCGGTCGGTCAGTCCGATCATCCTCGCCGCCTCAGAGAAGCCCTTCGTGGCCGCCAGAGCCCGGTTGACGGCGACATAGCGTCCGTCCGCGTCCTTGACCCATGCCAGGTCGGGAATGTTGTCGAGGATCGCCGCCATGCGCGCGTTGGCGGCGCCCAGTTCCGCCGCGTGCAGGCGCAGTCGCTCACGCATGGCGTTGAGGGCCTCCATCAGCTGGTCCAGTTCGTCGCCCTTGCCGGGCGGCCGACGCAGATGCAGCGGTTCTGACTGGGAATCCGGCGTGACGCGCGCCGTCGATGCCGCGATGTCGAGCAGGTGCCTCGTCGCGAGGCGATGCACGACGAAGAGGATGAAAAGCGCCACCAGGAAAGTCTTCGCCGCGTTGCTCAGAAGGATGGCGATGGCCTGCGCGGCCAGCCCCCGGTAGATGTCGGTCAGAGTGGCCTCGATGTGGAGCACGCCGATCCGCTGCGGGTCGGCGCCGCAGCACTCCAGCGGAAATTCCCTGACCACCGCGTTCGCGCTCTGGTGCGCGCCACGGAAGACCGTCAGTGCGTGAACCGAGGAGGCGCTCTCCTGCACTTGCACGGCGCGCATGGAAGGCAACCTCAGGATGCCTTCCAACTGTTCCTCGATCTGACGGGAGTCGAGGGCCCACAGGCTCTCGCCAAGGCTCCGGGAGGTCGCCTGGTCGATCTCGGAGAAGCGGCTTTCGAGGCGCGCCCGCTCGCTGCGATAGCTCAAGGTCAGTTGCAGCGCCGTCAAGACCAGCGTGACCACCGTGCTGAAGACCAGCACGCGGATCAACAACGCCGTGGCGATACCGCCTTTGGGCACGCCAAGTACCGACGCGAACCAACCGCGACGCACGGCCGGCGGACGAGATTCGGTTTCCAACTGGGTCATCGACGGCCTCCAGGGCCGCCCGCAACCCCGGCGCGGGCCGGCCCTGCCGAGCATATGCCAAGAGGCCCGAGTGCGATATCCCGGCACAGGCTTGCAGGTCATGCTGTCTGAAGGCCGGTTTGCCCGGGCGATACCCCGCGCGGGGCGGGTTCTCCGACAGCAGGCTCCGCGTCCAACGGCACCCGCGCCGATGCTCAGGGTCTTCTTCCATGCCGGCGATGCTCCATGGCGATCCCTCCGGAACAGTCTTCGAGGAATTGCCGGCGAGCCGAGGTTTCTTGTGGAAAACCCGCCCCGCCTGGCCACCATGTGAACCGGTTTCTGCATTGCCGCGCTGCAGCAAGCGTGTCACGGCGGAAGCGGGCCGCGGAGAATCCCTTCACCGATCGAGCGACTCCCTCCGATCCGGGTTCATCGTATGAACCGGCGCTCGACTCCCCGAATCACGCCAACGAGGCACACCATGACCAACGCACGCATCATCGGCTGGGGCCACACGCCCTTCGGCAAGCACGACGCCATCGACATGGAACAGCTGATCCGCGACGCCGCGCTGCCGGCCGTGGCCAGCGCCGGCCTCGGGCTGGCCGACATCGACGGCATCTTCCTGGGCCACTTCAACGGCGGCTTCGTCAAGCAGGACTTCAGTGGCGCGCTCCCGGGCGTGGCGATCCCCGAGTTCCGCCACGTGCCGGCGGTGCGCGTGGAAAACGCATGCGCCACCGGCTCCGCGGCGATCTGGGCCGCGCTCGACGCCGTCGGCTCGGGCCGCGTGAAGCACGCGCTGGTGATCGGCATGGAGAAGATGAACACGCTGCCCAACCAGCAGATCGGCGAGACCCTGCTCAAGTGCTCGTACGTCAAGGAGGAGGGCGACATGCCGGGCGGCTTCGCCGGCGTCTTCGGCGACATCGCGGGCGTGTACTTCGAGCGCTTCGGCGACCAGTCCGATGCGCTCGCGATGATCTCCGCGAAGAACCACGAGAACGGCGTGCGCAACCCGTTCGCGCACATGAAGCGCGACCTGGGGTTCGACTTCTGCCGCAACGTGTCGGAGAAGAATCCGTTCGTGGCCGGGCCGCTCAAGCGCTCCGATTGCTCGCTCGTTTCCGACGGCGCCGCGGCGCTGGTGATCTCGCGCGACCCGGTGGCGGGCGCGCGCGTGCAGCCCGTGCGCTGGCGCTCGCGCACGCAGGTCAACGAGTACCTGCCGCTGTCGCGCCGCGA
>Ga0302196_10006447_pt1 | contig 10343 bp, 7 predicted proteins | sample II_Bog_N1_3_FD_198794 | JGI IMG/M metagenome (GOLD analysis project Ga0302196, IMG submission 198794) | Peat permafrost microbial communities from Stordalen Mire near Abisko, Sweden - II_Bog_N1_3 | ecosystem: Environmental > Terrestrial > Soil > Wetlands > Peat | place: Sweden: Abisko, Stordalen...
AGGGCATCCCCTTCGTCCTCGTGACGCTGGTGGATGCGCTCGGGAGCACGCCCCAGGACGCGGCGGCCAAGATGCTCGTTACCCGCAATGGCCTCCATAGCGGGACGGTCGGCGGCGGGAAGGTCGAGGCCGCGGCCCTCAAGCTCGCGTCCGAGGTCCTTGCCGCAGGCGATGCCAAGCCGCGATTCGTTTCCTGGACGCTCAAGGGCGACGTCGGGATGACCTGCGGGGGCTCGGTCAAATTCTACTTCGAGCCCCACTTTGGCCCGGGCCCGTGGAACATCGCCGTCTTTGGCGCGGGGCATGTCTCCCAGGCGCTGGTGCCGGTCCTCATCCCCCTGCCCTGCCGGCTAACGGTCGTCGACTCGCGTCCCGAGTGGCTGGAGAAGCTACCCCAGTCAGCAAACCTGGCGGCGATCCACGCCGGGACCCCCGAGGACATCGTCCCCACGCTCGCCGACGACACCTATCTCATCGTGATGACGATGGGCCATGCCACGGACAGGCCGGTCCTGCGGCGCGCCCTCACCGAGCGCAATTTTCCCTTCATCGGCGTCATCGGCAGCGATGCAAAGGCCAAGATCCTCCGGAGCGAGCTGGCCCTGGACGGTATACCGGCAGAGGTCTCCTCAACGTTCCACTGCCCGATCGGCCTGGATTTCGGCACGAATCACCCGCACGAGATCGCGCTCAGCATCGCAGCCCAGCTCCTGATCGAGCGGGACCGCAGCAAGAAGCCAGCGGCCGTCGCCTAGGACTGCCGGCTCTTGATGGCGGCGAAGATCGCCTCGCAGGTGGCGGGCGACGCCAGGGCAATCTCGCCGTCCTTCGTCCCGAAGGCCTTCACTGCGTCGCGCAGCGCCTCGCGCACCGAGAATGCCAGCATGAAGGGCGGCTCTCCTGAGGCCTTGCTCCCGTGGATCGTGCCGTCCTGCTTCGCCAGGGGCAGCAGCGTCACATCCATCTTGATCGGGGCATCGCTGATGGCGGGTATCTGGTAGGTGCTGGCGCTGTGCGTCAGGAGGCGGCCGTCCTTGTTCCAGAGGAGTTCCTCGCGCGTCAGCCAGCCCACGCCCTGGACGATGGCCCCCTCGATCTGGCCCAGGTCGACGCCCGCATTCAGCGAGTCGCCCACGTCCTGGACCGCGTCCACCTTGAGGACCCGGTGCATGCCGTTGTAGCCGTCTATCTCCACCTCGGCCACGGCAGCGCCGCAGGCGAAGTACTGGAACGGACGGCCTGAGGCCGTCGACCAGTCCCAGTGGATGCCAGGCGTCACGTAGAATCCCGAGGCGGACATGCTGATCCGCTTCTCGTGCGCCCTGAAGCAGACGTCGGCCATGTCCAGCACGACGTCGGTGCCCTTCGCCGTCACCCTGCCCTCGTCGATGCTGATGTCCTTTGGATCGACCGTCGTTCCGCTCCTCTTTGAGAGGACCTCGGCCGCCACGGGCAGGAGACGCTCGCGAAGGAGGATGCACGCGTTGCGGACCGCCGCGCCGTTCAGGTCGGCGCCGGACGAGGCCGCGGTGGCCGACGTGTTAGGGACCTTGTCCGTGACCGTCTGCATCATCCGGATGCGCTTGGCCGGCAGGCCCAGCTCGCGCATGGCAACTCCGAGTATCTTGGTATGAAGCCCCTGCCCCATCTCGGTGCCCCCATGGCTCACCTGGGCCGTCCCATCCATGTACATGAGGACGAGCGCGCCCGCCTGGTTGTAATGGGTGAGCGTGAAGGAAATCCCAAACTTGAGCGGCGTGACCGCGAGGCCGCGCTTGATCCGGGGATGGGCGGCGTTCCACGCATCCACGGCGGCCCTCCGCTCGGCGAAGCCGGCCTGCTTCTGGACCCTCGTCCACACGTCGCGAAGACGGTTGTCTCCGATGTCCTGGAAGTAGTGGGTCGTGTTCGTCTCGCCCGTGCCCCTGTAGAGGTTGCGGTCGCGGATGACCTCCGGAGCGAGGCCCGTCCTGCGGGCGATCCGGTCGACGATCTCCTCGATGACAATCATCCCCTGCGGGCCTCCGAAACCCCGGTAGGCCGTGTTCGACGCCACGTTCGTCTTGGCGATCAGGCCCGTGAAGCGAACGGCCGGGATGTAATAGCTGTTGTCCAGGTGGAACAGGGCGCGGTCCAGGACCGGCTGCGAAAGGTCGAGCGACCAGCCGCCGTCGGAACACAAGTCGGCCTCAACGGCCAGGATCATGCCCTCCTTGTCGTGACCCACCTTGAACTTCGCGAAGAAGGGATGCCGCTTGCCGGTCATCATCATGTCGAGGTCGCGGTCGAGCTGGATGCGGACCGGCTGGCCGGTCTTGACCGCGGCCAGGGCGACCATGGCGGCGAAGCCGTTGCCCTGCGTCTCCTTGCCACCGAAGCCCCCGCCCATCCTCGGTGACAGGACAACCACCTTGTTGCGTGTCTCCCCGAGCACGTCGGCCACGACGCTCTGGATCTCGGTCGGATGCTGGGTGGAGGAGCTGACAAAGACCGAGCCTTCCTCGCCGGGCTCAGCCCAGGCGGCCTGCGACTCGAGGTAGAAGTGCTCCTGGCCCCCAAACTCGAACTCTCCCTCAAACTGGATCGGCGCCTTGGCCAAAGCGGCCTTTGCATCACCTCTCGCGAGCGTGTGCGGCTTCGAGTGGTAGCTCTCCCGGGCTATCGCGTTCTTGATGCCAATCAGCGGAGGAAGCGGCTCGTATTCGACGACGAATTTGGCTGCCGCCGCACGGCACTCCTTGATCGAGCGGCCGACGACAAGGGCAACCACCTGCCCGTGGTACAGGACTTCCTTGTCCGCGAAGAGGGGCTCGTCGTGTCCCGTGCCGATCTGGTTGTGGCCCGGGATGTCCTCGGCCATCAGGACGGCGACAACGCCAGGCATGGCCTGCGCGGCCGTCCCGTCCCGCTTCAGGATCTTGGCCTTCGCATGCGGGGACCAGACCGGCCAGACGTCCAGCATCGTGCGGCGCATCGCCGTGTCGTCGACATACATGGCCCTGCCCGTGACGTGGCCCACGGCGCTCTCGTGTCGCAGGATTCGGGAGGGATCGGTCACGGGCGGCTCGGCGCCCTTGTCGAAGTCGAGCGGCGCGTCCTGCGCGATGCTCGTGTCGCCGACGGCAAATTTCTCCCAGAGGCTCACGATGAGCCCCCGGCGGAAGGCCGCCCCGGCCCTCACGTCGTCGATCGGCTTGAATTCCTCGGCGAGGATCTTCGCCACATCGGCCGCAGCCTCGGAAAGCTTCCTGCCCTCGAGCGCCGCCTCGGCCTTGCGGGCACGGACCGGGGTGGCCGCAACGCCGCCATAGGCCAGGCGCGCCCGTCGCACGATGCCGTCCTTGTCAGTGTCGACCGAGAAGGCCGCTGCCACGATGCTGATGTCCAGCTCGCGGCGCTTCGAGACCTTGAAGAAGTCTGAGTGCCTCTCCAGGCCGTCGGGACCCGTCCTCGGGATCAATACCTCCACGATGATCTCCCCGGGCACCATCACGGTCCTTCTGTAGCCCGTAAAGAAGTCGGCCAAGGGCACGGTCCTCCTCGACGAGGACGTGGCCAGCACGATCTCGGCATCGAGGGAGAGCAGCAGCGGCGGGGTGTCGCCGATCGGGGAGGCGGTTGCCAGGTTTCCTCCAAATGTCGCGCGGTTCCTGATCTGGCGGGACGCAAAGACCTTGAGCATCTTGGCCAGCGAGGGGTACTCGCCGGACACGGCCTCCTCGACGGCCGTCAACGTGGCCGAGGCGCCAATCCTCCAGGCCGTGTCTGTCTTAACGATTCGGGACAGCTCTGCGACCCCCTCGGTGGAGATGAGGACCGGGAATGCCTTGAACTTCTTCGTCACGTCGACGCCGATCTCCGTCGCGCCAGCGACAAGGACGCCTGTCGGGTTATCCTTCAGAGTGTTGAAGAGGCCGGCCAGCGATAGGGGCCTGATGAACCGCCCGCCCTGCGGATTATAGTCGAGGGCGCCCGCATCGGGGACGGGAGCCCCGAGCCGATCCTTGAAGGGATCCTTCTCGGTCGTCGTGTCCCGGTGCCCGAGCGCGTTCAGGGCTGCGTCCCGGATCGGGCGATAGCCCGTGCAGCGGCACAGGTTGCCCCCGAGCTGGTCGCTGATCTTGCAGGGTCCGCTGCAGTCCTTGCGATAGTAGCCCTCGAAGAGCGACATCACGAACCCGGGCGTGCAGTAGCCGCACTGGGATCCGTAGCTGTCGACCATGGCCTTCTGGACCGGGTGCATCGCCTCCCCGTGCGCCGACAGCCCCTCGACCGTCACGACCTCGCGGCCTGCGAACATCGGGAGGAGCGCGATGCAGCTGTTGAATCCGCGGTACGTGGGATTGCCCGAGGCGTCCCGCTCGACGACGGCCGCCGTGCAGGCGCCGCAGTCACCCTCGGCACAGCCTTCCTTGCTGCCGGTAAGCCCGCTGGCCCTCAAATAGTCGAGGAGCGTCGTGGTCGTCGCCTCGGCGTCTATGCGGACCTTCCTGCCATTGAGCGTGAACTCAAATCCCATCGGTCAGAGGGCCAACCTCGCCATCGTGTGCGCGAGGACCTCGGCGCCGGAGGCGACATGCCCGGGCGTTGAGTATTCCTCGGGACGGTGGCTCCAGCCGTTGCGACATGGGATGAAGATCATCGTGGTCGGGCTTACCCGGGCCATGAAGAGGGAGTCGTGGTAGGCGCGGCTCACCATGCGGAGCGATTTCAGCCCAAGCTTTGCGCTGACCTCCTCGGCGATCGCAACGGTGGCCTTGTCCCCGGCGGCGGGTGGGTCCTCGTTGATCTCCTCGAATTCCATCGTCACCCCGCGCTTCTTGCAGGCCTGCTCGGCCGCGGCCTTGATCTCCGAGAGCGCCTTCGAGCGCGAGTCAAGCCGGGCATCCCGCAGGTCGATCTCAAGGTACGCCTTGAAGGGCACGCTGTTCACTGCGCCGGGCTCGATCTTGAAGACACCCACCGTCCCGACCGTGTCCGGGCTGCCACTCGCCTTGGCCGCGGCCTCGACCGCGAGAGCGATCTCGGCGCCCGCCAGCATGGCGTCGTGGCGGATCGGCATCAGGACCGCCCCGGCATGGCCGCCCTCGCCGTGAAGCGTGACCCGGTAGCTGCTCGGTCCCGCGATGTGCTCCACGATCCCGATAGGGATGTTCTCCTTCTCGAGGATCGGGCCCTGCTCGATGTGCAGCTCGACGAAGGAGTGGTAGTAGCCAGACGGAAGCTTCACCGACTCGAGCGATCCGGTGTATCCCGCCGCCGCCCGCAGCTCGTCGAGCGAGCGCCCATCTTTGTCCCGGAGGGCCTGGGCCTTCTTGATCGAAATGGATCCCGCCATGAGGCGGCTGCCCAGGCAGCCAAGGCCGAAGCGTGTTGGCTCCTCCGCGGTGAACATGACGACCTCGAGCGAGCGCCTCGGCTTGAAACCCGCGCGCTTCAGGGCGGCAAGCGCCTCGAACGCACCCAGGACGCCGACGACGCCGTCGTAGCGCCCGGCATTGGGAATCGCGTCCGTGTGCGAGCCCGAGCCCACGGCCGGGAGATCGGGTTCTGAACCCGCCCACCTGGCGAAGATGTTGCCGACGGCGTCCTCGCGTATCGTGAGGCCCGCCTCCCGCGCCGCCTTGCGGACGTAGTCGCGGCCCCTCATGTCGGCCTCGGAAAAGAGGACACGCGTCACGACCGGGGCCGGGGCCTCTGAAATCAGGGCCAGCTCGTCGATGCGGCGCTCGAGCCCGGCGCTGTCGATGGTGATCCTGAGTGCATCAGCCGACTGGCTCATAGGGCGGACCTGTTCACGTCCTTGTAGTAGAGGTAGCGCGCCGGGGTCTTGCCCATCGCGACGAACCACTGGGCACAGTAGGGGGCCATCCAAATGGCATCGCCGGCCTTGACCGGGTACCAGGAGTCCTCGAGGCGGTAGACTCCCTCGCCCGAGAGCATCACGAGACCGTGCTCCATGATGTGGATCTCAACGAACGGGAGGTGCCCGCCCGGCTGGTAGGCGAAGAGGTTGACCGCCATGTCGAAGGCGGGCTCGTCCGGCAGGAGGACCTGGAGGTTTGCGGCGGGGTCGCCCAGGAACGGCACGCCCTTGACCCTCGACTGGTCGCCGAGGAGGGGCTTTGGCGCCTTGACTCCGGGAAGGGCCACGTAGGCCTTCTGGAACAGGGTCACTTGCGTCCCTTTCTTCGGGGAGGAGAGGCTCCACTCGCTGCCGGCCGGGCAGAAGAAATAACCGCCCGCCTTGAGGCGGCGCTTCTTTGAACCCACGGATACGGCGGCTCCGCCCTCCATCACATAACCAAAGGTCTGGACCTCGCTCGCCGGGATCCTGGCGGCCCCGCCCGACTCGAAGGTGACAAGCGTCTGGACCACCTTTGCGCCCATCGCCGGGCTTACAAGGACCACGACCTTCGCGCCCGTGATGCCGGGAACCGAGCTGTTCACATGGTTCGCCTCGGTGATGAGCGCGTGCCGGGTGCCTATGTGGGCTCGAGTGTGGCCAAAGAGTTCGGGCATTGGGATCGGGGGCTTAGGGTGAGTGGGAGAGCAGTTGGCGGGCCTTTTGGTCCTAGTCTGGCCTAATAAGATGACCGGACGGGGCACCCGGTGCAATCCGGCCCTCAGAAAAGACGGTGCGCCCCCGGACGATCGTCCTCGCGATGCTGACGGTCGACTTCCGGTGGTTATAGGGTCCCTGGGTATGCTTGTAGAGCAGCTCCTTGTTCGAGAGCACGTGCGGGTCGGACAGGTTCAGGAGTGTGATGTCGGCGTCGAATCCCACGGCCAGGTGACCCTTCTTCTTGGCGATCCGGAAGCGCTTGGCGACATTGGCCGAGAGGAGACCCGAGAACTGCGGGAGCGCCGTCGCGACCGGCCGCCGTGCAATGGCCTCGGAGAGCAGCAGGCCGAACGCATGCTGGCATCCCGATATGCCGCCCCAGATCTCGAAGAAATCGTCCGAGCGCTTCATGCCCGGGGGTGCCGGGGAATGGTCCGAGCCTATTGTATCGATCCTCCCCGCCTCGACCTCCTTCCAGAGCCCGAGCCTCAGCGCCTCGGGACGGAGCGGCGGGAAGCATTTTGCCGGAGCACCAAGCCGGACGACGTCCTCTTCCTCAAGGAGAAGGTAATGGGGACAGGTCTCGACCGTGACGTCGACGCCCTTGGCCCTCGCCTGGAGCGCGAGGTCAATGCCCTCGGGGCTGCTCACGTGGACAATATGGAGCGCACAGCCCGTCTCGCCCGCGATGTCCGTCGCGATCTTGATGGCCGCAAGCTCGAGCTCGACCGGACGAGACTTGAGCCAGGTGCGGACATCAGACCCGCGCGCGTGCTGCTCGACCGTCCTGTGGCGCGCAAGCGTGTCGTCCTCGGCGTGGACGGCGACCAGCATGCCCAGCTCGGCCGCGCGCTTCATGCCCTTCCTGAGCGTGTCCGCGTCGGCGAAGGGAAACTCCTCGACGCCGCTGTTGCACATGAAGGATTTGAACCCGATGGCGCCCGCCTCGGCCATGGGCCCCAGGTCCTCGACGTTGCCTGGGACGAGTCCGCCCCAGATCGCAAAGTCCGTGTACGAGAGGAGCTCCGCCAGCTCGAGCTTTGCCGCGAAGCTCTCCGCCGTGGTCACCGGAGGCAGGGAATTGAGCGGCATGTCGAAGAAGGCGGTTCCTCCGCCCGCCGCCAGTGACATAGACCCCGTGCTCAGGCCCTCCCAGTCCGCGCGCCCCGGCTCATTGAAATGCACGTGCGAGTCGAGGATGCCCGAGATCGCATGAAGTCCCGTGGCGTCGATCTCCGCCGAGGCCGAGCCGAGCCCGCTGCCAACGCCCACGATCGAGCCTTTCGCGACGGCAATGTCCGCCTGCGCGACACCCTCGGGCGTCACGACGGTTGCACCGCGTATGAGAAGATCGATCGAGTTGCTCATTTTCCAGCGCCCAAAGCCATGCGTGTCAGAAAATCGACCATGATCTCAAGGGCCGTGCCCAGGTCCTTCGGCTCGACATGCTCGTCAGGATGGTGGCTCAGGCCGTCCCTGCAGCGCACGAAGAGCATCGAGACCGGAGTCACCTTTGAGAGGATCACGCCGTCGTGGCCCGCGCCGCTCGGAAGCGAGAACGAGCGTCCCTGCACCTTGGCCACGCTCTTCGCCAGCACGGCTGTGAGCTCCGCCGAGCAGGTGACCGCCTTGTTGTCCTGCGTGACCTCGGACGAAAAGGACAGTCCCCTCTTCTTGGCGATGCCCTTGCCGATCGTGGTAAGCTTCTTCAGTGCCGAGAGCCTCAAGCGGTCCGCGGGGTGCCTCACATCGACAGAGAATTCCACGCTTCCAGGGATGACGTTCGCGGTACCGGGATAGGCCGCGATCCTCCCCACGGTTGCCACGAGCGGCTTGCTGTTCCGCGCAAGTTTCTCGGCAGCCAGGATGAATTCCGCGGACGCCGCGAGTGCATCCCTTCGCATGGCCATGGGCGTCGTGCCGGCATGTCCGGCCTTGCCCGTAAAGGTTACCTTGGACCTCGTCTGGCCCGCGATCGCCGACACGACGCCGGCGGCCAGTCCCTTCGCCTCAAGCACGGGACCCTGCTCAATGTGAACCTCGACGTAGCCCAGGAGCTCCGATGACTTGTGGGCTGGAGCCGGGAGCGGGAGCCTGTGGCCGTTGAGCTCCGCGAGCGCATCCGCGACGGCAATCCCCTTTGCGTCGCGAAGGCGCACATCGGAGGCGCGGAGCGTGCCCGTGTAGCCCTTGCTTCCCAGGTAGGCGCTTGAGAAGCGAACCCCCTCCTCCTCCGAGAATCCGAGGACCTCGAGCGAGAATGGAAATTCGACCCTTCGCGCGCTCATCACCTCGATGGCCGCGATCGGAAGGAGAACGCCAAGGATCCCGTCAAATCGCCCGGCATCGCCGACCGTGTCGAGATGCGAGCCCAGGAGGAGCGTCTTGGCCCCCGCCGTCTTGCTCGGTTTCCTGCCGATCAGGTTCCCGACGCTGTCCTCGCAGACCGCGAGGCCGGCCTTCCTCATCCATTTTCCCACCAGCGCGTTTGCCCTGCGCATCGCGGGAGAGAGGAAGGTGCGGGTCGTGGCGCCGCGCTCGTCGGAGACGCGCGCAAGCTCGTCAATGCGGGCCGCGAGCACCCCCGCTGCCTTGGACAGGTCGTTGCTGGGCATTCGCTCTGTCAGCTCCCCCTGTAGGTGTTGTAGGCCCAGGGCGTGACGAGGAGCGGCACATGGTAGGATGCCGAGGGATCAGAGATCCCGAAACGCACGGGCACGATATCAAGGAAGGGCGTGGCCTTGGCGGGGGCGCCCTTCTTGGAAAAATATTCCCCGACATGGAACTCGAGCTGGTAGACGCCCTCGGCCATCTCATCGGCGGTGAAAAGGGGCGCGTCGGTGCGGCCGTCCGCGTTCGTCACGACGGACTTCATCCGCGACGGCGTGGGTGAGAGCCGGATGAGATCGATCGCCATCCCGGCCGCGGGGCGGCCGTCGGACAGGTCCAGGACGTGTGTGCTCAGTTTTCCAGCCATTTCAGTTCTCGGTTACGGCCTCGTTCAGACGAAGCCTGGCTATCTTTGCAATTTCCGCGAGTGCCGTCGAGTGCTCCGCTTCGGGGGCGTTCCCCACCCTCGAGCGCATCGAGGCCAGGATCGTGTCCTTGGCGTTCAGCCGGGCGCAGATGATGAAGGGGAACTCGAAGCGGGCCTTGTAGGCGTCGTTGAGGCTCTGGATCTCGGCGGCCTCGGCAGAGGTCAACTTGTCGAGTCCCGCGGCCGACTGCTCCTTCGTGGAGTCGGCCGTCAGCTGGCCGGCCTTCGCAAGGCGCCCCGCAAGGTCCGGGTGGGCGCGGATGAGCGCCATCTGCTTTTCCGCCGGAGCGGAAAGCATCGTCTCGCAGAGCGCGAGGTGGAGCTCGTCGAGGGTCGCGAAGGGGCGCGCCTCGTAGGTCTCCTCGGCCACCCAGGGCGAATGCTCGAAGAGGTGCCCGATGGCGCCGACAAAATCCCCGCTGTCGGCTGAATTGAGCGCGGCGAGGGTCAGGGGCATGGGCCTTACTTAAGCAGGTCGTAGGCCGGGAGCGTGAGGAACTCGTCGAGCTCGGGATTCTTCACCATGTCCATGAACATGTGGGCCGCGGTGCGGTAGTGGCCGTTGGAGTAGCGGTCCATGCCGACCTCACCCTCGATCTTCTTGATCACCTCGCCGAGCAGCGACTCGTAGTGGGAGATCGTGATCGGGCGACCGTCGGCCAGATGGCCGCCGCAGTGGAGCCATTGCCAGAGCTGGGCCCTGGAGATCTCGGCCGTCGCCGCATCCTCCATGAGGTTGTA
>Ga0302196_10006460_pt1 | contig 10333 bp, 10 predicted proteins | sample II_Bog_N1_3_FD_198794 | JGI IMG/M metagenome (GOLD analysis project Ga0302196, IMG submission 198794) | Peat permafrost microbial communities from Stordalen Mire near Abisko, Sweden - II_Bog_N1_3 | ecosystem: Environmental > Terrestrial > Soil > Wetlands > Peat | place: Sweden: Abisko...
CGAATTCAAGGTCGGCGCGAACGCCGGCTCACTGTTCTTTATCCCGACGCGCTACTGGACCTTCATTGTCGCCGGTCTTGCGCTGATCCTCGCGGTCACCGGACTGGTCAGCCCACACGCCTTCGACACCGCCTCGACGCCGCAATCGCCAAGCTCCGTCTCAACCGCGCCGCAGACGCCGCCGCCGGCCGCTCCAGCGCGGACCTCCTAGCCGGCGACCTAGGACGGGCGCCGGATCAGCAAGGGCCTCGCCGCGGACTCGGGGGGGTCCAGGTGAACGGTCCAGATCTGGCCGTCGATAAGGGCTGTGCCGACGGACGCGGGTTGGCCGCCCAGCTTGCCGGACAATCCCACGGCCCGACCGGGCCTCGGCGCGGGCGGCGTTTCACGCGCAGCCGTGGCGGCGCTGTCCTTGGGGCCCGGCCGACGATAGACGCGCATGAACCAACCCCCTGCCCTTGCCGGGCTGTTGGGATCAACTTTTCGGCCCGGCGCCTCGCTTCGCCAAGCTGGCAAAGTGTCTCACGAACACGGGTATCTAAGCTTCGGCGAGGACACTCAAGCGATCGCGCAGTTCGCGCTTCAGGAACTTGCCGTTGGCGTTGCGCGGCAGGGGCTCGTCCAGGATCCAGATGTGCCGCGGCGCCTTATAGGCGGCCAGGTGCTCGGCGCAGAGGGCGCGGATCTGTTCGACCGTGACCGTCTGCCCGGGCTGGGCGACGATCGCGGCGGCCACCTCCTCGCCGAGCCGCGCATCGGGCACGCCAAAGACGCAGCATTCGGCGACGGCCGGATTGCGGTGGATACAGGCCTCGACCTCGGCGCAATACACGTTCTCGCCGCCGCGCAGGACCATGTCCTTCTTGCGGTCGACGATGAAGATGAAGCCGTCGCTGTCGATCCGCGCCACATCGCCGGTGTGCAGCCACCCGTCGGTGATCGATTCGGCGGTGGCCTCGGGACGGTTCAGGTAGCCCTTGATCACGCAGGCGCCCTTGACCCAGAGCTCGCCGACCTGACCGTCGGGCACGGTATTGCCGTTGTCGTCGACGCAGCGGGTCTCGAAGGTCGGCATGGCCGGCCCGCAGCTTTCCGGCTTGTCGATATAGAAGTCGCCGGAGACGGCCGTGATGATGCCGCAGGTCTCGGTCATGCCATAGCCGGTGTTGGGGCGGGCGGTCGCGACGGTCGAGTCGATCTTGGCCACCAGATCCGGCTGCAGCTGCGCGCCGCCCCCGCCCAGCGAGAGCAGGCTGGAGGTGTCGTACTTGTCGAAGTCGGGATGGCTGATGATTTCGCGCGCCATCACCGGCACGCCGCTGAGGGCCGTCACCCGCTCCTGAGCGACCAGTCGCAAGGCCTCGCCGGCGTCCCAGCGGTACATCAGGACGATCTTGCCGCCCGCCGCGGTGACGGCGTAGGCGCCGCAGTTGTTGGCGGTGACGTGAAACAGGGGCGTGGTCAGCAGGGCGACGGGGATCGGCGGGGTTTCCGGCGGCGCGACGCCGGTCGCGGCCTGCAGGGCCAGCGCCTGGGCCTGGCCGGAGAAGACGATGTTGAACAGGTTGGTGACGCAGCCCCGGTGAGTCAGCTGCGCGCCCTTGGGGAAGCCGGTGGTGCCGGAGGTGTAGAAGATCGAGGCGTCGGCGTCCGGATCGACGTCGACCTCCGGCAGGCTCCCGCCCTGGGCGATGACCTCGCTCCATTGATGCACATTGGGCGGCGCGACCGGGACCCGGACGGCCACCAGCTTGACGCCCGCCACCGCGTCCGGCTTGGCCAGGATGCGGTCGAGCCGCTCGGCGTCGGCGAAGATCACCTTGGGCGTGGAGTCCTTGATCGCGAACTCGACTTCCTCGGCGACCCACCAGGCGTTGAAGCCGACGGCGGCGACGCCGATGGACAGGCAGGCCCAATAGATCAGCAGCCATTCCGGATAGTTGCGCATGGCGATCGCCACCCGGTCGCCCGGCTTGACGCCCTGGGCCATCAGCCAGTTGGCCACCGAGGCGACCTGAGCGTGGGCCTGGGCGTAGGTCAGGCGCTCGTCCTTGTAGACCAGGTAGTCGCGGTCGCCGAAGGCGGCTGTGGAGAGCCAAAGGTCGCGGACGTTGCGCGGCGCGTTCTTGTAGGCCCGCAGCATCTGGCCGCGGACTTCGATCGGTTCCACCTCGAACGGAGCGCCGGGCGCCGTCAGCTGACCCCAAACCGCCTTCAGCGCGTCGTAGTGCATTCCTGGTCTCCCTAATCCGACAATCAAGCCGTGGCGCGTCGGCGCTCTCGGCGGCTCTTTTCGGCCTTCGCGCCCAGACTAACCCGCAAGCCCCCCACCGCGCCAGCCGGACGCAAGGTAAAGCCGACGCTGCGTCAGCTTCTGACGCCGGCGGGGCTCAACCGGGTGGCGCAAACCGACCGAGCCGCTATGGTCGGGAAAACCTCAGTTCTCGGAGCCATCAATGCCCGATCTCTCGATCGACCGCCGCCGCCTCCTGCAATCGTCAGCCGCCCTTGCCGGCGCCCTGGCCGCCCCGGGCCTGGCCCTGGCCGAAGCCGCCGCCTCCGGACCGCCGGTCGCGCCGGTTCGTCCGTTCACGGAAACCCTGTGGGGCAAGACGATCAGCGATCCCTATCGCTGGATGGAGGCTGAGCCGCCGGAGTGGAAGGCCTACGCCCTGGCCGAGGGCGCCTACGCGAAAAAGGTGCTGGACGCGATTCCCGGCCGCGACGCCATCGCCGCCGCGATCGGCCGCTATACCCACGATGTGGTCGCGGTCAGCGCCGTGCAGATCGGCGGCGACTACATCTTCACCGAAACCCGCCCCGCCGGCGCCAACACCTTCAAGCTCTATGTGCGCCAGGGCCGCCACGGCCAGGACCGGCTGCTGATCGACCCGGACACCTACGCCCCCGCGGGCTCCCACGCCTCGCTCGATTGGTGGGCCTGTTCGCCGGACGGCGCCCATGTGGTGTTCGGGACCTCGCCGGGCGGATCGGAAAACTCCACCGCCCGCGTCCTGGTCACGGCGACCGGCGCGGTCTTGCCGGAGACGATCGACCGCACCGAGGAAGGCTCGCCCAGCTGGGCGCCGGACGGCTCCGGCTTCTTCTACAACCGGCTGCAGCCGGGCCAGTCGAACGACAGCCTGGACAAATACAAGGACAGCGCAAACTGGTTCCACACGCTGAACACCGATCCGGCCAACGACACCAAGGTGCTTTGGAAGGGCTCAAACCCCACCGTGGCCGTGGCCGATATCGACGTTCCCGTGGTCGAAGCGACGCCGGACTCTCCTGTCGCCCTCGGTCTGATCGTCTCCGGCGTCCAGAATGAGATCGCCATCTACGCCGCCCCGACGGCCGCGGCGCTGGCCGGCCCGCCGGCCTGGAAGGCGGTCTGCACGCCCGCCGACAAGGTCACGGGCGCGGCCGTGCTCGGCGACGACCTCTACCTGCTCAGCCACAAGGACGCCTCGCGCTACAAGGTGCTGAAGACGTCCGGCCTGTCGCCCGACATCGCGACCGCCAGCCTGGCCGTTCCCCCGAGCGCGTCGGTGATCCGTGGCTTCGTCGCGGCGAAGGACGGTGTCTATATCCAGCAACTCGACGCCGGCCTGGGCGGTCTGCGCAAGCTGTCGGCCGATGGCAAGATCACCACCATCGCCCTGCCGTTCGCCGGCTCGATCGACGGCCTCTACGCCGACACCCTGCATGACGGCGCCTGGTTCATGTTGTCGAGCTGGACGCGGCCGACCGTGCTCTGTCACGTGGGCCCCGACGGGACGGTCGAACAGACCGACATCGCCCCCCAACCGCCGATCGACGTCAGCCCCTACACCTCGGAGGAGGTGATGGCGCCGGCCCGAGACGGCGTGATGGTTCCGCTCTCCATCGTCTACAAGAAGGGGCTGAAGCGGGACGGATCCAATCCGACGCTGCTGGACGCCTATGGCGCCTACGGCATCACCCAGGACCCGGGGTTCATCGCCCGCTGGCTGGCCTTCCTCGACATGGGCGGCGTCTTCGCCGTCGCCCATGTGCGCGGCGGCGGCGAGCTTGGCGAGGACTGGCACCTGGCCGGCTACAAGGCGACCAAGCCCAACACCTGGCGCGATACGATCGACTGCGCTGAATACCTGATCAAGCAGGGCTACACCTCGAAGGCCAAGCTGGGGGTGATGGGCGGTTCGGCCGGCGGCATCACCATGGGCCGGTTCTTCACCGAACGGCCCGACCTGGCCGCCGTGGTGATCGACCAGGTGGGCGTGTCGAACGCCAGCCGCAGTGAGTTCTCGCCCAACGGCCCCGGCAACATCCCGGAGTTCGGCAGCGTGACCGATGAGGCCGGCTTCAAGGCGCTGTACGAGATGGACGCCTATCTGCACGTGGTCGACGGGACAAAATACCCATCGATCATGCTCACGACCGGTTTGAACGATCCGCGGGTGTCCTCCTGGGAGCCGACCAAGATGACCGCGCGGCTGCAGGCGGCGAACGGGTCTAAGAACCCGATCATTTTGCGGGTCGAAACCGACGCCGGCCACGGCATCGGCTCGACGCTGAACCAGCGCAACCTGGAGACGGCCGATACGATCGCCTTCCTGCTCTGGCGCACCGGCGACCCGCGCTATCAGCCGGCTTGACGGAGCCAAACGATGGAAGCGCTCTGGACCGAGGTCGACGCCTATTTCGGCGATGCGCTGGCGCCGCCGGACGGGGCCCAGGCGGCCGCGCTGAAGGCCAATGCCGATGCGGGCCTGCCCGCGATCGACGTGTCGCCCCTGCAGGGCAAGATGCTGGGCCTTCTGGCCCAGATGTCCGGCGCCCGGCGGGTCCTGGAGGTCGGCACGCTCGGCGGTTACAGCACCCTATGGCTGGCGCGCGCGGTCGGTGACGGCGGCAGCGTGGTCACGCTCGAGATCGACCCCAAACACGCCGAGGTGGCGCGGTCCAACCTGGCCCGCGCGGGTCTTGCGTCGCGGACCGAGGTCAAGGTCGGCCCGGCCATTGAGAGCCTGCCGACCCTGGCCGGCCCGTTCGATTTCATCTTCATCGACGCGGATAAGCCCCGCAATCCGGACTATCTGGCCTGGGCGCTGAAGCTGTCTCGGCCCGGAACGGTGATTGTGGTCGACAATGTGGTGCGTAACGGACGCGTGGTCGACGCCGCCGGCGGCGATCCGGCGGTGGTCGGCGTGCGCCGCCTGGTCGAGATGCTCGCCGCCGAGCCGCGCCTGACCTCCACCGCGATCCAGACGGTCGGATCGAAGGGCTACGACGGGTTCGTTCTGGCGATCGTGCAGCGCTAGCCCCCGGCGCGCCGGCTTTGCGCCGATCCGGCGCGATCGGCCCGATTCTTTGGCTATAGCGCCGCATTCGATTGTGCCGGCGCGCGCGCCGTGCGACGCCAGTCCATGCGTATCCTTACAGGCTTCGAGATCGTCTACGACTGTCCGGCGCCCGTGCCGATGATGCTCACCCTGAGCGTCCATCCCTCGCGCCGCGACGACCTGGAGACGCCGGACTGGCTGCGGACCGACCCGCCGCTGGACGTGCGCCAGTACATCGACGGCTTCGGCAACATCTGCAGCCGGGTTCTGGCGCCAGCGGGCCGCGTGACCCTGTCCGCCGACTTCATCATCCGCGACAGCGGCCTGATCGACGAGTACGCCCCCGAGGCGCAACAGATCCCCGTCGAGGACCTTCCGGACGAGGTGGTGATCTTCCTGCTCGGCAGCCGCTACTGCGAGACCGACCGGCTGACCCAGGCGGCCTGGTCGCTGTTCGAGAACACCCCGCCAGGATGGGCGCGGGTGCAGGCGATCTGCGACTATGTGCACAATCACATCGTGTTCAACTACGCCAACGCCCGGCCGGACAAGACCGCCTACGACGCCTGGATCGAGGCGACCGGGGTGTGCCGCGACTACGCCCATCTGGCCGTCACCTTCTGCCGCTGCATGAACATCCCGGCGCGCTACTGCACCGGTTACATGGGCGACATCGGTGTGCCGGTTGTCGATCCGATGGACTTCAGCGCCTGGTTCGAGGTCTATCTGGGCGGGCGCTGGTATACCTTCGACGCGCGCAACAACATGCCGCGCATGGCGCGCGTGCTGATGGCGCGGGGGCGCGACGCGGTGGATGTCGCGATCGCCAACACCTTCGGGGCCGCCTACCTGGTCAAGTTCGAGGTGACCAGCATCGAAGCCCCATCCACGGCCTGACCGGGCGACAGACGCACCTCAGCGCCTTCGGCGCCGATCGTCCAGCACGGGCTTGCGGATCGTCGGCCTGACGGCGCCCGATCAGCGTGATGCTCTCACGCCGCCGCGCGGACGCGGGACTTATCCGCCCTCGACCTCTTCCGCCTCGGTCGGGCGCGCGAGCCAGCGCAGGCTGTCGGCGAAGATGGCGCCGGCGTGCCGCAGGCTGTGGCCGCCGACGCCGAACTCGAAGCGGACGTCGTAGCCGGCGAATTCAAGGGCGTTGGCCATGGTCTTGTTGGCCAGCGGCCAGTCGCCGAACAGGTGCCGTCCGTCCTGCTCGCCGCTTTGCAGCAGGACCCGGATCGGCTTTCGTGGCGTGGTTCGCACCAGGTACGGGAAGTTGTGACCGCCACGGAGGCCAACGAACGAGCCGCAATGGCTCAGCACCCGCCCGAACTTGTCCGGGTTATGCCAGGCGGCGGTGAAGGCGCAGATGCCGCCGCTCGAGATGCCGCAAAGCGTCCGCCGCTCGGGATTGGCGGTGAAGGTCAGCCCTTCGGCGGCTTCCACGAAGGGCAGCAGGTCCTCCAGGAGGAAGCGGCCGTAGTCGGGCGTCAGGGCGTCATACTCGCGGCTGCGCTGCTCCATGGCCGGATCGGGGAACACGTGCGGCCCTTCGTGCACCCCGTCCCGCAGGCGGCCGGCGTTGACGAACACCGCGACCGTCGGCGCGATTTCATCGGCCGCATGCAGGCTGTCGAGCACCCTGGCCGCCCGCACCGGCCCCTCGGGGTCCAGATATCCAGCGCCGTCGTTGAACACGATCAGGTCCGCCGGCTTGGCCCGGTCGAAGCCGTGCGGGATGTAGACGGCGATGTCGCGCGTCGTGCCCGGATAGACCTGGCTCTGGTCCCAATCCTTGTGGCTGCTGACGAGACCATGGGGCGCGCCATCGGCCGGATAGGCTTCCGCGCAAGGGTGATAGACCCCGTCGCTCGCCGGCCTCAGGGTCGGCAGGAAATCGCCCATGCCGCGTCCGTTCGCCGTCTGCGGCGCGGGGTGATCCAGGCCGAGGGCGAGAAAGGTGTCAGCAGTCATGGTCATGGCGAGCAGCCTCTCGGGGACGGATGCAGATTGAAAACCCGGCGGCTTCGAAGCCCCGGCGCCGAGCGCCGGACCTTATGGGGCTGCTCCGGAACGATCAATCGACGCGAGCCGCCGGGCATACAGAGAATGCGCTATAGTCGACCCATGGGATCGGGGGGACGCAATGAGCGGTGCGGGGACCAGGACGGCGAGCGCTCTGGCCTACCTACGCGCCCACGGGGTCAAGATCGGCCTGGAGCTGCTGGTCAACTTTCTGCTGCCCTATCTGATCTACGACCTGGGCAAGGCGCGGCTCGGCGACGTCGGCGCCCTGATGGCGTCGTCGATCCCGCCGATCCTGTGGTCGATCGTCGAATTCATCCGCGAACGAAAGCTGGACGCGGTGTCGATGCTGGTTCTGGCCGGCATCGTCCTGGGCCTGGCCGCCTTCGTCGGCGGCGGCGGGGTGAAGTTCCTGCAACTGCGGGAAAACCTGGTCACCGGGCTCGTCGGCCTGGTGTTCGTGGGCTCGGCCGCGATCGGCAGGCCGCTGATCTATCAGCTGGCGCGCGCCGGCATGCGCCGCAACACGCCGGACAAGGTCGCCGCGTTCGAACAGCTTAGCGATAACATCCACTTCCGCCGCGCGATGACCGTGATGACCCTGGTCTGGGGCCTGGGCCTGCTTGCCTCCTGCGCCCTCAGTTGCGCGCTGGTGTTCGCGATGTCGATCAAGCAGTACCTCTTGGTCTCCTCGCCGGTCAGCTACGCGACCATGGGCCTCCTGGCCGCCTGGACCATCTGGTACGTCCGCCGCTCGCGGCGCCGGCGCCAGGAGTCGCCAGCGCCGGCGACGTCTGGCGGCGAACCGTCCGCCTGAGCGTCGGCCATCGCTCAGCGGAGCCAGTCGGCCGCGCCCGCGTTTGATCTCCGAACCCCATCGGAGACCCACGGTCATGGCGCACTTCAAGCTCAACGAAGCAGACGAATCCTTCCTGAAAATCCCCGACGACGGCGTTCTGCTGTTCACCGGCGCAAGCGGCACCGAGACCTGGATCGAGCGGGATCGCGACAGCGTCGTGCGCGTCGGGATCAAGTCGGTGGCGACGGCCACCGCCAACGCCGCCACCCTGGGCGTGCGGATCGATATCGGCGATGACAGCGCCAAGGGCCAGGACGGACCGGCGCCGATCGAGACCCAGCTGCACGCCAGCCAGGCCGTCCAGGTCCTGGTCAAGGCGGGTCAGCGCCTGTCGATCAAGGCCTATCCCCACGCCGACAACGCCCAGATCCTGCGGACGGTCGTGTGGGCAGGGGACCTGCAGCCCACCTACCCGGTTGAGTCAAAAGCCGAGGCCGACGCTCGCGCCCGCGCGAACGGCGAGGCCGCGGGCTTTCCGGAGCCGCCGCGTGGCCAGACGCCGCATTCATAGCCGCGCACCAATCGCATCGAAAAGCAAAGCTTAGTTAGCGTTAGATTTCGGCTGTTTGACTAACCATATCCGATCCTGAAATCTAACAACGCAATTTGCAGTTCGTTGATTTGTCAAAATGAGGAACTCTGTCTGCAAACCGACGTTTTCGACACGCCAACTCACGGAGATAATCCAATGAAAGCGTTATTGCTCAGCTTTGGCGCGGCGGGTCTGCTTATGACGGCAGCTCCAGCCTTCGCCCAATCGACCACCACAACCACCGATGACGGCGCGACCACCACCACCCAAACCACCGTCGTCAAGGACAAGGGCAGCGCCGGCGCGGGCGTCGGCATTGTCGGCGGCGCGGCCACCGGCGCGGTCGTCGCCGGTCCGGTCGGCGCGGTGGTCGGCGGCATCGTCGGCGGCGTCGCGGGCGCGGCGGTCGATCCCCCCAAGCAGGTCAAGACCTACATCACCACCACCCAGGTCGATCCGGTCTCCTACAGCGGCCCGATCACCGTCGGCTCGACCTTGCCTGACTCCGTCACCGTCTACGACGTCCCCCACTACGATCGCTATCGTTGGACCTACATCAATGGCCAGCGCCTGCTGGTCGATCACCGCACGCACAAGATCGTGGCGGTCATCAACGATTAGATCCGGGCGCACACGCCCGAGCCGCGATCCGGTTCGGGCGTGTGTGTTCGCGAATCCGCCGCCGCGGGGCCGCCAAGACCGTCCTGGAGCTCGCGGCTAAATAATTAAAAAGATTTAGTTTTCAAACCACAGCCCACTGATTTCCATCACAACTTACGCGAAAGGCGTCGCCGCAAACCCCATTGGAACGCGGCCGGTCCCAAGCGCAGCCGGAACGGTGTCGGTCAGCAGCCGTTACCGCCGCGCAACACATGGAAACCAGATGATGAAAACCCTCCTGCTCAGCGTAAGCGCCGTCGGCCTGCTTTTGGCCGCCGCCCCCGCTTTCGCTCAATCCACCACCGTCACCAGCGCCGACGGAACGACCACCACCCAGACGACCGTCGTCAAGGACAAGGGCAGCGCGGGCGCCGGAGCCGGCGTTGTCGGGGGCGCCGTCGCGGGCGCGGTTGTCGCCGGGCCGGTCGGCGCGGTCGTCGGCGCAGTCGTGGGCGGCGTCGCCGGCATGGCCGTCGATCCTCCGAAAGAGGTGAAGACCTACATCACCACCACCCAGGTCGATCCGGTGGTCTACAGCGGACCGATCACGGTCGGCTCGACCCTGCCGGACACGGTCACCGAGTATGACGTCCCCAAGTATGAGCGCTATCGCTGGACCTATGTCGATGGCCAGCGCCTGCTGATCGACCGCAAGACCCACAAGATCGTCGCGATCATCAACAACTGATCCGGCTGGCGCCGTTCGACCGAAAGGCGAGCGGCGTCGGAACGGTCGGGTTCGACAAACGTTTGATCAGCAAGTGAATTTCAAACGCTCAAGGAGCACAGCCATGGCCAACAACTACGAGATCAACACGCCCGCCAACGTCGAACGGCACCGTGACAACCGCGTCGCGATGATTGTCGCCGGCATAGTCGCGGTCGTCGCAATCGTCGCGGCCGTCGTCTACTTCACCAACAACAACC
>Ga0302196_10006462_pt1 | contig 10331 bp, 1 predicted proteins | sample II_Bog_N1_3_FD_198794 | JGI IMG/M metagenome (GOLD analysis project Ga0302196, IMG submission 198794) | Peat permafrost microbial communities from Stordalen Mire near Abisko, Sweden - II_Bog_N1_3 | ecosystem: Environmental > Terrestrial > Soil > Wetlands > Peat | place: Sweden: Abisko, Stordalen...
GTGCGCGTGATCGTCGTCGAACCCCGGGCCGAACTCGGCCGCGGGGTGGCCTACGGGACGAAGGACCCCCGCCACCTGCTGAACACCCGGGCCGGCTGCATGGGTGCCGACCCTGACGAGCCGGGGCAGTTCGTGGAGTGGGTTCGGCGGCAGGTGGAGGTCCATGAGCAGGACTTCGCGCCCCGTGCCCGCTTCGGCGAGTACCTCGGCTCCCTCGTGGGCGGGGTCGACCACGTCCGGTCGGCGGCGGTCGACGTGGTGCCGACCGAGCGGGGGGCGAACGTGGTCCTCGCCGGTGGCTCGGTGATCGTCAGCGACCGGGTGGTGCTGGCCCCGGGACCGAACCCGCAGCGGTGGCCCGTCCCCCTGCGGCCGAGTGGTCGCCACTGGATCAGCGACCCGTGGGCCCCCGGTGCCCTCACCGGGATCCGTACCGGGGCGCCCGTGCTCCTCGTCGGCACCGGACTGACCGCGGTGGACACCGCGCTCAGCCTCGATGCCGCCGGGCACCACGACGTCATCGCCGTCTCGCGCCGCGGACTGTTGCCGATGACCCACGCACCCGTGGCGCCGACGCCCCTGCAGCTCGACCCACCCCGCGGGGCCACGCCCGGTGAGCTCCTCGCCTGGTCGCGTGCCCGGGTCGCCGAGGTCGGCGACTGGCGGCCGGTGGTCGACGCGCTGCGCTCGCGGACCGATGAGGCGTGGGGCGGGTGGGACGACGCCGAGCGCCGTCACTTCGTCGAGCACCTGCAGCGGCGGTGGGAGACCGTGCGGCACCGGATGTCCCCGGCCGCGGCCGGACGGATCCACCAGCTCCGGACGTCGGGTCGACTGCAGGTGCGGAGGGGTCCGGTGCGGTCGGTCCGGACCACCCGGCGCGGCGTCGACGTCCGACTGGACGACGCTCGGCTCAAGGTGGCGGCGGTGATCAACTGCACGGGTCCCGCCCCGGACGTCCGCTGGTCGACCAACCACCTGGTCCGCGAGCTCCTCGCCACCCGCGTGGTCCGACCGGGGCCTCTCGGTCTCGGACTGGCCACCGGAGCGGACGGCAGCATCGTCGGTTCCGACGGACGCCTGTGGCTGGTCGGACCCCTGAGACGCGGGGACCTCTGGGAGACCACCGCCATCCCCGAGATCCGGGCCCAGGCCGCGGCGCTGCCCCGCCAGCTCTGGCGCCAGGGTGCCTCTGTCGGCGTCTGAACGGACCCGCCCGGTCGGGCGGGGAGGGGGAGGACGCAACCGCCTGACCAGCAATCCGTCGTCGGTGGGCCATTTCCTATAAATCCGACTGGACAAGTCAGGTATTGATCCGTACAGTGCAAGCATGACGTTCCCCCCGATCAACCGAGGCAGGTCCGGACCATTCGTCCTGTGCCCCGGAGCCGCGTGGTGTCGGTGAACCCCGACCGCTGAACCCGGAGCCGCTCCGAACGTTCCGGCCAACCACCGCTCGCCACTCTCGGAAGGAATTCGATGTCACTCGCCCGACTCTCCGCCGTCCCCACCGATACCAGCCGTCCGACGGCGCACCCGCCCGCCGGCCGCTCCGCCCATCCGTCGGTCCACCCGTCATCCGGTCCCCACATCCCCGACGGCCCGGACTCCGACCGGCAGGCTCCGGACCACCGGCGCGGCGACCGGATCCGTCCGGTGGGCGCCGTCTCGTTCCGGGCACTCCGGGCCATCGCCGCCGGACTGGCCCGGGTCGAGCAGCCACTGCCCGTCGACCTGGCCGGTGACGGACCCCGGTCGTCGCGTCTCATCGCCACGGCCTTCTACGACGTCTGGCTGATCACCTGGCCCGACGGGTCCGGGCTCGAACCGCACGACCACGGCGACGTCCGCAGCGTGCTCCAGGTCGTGGACGGCGAGATCACCGAGGTCTACCGGGACCGACGGGCCAACCTGGAGCCGGCCTCCCGGGTCCTGGGCCAGGGATCGGTGACCCTGGCCGAGCCGACGGTCGTGCACAGCCTGCGGAACCGATCCGGCGCGGAGGCCACCACCCTCCACGTCTACTCACCACCACTGGTCGACGTCACGTTCTTCGACCTCCACCCGGCCGGCGCGTGCGAGGCGGTGCGGTCGACCCCGGTGGTCGCCACCCCCGCCCAGGCCACGTCGGAAGGCGTGGCGGTCCCCGGGCCCCGGCCGCTGAGCCAGGTGCAGCCGTGACCTCGACGGGCAGCCGGTCACGCCGGCTCCGCCCATGTTCGAAGGGCAGTCCGTCGACGCCCTATCGATGATGCGTCCGCGCTGCGAGCCGCCCCCTATCTCTCGGCTCGCAGCGCGGAACATCACTCCGACGTCCGGTTCGTCCCCCGGACCGTCACCCGGACAGGGAACCGGCGGCGACCCGTGGATCGAGCGTGATCCGCCACCGGTCACCTCCTCTGCGATCCGGCGGTGATCCGTGCCTGCAGGACCCGGACCGCCACCGCGATGGGCAGCCACCATCCCCCACTGCGAGTGGCGACCCCAGTACTGTGCGAGACTCAACGCGTAAGGCGGAGTCCGCCGATCACGGGAGATCCCGAGGGTTTCCCAGATCAGGCAACCTGCGTGAGCGGGCGAGGACCCCTGGCCGGTGGGTCAGGCGTCGAAGCGCAATCCACAGGAGCCGTCGATGGCATCACCGAGGTCGAAGCGGACAGGAGGCAGGGCGGCCCTCGCAACGATCCTGCTGATCGGTTCGATCGGCGCGCTGGCCGCCGTGGCCACTCCCGCCGGGGCCGTCGGCCCCACCGCGTCCACCACCACGGTCTCCTCCTCGGCCCCGTCCGGCTCCGCCCTGGCCGCCCCCGTCACGTACACGGCTACCGTGCGCCCGACCAGTGGGTCGGGCGCCACCCCGACGGGCACCGTCTCCTTCACCGACAACGGTACGGCCATCACCGGCTGCACCTCGGTGGCGCTCGTCGCCGGCGCCGCCCCCACCTCCAGTGCCCAGTGCACCCCGCCGGCCAACGCCATGTCGGCCGGCAGCCACCCGATCGTGGCCTCCTACGCCGGTGACGCGACGTACGCGGTCTCGAGCGCCAACCTGACCCAGACGGTGTCGGTGGCCACCACCTCCACGGTCATCACCTCGGCGCCCACCTCGCCGTCGCCCTACGGTGTCGCCGTCACGTACACCGCCACCGTCACCGCGGGGGGCGGGGTGACGGCCTTCACGCCAACGGGCACGGTCTCGTTCAGCGACGGCGCGTCGGTGCTGTGCGCCACGGCCGCGCTGACCACCGTCTCGGCCGGAGTCGCCCGCGCCACCTGCGTCGAGCCGGCCGCCTCGATGACCATCGGCACCCACGCGATCACGTCCACCTACTCCGCCGACGGCAACTTCTCGGCGGGCTCCGGCGGCACCCTCACCCAGACGGTCGTCGCCGACTCCACCGCCACGGTGCTCGGCTCGGCCCCGGCCTCGCCCTCCACGCTCGGCACGGCCGTCACCTACACGGCCACGGTGACGGCCGGCAACGGCGTCACCACGAACCCGACGGGCACCCTCGTGTTCAAGGACGGCGCCACCACGCTGTGCACCCAGCCCGTGGCCGTCACGGCCACCCCCGGCGTGGTCAACGCCGCCTGCACCGAGCCCGGGAGCTCGATGACCGGTGGGGCCCACACCATCACCGCCACCTACTCCGGTGACCCCAACTTCGCCTCGTCGAACACCACCCTCACCCAGACGGTCACCGCCACGACCACCGCCACGGTGGTGACGACGTCCGCCAACAACACTCCCGCCGGACAGGCCGTCACCTACACCGCCACGGTCACCCCGACCAGCGTCCCCTTCGCCATCGGCGGCACGGTCACCTTCCAGGACGGCGGCACCACGATCGCCGGCTGCGCCGCCCTGCCCGTCGCCTCGGGTGCATCGAGCGCCACCGCCACCTGCACCCCGGCGGCCGCGGCCCAGACCGTCGGGGCCCACGCCATCACCGCGGTGTACTCCGGCACCACCAGCTACGCCACCTCCACCTCGCCCGCCTTCACCCAGACCGTCGTCCAGGGCACCACCACGACCACGGTCGCCTCGTCGGCCAACCCGACGTCCGCCGGCCTGGGCCTGACCTACACGGCCACTATCGCGATCACCGGAGGCTCGGCCTTCACCCCCGGCGGCACCGTGGCCTTCACCGACGGGTCGTCGGTGCTGTGCGCCGCCGCACCGGTCAGCTCGGCCACGGCCACCTGTGTCGTCCCCAACACCGTCCAGACCACCGGGACCCACCCCATCACGGCGACGTACTCGGGTGACGGCAGCTTCGTCGGCTCCACCGGCACCCTGTCCCAGTTCGTGACGGTGGCGCCGATCACCGTCACCGTCACCAGTCCGGGCAGCCCGAGCGACCTGGCCGCCCCGGTGCTGTACACGATCACGGTGTCGGCGGCCAACGGTTCCACGCTGATCCCGGGCAGCTCCGCCACCGGAACACTGACGGTCGCCGACAGCGTCACCGGCACCGTCTGCACCGTGGCCTCCCCACAGTCGACCGCACCGGGCGTCTCGACCTGGCAGTGCCTCGAGCCGGCCGCCGACATGACGGCCGGCAGCCACACGATCACCGCCACCTACTCGGGGGACGGGTACTTCGCCTCGAACTCGGGGACCTGGGTCCAGGACGTGGCCATGCAGCCCACGGGTTCGACCACCTCCATCGCCAGCCCCGGATCACCCTCCTACGTCGGCGACGCGGTCACCTACACCGCCTCGGTGAACGGCAACCGGTTGTTCGCCCCGACCGGGCCCGTGTCCTTCACTTCCGACGGCACCGTCATCCCGGGATGTAGCGCCGTCTCACCGTCGTCCACCTCCGGCAGCGCCTCCACCTACCGGTGCACCGAGCCCGGCATCCAGATGCCGGTCGGCAGTCAGACCATCCAGGCCGTGTTCGCCGGCGACACCAACTACGGCGGCTCGAGCTCGCCGATCATCACCCAGGTCGTCTCCAGGGGTGCCACCTCGACGACCGTCGGGGACACCGCGGGTGGCTCGAACCCCTCGCCGGCCGGGATCCCGGGGAGCTACACCGCCACCATCACCCCCTCGCAGGCCACGGCCATCGAACCCACCGGCACCGTCTCCTTCGCCGACAACGGCGTCCCGATCGCCGGCTGCACGGCCGTGGCCGTCACCCCCGGGGCCACCGACTCCACGGCCGTCTGCACCGAGGCCAGTCTGGCCATGCTGGTGGGTTCGCACCTGATCACGGCGGTCTACGACGGCGACACCAACTACGTCACCTCGGACAACATCGCCGCGCCGTTCAACCAGCAGGTCGTCCAGAACACGACCACCACCACGGTGGCCGGACCCGGGCCCGGAACCTACGGGGCCGGTGAGCCCGTCACCTTCACCGCCACCGTGACCGCCGGGGGCATCGGTCTGGGGAACCAGTTGACCCCGACCGGCACCGTCACCTTCTCGGACGCCTCGGGCCCGCTGTGCACCGTCCCGGTCACGGCCTCGTCGGCCGGAGTCGGCTCGTCCGCCTGCACGTTCTCGAGCTCCCGCTTCACGGTCGGTGCCGCGGACACGGTCACGGCCACCTACAACGGTGACACCCAGTACCGGACCAGTGTCGGCACCACCCTCGCCCCGGACTTCGTCCAGGCCACGCCGGCCGTCGTCATCGTCTCCTCGACCGCCGCCCATCCGACCCACGGCAACGCGTCGGTCCAGAACGCCTCGGTCACGTACACCGCCACCATCACCAACCCCTACACGTCCCCGACCCAGGGTCTGGTGAGCCCGGGCGGCACGGCGACCTTCTTCGACACCTACCTGGGCGTCACCACCCAGATCTGCGCCGTGCCCGTCACCGCCGGTGGCAGCGGTGGGATCTCGACGGCCACCTGCGTCGAGAGTGCGAACATGCTGGTCGGCGACCACACGATCACCATGACCTACTCCGGTGACACCAATTTCACCGCCGCCACCGACCCGGCGACGCCCACCTGGGTCCAGCACGTGGTGGCCGACGACACCACGATCACCCTGACCGCCCCCACGCCGGCCAACGGCAACACCTTCCCGACCAACAACCTCGTGTACTCCGTGTACACCCCGGTCACCCTCCAGGCCACCCTGGCCTCGTCGACCGGCACCACGCCCTTCACGGCCAACGGCGACGGTGCGGTCACGTTCTACCTGAACGGGGTGGCCATCAACGCCGCCAACTTCCCGAACATCCCCTACCCGGTGCCGAACTGCACCGACATGCCGGTGTCGGGCACACCCACCGCGGCCATCACCTGCGGCGGCTTCCCCATGCCCAAGGGTCTGGACACCTTCACCGTGGCCTACCTCGACACCTCGGGCCAGGCGGGGTACAACTCCGACCTCGGCACGACGTCGTACAGCTGGCAGGTCGTCTACTTCGCCACCAACACCCAGATCGTCGCCAGTCCGGCCAACCCCGTGACCGGCCAGCCGGTCACCCTGACCGCACCGGTGACCCCGTCGTCCGGAGCGGCCACGCTGCCCACCGGCACCCTGACCTTCGCCGTCAACGGCAGCCCGGTGACCTGTGCCTCACCCGCCGTACTCTCCGACGCCAACCCTCCGGTGGCCACCTGCACCCTGCCCAACGGACTTCCCGGCGGGGCCGACGTCATCCAGGCCGCCTACCCGGGGGACGCCTGGTACGCGGCGTCCATCGGCTCACTGTCGTTGACCGTCGGCCAGGCGGCCAGCCAGATCAACAACTTCACCGTGACCTCCTCGTCGGGCTCCACGTCCCTGGTGTCGGGCCAGACGCTCAAGTTCTCGGTCGGCTCGGTCAGTGCCGTGGCGCCCGGCGTCGGCACCCCGACCGGCACGGTCACCATCACCACCCCGTCGACCGCCAAGGTGCTGTGCGTGATCACGCTCGTGAACGGCGCCGGTAGCTGCTTCGACTCGTCCATCCAGGTGCCGAGCGGCGCCCAGGTGCCCTTCGTCGCCACCTACTCCGGAGACTCCGGCTTCACCGGCTCGTCCGCCACGACGACGGTCGCCCTCGCCCCCGAGACCGCCCTGGTCACCTCGATCACCACCAGCCCCACCCCGGTCACCTACGGCCAGGCCATGACCTACACGGTGACGCTCGCCCCCCAGTTCGCCGGAACCGTGACCACCGGCACCGTCGCCCTCACCGGGTACACCGCGACCTCCCTCGGGGCCACCCCGGTGCTCACCACGCTGTGCACCATCACCCTGGTCACCTCGTCGGTCAACACCGGGTCGTGCACGTACAACCCGAACCCGACCACCGGGTTCCTGCCCACCGGGGCCGACAAGTTCACGGCGACCTACTCGGGTGACGCCAACTTCGCCCCGGGCACCACCGGGTCGACCACCGCCTTCGTCAACCGCTCGACGGTCACCACCTCGATCACGGTCAACCCGCAGAACCCGGTCTACGGCCAGCTGCCCAGCTTCGCCGTGACCCTCACGCCGGCCATCGCCGGGACGACCCCGACGGGCACGGTGCAGGTCCTCTCCTCGCAGACCGGGCTCACCCCGCTCTGCACCTACACGGTCTCCAGCGCACTCGTCTTCGGGAGCTCGCTCGGCTCGTGCGCGGCCGCCCAGCTGCTGTACGCCCAGAACAACGTCACCTTCACCGCGGTGTACTCGGGTGACGCCAACTTCTCGACGTCGTCGGGCACCACGCTGACCAACGTGCAGAAGGCCGGCACGACCACCACGGTCAGCCCCAACGCCCCGAGCTCGCCCTACGGACAGTCCCAGACCTTCACGGTCGGCGTGGCCACCCAGGTGGCGCCCACGGTGCCCCCGGCCCCGGTCTCGAATCCGACGGGCACGGTCACCATCACCACGCCGGGCGTGCTCCAGCCGCTGTGCACGGCCACCCTGACCAACGGGGCCGGTACCTGTACCACCACGCTGGCCGTCCCCACCGGCTCGGGCATCGTCTACCAGGCCAGCTACTCGGGTGACAGCAACTTCCTGGCCTCGGTCGGCCTGAGCTCGGCCAACACGGTCACCCCGACCCCGACCACCGTCACCGTGGCCACCACGCAGTCGAGCACCGCCTACGGCAGCGAGACCACCCAGGTCATCAGCTCCACCGTCTCCTCGACCACCACCGGCACGCCGACCGGCACGGTCACCTACACCGCGGGGGCAACCACCCTGTGCACCGCCACCCTCGTCAACGGATCCGCCAGCTGTTCCCCCACTGCGGGCACGCTGCTCGCCCCCGGCGCCGCCACCATCACCGCCACCTACTCGGGTGACGGCAACTTCACCCCTCCGGCCACCGCACCCACCAAGGCGTGGACGATCACCAAGGCCGTCGCCGTCCTGTCCACCGGGGTGTCGACCTCCACGGTCATCTACGGCAACGAGTCCCAGGCCGTGTTCAGCGCCACGGTCGCCTCGCCCGGCTCGGGCACCCCGACCGGCACCGTCACCTTCAAACAGGGGGCCACCACCCTCTGCACCGTCACCCTGACCAACGGGACCGGCACCTGCACGCCGACCTCGGCCGCGCTGGCCGCCTCGGGGGCGGCCTACAGCGTGACGGCCACCTACGTGCCGGGTGCCGACCCCAACTTCTCGGCGCCGGCCAGCCAGACGGTGTCGCTGACGGTGTCCAAGGCGTCGACCACGACCACGCTGAGCATCGCCCCCTCGACGGCCACCTACGGCAGCGAAACCGGGGTCACCCTGACCGCCACCGTCGGCCCGCAGTTCTCGGGCACCCCGTCGGGCACCGTGACCCTCAAGGCCGGCGCCACCACCCTGTGTGCGGCGCCCACACTGGCCGGCGGCATCGCCACCTGCACGGTCTCCTCGCAGACCCTGCTCGCCGTGGGCTCCTACGTGGTGGTCGCCGCCTACTCCGGCGATACCAACTTCACCACCTCGTCGACCTTCGGATTCCTGACCGTGGCCCAGGCCGCCACGACCACCACGGTCACCGTGTCCCCGACCTCGGTCGCCCTCGGTCACGAGACCTCCGCCGCCTTCACCCCGACGCTGACCGCCGTGCCGTCCACCGCCGGGACCCCGACGGGCACGGTCACGCTGACCGCCACCGACACCGCCACCTCGGTCACGACCACCCTGTGCTCGGTGTCGGCGGCCAACGCCAACGGGTCCCACTCCTGTTCCATGGCCAACGCCGCGCTGCTCACCACCGGCACCTACACCATCACCGCCACCTATCCCGGTGACGCCAACTTCGCCGGGTCCAACGGGAACGCGGTCGGGACCTTCACCGTCACCCCGGCCGCCGCCAGCTCCTTGACCCTCACCCTCACGCCGTCGGCCACGTCCGTGGCCTACGGCAACGAGTCAGCCGTGACCTACAACGTGTCCCTCGGCTCGGCCAACCCGATCCCCACCGGAACCGTCACGGTCACGACAGGCGCCACGACGCTGTGCACGGTCACCCTGACCAACGCCACCGGTACCTGTGCCGTCGCCTCGCCCACCCTGCTGGCCGTGTCGCCCACCAACGCCGTGGTGGCCACCTGGGCCGGCGACGCCAACTACTCGGGCTCGGTCAGCTCCACGAACCCGGTCAACCTGGCCATCGTGAAGGCCCCGACCACGACGGCCTTCGTGCTCTCCACCAGCGTGGTCACCTACGGTGGCGAGTCGGCCACCTCCATCACCGCGACGGTCACCCCGGGGTTCACCTACGGCACCGCCACCGGCACGGTGACGATCGCCTCCGGAGCCACGACGCTCTGCACGATCACGCTGACCCCGGCGTCGAACAACGTCGGCTCCTGTTCGCCGGCCGACACCGCGCTCACGGTGCCGGGCAGTCCGTACTCGTTGAACGCCACGTACCCCGGGGACGCCAACTTCCTCGGGTCCGTCTCCTCGGCCCAGACCCTGACGGTCACCGCGGCCGTCACCTCCACCGCGCTGACCGAGACCCCGGCGACGGTGGTCGTCGGACAGGAGACCGCCGCCACCTTCACCCCGATCGTCACGGTCGCCCCGGGGGCGGCCGGCCCACCCACCGGCTCCGTGTCGGTGACGGCCACCGACAACTCCACCCACGTCGCCACCGTACTGTGCACGATTCCGGCCGCACAGGCCGACGGCAGCCACACCTGTGTGCCCGCATCGCCCATCGGACTCGCCCCCGGCACCTACACCCTGACCGCCACCTACCCCGGTGACCCCAACTTCACCGCCTCGACGGGCACGGCGGCCAACCAGCTCACCGTGGTCCAGGCCCCGGCCAGCGGCCTCACCCTCTCCCTCAGTCCGTCGGCCACCTCGGTGGCCTACGGCAACGAGGGCTCGGTCGTCTACACGGTCTCGTTCGACGCCCCGGTCCCGACCCCCA
>Ga0302196_10006474_pt1 | contig 10325 bp, 7 predicted proteins | sample II_Bog_N1_3_FD_198794 | JGI IMG/M metagenome (GOLD analysis project Ga0302196, IMG submission 198794) | Peat permafrost microbial communities from Stordalen Mire near Abisko, Sweden - II_Bog_N1_3 | ecosystem: Environmental > Terrestrial > Soil > Wetlands > Peat | place: Sweden: Abisko, Stordalen...
TCGGGTTTAGGGTGGACACGCCACCCCAGAATGGGAGCTGTGCAGTAACCTTGGGTTACTGTGCGGGAACCTGTTGCAAAGAAAGCGACTAAGAGAAAACGCGTCTTCAAGGTTGCTGTGGAGCAACCTGAAGTTACCGCTGGGGAACCTGTTGAGAACAAAGGAAAGCGTCCTTGAGCGTCGGTGGCGGGGGTACCCTCCGCTACGTCGTCCGTCAAGGGGCTTCGCTCGCTGACGCGACGGGCGCAGAACGCCCGCCCTTGACTGCCGCCTCCGCTGCGGGTGTTTTCCAGGGATGAGAAAAATGTATTTTTCTCATGTTCTACACGAGGAGCACGACTACGGCGATCCGCAGGCAGCATCGGCGGGGCCAGCAGCGGCGCGGTGAGACGCGAGCCTGTCCGGCAGCGAAGCACGCAGCACCGGGGCTGTGGCGGGCTTCCGTGGCGCATCTGGCGGCGTGTTGGAGTCAAGACACCATCCCTAAGCCTGACGGCTTAGCGGGGCCGCTTTGTGGCCCTTCCTCGAACCAAAATCGAACGCATCTCGCACGGTGTTCGGCGCTGTTCGAGCCGGGTTCAGCGGTAGGCTTCGCGGCGATGGAGGACGCGCCGGACTTCGAGGGCGTCGGCGATGTTGACGAAGAAAAGCCGGTAGTCGGCGATGCGGAGCCGGAGTTCGTCGCGCCCCTGAAGCGCCTTCACGTCGCCCTTGCCGGTGCGGGCGAAGCGGTCGAGCGCGGTGAGAATGCGCATGGCAGTCTCGCGGTCGATGCGGCGCACATCGGCCTTGGCCTGCTCGGTCCAGACGATCCGCTTCACTACGGTTCCCGGTAGTTGTCGATCTCTTCCTGGGTGATGCCGAGTTCCGCCAACACCTGTTGGTGGGGAATGCCCTCGTTGTGTTCCAGCCACTCACGGGATTCGTCGAGCGCCTTGATCTCTTCCGCCGTGAGCGGTTCATCGTCATAGGGGGCGTTGGCCAGGGCGATTTCGACCGGATCGAGCATGACTTCGAGCAGGCCGACGAAGGCGGAGGCCTGGGCGACGGACATCTTGTCGATGAGTTCGTGAGCCTGCTGCTTCGGGTTGGTTGCGCTAGTTGCCATGGGGGGAATCCTTCTAGCTCTGTTGAGCTGCGGCGAGGAAGTGGTCGATGGTGCTGAGCAGCACCCGTTGCTGATAGAGCGGCAGGGCTTCGATCTGCTCCATGCGGCGGACGAGCTTGATGCTCGGCTGCTTCTTGGCCTGCACCGTGCTCTTGCTTCCCCGCAGCAGTTCGTCGGCGGAGACGTTGAAGACTTCGGCGAAGCGCAGGATCATGGCGGGGTTGAGGCGCAGCTTGTCGGTCTCGTAGTTGGAAACCAGTTCCTGAATGAGGCCGGTTCTCTCGGCGATCTGCTTCTGAGTCCAGCCGCGTTCCTTGCGCAGGCGGGCGATGCGCAGCCCCAGGGACTCGTCGCCCATATCGACCGGGAGGAGCTTCAACTTGGACTTCTTCGGCATGGCCTGAGTGTAAGGGCGGGTCGTGAGCAATGAGGGCCTCCGGGTTACATTGTAGAGTAATTTGCTATATAGTGACTTACACTGAGAGGGTGCAAAAAAGTCTATGAACCTCTTGACAGCTTTTTTGCAGGAACCCTGAAAACAGCGTGGAAGGAGAGACAGGCCGATGCCTTATGTACCCCCGGAGGTGAAGGAGCGGATCAAGCGGGAGGTGTCGATTCAGCGGTTGGCGGAGGCGCGGGGGATCAAGCTGACGCGCAGCGGCAAGGAGTTGATCGGGCTGTGCCCGTTCCACGACGACCGGAACCCGAGCCTGAACATCGATCCGGCGAAGAACGTGTGGAGTTGCAAGGGCGCGTGCGGCGAGGGCGGCGACGTGATCCTGTGGGTGATGCGGGCCGAGGGGGTGAGCTTCCATCATGCGCTGGAGCTGCTAAGGCGGGACCATTTTTCTTTAGCTGCAGGTCCGATCCAGCCAGTGAAGCAAAGCACGGTGCGGAAGCTGCCCGCGCCGGTGACGGCGGAGGCTGGGGACCGGGAACTGTTGCTGAAGATCGTGGGCTTCTATCAGGACGCGTTCAACCAGTCGCCGGAGGCGAAACGCTATCTGGGATCGCGCGGCCTGCACTCTTCGGAGATGGTGGAGCGGTTCCGGCTGGGCTTCGCCAACCGAACGCTGGGGCTGTGCCTTCCGCCCAAGAATCGCGTCGCCGGCGCAGCGGTACGGACGCGGCTGGAGGAGCTGGGCATCTACCGGAAGAGCGGCCACGAGCATTTCAACGGCTCGCTGGTTATCCCGGTGATTACGCCAGCCGGTGACGTGGTGGAGATGTACGGACGGAAGATCACGTCGAGCCTGCGCGAGGGAACGCCCTTGCACCTGTATCTTCCCGGCGATCATCGGGGCGTATGGAACGAAGAGGCGCTGATCGCGTCGAAGGACATCATCCTGTGCGAGGCGTTGATCGATGCGCTGACCTTTTGGTGCGCGGGCTACCGCAATGTGACGGCCAGTTACGGCGTGAACGGCTTCACTCAAGACCATCGGGCCGCGTTCGAGCGGCACGGCATCAAGCGCGTGTACATCGCGTATGACCGCGACGAGGCGGGCGACAAAGCCGCTGCGAAGCTGGCCGGGGAGCTGATCGAAACCGGCATCGAGTGCTTCCGCGTGGAGTTCCCGAAGGGCATGGACGCGAATGCCTATGCACTCAAAGTGACGCCAGCGGCGAAGAGCCTGGGCGTGCTGTTGCACCGTGCGGCATGGCTGGGAAAAGGCCAGCCGCCAGCGCATCGCGTGGCCGTGCCGGTGATCGAGGCGGAACGGCCAGCAGCGGCGGTGGCAGCCGTCGAGTCACTGCCAGCGGAAGCCAGAAGCACAGCTAAAGAAGAAATCATCGAGGAGCCAATGCCGGAGCCGACGCCAGAGCCAGAGGAGCAACAGGAGAGAGTTTTTTCTTTAGCTGTAGAAGCTGTGCCTTTAGAAGAGCCCGCCGCGCGGCCCATGCCACTTGCCGTGCCCTCCGGGTTGAAGGTCGAGATCGACGGCGACGAGGTGCGGGCGACGGCCACGAGCGGGCGCGTCTATCGCGTGCTGGGTCTGGAGAAATGCACGAGCCGCGTGCAGATGCGGGTGAACGTGAAGGTGACGGGGCAGAACGTGCGCGGGGAGTTCTGCTACCACGGCGACACGTTCGACATGGAATCGGCGCGGCTGCGGGCAGTGTTCGTGAAACAGGCCGCGCACGAGCTGGCGGCGAAGGAAGAGGCGGTGCATCGCGAGGTGGGCCAGTTATGGACGGACCTTGCGGAGTTGCAGCGGGAGCGCATCGCAAAGATGCTTGCGCCGCCGGAGGAAACCTCGACCATGACGGCCGAGGAGCAGGCGGCCGCGCTGGAGTTGTTGCGCGATCCGCGCCTGCTGGAGCGCGTGCTGGAGGACTTCGAGAAGTGCGGCGCGGTGGGCGAAGAGACAAATAAGAAGGTCAGCTATCTGGCCGCTGTCTCGCGTATGCTGGCGAAGCCGCTGGCCATCGTGGTGCAGTCTTCATCGTCGGCGGGCAAGAGTTCGCTGATGGAAGCGGTGCTGGACTTCATACCGGAGGAACATCGGGAGAGTTATACGGCGATGACCGGGCAAGCCCTGTTCTACATGGGGCAGAAGAATCTCAAGCACAAGATCCTGGCTATCGCTGAGCAGCAGGGCGCCGAGGCCGCGAGCTATCCGCTCAAACTCTTGCAGTCCGAGGGCAAGCTGAATATCGCCTCGACTGGCAAAGACCCGGTGAGCGGCAAGCACGTGACGCACGAGTACGCGGTCGAGGGGCCAGTGATGCTGTTCCTGACCACGACGGCGCACGAGGTGGACGAGGAGCTGATGAACCGCTGCCTTGTGCTTGCGGTCAACGAGGACCGCGAGCAGACCCAGGCCATCCATCAAAAGCAGCGCGAGGCGCAGACGCTCGAAGGCTTGAAGGCGCGGACGCGGCGGAATAAGATCGTTCGCCTGCACCGCAACGCGCAGCGGCTTCTCAGGCCCGTCGATGTGGTGATCGAGTGCTTGAAGGAACGCCGTTTCCCCGACACCATGACCCGGACCAGGCGCGACCACATGAAGTTCATCGCGCTGATCCAGGCGATCACACTGCTCTATCAGCATCAGCGCGAGATCAAAACCAGCATGGAGGAGGACGAGAAGCTCGAGTACATCGAGGCGACCGAGGCTGACGTAAAGCTGGCCTGGGAGCTTGCCAGCCATGTGCTGATGCGTTCGCTTGACGACGTGCAGACGCAGACGCGCCGCCTGCTGCTCTTGATCGACAAGATGGTTGCGAGCGAGTGCGAACGGCTCCAGATCGAGCGGTTGGACTACCGCTTCACGCGGGCCACGGTGCGGCAGTTCACCGGCTGGGGAGACTCGCAGCTAAAGAAACATCTCTCGCGCCTTGAAGACCTCGAATATCTGGCCCTGCATCGCGGCGTGGCCGGTCAGAGCTTCGTCTATGCGCTCAACTTCGAGATGGACTCCAACGGCAGCCCGGTGCTGCCGGGACTGAGCTACGGCGCGAAGCGGTCACGGTCCGAGGAGGGGGTGTCACACTTCGAGGCCGGGGTGTCACTCGCCGGACACGGGGGTGTCATGGGGGTGTCTGGGGGTGGTCACGATGCGAAATCGCCAGCAATGGCGCGGGCGGAAGCCAGTTTTTCCGGTAAAAGCGCAAAAAACGCATATAGGGGAGCCGAGACAAACGACACTCCGCAGGCTCCCGTCGTAGTCGTACCTATGTCCCGGCCTAACGGCAACGGCAGAACGGAGGGCAGCGCATGGCCCGCGTAGAGAGAAGGCGCAAGCCGGAGGCCGCGGCGGCGACGGCGATGGAACTGCTGATGCGCGAGCATCTGGCCGCGCTCAGTGTGCGCGGCTACTCGGAGAACACAGTCCGCAGCCGCCGCGTCTATCTTGGCTTCTTCATCGAATGGGCCTATGAGCACGGCTTGCGCGAACCCATCGAGGTCACCCGGCCCGTGCTCGAACGCTATCAACGCTATCTCTTCTTCTACCGCAAGAAGAACGGGGAGCCGTTGACCTTCCGCTCGCAGCACACGCGGCTGGTTCCCTTGCGCGTGTGGTTCCGGTGGATGACCAGGCAGAACCACATCCTGCATAATCCGGCCTCCGAGATCGAGTTGCCCAGGCTGGGCCGCTCTCTGCCCAAGAACATCTTCTCCGCCCAGGAGGTCGAGAAAATCATGCAGCTCTGCGATGTCACCGATCCCATCGGCCTGCGCGACCGCGCCCTGCTCGAAGTCCTCTACTCGACCGGAATGCGCCGTCTGGAACTGGTTCGGCTGAAGCTCTACGATCTTGAGTTCGACCGGGGCCTGATCCTGGTTCGCCAGGGCAAGGGCCATAAGGACCGCTACGTGCCGATCGGGGAGCGGGCGATCGCGTGGCTCCAGAAGTACATCCGCGAGGGCCGTCCCCAGCTTGCCATCGAGCCGGACGACATGACGGTGTTCTTGACCGCTCAGGGCGAGCCGTTCAGCCGCAATCATCTGAGCTATGCGGTGCGGGAGCGCATCGACGCGGCCAAGCTGGGCAAGACCGGCTCCTGCCACTTGTTCCGGCACACCATGGCCACGCTGATGCACGAGAACGGGGCCGACATCCGTTTCATCCAGCAGATGCTCGGTCACGAGGACTTGAAGACCACGCAGATTTACACGCAGGTGGCGATCCGAACCCTGCAACAAGTACACGCCGCAACCCATCCGGCGGCGATGCTTGAGCCAGGCGAAAGCCCGTCGCTCATAGCCGCCGATCCAGAGGCCGGGGCCCTGTTCTCCGCTCTCGAAAAGGAAGCCGAAGAGGAGCAGGAAGAGGCGGACGAATAGCTCGCGAATCCGGTACGGCATAGCTCATCGAAACAACCAGAAATCTTCCCCCCTTTAACTGTGTATCTACAGCTAAAGAAGATGGACCATGCCCGGAATCCCGCCACGCTTCCAGAGAGCGAATCGGTATCCGATCCGGTTCCCGATCCCACGAAAGTGTGCTGGCGATCCGGCACCCAAACCGTACAATCGGTGCAACCATGCAGTCCGCCCAAAGCACGCCGGTTGCGCCGCAGTTCATCTTCGCGATGCGTCTGCGAGGCGAAAAACCGCATCAGGGGGTTCGCAGTTCAAATCCTGCACCGTATCGGGTGCGCAATCGCTGCAACTTGAGATCCGCATTAGGCTTGCGGGCGGGCTGCGTTGGGAATCGTGTTAGATCGTTCTGTAGCGGCGAACAATACGACCAGGACCTCGGCCTCTACTACCTCCGCGCCAGATACTATAACCCGGCCACCGGAAGGTTCCTCAGCCGCGATCCAGGGAGATCAAGAACAGCAGCGCCCGATGCAACTCGCAACGATCTAAACTCCGATACTAACCAGGAGGTCTCTTTCTACCTATTTGGCGGACCAGCGAGTACTCCGGTGTCCAGTGACACTCAAGGATGCCTCATCTCATTGAGTGACGAGAACATTTGCGTCCCGCAAGCACAGCATAAATACAACTACGCCAACAGCGACCCGATAGATCGGATTGATCCCAGTGGCCGGGATTCTCTGATTGAGTTTTCCTTGGAAGATTCGGAGATCGAGGCCGAGGAGGAGGGCGTAAAAGCAGGAAGATGCGCGGTGGTGAAAAATCTGTGCTGGAGCGGGTGTTTTGTGGCAGTGACGAGTGCCGGAATCCACGGCGCTGACGCTTTCGGGGATACTCGCGCATGCACTCGTCGTTGCATGGCTGCTGCGGGGTGCTTCAACTACTGAGGAGTGCTTCAACTACTGATATGATTTCTGACCCAAACACAGCGAAGTACGTCGGCGAATTGATGCTCCGTTGCCTTCTGGAAATGGAGAAGTCGCTGGATGTCGTCAAAAAGTCTTCCGCGCCTGATGAATCCTTGATGTATGTGAAGGCCGTCGGGAACATATCATTTCGGGTTGTCAACGATGTGTTGGAGCCGCTTTACGCCCAGCATCCCGAATTGAAGCCGCCCAGTTGGGACTAGGAGGTGCCAGGGGAGCATTGGCAATGGTGATAAGGGAGCTACGCGTTTCAGGCTATCGTTCCGTCCGCGAGCTTCGCCTGCAGCTCGGAAACGTGAACGTGCTCACAGGTCCGAACGGTTGCGGAAAGAGCAATCTCTACAACTCCGTTTTCTTGCTGGCAAAAGTGGCAAACGGAGATTTTGCTCGCGTGGTCGCCGAGGAAGGCGGTATGGCTTCGCTGTTATGGGCTGGACCTCGTAAGGCGCGCTCTTTATCATCCGCGCGAACTGAACCCGTCCGGGTTGCGATAGGCGTTAGGACCGATAAAATTTCCTACAAATTCGTCTGTGGACTTCCGCAACACTCACGTGAGAGTCCCACTGCATTCAAGCTTGACCCCGAAGTCAAAGAAGAACAGGTGTGGATAGACTCCGATTCAAGGCGGCCTGTGTTCTTGCTTGAGCGGACTTCAGGGGGGACGTGGATTCGCGACAATACGGGTAAGAGGGTGCCATACTCCGGCGAACTAGAAGCGAACGCAAGCGTGCTTTGCCAGCTTCGAGAGCCACATCGGTTCCCAGAACTCTTATACTTGCGCATGCAGATGGAGCAGTGGCGCTTTTACCATCACTTTCGTACGGATAGGGACTCGCCATTGCGCAGGCCGCAAATTGGAGTGCGCACCACCGCACTTAGCCATGACGGGGGTGATTTGGCCGCCGCCTTACAAACAATCGTCGAGTTGGGGGATGAGGCTGAATTAAGAGACGAGGTTGAGCGGGCTTTTCCCGGTGCGTCTTTGATTATCGATCATGACAAAGGTCTCTTTGCGGTTCAACTCCAGATGCCTGGCTTAAATCGCGCCTTGGACGCAACTGAGCTCTCGGACGGTACGCTCCGGTATCTCTGTCTGATGGCCGCTCTCATGAGTCCACGTCCGCCTACCTTGTTAGCCTTAAATGAACCGGAAACCAGCTTGCATCCCGATTTGCTGAATGGACTGGCGCGAATGATCGTACGTGCATCGAAGAATTCGCAGCTTTGGATTACAACGCATTCTTCGTATCTGGCGGAGTCAATCGAACGCTACTCAGGAGAGCAGAGTATCAAACTGGAGCTTTCGAACGGTGAGACGGCGGTGGTCGGGCGAAGGTTAAGTGCGGCGGGTGGCCTCGATTCCGATGACGATTCCTAGCCATGATGAGGGTGGCCCGGTGCCTTGCTTTTGGGCACCGGGGGATAGCACAGACCTTAACGCGCCGCTCTTCGGCGGCCCCCTGCCGTCTATGGCAGTGCGCAGTTCCATGTCTCGGCCCGCGTCCCGTTCGCGCCGCCTACGGCGTCGGGTTTAGGGTGGACACGCCACCCCAGAATGGGAGCTGTGCAGTAACCTTGGGTTACTGTGCGGGAACCTGTTGCAAAGAAAGCGACTAAGAGAAAACGCGTCTTCAAGGTTGCTGTGGAGCAACCTGAAGTTACCGCTGGGGAACCTGTTGAGAACAAAGGAAAGCGTCCTTGAGCGTCGGTGGCGGGGGTACCCTCCGCTACGTCGTCCGTCAAGGGGCTTCGCTCGCTGACGCGACGGGCGCAGAACGCCCGCCCTTGACTGCCGCCTCCGCTGCGGGTGTTTTCCAGGGATGAGAAAAATGTATTTTTCTCATGTTCTACACGAGGAGCACGACTACGGCGATCCGCAGGCAGCATCGGCGGGGCCAGCAGCGGCGCGGTGAGACGCGAGCCTGTCCGGCAGCGAAGCACGCAGCACCGGGGCTGTGGCGGGCTTCCGTGGCGCATCTGGCGGCGTGTTGGAGTCAAGACACCATCCCTAAGCCTGACGGCTTAGCGGGGCCGCTTTGTGGCCCTTCCTCGAACCAAAATCGAACGCATCTCGCACGGTGTTCGGCGCTGTTCGAGCCGGGTTCAGCGGTAGGCTTCGCGGCGATGGAGGACGCGCCGGACTTCGAGGGCGTCGGCGATGTTGACGAAGAAAAGCCGGTAGTCGGCGATGCGGAGCCGGAGTTCGTCGCGCCCCTGAAGCGCCTTCACGTCGCCCTTGCCGGTGCGGGCGAAGCGGTCGAGCGCGGTGAGAATGCGCATGGCAGTCTCGCGGTCGATGCGGCGCACATCGGCCTTGGCCTGCTCGGTCCAGACGATCCGCTTCACTACGGTTCCCGGTAGTTGTCGATCTCTTCCTGGGTGATGCCGAGTTCCGCCAACACCTGTTGGTGGGGAATGCCCTCGTTGTGTTCCAGCCACTCACGGGATTCGTCGAGCGCCTTGATCTCTTCCGCCGTGAGCGGTTCATCGTCATAGGGGGCGTTGGCCAGGGCGATTTCGACCGGATCGAGCATGACTTCGAGCAGGCCGACGAAGGCGGAGGCCTGGGCGACGGACATCTTGTCGATGAGTTCGTGAGCCTGCTGCTTCGGGTTGGTTGCGCTAGTTGCCATGGGGGGAATCCTTCTAGCTCTGTTGAGCTGCGGCGAGGAAGTGGTCGATGGTGCTGAGCAGCACCCGTTGCTGATAGAGCGGCAGGGCTTCGATCTGCTCCATGCGGCGGACGAGCTTGATGCTCGGCTGCTTCTTGGCCTGCACCGTGCTCTTGCTTCCCCGCAGCAGTTCGTCGGCGGAGACGTTGAAGACTTCGGCGAAGCGCAGGATCATGGCGGGGTTGAGGCGCAGCTTGTCGGTCTCGTAGTTGGAAACCAGTTCCTGAATGAGGCCGGTTCTCTCGGCGATCTGCTTCTGAGTCCAGCCGCGTTCCTTGCGCAGGCGGGCGATGCGCAGCCCCAGGGACTCGTCGCCCATATCGACCGGGAGGAGCTTCAACTTGGACTTCTTCGGCATGGCCTGAGTGTAAGGGCGGGTCGTGAGCAATGAGGGCCTCCGGGTTACATTGTAGAGTAATTTGCTATATAGTGACTTACACTGAGAGGGTGCAAAAAAGTCTATGAACCTCTTGACAGCTTTTTTGCAGGAACCCTGAAAACAGCGTGGAAGGAGAGACAGGCCGATGCCTTATGTACCCCCGGAGGTGAAGGAGCGGATCAAGCGGGAGGTGTCGATTCAGCGGTTGGCGGAGGCGCGGGGGATCAAGCTGACGCGCAGCGGCAAGGAGTTGATCGGGCTGTGCCCGTTCCACGACGACCGGAACCCGAGCCTGAACATCGATCCGGCGAAGAACGTGTGGAGTTGCAAGGGCGCGTGCGGCGAGGGCGGCGACGTGATCCTGTGGGTGATGCGGGCCGAGGGGGTGAGCTTCCATCATGCGCTGGAG
>Ga0302196_10006475_pt1 | contig 10325 bp, 9 predicted proteins | sample II_Bog_N1_3_FD_198794 | JGI IMG/M metagenome (GOLD analysis project Ga0302196, IMG submission 198794) | Peat permafrost microbial communities from Stordalen Mire near Abisko, Sweden - II_Bog_N1_3 | ecosystem: Environmental > Terrestrial > Soil > Wetlands > Peat | place: Sweden: Abisko, Stordalen...
CCGTGCGCCGTCGCAGGGTACCCGTCGTGGTCGGGTTCGCCCGTCGGTCCTACGTGGGTTCCGTCCGTCGGATCTGACGTACTGCCTCCGACTCCCCCCACGCGCTGTCCGACGTCCACACGGTGGCCCCCAGGCGTTGCGAGGTGGCAAGGCACAGGCGGTCTGCCAACGAGAGACCGCTTCCGGATCGCCAAAGGCGAGCGGCCAGCTCGGCATCGTCGGCGTAGACCGGTTCGATCTCCATGCCGTAGGTGAGCAGGAGGCTTCGGGCCAGCTCCCAATCGCGACCGTGGGCGATGAGCTTCTGGGCGACTTCCGACCAATTGGCTGCACTGCACCTCCCACCCGACACCAACCGGCGCTCAACGATGTCGGAGCCCTCTTCATTCTGAAGAAAACAGAGGAGTGCCGAGGCATCGAAGAGATTCATACGACGTCTTCAGCTTCGGCCTGGCTTCGGCGGTCAGCCAGGAGTTCGCCAACCAGATCCACTCCTTGGAGATCAGTTCGGACCAGCTGTCTCAATTGTGCCCTGGTGGCCAGAACAACACCCAGCGGCGTCTCCACCAGCACCACCGGGTCGCCGGCCCGGAGGCCGAGTCGATCTCGGAGTTCGACCGGCACCACCAGGCGCCCACGGTCTCCCATTACTGCTTGATGAGTACCACTCATGGGTACAAGGTACCACTCATGATGTAGTAATGGGATTCGGGCGGCCGCTGAGGAATCGTCCCCGTGGGACGGTCCCGGCTGATGGTCGGTCGAATCGATGTGTGATTGCCGGGTCGGCGTCATCATCGATCTTCGTCGCGATGGAGTCCGGTCTTCCATCCCCCGTCCTCACCGAGCCAGGCGGAAAGCCCAGCCACCGAGTTGCCGTCAGCCCACAGATCGACACCGATGGTGGGGGAGCCATCGAACGAGCCGTGGAACGCCACCAGGGCCACCGAGCCGTGACGTCCGGCCCGGGTCGGCAGTTCGATCCGGAGTTCGGCGATCCCGTTGTGTGCACTTCCGACGATCCGCTCGTTGTCGTCCTCGTCGACCACCACCAACCGACGGGTACGCACTTGGTGCGTGAGCGTGTCGGACAGTGCAGCGATGGAACGTTCCACCCTCGCCATTCGTTCCGTGATTGATGGATCCACCGGGTTGGGAGTCTCCCCAGACGAGCGTTCCTCGTCCACCATGCTCAGCCTCCTCGAGAGCTGCCTGCGTGAGGCGCCACTGGACGTGCGAGCCGTGGGCTCCCTCGGAGCGACGCGATCCGAGGTGCCGTCGTTGTATCCGACGGGTGTCACAGGTTGGCTGGAAGGTCAGGCGAACAGGCTCCGCACCCGATCGGGCGGTCGGCCGATGACGACGGACTCCCCTCGCACCACCAGCGGGCGCTGCATAACCTCGGGGTGTTCGACCAACAGGTCGACGACCGCACCGACAGAGTCCAGCGTGGCGGGGTCGACACCCAGCGCCGCAAACGCCGGGTCATCGGTGCGGACCAGGTCGAGGGCGGGACCGTCGTAGCCCTCCGTCAACGCCGACAGCGTGCGTCGGTTGGGAGGAGCAGTGAGGTACTCGACCACCTCGACAGCTCGGCCGCTGGACTCCAACAGGGCCAGGGCCTGGCGCGACTTGGAACAGCGGGGATTGTGGAAGATCCTGAGGATCGCAGCCTCGGAGGTATCCGCCATGCCCACCGTCCGACCGTGCTCAACGAAGGGCGACCGGGTTCACCGGCGAACCCAGGGCGTCGGTGAAGGGCAGCGGGGTGGCGTCGAGCAGGAACTGGTAGCGACCGTCGGTGGCACAGGCGTCGGCCAACTCGTCGAGGTACCAGTTCTGACCCTGGGTCATCCCCATCTCCACCAGATGGAGGAGATGGACCGGGAGGTAGAGGCGCTCATCCTCGCAGGGGTAGACCTCCAGCACCATGGTGTCGGTGGCGACCGCCGCCACGTCGCGGGCATGGAACCACTCGGCGGTGGCTACCGTCAGGCCGGGCACCGGCCAGGTGTAGGCCACCAGGTCCCGAACCGGGTCAGCCCCGCCGATGCCCGGCCGGCCGGGGAGCGCCAGATGGGCCATCTGCCCGGTCCGCACCAGCACCACGTCCCCCGTCTCCGGCGAAATCTGACCAAGTTGGCAGGCGGCATCGAGGTCGTCGGGGGTGATCGGGTAGCCAGGGTCGAGCAGCTCCAGACCCTTGGCCCGGGCCACGTCGAGCAGCACGCCTCGCGAGACCAGCGAGCGGATGTGGTGGATACCCAGGGTGGCTGCTCCGGCTTCGGTCACCTCGGTGGCCGGGTAGCCGTTATAGAGCCGCGGCCCCTCCGGACCGGCTCCATAGGAGGCGTGCGCCAGGCCGTCCCAGTGGGTGGCGCACTGCATGGCCAGGGTCACCACATCCTCGGAGGAGGCGATCCACGTCGGGTCGTCGCTCAGTGGCCCATTGACACTGATCATCGAGCGGGTGGGATTGACCCGTCCCTTGATGAAACCCATCTGGATGCCCTCGGCCTCCGACAGTGGCAGTCCCAGCGGGAACGCCTCATAGTCCCGTACCGAGTCGACCCCCCGGCGGCGAGCCGCCCGGTCGATCAGGTTGAGGGTGCCGAGCTGGTCCGTGTCGCCCCAGCGGCCCCAGTTGGAGACGCGGCTGGCCACCTCGGTGAACGAGGCAGGGACGGTGGGGGAGACAGGGACAGGCACGGTAGCCGGCAGGGCCGGTGTCAGCCCATCCAGATGATCGACTGCATCTCCGAGTACGCCTCGAGTCCGTAGTCGCCGCCGTCCCGTCCGATGCCGCTCATCTTGAACCCACCGAACGGGGCGTCCATGTTGCGCTGGGCGGTGTTGATGCCCACATGGCCGGCCCGGAGCTGCTTGGCTACCCGGAACGCCCGGGCGGTGTCCTTCGAGAACACGTAGTCGTAGAGGCCGAACTCGCTGTCGTTGGCGATGGCCACGCCTTCCTCGTCCTCGTCGAAGGGGATGGCGATGACCACCGGGCCGAAGATCTCCTCGCGGGCCACGGTGATGTCGTTTCCGCCGACCACCAGGGTGGGCTCGACGTAGAAGCCGGTCTCGAGGTGCTCGGGCCGACCACCGCCGACCACCACCTCACCCTCCTTGCGACCGGTCTCGATGTAGTCGAGGATCCGCTGCTGCTGGGCACCGGAGATCACCGGTCCCACCACGGTGTCCTTTTGGGTGGGGTCGCCCACCTTCAGGAAGCCGGCGAAGGCGGTCAGACCCTCGACCACCTGGTCGAAGATGCTCCGGTGGATGACCGCCCGGGTGGGGGCGGTACAGATCTGGCCGGAGTGGAAGGCCCAGGTCGAGCCGATGGCGGTGACGGCTGCCTTCACATCGGCGTCGCTGAACACCACTGCGGCCCCCTTGCCGCCCAGCTCCATCAGCAGCCGCTTCATGGTCGGTGCCCCATCGGCGGCGATCCGGGTGCCCACCGCCGTCGAGCCGGTGAACGACACCATGTCGACGTCAGGGGTGGTGGTGAGGGCGGAAGCCGGCTCGGGGCCCTGGGCGGTGATGAGGTTGACCACCCCGGCCGGAAAGCCCACCTCGTCGAGGATGCGGGTGAGGGCGATGACGGCCAGCGGGTCCTGCGGGGCCGGCTTGACCACCACCGTGTTCCCCATGGCCAGCGCCGGGGCGATCTTTCCGGCCATGTTGGTCATCGGGAAGTTGTAGCTGGCGATGGCCGCCACCACGCCCACCGGCTGGCGGTAGGCCAGGGCACTGACCAGGCCCCCGGGCGCCAGAGGGGTGGCGTTGGTGGCGATGGGAGGCAGTGAGGTCTCTTGAATGTGCCGGAGGTCACGCGAGTACCGGTCGAACCGGTCGGCGGTCACCGGCACCTGCATCCGCGATCCCACCGAGGCGGTGGCCCCGCACTCGGCGATGACCAGAGGGACCAGCTCGGCGTTCATGGCACGGATGGCCGTGGCTGCCTTCTTCAGCAGGGCGAGGCGCTCCTCCACCGGGGTGGCCGACCAGGCGGGGAAGGCCTCGGCCGCCGCCGCGGCGGCGTTGTTGGCGTCCTCCACGGAGGCGTTGGGGGCCTGTCCCACCAGCTGCTCAGTGGCCGGGTTGATGATGCCGTAGGTGCCGTTGCCGGGCTCGACCCACTTCCCCCCGATCAACAGTTTGGTCTCGTCCTTGGTGACCTGGTCGCTCATGCTGGGGTCCCCTCTCCGGTGGTGGTGGAGCCGGGCACAGCCGGCGGGTCGTGGAGCGGCTCGGGAACTGACGCCGCGTCAGCAGTGTAGGTCGGACGGCGGCAGGACGGCCACGTGCGGCCCCGCCGGTGCGACCGGTGGATCAGGCCGAGGTGGCCAGTGACGGGTCGACGGTGACCGTGTCCCGCCCCGACTTCAACAGGGTGCCGGGCAGGTTGCCGGTGGGCTTGCCGTCGGCGATGGTCTCCACCCCATTGACCAGCACTCGGACCACGCCGATGGCGTCCGCGATGAGCCGGGGGCTCCCCCCGGGCAGGTCGTGGACCAGGGTGGCCGGCTCGGAGCCGATGGTCTCGGGGTCGAAGACGAACAGGTCGGCCTGCAGCCCCTCGACCACCCGGCCCCGGTCGGCCAGGCCGAACAGTTCGGCGGGGGCTTCGGTCATCAGCTGGACGGCCCGCTCCAGCGGCACCAGCTTGCGCTTCCTCAGACAGTCCCCCAAAAAGGAGGTGGGGTAGTTGGAGCCACACATCCGGTCGAGGTGGGCTCCGGCATCGGAGCCCCCGATCATCGCCCCCGGGTCGTCCCAGACATCGACCCGGGCCTGCCACGAGGCGTCGTCGCCGTCGGACGCCTTCGGCCACAGCACGGTGCGAAGGTCGTCGGCCAGCACGATGTCGAGCAGGGTGTCGAATGGCTCCTTGCCCTGTTCGGTGGCGATGGACCCGACGTCACGCCAGCTCAGCCCCTCATTGTCGGGGGAAAAGGTGTCGCCGATGATGTAGTTGGCCCAGTGGGACAGGCGCCGGAAGACCCCGGCGTCCTTGGAGTGCGCCACCTCGTCGAGGTGGGCCCGCACCGCCGGGTCCTTCAGCTTCTCGATCCGCTCCTCCACCGGAAGGCCCATCACATCGCCCCACCCGGGAATGAGGAAGAGGGCACAGTGGGTGCGGAAGCTCATGTTCATCGGCACCAGGGTGGGCATGGTGAGCGCCACGATCTTCCCGCCCGCCTCGGCGGCGGCCGCCGAAGCTTCGAGCTGACGCCGGGTCTTCTCCGGCGTGCGGGAGTCGATGGTCAGGACGTTCCAGTTGAGGGGGCGGCGGGCGGTGGTACTCATGGCCACCATCAGGTCGATCTCCTCATCGGAGAAGGTGTCGAGGCAGCCGTTGGTGATGTACTCGAGCGTGGTGCCGGGGTGGGCCTCCACCACCTCGCAGAAGGCCAGCATCTCCCGACGATCGGCGTTGCGGGACGAGATGGGCTTGCCGTCCCCATCCGAGTGGGTGCGTGACTGGGACGACGAGAAGCCCAGGCCGCCCGCCTCCAGTGACTCGGCCAGCAAGGAGGACATGGCGGCGATCTCCTCGTCGGTGGCCACCTCGGCCGACCGTTCGTCGCCCATCACCCACCGGCGGAGCGCGCAGTGGCCGACCAGAAATCCGGCATTGACCCCCAGGTTGCCCTCCAGCTTCCCCAGGTAGTCGGCGAAGGAGGTCCAGTCCCACGGGAGGCCGTCCTCCAGGGCCACCAGCGGCATGCCCTCTACCTTGGCCATCATCCGGCGGATGTAGTCGTGGTCCTCGGCCTTGATGGGGGCCAGCGTGAAGCCGCAGTTGCCCCCGATCACGGTGGTCACCCCGTGGAGGTTGGACGGCGAGGCGGTGGCGTCCCAGAACAGCTGGGCGTCGTAGTGGGTGTGGGGGTCGATGATACCGGGGGCCACCACCAGCCCGGTGGCGTCGAGCTCGGTGGCTGCCTCCTCGGTGACCTCGCCCACCGTGACGATCTTGCCGTCACGGATACCGACGTCGGCAGTACGTCCGGGGGCGCCGGTCCCGTCGACCACCAGGCCGTTGCGGATCACGTAGTCGAGCATGGTGCGATTCCTTCCACCCGTGGATGTCGCACCGGCAACGGTGCGACCAGAACTGACAGACCGTCAGTTTACGGCACCCTGGACGGTGGTGCCGCCGGGACGGACCCGTCCGCGCCCCCGGTGCAGCACCGGCCCGCTGGTAGGTTCCGTGGATCACACATTTCGATCTCGTCGACTGGCTCCGGAACTCGCTGCTCCCCGCCACCGTGCTGGTCCTGGGGGCCGGCCTCATCATCCGGTTCGCCCACTGGGTGGGGGCGGTGCGGCGGCGAAGCATCGACACCCGGATCAAGGCATCGATCGAGGTCGGTGACGTGGTGGCGGAAGGGGAGAAGCGCTCCCGGGCGGTCAGCGAGGCGGTGGAGTGGGTGGTGGTGGCCCTCACCTTCTTCATCGCCACTATCCTGGCGCTCGAGCAGCTCGGCGTGCCGCTCACCACCCTGGTGGCACCGGCCACGGTGATCGGGATCGGACTCGGCTTCGGGGCCCAGCAGATGGTGGGTGACCTGCTGGCCGGCTTCTTCCTGTTCGCTGAGCGCCAGTACGCCTTCGGCGATGTCATCCGCCTGTCGGTGCCAGGTTCGGCGCAGAGCGTCACCGGCACGGTGGAGGAGATCACCTTGCGGGTGACCAAGCTCCGCACCGCTCAGGGCGAGCTGGTGATCGTCCCCAACAGTGCCATGCGACAGGTCACCAATTTGTCGAAGGACTGGTCGAGGGCGGTCATCGACATCCCGGTACCGGTGGACGAGGACCTCGAGGCGGTGACCCACCTCCTGCGCGACGTGATCGACGCCATGGCCGACGACCCGGTCTGGCGAGGCCTGATCATCGGCGACCCGGTGGTGGCCGGAGTGGAGTCGATCGAGGTGGGCTACGTGCAGCTGCGGCTGATCGCCCGCACCCTCCCCGGCAAACAGTTCGAGGTGGGCCGGGAGATCCGACTGCGGGCCGCCACCGCCCTCCGGGGCGCCGGCATCAGCTCACCCCCCATCGGGGACAGCGCCACCCGGGGGGCCCGATGACCGATACGCCCGGTCCGGGCGACGACCCGGGGGTGGATGCCGGAGACGAGGACGCCATCGCCTCCCAGCCGGTCGACCCGGGGCTCCCGTCCCGGGTCCGTATCGGCGAGCGGCCGCCCCGGTCCGGTCTGGCCGGATCCATGCGTCGACCGGTGAGCCGTGCCATCCGCATCCGACGGTCGACGGTGGTGCTGGTGGTCGCTTTCCTGGTCTGCGGTGGTCTCAGCCTCTGGTTCCCTCCCGCGGCGAAGGTGACGGCGGGAACCGGCAGCGGGAGTGACCTGCCCGGCATTCTGCCGGCGGTGACCACCACGACCACCACTTCGACGGTTCCCCCGGCCACCACCGCACCATCGACGTCGACCACGGCTCCGCCGCCCACCAGTGCATCGTCGGTGAAGTCGACAACCAGCACCTCCACCACTCCGAGGTCCACGACCACCACTTCGACCACAAGGTCCACCACCACCACCACCACGACCACCACCCTGCCGTCGGTGGGCGCCACCACCACGACCGCCACCCGGCCCTAGGCGGCCCGGTCGCCAGTGATCGGTCAGCCCCCGAAGTGGGGGATGACCTCCTCGCCGAAGGCGGCGATCTGGTCGCCCAACTCGCTGGCGCTCCGCGACGGGAAGCGCACCTGCACCTGTCCGACGCCGGCGGCGGCAAACGGCTGGAGGTAGGCAGCGATCCGCTCGGCGGTGCCGGACACCGTGCCGCTGGGCAGATCGAGCCCTGCGGGAGGAGTTCCGACGTAGAGGAAGTCCGAAAGGCTACCGATGTCGAGCGGAGCACCATTGCGGTACTCCGAGCGCATGCGGTGCAGCTCCGCCAGCAGGTCGAGATTGGGGCCGAGCGACTGGGGGAGCCACCCATCGGCGTAGCGGGCGGTCCGGCGCAAGGCTGCCGGTGACGATCCGCCGGTCCAGATCGGAGGACGGGGTGACTGGACCGGTCGGGGCCGCAGGCCCAGGCCCGACGCATGCCAGGTGCGGCCGTCCAGCACCGGGTACTCGTCGGCCAATCCGGCCGCCAGTCCGACGATGGCCTCGTCGGTGACCCGGCCCCGATGTTCGAACGGCGGACCCATCTGATCGAACTCCTCGACCACGTGCCCGGCGCCCACCCCGCAGATCACCCGTCCGGAGGAGAGCACGTCGAGGGTAGTGAACTCCTTGGCCGCCCGGAGCGGGTGACGGAGGGCCACCACGTAGATGTGGGAGAGGAGCCTGATGGTGGAGGTCACCCCGGCCAGCCAGCCGAGGGTGGCAACGGTGTCGTACCAGGTGGTGGACATGGCGTCGGCCAGCCGCTCGGGGATGAAGGTGTGATCGCACACCCCGACGTAGAAGAACCCGGCCGACTCGCAGGCCCGGGCCACCGCGGCCAGCTCATCGGGACCGGCGGACAGCTCCCAAGCCTGGACATAGATGGACGACTGCGACTGGACCGGTAGCTGCATCCCGAACACCATGCGGCCGGCCGGAAGCACCGTGACGACGTGGTCGGGCGGAGCGGGGCGCGGCCCCGGAGGGATGGAGTCGGTGGTCACGGCAGCAGGCTACCGCCGGGTAGGAACGAGTCCAGCCGGCCACTGCCTTCGGTGCCGATACCGGAGGTGACCGACGACGACATCACGACGCGCCGGAGCCGGTCAGACCAGGTCAGAAGCTCGGTACCACGCACTTGTCGCTGGCCAGCGTGGTGTCGTGGATCACCGGCTGGTCGATGGTCAGCCCCGGCGCGAAGTCGGTGGAAGGACCGGTGCCGGTGGCGACGATCACCGCTCCCTTCGGGCAGCCACCGCCGGTGACGTGCCCGAGGTCGGAAAACCGGTTGCCGGCGAAGTCGGCTCCATCGGCACCGCCGACGTAGATGCCCATCTCCGCCCACGACGGCAGCCCGTCGCTGGTGTTGCCGGTCCAGGTGGCGCCCGTGGCGTTCCGCCCGCCGCCGCAGGCGGCCACCCCGCCCTGGGTGGGGAGCAGGCAGTCCTGATGGACGGTGGAGCCGAAGAGGTCGTGGGAACCGGAGCTGAGCAGTACGTCGACGTGGGTGCGCTCGCCGGTCCACAGTGCGTTGTCCCGGATGACGGCCCCGGGTCCGGGCGGACCGAACGACCGGGAGGTGGTTCCGGCCGGATCGCCCCCCGGGGTGGTCCCTGAGGCCAGGGAGTAGAAGGGGTCGGTGACGATCCCGAAGTAGAGCGAGTTCCCTGCCGAGATGATGGTGTTGTCGTCCACCAGCGAGTGCTGGGGTGGAACGTCGGTGTCGAAGGCGCCGCCATTGAAGAGCACGATGGCGGCGTCGGAGACGTCGATGATGTCGTTGCCAGCCACGGTTGCCGATCCGCAGAGAATCCCCAGCCCGTCCGCTTGGGTGTGGTCGGCGGGCGCACCCGCCGGTGGCGTGTGGGCGGTGCCGTATCCCTCCACCAGGTTGTCGCTCACCACGTTGTGCGAGCAGCCGGTGGGGTTGCCAGGGGCCGGCGTGCCGGCGTCGTCCTCCAGTTCGGTGGCACCGGCTGGGTTGCCGATGCGGTCGTGGCTGACGGTGGTGCCCACCCCGCCCAGCATCCGGATGTTGAAGTCGAGGAACACGTTGGGGTCAGGGCCATCCCGTTGGCCGTCAACCCAGACATGGACCAACCGGGCGCCGGGCTGCAGGCTGACCAGCTCGGCGCCGGCATAGCCGGGCAGTTGGGCGAAGCTCGGTAGCCGCACCAACCGGGCCATGTCGGCGTACCGGGTGGGATCCGGACTTCCCGCGGTGGTGAGGGTGACGTTGCCAGGAATGGAGAGGGTGGTGGTGAGCCCGGTCACCGAACGGTCGGGCAGCACCAGCGTGCCCCCGCCGGCCTGGGACAGGTGGTTGAGTTGCCGCTGCAGGGCGGCCTCTGAGCCGTCGGGACCCGGGATGCCGGTCGACGGGGTCTGGATGGCCGGGTGGCCGTTGAGGTCGCCGGGTTCCCCGAACGAGTAACCGGCCTGGGTGTGGCTGCAGATGGCCGGCTCCGTCACGCTGGAGAACTCAGGTCCGTCGAACAGTTGCCTGGCGGCGGCGGAAGGGGACACTCGGGCCAGCTGAGCCCGCAGGCTCACGAACTCGGCGGCGGCGGGCTCGCGGTTGAGGACGAACCGGTAGAGCGTCAGGGCGATGGCCGCCTCCTGCCCCGCCGGGTAGTCGTCGCCGTACTCGGCGGTGTCGATCACCGACAGG
>Ga0302196_10006478_pt1 | contig 10323 bp, 2 predicted proteins | sample II_Bog_N1_3_FD_198794 | JGI IMG/M metagenome (GOLD analysis project Ga0302196, IMG submission 198794) | Peat permafrost microbial communities from Stordalen Mire near Abisko, Sweden - II_Bog_N1_3 | ecosystem: Environmental > Terrestrial > Soil > Wetlands > Peat | place: Sweden: Abisko, Stordalen...
GGACCAGCGCGCCGCCGCTGTCGATGGTTATGCCGCCGGCCACGCCGCCGGACAGCACGAGAATCTCGGTTCCGCCGCTGACCGTGAGATTGTTGCTGGTCACCCCCGAGGAAATGATCAGGGGCGGCGGGCCCAAGGCCGACAGGATGGCGCCGCTCATCAGCGTCACGCCGCTGATGGTCTCGGTGGCGCTGACCATGCCGGTCGAGACGGGCGATCCGCCGCTTATGATCGGACCGGCGACATCCAGCACGCCGCCGCTGGAGACGGTGACGTTGCTGGCGGTGGCGCCGGCGGACAGGATCTCGGTCCCGCCGCTGAGCACCGTGTCGGCGTAGGCGACGCCGCCGGACAGCACCGTCTCCTCGCCGCCGGCGCTGATGACGACCAGGGCGTCCTCGCCGCCGGAGGCGACGACGATGTCGCCCGCCGCGCCGATCGCCAGGGCCACGCCGACGCCGCCGGACGAGATGGTGGCCACGCCGCTGGTCAGCACCGCCTGATAGCCGGCGAGCGTCCCGCCCGCCAGGATGGTCACCGCGTCGGCGACGACGGAGCCGCCGTAGAGCTGAAGGACGGTGTCGGCGCCCGCGGTTATCCCGCTGATGGCGCCGCCGCCGCCGACGATCACCTCGCCGCCGATCAGGTCGATATTGTCCGCCACGCCGCCGCGGTCGACGGTCAGGAAGCCGGAAACCGTCAGGTTGCTGACCAGGCCCTGGTCGTTGGTGAACCAGCCCAGCACGCCGGGGCCGTCCACCACCCCTCCGGACGACACCGTCAGGCCGAGGCCCGCGCCGATGGCGCCGCCGCCGAGCGCCAGGGTCCCGCCGCTGAGGATGACGCCCGGCTGGGATTCGATCAGGCCGCCCTTGAGCACCGTCACGCCGCTGACCACGGTCTTGCTGGTGACCGCCGTCCCCGGGTCCAGGGTCGCCGAGCTGGTCAGCGCGGGGGCGACGATATCCAGGATGCCGCCGCTGGAGACGGTCGCCCCGACCGCCCTGCCGCCGGAATCCAGGATCAACGCGCCGCCGGCGTCGATGATCGCGCCGCTCGCGATTCCGCTGGAGGCGACATATTCGGCCCCGCCGCTCAGGATCTGGGCCCCGCTGGCGACGCCGCCGCTATAGACCAGCTCGGCCGCGCCGGACTGCACGGTGGTGGAGATCGCCAGGCCATAGACTTCGTCGTCGTCGGTCGCGCCAGCGTCCAGGCCCACGGACGACAGCACCGTGCCGCTGGCCACACCGCCCGCATCGATCGACAGGTCGCCATTGTCCACGGCCACGGTCCGGGCCACGCCGCCGGCCGCGATCTCGACAAGGCCATAGGCGACGCCATAGGCGCCGGATGTGCCGACGTCCAAGCCCTGAACCAGGCCCGCGACGAGATTCTGGTCGACGCCGCTCCCAAAGAAATAACCCCCGCCGGACGACCCCGCCGACGCCGTTGCGCCGGCCGCGATGGTCACCCCGGTCGCGGACCCGCCGCTGTCGAGGACCAACCGGTTGCCGCTGGTGATGGTGACGACATCGGCGGTCCCGTTCGACTGCACCTCCAGTTCGCTGTCGAACCCGCTCAGGGTGACGCCGGCGACCGTCCCGCCGTCCAGGTTCGTGCTGTCGATGGTCCCGGGCCCCGACACAACGCCGCCGGAGGAAATCGTCAGGCCGCCGAGGTTCGTGCCCGATCCCAGGTCCAGTTCGCCGCCGCTGAGAACGGTGGCGAACTGGTCGAAGACGATCGCGCCCGCGGCGATGGTCACGCCGCTGATGACGCTGGCGCTGGTGAACCCCGTCGGCGCCGATAGGGTCGCCTGGCTGGACAGGGAGCCGCTGATGAAGTCGACCAGGGCGCCGGCGTTGGCGGTCACCGCGCTGGCCGTCCCGCCGTCGTGCAGGAAGAGCAGTCCGCTGGCGCTGATGGTGGCGCTGGTCGCGGATCCGCCGGAGTCGACGATCTCCAGGCCGCCGCTGGTGACCTGGGCGCCGGTGGTCGAACCGCCGGAGCCGACATATTCATAGCCGCCGCTGCTGATGGCGGCCGAAACGGCGATGCCGCCCACCACGACGACTTCGAATCCGCCGCGCAGGGTGGCGCCGGAAATGACGCCGCCGACCAGGCCGATCTCGCTGCCGTTGGCGGTGACCAGGTCGCCGCTGGCGACGCCCTGAACGACCAGAACCTCGCCGCCGCTGACGGTGGCCGCATCGCTCACCCCGCCGAAGTTTACTTCCTCGACGCCGCCGCTGGCGACGGTCACGCCGCTGGCGACGCCGCCCGAGTCGACATTGAACGTTCCGCCGCCGACGCTCACGCCGCTAACCTGGCCGTAGGCATCGCCGCTGACGACCTCGCCGGGCCCGGACAGCAGCCCGCCGGCGGACACGGCCGCGCCGCTCGCGATCGCGCCTGCGGACAGCGCCTCGCTCCCGCCGCTCAGGATCGTCGCCGACACGGTCTCGCCGCCGGACAGCACCTGAACCTGCGCGCCGTTGCTGATGGTGAGGCCGCTGCTGGTGACGCCGGACGAGACCACCAGCGTCGAGCCCCCGATGGCCGACAGGATGGCGCCGCTGAGCAGGGTCACTCCGCTGACCGTCTCGGTCGCCGAGACCACCCCCGGCGCGACCGGCGCGCCGCTGCTGGTGATCGGATACTGCAGTTCCAGCGCGCCCCCGCTGGAGACGGTGACGCCGCTGGCCGTCGCGCCGCTGGAGAGGACGTCGATCGCGCCGCTCAGAACACTGACGCCGGATTCCGAGCCGCCGGACAGGATGGTGGTGACGCCGCCGATGGCGCCCGCGCCGCTGAGCACGCCGCCGGACGAGACGGTCGCGCCGCTGGCGACGCCGCCGGAGGAGACGATCAGCGCCCCGCCGCTCGACACGACGGTCCCATAGGCCGAGCCGCCGGACGACACAGTCTGGGCCCCGCTGGCGAACACGGTCGCGGCCGACGCCAGGCCGCCGGCGGAGATCACTTCCGATCCCTTGCTCAGCACGCTGTCGCCGCTGGCCACGCCGCCGGTCAGCACCGTCTCCAGCCCGCCGGACGAGATCACGGTGGCCGACTCATGGCCGCCGGAAGAGACCCGCTCATTGCCGCCGGAGACGAGGATCGTGCCGACCTCAAGCCCGCCGGCCGACACCGGCGCGGCCCCGCCGCTGACCAGCAGCCCGCTGATGATTCCGCCGAGCCCGGCCGCCTCCGTGCCCCCGTTGCGGACCACGCCGCCCACCTCGGTCCCGCCGGACAGGACATATTCGACGCCGCCGCTGGAGACGGTGACGCCGCTGGCCGCCCCATGGGACAGGCGCAGAACGCCGCCGCTGAGAACCGTCGAACTGTTCAGGTCGAGCACGCCGCCGCTTAGCACGGTCACCCCGCCGACCACCGTTGTCGCGGTTTCCAGGCCGGCCGCCAGGGTCACGCCGCTGGAGACGTTGGCGGTCATCGACACCACCCCGCCGCTGGACACGGTGACGCCGCTGGCGATGGCGCCCGAGGCGAGGACCAGAGTTCCGCCGGCGGACACCGCGCCGCCGCCGGCCAGGCCGCCTGAAAGTACGGTTTCCCCGCCGCCGCTGCCCAGCGTCGCGCCAATGGCCGCCGCGCCGGAACCGACCACGACGTCGCCGCCCGGCAGCACCGTCGTGCTCGCCAGGTCGAGCACCGCGCCGCTCTGCAGGCTGGCGCCGCTGACCGTTGTCGCGCCGCTGGCGACATAGGCCGAGACCGTGACGCCGGCGCTGACGGTCAGGCCGGTCAGGTCCAGCGCCCCGCCGCTGCTCACGGTCATGCCGCTCGCCGTCGCGCCCGGGGCCAGGACGTCGACGCCTCCGGACTGCACCGCGCCGCTCACCAACTCCACCACCGCGCCGCTCAGCAAGGTCGCGCCGCTGATCGCTGTGGTCACGCTCACCGGGCCGGAGGCGCTGGTTGCGCCGCTGGCGATGGTCACGCCGGCCAGTTCAAGCACCCCGCCGGCGCTGATGGTGACGCCGCTTTCGATGGCGCCGGCCGACAGAATGTCGGTCCCCCCGCTCAGCACCACCCCGCCGTCGGCCGCGCCGCTCGAGGTGACGCTCTCCACGCCGCCGCTGCTGACGAGCGCGCCGCTGACCAGACCGCCGAAATCGACTGTAAGAAGTCGGGCGACGTTCACGTTGCTGGCCGAGCCGCCGGACCGGACTTCCAGGGATCCGCCGCTGATCCCGCCCACCGACACGCCGCTGACCAGGCCGGCGTCCAGGTTCGCGCCGTCGAGTTCGCCGCCGCCGGACAGGATCGTGCCGGCCGAGACGGTCACGCCGCTGGCGACCGCGCCGCTGGCGACAATGTCGGTCCCGCCGCTGGTGAGCGTGACGCCGGCTTCAAGTCCGCCCGCGGAGACGGTGGTGACGCCATCGATGGCGCCGGGTCCGCTCAAGACACCCCCAGCCAAGACCGTGGTGTTGGCCGCGAGCTGATCGACGACCAGCAGGCCGCCGTTGGCGACCGTGGCGCCCGAGGCGGCGGCGCCATAGTAGACGGTCTCGACGCCGCCGCCGCTGAACGCGCCGCCAATCGTCAGTCCGCCGCCAAGGACATCTTCGTGGCCCCCCACCCCGCTGACGACGACGCCGCTGGCGATGGCGCCGGATTCGACGTTCTCCCAGCCGGCGTTCACCGTGGCGCTGATCGCCACGCCGCCGGCGTGGATGTCTTCCAGGGTCCCGGTCCCGACGATCGTTCCGTACGCCGAACCGAGCACGTGGTCGGTCGTTCCAGCTACGCCACCTTCGACCAGCACCACCCCGCTCGCGGTCGCGCCGGAATCGATCTGCAGATAGGCGCCCTGTTCGACGGTGACGCCGCTTCCCGATGCGCCGGACAGCATCTCCATATAGCCGCCGCTGTTGGTGGCGCCGAAGACCTGCCCGCCCGACGGGACATAGATCTGGCCGAACGCCTGGAGGGTCAGGGCCGATTCCACCCCATAGACGTCGACGCGGCCGTTCAGCAGCAACGATCCGCTGGCCAGGCCGCCGGAGAGAACATCCTGTTCGCCGCCGCTCGAGATGATGGTTCCATAGGCCGAACCGCCGGAGGAGACGGTCTGGCTGCCGCTCGCAAAGACCGTGGCCGCCGATGCGACGCCGCCGGATGACACCAGGTCGAAGCCGCCGCTGCTGACCAGCGTCCCATAGGCCGAGCCGCCGGCCAACACCGTCTGGCTGCCGCCGACAAATACGGTCGCGCCCGACGCCAGGCCGCCGGAGGAGATCACTTCCGCGCCCTTGCTCAGCACGCTGTCGCCGCTGGCCACGCCGCCGGTCAGCACCGTCTCCAGACCGCCGGAGGAGATCACGGTGGCCGACTCATGGCCGCCGGAAGAGACCCGCTCATTGCCGCCGGAGACGAGGATCGTGCCGACCTCAAGCCCGCCGGCCGACACCGGCGCCGCGCCGCCGCTGACCAGCAGACCGCTGATGGTTCCGCTGGAGCCCGCCGCCTCGGTGCCGCCGCCGCGCACAACGCCGCCGACCTCGGTTCCCCCGGAGAGGACATATTCGATGCCGCCGCTGGAGACGATGACGCCGCTGTCGGTCCCGCGCACCAGACGGATCACGCCGCCGCTGCTGATGGTCGAACTGTCGAGTTCGAGCACCGCGCCGCTGAGCAGGGTGACGCCGCTGACCACGGTGGTCGATGTCTCGACGCCGGCGATCAGGGTCACGCCGCTGGAGACGGTGGTGGTCATGTCGACCCGGCCGCCGCTGCTCGCCGTCACGCCATAGACAGTCGCGCCCGACGCCAGGATCAACGCCGCGCCGGACTGGATCGACAGGCCGGAGTACGAGCCGCCCGAGAGGACGTCCGCCACGCCGGTCTCGACTCCGGAGCCCCACAGCTTGCCGCCGCTGGACACCACGGCCCCGGACGCGGTCGCGCCGGCGGCGACATATTCGGAGCCGCCGGAGCCGATGAAGCTGCTGACCGCCGTTCCGCCGCCATAGACGTTCTCGTCGCCCAGCACGATGTCGCCGAGGGTGACGCCGCCGGTCTGGGCCGCTTCGGTCGCGCCGCTGGAGACGACCGTCCCGACCGCCGAGCCGTAGACATTGTCATAGTCGCCCTGGCCATAGCCGCTGCCGGCCAGGATGGTCCCGCTGGCGACGCCGCCGGAATCGACCTGGACGCCGCCGTTGATCACCGTCACGCCGCTGGCCAGGCCGCCCGAGGCGACTTCGAGCGCGCCGCCGTCGGCCGAGGTGACTCCGCCCAGCGACAGGCCGCTGATGGCGCCGGCCACCCGGCTGTTGCCGTCGAGTTCGCCGTCGCCCTGGACCTGGCCGCCTCCGTAGACGGTCAGGGCGTCGGCCAGGCCGCCGGTCGACACCGTCATCGCGCCGCTGGAGAAGACCAGGGTTGCGTCCGCCTCGCCGCCGGACAGGACGACAAGCTGATTGCCCGAGGTGACGCTGAGGTCGGAGCTGACAACGCCGGCGGAGAGGGTCTGAGTCGTCATATCTGGGGCGTCCTGGAGGGGAACAACGGGGCAGTGAACACGCTGGGGCGCTCGGCCGGGTACTCAGCCGTTACGAGGCCCGTCGCGGGGCCGTTACTGGATCGTCGCCGCGCCTATCCCCGTCCCGCCGCCAGCGCCCGGTCGATCTGGGCGATAACGTGGGAGCCAGTGATCAGCTTGGTGCATTCGAAGTGGCGCGGGGTGTTCTGGTGCCTGGGGCACCACATGAAGTCGTCGTGCTTGAAGCGCAGCGCCGGGTCGTTCCAGCAGCTGTTGCAGGTGTGCCAGTTGATCACCCGGAACGGGGTGGTGAACTCGTTGGTGGGGTGGGTGAAGCCGCTGATCATCACCGTCGGCGCGCCGGCCGACCAGGCCAGCCAGGCCAGGCCGCTGGAGAGGCCGACGAAGGCGTCGGCGTGCTGCAGCCAGCGCGCCCGCTCCATCAGCGGCCGGTCGCCGGTCTCGTCCTCGGCGCCGTGGGGGATGTGGGTGTAGAGCAGGCCCGAGCCGTGCACCGGCTTCTGGTCGATGCAGATGACGCGGTAGCCGCGCTTCTTCAAATGGGCGACCACCTCATGCCAGCCGGTGGGATTGTTCCACATCTTGCAGCCCGAGGAGCTCTGCACCGCGATGCAGACATAGGGCTCGGGGATCGGCCGGTCGGGTGATGCGGCGGTGATCTTCGTCGGGGTCTCGGCCGGGTCGACGCCCAGGATGTAGGCGGCCGTGCGGTGCAGGCCGACCAGGCGGAAGTCGGTCGGCTGCCAGACCGTCTCCTTGTCGTCGAAGAACAGGCCCAGGCAGTAGGTGGCGTAGAAGCTGTTCTGCAGCTCGCGCGCGACCATCTCCTCGTGGGTGACGAAGGTGATGTGTGGGTACTGGTCCTTGATCAGCGGGATGATCAGGGCCCAGAGGGCGCACGTCAGCCTGCAGCCGTGGACCTCGGCGAAGCGCGCGGCGTAGGGGAACCAGGCCATGGTGTCGCCCAGGGTGCCGACCGGGAACTGGATCAGCACCTCGCGATCGCGGCAGTCGTAGTCGTGCTCGAACACCGGCTCGGCCCCGTCGCAGACCTCGATGCGGAAGCGGACGTAGAAGCGCTTGGACGAGGCGACGAAGGCGCCGGTGTTCTTGCTCTCGAACAGGATGTTGCCGGTGTCCAAATCGCGCAGCCGCACCAGCCACTCGCCGCCGTCGGTGCGGGCCGGCAGGACGATGCGGGCGCCGAGGTTGAAGTCGTAGCGCACCCCGCGCGGGGCTTCCTGGGTCGGGGTGGAGGCGGGCGGCGGATAGGCGGGCTTGACCGCCGGTTCGGCCGCCTTGACCGCCGACGTGGTGATCTCCACCCGCGGCGTCGCGCCGCCGCCGGCCGGCGGGGCGATCTCGACGGCGACGATGGACGGGGCTTCGGCGTTGGCCGGGCTCGCGAGGACGGTCGGCGCCGGTCCCGCGGCGGCCTTCGTCGGCTTCCTGGACGTGGCGGCTTCGCTAATCCGCGGCGCTCCGCCGCCGCACTCAAACCCGCCGCTCGCGACATAGTCCCCCCAGATACGCGAGGAGCGCGCCTTGCGGCAAAACGCCCTACCGAAAGGAAAAACGCTACTAGCCCTTCACCATGCTGTCGAACGCGAAGTCGCAACTTTACGGAGAATTGACGGTAGGGGCCCGAAAAGCCGGCGAGAAGGCTCCAGCAACTTCGATCGGCCGACTTAGGCGCCCCGGCGATTCGCGCGGCGGGCGAAAAACCGAGGCGCTGCAAGCCCCAGACGCGAGCGCGCCGTTCAGGACAGGCCAGGCGAACGCCCGCCCGCGCGCCCATCCGCCGTGCACGGAGTTTGCCCGTCTAGCGCTCGTGCAGGCTCTCCTGGGTCTTCCTCGCCAGCGGCGACAGCAGGTAGTCGATGATGGTCCGCTCGCCGGTCTTGATCTCGGCGGTGACGGCCATGCCGGGCTCCAGCGACTGGACCTGGCCGTCGATCATCATGCTGGTCCGGTCCAGGGCGATGCGGGCGACATAGGCCGGCGCGTCTGCGCGGGCCTGCGGCGCGGACGGGTCGGGCGCGGCCTGGCGCGGGTCCTGGGCGATCACATCCCGGCTGACGTCGACCACCCGCCCGTCGATCAGGCCGTAGCGGGTGAAGTTGAAGGTGTCGATCTTGACCTTCACCGGCTGGCCGGCGTGGACGAAGCCGACGTCGCGATCGGCCAGCCGCGCCGCGATGGTCAGGCTTTGGTTGTCGGGCACCACGATCATCAGCGCCTGGGCGGGCGTGACGACGCCGCCCAGGGTGTGGATGGTGATCTGGTCGACCACCCCGTCGATGGGCGAGCGCAGGGCGGTTTGGGTCGACTTGTTCTCAGCCTTCACCAGCTCCTGGCTCAGTTCGTTGACCTGGCCCTGGGCCTTGCGCAGGTCGCCCAGGGTGTCGGTGGCGAACTGGTCGTCGGCCTCCTCGCGCTCCTTCTCCAGCGCCGCGCGGGCGTCGGCCGCCTGGGCCGCCCGCTGCTGCAGCACCAGCAGTTCGTGCCGGGCGTTGCTCAGCTGCTGCTGGGCGTCGAGGAAGGCCAGGCTGGTGTCGTAGCCCTTCTCGGTCAGGGTGCGATGGATGCGCTCCTTCTCGGCGATCATGGGCAGGGACGCGTTGGTCTCGTCGATCTGGGCCTGCACCTCGCCGGCCTCGGCGGTCTTCTGGCTGATCTGCTGGGCGAGGTCGGCCATCCTGGCCGCATGCCCTTCGTATTGGGCGCGCATGGCCGCGGCGGTTTCCTCGATCTGGTCTGCCGAGGCGCCGGGCACGGGGCCCAGGCGCGGGGTCCCGCGGCTGTCGATGGCGGTCTTCAGCGCGATCAGACGCGCCAGATCCAGCTGCGCCTGCATCAGGTCATGGGCGGTGCGGTCGGCGTCGGCGCCCGGCTGGGTCGGGTCCAGCTCGACCAGCAGCTGGCCGGCGCGGACATGGTCGCCGTCCTGGACATGGATGGCCCGCACCACCCCGGGATCCAGCGGTTGGATGGTCTTGACATCCCCCGCCGGCGCCAACCGCCCCTGGGCCGTGGCCAGCACGTCCACCTTGCCCAGGAAGGACCAGGCCAGGGCGATGGTGAAGAAGAGGACGATTATCAGGCCCAGCGCCCGGCCGGTCGGCGAGGGCGGCGTCTCGATCACCTCCAGCGCGGCGGGCAGGAACTCCCGCTCGTCCTGGCGGTCGTACCGGTCGGCGAAGCGTCGCCAGGCGTTGCCGATCGCGCTCATTCGCCGACGACCTTCAGCGGCGCCAGGTCGCCCGACTGCAGCCGCCACAGGTCGGCGTAGCGGCCGCCCGCCTTCAGCAGGCTGTCGTGGTCGCCGTCCTCGACGATGCGGCCCTGCTCGACGGTGACGATGCGGTCGGCGTGGCGCAGGGTCGACAGCCGGTGGGCGATCAGCAGCACGGTGCGGCCGGCGCAGATGCGCCGCATATTGGCCTGGATCGCCGCCTCGCTCTCATAGTCCAGGGCCGAGGTGGCCTCGTCGAAGATCAGGATGCGCGGGGCGCCGATCAGGGCCCGGGCGATGGCGATCCGCTGCCGCTGGCCGCCTGAGAGGGACGCGCCGCGCTCGCCGATCACCGCGTTGTAGCCTTCGGGCAGGGAGAGGATGAACTCGTGGGCGCCGGCCAGCTGGGCGGCCTCGATCACCCGTTCCATCGGCAGGCCGGGATCGGCCAGGGCGATGTTCTCACGGACGGTGCGGTTGAACAGGATGTTCTCCTGCAGCACCACCCCGATCTGTCGCCGCAGCCAGGCCGGATCGGCCAGGGCCAGGT
>Ga0302196_10006479_pt1 | contig 10323 bp, 5 predicted proteins | sample II_Bog_N1_3_FD_198794 | JGI IMG/M metagenome (GOLD analysis project Ga0302196, IMG submission 198794) | Peat permafrost microbial communities from Stordalen Mire near Abisko, Sweden - II_Bog_N1_3 | ecosystem: Environmental > Terrestrial > Soil > Wetlands > Peat | place: Sweden: Abisko, Stordalen...
CCTCGACCGTCGCCCGCGAGTTGGCGCGGTTCGTCTCGGGCCGGGCGCGCAAGCCGGTCTGGCTGGTCGACCTCGACCTGATCAACGCCCCCCAATACACCGCCATCGCCGCCGATCCGCCCCGCTACGGCGTGCTGGGCCGCCAGACGTCGGCCTCGCCGGATGGATCGGCCTTCTTCACCATCCAGCCGCCGGCCCTGGGTCCGGACGGCAAGCCCTGGCAGGACGCCCGCTATCTGGTCGCCCACCCGGTCGGCGGCGCCAAGCTTTGGGTGACGCGGTTTCGGCGCGAGGCGCTCCGCGGCGAGCAGGCGGCGCACGTCATGCCCACCGGCGACTATTGGAACGCCCTTCGCCGTCACGCCGAACTGGTGGTGATCGACGCGCCGGCCGCCGACCGCTCCCGCGCGGCCCTGACCATCGCGCCCTTCGTCGATTTCACCGTGCTGGTGGTGGCCGCCGACGCGGGCGATGCGGGGGGCCCGGCAGCCCTGCGCGACGCCATTCACGCCGCCGGCGGCCAGTGCGCCGGCCTGGTGTTTAACCGCGCCACGGTGGCGTCGCCCGGCTTCCTCAAGGCGCTGCTCCCGTGAGCGCCCAGGTCGTGGCCTGGCCCGCCGGGCGGCGGGCGCCGGCCCAGACCCCAGCCCAGACCCCGGCGCGGGCCCGGTCGCGGCCCGTGGACGTCGCCGCCTTCGCCTTGTCGGTGCTGATGCTGCTGGTCTACGCCCAACCCTGGGCGGTGTTCCTGCCCGGCGCGGTGTCGGACGCCGGGTCCAGCCTGGCGCGGATCATGTTCTTCCCCATGTACGCGCTCGGCGTCGGCCTGGTCGCCACCCGTCCCGGAGCGGCCCTGCGTGGTCTGTTCGGCCAGCCCTTTCTGATCGTGCTACTGGCTGTGACCGCCGCCTCGATCGCCTGGTCGGTGTCGCCGGACGAGACGCCGCGGCGAGTGATCGCCATCGTCCTGACGACCCTGTGCGGCGTGGCGCTCGGATCCCGCTGGCGCTGGCCGGCCCTGGCCGAGGTGCTGGCCTCGGCCTTCGCGGTGCTGTCGATCACCTCGCTGGTGCTCGGCGCGGTGGTCCCGTCGATCGGCCGGATGAGCGAGCTGTTCCCCGGCGCCTGGCGCGGGGCCTGGATCGAGAAGAACATCTTCGGCGAGATGATGACCTTCGGCTTCCTCATCTCCGCCGCCGCCGGCCTGCTCAACATCAGGCGCGCGGCGCTGTGGTGGCCGTTCGCGGCGCTCGACCTGGCGCTGCTGCTGGCCTCGACCTCCAAGACCTCGCTGGTCGCGCTGCTGCTGGGCATGGCGGCGATGGGGTTCGTGCTCCTGGCGCGGCGGGGCGGGGCGGTTGCGGTGCTGGCCTGCTATGTCGCGGTGGTCGGGGTCATTGGCCTCGCCGCCGGGGTGATTTTGGCGCCGGACGTCTTCTTCGCCCTGCTGGGCAAGGACGCGACCCTGACCGGCCGCACCAAGATCTGGGCCGCGGTCATCCGGCTGATCAGCCAGCGCCCCTGGATCGGCTACGGCTACCAGGCGGTCTGGACCGACACCTCCGGCTGGGGGCCGCTGGCCTGGATCGTCAAGGACGCCGGCTTCAAGCCCGAGCACGCCCACAACAGCTGGCTGGAACAGTGGCTCGGCATGGGCGTGTTCGGGCTCGCCGCCTGGGCGCTCTACTATCTGACCACCCTGTTCCGCGCGATCTGGGCGGTGTTCACCAGCAAGGGCGCGCTGCTGGCCTTTCCCTTCCTGATCGTCTTTTCCCTGATGAGCCTGACCGAGAGCGTGGCGGTCATCTACAACGACCTGCGCTGGGTGATCTTCGTGGCGCTGTCGATCCGTCTGGCGCTGCCGGACCGGAACGGCGCCCACTGAGGCGGGTGACCCGCCGGGCGCCGCCGCCAGCGACGCTTCCCAACCCTGGACGAGCCCAGGCCAAATAGGCTGTAGGCTTGGGGGCGCGGTCGACGTATCGTTGTTACCTGAAGGGGCGGCCGGCGCCCACTCGTGTAATGTGGCTGAGCAGTGAGCAGGGTTAGGTGAGTTACACCGACGCCATCGGCGCGGACCGGCTTTCCGCGATGATCGACGATATCTACAGCTGCGTCCTCGACCGGCGCCGCTGGTTCGGCGTGCTGCGGTCGCTGTGCGAGGTGCTGGGCGGCTGCGCGGCCAGCCTCAACGTTCACAACCTCTCCAGCCGGACCCCGGAGCTGCTGGTCGAGCACGGCACCGATCCGGCTGCGTCGGAGGCCTATATCCGTGAATATGCGGCGATTAATCCGCTGATCGAGGCGACCCTGCTCTACACGCCGCAAGGGGTGGTCAGCACCATCTACAGCGTCGTCGACATGAACGAGTACCACCGCAGCCGCTTCTACAAGGAATGGGTGGCCCCGCAGCATTGGGGCGACTGGATGGGCATGCTGCTGACCCGCACCGTCGACAGCCTGGCGATGCTGGCCGTCGCGCGCCAGGAGCAGGACGGCCCCTTCACCGAGGCCCAGATCGACTGCATGCGCCTGCTGCTGCCGCATTTCGAGCGGGCGGCCATGCTGGGCGGACTGTTCGAGACGCGTTCGGCCGAGCGCGAGGGCATGACGGCGCTGCTGGCCCGCATTCGGGTGGCCGCCTTCCTGGTGGATCGTTCCGGCCGCATCGCCTTCGCCAACCCGGCCGGCGAGCAGGCGCTTGTGGACGGCGAGGCGTTCCGCCGGCGGGGCCGCGAGCTGATCGCCGCCGCGCCCGCGGCCCAGCGGATGCTGGCCAAGGCGCTGAGCGAGCCTGGCGGGGAGCCGATGACCGCCATCGTGCAGACCGATTCGGGCCGCCGCGCCCTGTCGGTCATTCCCGCCACGGCGGAAAGCGGCGACTACGCCATCGTCATGCTGACCGTACCCTCGCCGGACCTGCCCCTGCCGGGGCCGGCGCTGATGGAGGCCTACGGACTCACCGCCGCCGAAATCCGCGTGCTGGTGGCGCTTCTGAAGCGGCGGACCGTGGCCCAGATGGCCGACGAGCTGGGGGTGACCCAAAGGACCATCAAGGCCCATCTGCAGAAGCTGTTCGAGAAGACCGGCACGCAACGCCAATCGGATCTGGTCGGCGAAATCCTCAGCCTGGCGCCGCCCATGCGGCTGTTCGAGTAGGGCCCACCGGCTTTGCCGCCTGCAGGTCGCGAATGACCACCGGCAATTGTCCGAACGGACAATGTGCGCGCGGCTTTGGTCGCCCAGACTGCCCTCATTCAGGAACAGGCCGCCGATCCGCCTCGCCGCCGCGCGGGTGGAGCGGGCGCGCTGGATTTGGGGATACCAGTGATGGCTTTCAGTCGCGCGCCCATTCGCCTCAGCCGCCGATTGATGTCCGGGGCGTCCGTATTCTCGCTGGCGACCGGCCTGCTGTGGCTGGCGAGCGAGCCGGCGACCGCGGCGACGATCACCGCCACCGCGCCGGCTGACATCACCACGGCGATCAATTCCGCCAACGGCGGCGGCGCTCCGGTGGTGGTGACGCCATCGGGCACGCCGGTCGACCTGACCGGGGTCACGCTGCCGACCCTGACCAGCGGCGTGCTGACCTTCGGCGACGGCGTACAGAATTTGGGGCTGATCACCGCCGGTTCGATCACCGACGACGCCAGCGTGGTGTTCGACCTGCCCCGCGGACAGGTCCAGACCATCGACACCAGCATCTCGGGCACGGGCAGCCTGACCCTCACCACCGGCAGCACCCAGATCGCGGCCTATGACTTCGCGTCGGTTTATGACACCGCGACGATCAGTGGGACCAACACCTATTCCGGTGGAACCACGATCAACGACGTGGGCAGCGCGCCGCTGATCGCCGAGTTCATGACGCCGGGATCGGTTCCCAGCGCGGGCTCCATCACCCTCGACAGCGCCGGCCTGCCCTATGGCGGCGCGGTGGCCGCGTTCGGCTTCGCCTTCAACCAGACCGACCTGAACCTGATCGCGACCGGCTCGGTTGGCGCGGTCGCGCTCGGCGCCGACAATTCCAACGCGCTCGACTTCACCAACTACGCGGGCCTGTCGCTCACGGCGGCGACGACGTACGGCGGCCCCGGCGCGGTCTACACCTACTCGGGCGCCTGGACGCCCTATTCGGGGGGCGGAACGCCGACCTACCTCGTCGGCGGCGGCGACGCGGTGCTGATGATCACCAGCAATCTGGGGGACGCAGGCGCCGCGACCCGGCTGCTTGGAGGCAGCACCGGGGCGACCATTCTCAATCCGACGACCGCCAATACCTACACCGGCGGGACCGAGATCGACTGGGGCTTCCTCGAGTTCGCATCGGCCGCGGCCCTGCCGGCCGAAGTCGGCGGCGCGACCAATCTGCAGATCGGCCACTACGGGGTCGCGGCTTTCGGCCTTGGCGACGGCGTCTACAACCTGACCCAGGCGGCTCTGAATCAGATCCAGTCCAGCTCCGCGGGGACGGCGGCCCTGACAGCCGACAGCGCGGCGGCGCTGGATTTCACCAATATTCCCAACGTCAGCCTGGGCGCCGTCAACGGCCTGACCACCACGACCTTTACCCCGATCACCTACACCGGAACCCTGACCCCGGGCGCGAACGGCTACATGATCGGCGGCGGCAACGAACCTCTGATCGTCGACACCCTTCTGTCTGGCGCCGCCGGCCTGTCGATCAACGAGTCTCAGCACAACGCGATCACCGTGATTCTGACCTACGCCGACACCTACACCGGCTCGACGATGATCGACGGCGGGTCGCTGCAGCTCGGATCGGGCACGACCGCGGGCACGATTTCCGCGGCCTCGACCGTCACCCTGAACGGCGCGTCGCTACGCTTCGACGAGCCCAATCCGATCACCTTCAGCAACCTGGTTCAGGCCCAGACGCTCGGCGTCCTGTTCAACGATGGCGACCTGATCCAGGACGGGCCGGGGACCGTGACCCTGACCCAGGCCGAGCACTACGCCGGCTTCACCGAGATCGACCAGGGGACGCTGGCGCTCGGCGCCGGCGGCTCGATCACCGATTCCCGCTTCCTGCTGTTCCAACCCGACGTCTCGACCACCCTGACCTTCGACATCTCCGGCGCGAGCGGGCCGGTGACCATCCAAAGCGTCTACGCCAACGCCGGCGCGCCGACCCAGAACGTGATCAACCTCGGCGCCAACAGCCTGACCATCGAGCCTTCCGCCTACATCTTCGACACCCCCCAGAGCTCTGGCATTCCCGCCCAGTTCTACGGCGTCATCCAGGGCAGCGGCGGCTTGACGCTGGCCGAGAACACCATCGCCAGCAATCCCAACAGCCACGGCCTGGCGGTCAACCTGCTGCTGGTCGGCGACAACACCTACACCGGCGGCACCACCATCGGCGCGAACGCGACGCTGCAGCTGGGCGACGGAACCTACAGCGGGACCCTCGGTACGGGCGCGGTGTCAAACGCCGGCGCCATCGTCTTCGAGGAGGGCGGCGCCGAGACCGTCGCCAACGCTATCGGCGGCGCGGGGACGGTGACCCAGCAGGGGCCCGGCGCGGTGACGCTGGACGCGGCCAACACCTATACGGGCCTGACCGAGGTGGCGAGCGGGCTTCTGGACATCGGCGACGCCAGTCACACGGCCGCGAGCGTCGGCGGCAACGTCCAGGTGGATTCCGCCGGCGTTCTGGGCGGCTACGGAACCATCGGCGGCAATCTGGTCAATAACGGTCTGGTCCAGCCCAATTCGCTCAGCGTGACGGGAACCTACACCCAGGCGACGAGCGGCTATCTGCTCGTCGGCGTTACGCCATCGAGCATCGACCTTCTGACCATCGGCGGCGCCGCCAGCCTCGCCGGCACGGTGACCTTTGCCTATGCGCCGGGGACCTACACCGCCCAGACCTACACCTTTCTGAAATCCAGCGGCCTCGGCGGAACGAGTTTCGCAACCGTGGCGGCCTCGGTCAGCAATCCGGTCCCGACCGGCTTCAGCCAGTCGGTCACCTACACCAGCGACGACGCTATTCTGAACCTGACCGGCTCCAGCCCGACCCCGACTCCTCCGCCGCCAACCCCGACGCCGCCGCCCCCCACGCCGACGCCTCCGCCACCGACCCCAACGCCTCCGCCGCCGACGCCGACTCCGCCGCCGCCCACGCCGACACCGACGCCAGTGGTGGTCGCGCCCGCGGACTCGGCCATCTTCAGCGCCCAGACGTTCGCCGTCAGCCAGGCCAACCAGGACGCGGTGGCCGAACTGCTGGCCCGGGCCAAGCCGGACGGCGGCGGCGACACCTTCTTCAACCTGATCCCGGTGACCGGCGACGCCGCCCGCGCCTGGGCCGAGGTTGACGCGGCCACCACCACCGCCGGCGCCAACGGGTCCAACCCTGGCTTCCACACCGACACCAGCGGCCTGCAGGGCGGCGGCGATCTGGATGTGGGCGCGGGCAATCGCGTCGGCCTGGCCCTCGGCTACGACCGCGACACCCTGCACGACAAGGACCAGGGTTCCGCCTCGGGCGACATCTTCCGCGCCAGCCTCTACGCCTCCCAGCCCCTGGGCGGGTTCGGCCTCAGCGAGGTCATCAGCTACGCCAAGGCCTGGAACGCCACCAACCGGGCGACGGGCGTCGGCATGGCGCGCGCGAGCTTCACCTCCGACGACCTGACCGGCGCCATCCAGGTCTCCGCGCCGTTCAAGGCCGGCGGCTTCGACATCAGCCCCGCCGCGGGCGCGCTGGTCTCACGCCTGACCGCCAGCGCCTTCAGCGAGACCGACCTCGTCTCCGCCGCCTTCGCGGTCAAGGGGCAGGGACAGTCTGCCAGCTTCGCCACGCCCTACGTCTCCGTGGGGATCTCCCAGTCGTTCATGAACGGCGCGATCGCCATCACCCCCGACGCCGAGATCGGCTATCGCTACGATCAGGCGGCCCAGGGACAGAGGTTCACCCTGACCGCGGCCGACTCCACCGTCTTCACCGGCAACCGCGTCGGCCTGAGCGGCGGCAGCGCCGTCCTCGGCCTCAGCCTGACGGCCCACCAGGGGGCCTGGAGCGCCTACGCCAAATACCGCGCCCAGGTCGCCAGCGGCTGGAGCGACCAGAGCGGCGCCGTCGGGTTCAGGGTCGCGTTCTAGCGGCGGGCGAGGGCTTCAATCCACGTCCCGTGGCGCTTGGACCCTTTCGCGAATAGGCTTATCCGCGACGGGGTAGGGGCTGCGAGTTGGCGGGCGTTGCGATGGACCTGATCTGCTACCTTCACGCCGGCTGGGCGCCGTTGATCCGGCCCGCGCCGTCGACCCGGGCGTGGATGGACGACACGCCGGAGTCCTTCGCCTACCGCTGCCTGCCGCTGAACATCGCCAACGCCCACGGCTGGGAGGTGCTCAGTCCCTGCGGCTTCGAGGCGATCTGGAACGGCTCGCCGGATCCCGGCGCCATCACCATCCGCCTGGACCAGGGCGCCGAGCAGGGCCGGGCGCCGGTCTCGCTGTTCGGCCAGGGGGTGATCACCTTCCACGTCGAGGGCCTGATCCGCACCCCGCCGGGGTGGAACGTCTGGATCGCCGGCTCGCCCAACCGCCAGAAGGACGGCATCCAGGCGTTGGGCGGCGTGGTCGAGACCGACTGGTCGCCCTATACCTTCACCATGAACTGGCGCTTCACCCGGCCAGGGCAGTGGGTGCGGTTCGAACAGTTCGAGCCGATCTGCTTCTTCTTCCCGATCCAGCGGGCGGCGATCGAGCAGTTTCAGCCCCGGTTCGAGCCGATCGAGAACGATCCGGCGACGCTCGAGGGATTCACCTCCTGGAGCCAGGCGCGCGACGCCTTCCATGAGAAGATGAAGACCTCGGGCCCGCTGCAGGGCTCGGAGAAATGGCAGAAGCACTACTATCGCGGCATCGATCTGGCCGGGAAGGAATGGATCGACGACCACCGCTCCAAGCTGCGGCTGAGCGCCTTCGACGCCGCCGCTACGCCCCAGGTCAAGCCGGCGCCGCAGAAGGACCCGAAGATCCCCGCCGCCGCGCCCGCGCCGGCGCCGACCAAGGCTGCGCGCGACCTGGCCAAGCGGGAATGGCTGCTGGAGGCCACCGAACGCCAGCGCGCCCTGGCGCCGCGCGTCGCGGCCCTGGAGCGCCGGGTGGGCGTGACGCAGAAGGACTTCCTGGAGAGCTATTACGCCCCCAGCCGCCCGGTGATCCTGTCGGGCGAAATGGCCAACTGGCCGGCGCTGAAGCGCTGGACGCCGGACTATCTGAAGTCGGTGGTCGGCGACGCGCCGATCGACTACCAGGCGGGCCGCAACAGCGCCGGCGACTTCGAGCGGGCCAAGGACGCGCACAAGACGCGCGGACCGTTCAGCGACTTCATCGACCAGATCACCCGTCCCGGCGCCGGCAACGACGCCTATCTGACCGCCTATAACAGCAGCGCCAACGTTGAGGCCCTCGCCCCGCTGCAGGCTGATGTCGGGCCGCTCGACAAGTATCTGACCCGCGCGCCCGGCATGATGTGGATCGGCCCGGCCGGCACGGTCACCCCGCTGCACCACGATCTGACCAACAACCTGATCGCCCAGGTGGTGGGCCGCAAGCGCATCAAGCTGGCGCCGTCATCGGAGGTGGGGCGGCTCTACAACGACGCCCACGTGTTCAGCGAGATCGGCGACCTGGAAGACCCCAATCTCAACCGCGAACGCTTCGCCCGGCTCGAGGGCGCGCGGGTCTATGACCTGGTGCTGGAGCCTGGCGACATGCTGTTCGTGCCCTTCGCCTGGTGGCACCAGGTCAAGTCGCTCGATTTCAGCGTGACGATTACCTACACCAATTTCCTGTGGCCGAACGAGGCGTACGCGACCTATCCGGGGGATTAAGGGGGTGCGGCCAGCGGACGACGCTGGACGATTTACTAGTAGGGTGTGTGGATCCGACTCTTCGGCAAATCATCGCGCTCGTTGCCGCGAGGCTCGCTAATTGTTTGATCCTTGAAATCTAACAGGAACACTGACGACCCAATCATCGGTGGCGTCAGTAGGGCGTGGCTTAATTTTGAAGCGACAAGAGGTCTCGGCTGCTGAAGCCCCAAGGCCATGATTTGGCGGGGCCTCAAAAGTCCAAGTGCACCGTACCGGCGAACCGTCGCTGTGATACTGACACGCAGCCAACGCAACCCCCTCGACGCCAGCCCGCTGAGCCGGCGTTGCCCTGGAACCTCGTGCCGCACAAGTGACGGCAGGATTATCATCTGGGAACGATTTGAGCTCTGCCATCCGCAACGGGGGTGTCGGCGCTGGAGGAAACTTGATCGTTATCTTGACCATTGCGCCGTCAGTGGGGATCCCATCGACCGTGCGCGGGCTCAGCTTGAAATCGGGAGCCAACTTGAGAGCTGCGTCGCCAAAGCCGAGGCCGGGCGAACCGTCTTTGAGTACGGTGCACCCGGAAAGGTCCCCGACACGTGAAACTGCACACTGCATGAGAACAAAGGGCGCAACGTTGCTGGAGACTGCGTCCGGCGGGTAGAGGGCAGCTATCTGCTCGCGAGTAGGTGAGGCCAAAATCGATGGATCGACAATGAGGTGCTTTGTATCCGGCGCGGCTTGTGCATGTGCGTCAGACGAGATCGCAACCGCCGAAAGGGTTGCAGCTATGCCCAGCCTTCGCATGTTACGCATGCCCCGATCCTCTAAATGGTTCTGGGGGGGCACGTTGCAGGGTATTCGCGCAAAGTCACCCGGCACATATCCATCGACCGCAATAGGGACCGAAGCTACCGCCGCCACTCCGCTAGCCCCTAGCCCTCCGCGGCCCCCACCCGCTGCGCGCCCTCGGCGACGGTGACGATGTCGCAGTGCCGGCTCCGCGCGCGGTCGACCAGTTCGCGGAAGACGCGGGGGGTGCAGCCGACCGGGGAGGGGTCTTCGACCACGTCGTGGGTGTAGAAGATCACCCAGGCCTTGGTGTGGACGGCGTATTCCAGCCAGCGCTGGCCATAGACCCCGCCTGCAGGCCCCTCGATGCCGATCGCCGGCGCCTGGTTCAGGTCCGTGCCGGTGCGGATCAGGCCGTGGTGCAGGGCGCGGGAGACGCCGAAGCGGCGGTTGACCACCGTCTTGGCGGCCAGGGAGACGTCGCCATAGGGATAGGCGAAGGTGGTCGTGCGCGGCGCGCCCCACTCGGCGAGGGCCTGCTCGTTGCGGGCGATGTCGGCGCGGATGGCGCCTTCGTCCGCGGCGCCGCAATCCAGGTGGGAGAAGGTGTGGCAAGCGATCTCGTGGCCGGCGCCGGCCGCGGCCATCACGTCCTCGCGCGCGCCTTAGCGGCCCA
>Ga0302196_10006482_pt1 | contig 10320 bp, 6 predicted proteins | sample II_Bog_N1_3_FD_198794 | JGI IMG/M metagenome (GOLD analysis project Ga0302196, IMG submission 198794) | Peat permafrost microbial communities from Stordalen Mire near Abisko, Sweden - II_Bog_N1_3 | ecosystem: Environmental > Terrestrial > Soil > Wetlands > Peat | place: Sweden: Abisko, Stordalen...
AGCGCGGATGATCCGCCGGTCCGGGCAGTCCACCACCCGTAGCCTGGTGTCGAGTTCGAAATGATCCCAGCGCTTTCGCAATTGCGCGGCATAGGCCGCATCGACCATGAAGTGCACCGCGATCAGTTCGTCGGCCCGCAATCCCCTGCCGTAGCGAAGCGCTTCGATCACCGCAAGGTCGACCGAGTTCACGAAGACGAACGCCCGATGCCGCGCGTATTTCACCAAATCGGGGCGGTCGGTGCGGAACATCTCGAGGATGGCGGCCTCGGCCCGATATTCCCGGTTCAGCCGCATCAGCATGAACACCAGCACGGGAAAGACGACCACCACCAGCCACGCGCCCTCGGTGAACTTCGCCACCGCGAAAATACCGACCACGACTGTGGACAGAATGCCCGCGGAAAGGTTGATCGCGAGCTTGCCGCGCCAGCCCTGTTCCCGGTGCGTCAGATGGTATTTGGTCATCCCGTACCCGGCCATCGAGAATCCGGTGAACACGCCGATCGCGTAAAACGGAACCAGCGCGTTGACCGAGCCGCCGGTGGCTAACAGCAAAAGCACCGACAGCGCCGCGAGCGCGATGATGCCGTTCGAAAACACCAGTCGGTGACCGCGTTTCATCAACTGGCGGGGCAGGAAGCGGTCCTCGGCGACGAAACTGGCCAGCACCGGGAATCCGTTGAAACTGGTGTTCGCACCGGTGAAAAGGATGGCAGCCGTTGACACCTGGACCAGAATGTAGCAGACGTTGCCCGCCACCCCGTGGCCGAAGACGGTACGGGCAATCTCGGATAGCACCGACGGATAACCGGCGGCATAGGGGGTGGCGTGGGTGACGTGGGTCAGGTAGGCCACCCCAGCCAGCAGAAATCCGAGAACGCAGGCCATCGCGGTGAGCACCCGGCGCGCGTTGCGGCCCTGTGGTTTTTGGAAGAGATCGACGGTGTTGGAGATCGCCTCGACCCCCGTCAGTGACGAACCCCCGTTCGCGAACGAGCGCAGCAACACCAGGATCGTCGCGCCCATCACCAAACCATTCCCCTGGTGGACATCCACGGTTCCGGGCATCTGCGTCGGGTCGTATACCGGCAAATCCCCGAACATGATTCGCGCAAAGCCCAACACAATCATCCCGCCGACCATGATCACGAAGAAGTAGGTGGCGAAGGCGAACTGCCAGCCCGCCTCCTTCAATCCGCGCAGGTTCGCGAAGCAGATGACAAGCACCACGCCGACAGTGATTTGCAGGCTGTGCGGACCCAACGAGGGGACCGCCGACACCACCGCGACCGTCCCGGCCGCCGCTTGCACCGCCACAGTGACCACATAGTCGATCAACAGCGCTGCGGCGGCCACCTGCGCCACCCGGGGCCCGAAATTCTCTCGCGCGACGATGTAGGACCCGCCCGCCCGGGTGTAGGTCATGACGACCTGCCGATACGACGCGGCGACCAGCACCAGGATCACCAAGATGACCCCCGTGATGGGGATCAACAAAGCAAACGCCGCCAGCCCGGCGGCCGGCAGGAGTTCGATCAGGATCTGCTCGGTGCCGTAGGCGGTCGACGAGATCGCATCCGGCGAAAGCGCGCCAAGCGCAACCGGATTCGACAGTTTCTCCGTTTCCAGCTCTTCGGTGATGAGCGGCTTTCCAAGAAACACGCGCTTGGTTATGTCCCCGATCGACAACGGGATGCGTAGTTTGCCAGCCGTACCGGCCGTCGTTGTCACGACCACACTCCTAATTCCGAAGTTGAGCGCTTCAGCAAGCACCTGAGCGACACCTGGGCAATACCTCCCCCGATGCATTCTGCCGGTTAAACGATGCCGCGGCCGACGGGCATGCCATTTCGGCGATCAGGATGCCATCAGGACGACACAGCTGTAGTGAGCCGATCAACCGCCGCGGCAATACGCTCGTCGGTCGCGGTCAGCGCCACCCGCACATGCTGTGCGCCGCCCGGACCATAGAAATCACCGGGCGTCACCAGGATGCCGCGGGTGGCCAGCCAGCTCACACTGTCCCGGCATGGCTCGCCGCGAGTAGCCCACAGATAGAGGCCGGCGTCCGAATAGTCGATAGCGAAACCCGCCGAGCGCAAGGCCGGCGCCAGCGCGGCCCGCCGCCGCGCATACCGCTCGCGCTGCAGCTTCTCGTGAGCGTCGTCATCCAGGGCGGCCACCATGGCCGCCTGAACCGGCGTCGGCACCATCATCCCGGCGTGTTTGCGCACCGCCAGCAGTTCGGCCACCAGGCCCGGATCTCCGGCAACGAAGCCGGCCCGGTAGCCGGCCAGCGACGAGCTCTTCGACAGCGAGTGGATTGCCAGCAGGCCGGTGTGGTCGCCGCCGCAGACCGAGGGATGTAATACCGATACCGGCTCGGCCTCCCAGCCCAGCCCCAGGTAACACTCGTCGGAAGCCAGCAGCACGCTTCTGTCCCGCGCCCAGTCGATCACCTTGCGCAGGTGATCGACGCCCAGCACGCGCCCGGTCGGGTTACTCGGGGAATTCAGGTAGACCAGCGACGGCGATTGCGGACCCAGCTGCGTCAGCGAGTCCGCCCGTAGCACCTGCGCCCCGGCCAGCCGGGCGCCGACGTCATAGGTCGGATACGCCAGTTCCGGCACCGCGACCGCGTCGGACGGGCCCAGGCCGAGCAGGGTCGGCAACCAGGCGATGAGCTCCTTGGTGCCGATCACCGGCAAGACCGCAGCTTCGGGCAACCCGGTGATGCCGTACCGCCGATTCAGGGCGGCCACCGCCGACTCGCGCAACCTGGCGGTCCCAGCCGTCGCGGGATAACCCGAAGCGGAGCTGGCCGCCGCCAGAGCCTCCCGGATCACTGGCGCGACGGGATCGACCGGGGTTCCGACGGACAGGTCGACGATTCCGTCCCGATACGCCGCGGCCAGCGCCTTGGCGTCGGCCAGAGTGTCCCAGGGGAACTCCGGCAGGGAGGCCGCCACCGACGGCCGGCCCATCCCGGGCTTCTGCGGCACCGGCCCGCTCAGTCGCCTTCGCCCTGTGGCGCCAGATCCTTGACCACCTGCGGGTCGTTTTCGGTCAGGCCGACCTTGGCCGCGCCACCCGGCGACCCCAGCTCAACGAAGAAGTCGGCGTTGATCTGGGTGTACTGGCCCCACTGTTCTGGCACATCGTCTTCGTAGTAGATCGCTTCGACCGGACAGACCGGTTCGCAGGCCCCGCAGTCGACACATTCGTCGGGGTGGATGTACAGCATCCGAGCGCCCTCGTAAATGCAGTCGACCGGGCACTCCTCGATGCATGCCTTGTCCTTGATGTCGACGCAGGGTTCGGCGATCGTGTACGTCACGGACGTCTCCTCAACGTTTCCTCTTTGTAGTGGTTTCGTAGTGGTGTCTGTAGTGGTCAGTGTGGGCTGCTGCTCGCCTATTCGTAGCCTCTTTGGGCTTTTAAGGCAAAGCGTTTCGGTTACTGATACTAGACGTTGCACATACACGTCAACTCGTGGCACGCCCGCACCGGCACCGATCCTATGCACCTAGTTGCATAGCGGCGCGGCCTCCCCTTTATGCTGCCCGGATGGCACTCCCCCACGCGATCTTGGTGTCGCTGTGCGAACGGGAGGGCTCCGGCTACGAGCTCGCGCGCCGATTCGATCGCTCCATCGGATATTTCTGGGCCGCCACCCATCAGCAGATCTATCGGACGCTGCGGGTGATGGAGGACGACGGTTGGGTGCGTGCGACGACGGTAGAACAGCGCGGCCGACCCGACAAGAAGGTCTACGCGGTCTCCGGGCAGGGCCGGGCCGAGCTCACCCGCTGGATAGCCGAGCCGCTCGGCGCCTCGCGACCTGGCCGCGGAAGCGCGCTGAGCGACAACAGCACTCGCGATCTGGCGGTCAAGCTGCGCGGTGCCGTCTACGGCTCCGTAACCGGGAATGTCGCCTCGGTAACCGCCCAGGTCGCCGCGCTGCGGGCCCAACGCGCCGACTCGCTGGACACCTATCGTCAACTCGAGAAGCGCTCATTCCCCGATCCATCGGTGCTGCGCGGTGCAGCGCTGCACCAATACCTGGTGCTGCGCGGCGGCATCCGGGCCGAAGAAAGCGCGATCAGCTGGCTTGACGAGGTCACTGCGGCACTGCGGGAGAAGCCATGACGGGTCAATACCCAAATCTGTTGTCCCCATTAGATCTTGGCTTCACCACCCTGCGCAACCGGGTGATCATGGGTTCGATGCACACGGGGCTCGAGGATCGGGCTCGCCACATCGATCGGCTCGCCGAATACTTCGCCGAACGCGCACGTGGGGGCGTCGGGCTGATCATCACCGGCGGCTACGCGCCGAACCGCACCGGCTGGCTGCTGCCGTTCGCCTCGGAGATGATTTTCTCGGCACAAGCCCGCCGGCACCGTCGGGTTACCGGGGCGGTGCACGAACACGGGGCCAAGATCCTACTGCAGATCCTGCACGCCGGACGCTATGCCTACCATCCGCTTTCAGTGAGCGCCTCATCAATCAAGGCGCCGATCAACCCGTTCCGGCCGCGCGCGCTGTCGTCGCGAGGCGTCGAGGCGACCATCGCGGATTTCGCCCAGTGCGCCCGGCTGGCCCGCGAAGCCGGCTACGACGGCGTCGAAATCATGGGCAGCGAAGGGTACTTGCTCAATCAATTCCTGGCACCGCGCACCAACAAACGCACCGACTCTTGGGGTGGCACACCCGCCAACCGCCGGCGGTTCCCAGTCGAGATCGTCCGCCGCGTCCGCGCCGCCGTGGGGTCCGACTTCATCATCTGCTACCGGATGTCCATGGCCGACTATGTCGAGGAAGGCCAGAGCTGGGACGAAATCGTGGCACTGGCAACCGAACTGGAGGGTGCCGGGGTAACCATCATCAACTCCGGTTTCGGCTGGCACGAAGCGCGGGTGCCAACGATCGTCACATCGGTGCCCAACAGCGCCTTTGTCGACATCAGCGACGCCGTCGCCGAACACGTCAGCGTTCCGGTGGTGGCGTCCAACCGGATCAACATGCCGCAGGCCGCCGAGCAGATCCTGACCGAGACCCGGGTACGGCTGATCTCGATGGCCCGTCCGCTGCTGAGCGACCCGGAGTGGGTGCGCAAGGCGCAGGACGACCGTTCCGCGGAGATCAACACCTGCATCGCCTGTAATCAGGCCTGCCTGGACCACGCCTTCGCCAAGAAGATGGTGTCGTGTCTGGTCAATCCCCGGGCCGGGCGCGAGACGCAGCTGGTGTTGTCACCCACCCGGCGCGCCCGCAGGGTGGCCGTCGTGGGGGCGGGGCCGGCCGGACTGGCCGCGGCCCTCGGCGCCGCCCAGCGTGGCCACCATGTCACGCTGTTCGAGGCCAACGACTTCATCGGCGGCCAGTTCGATCTGGCCCGCCGCATTCCCGGTAAAGAAGAGTTCGGCGAAACCATCCGCTACTTCGCCACCATGCTCGACAAGCACGGCGTCGTGGTGCGGTTGGACACACGCGCCTGCGCCGATGAGTTGACCGGCTACCAGGACGTGGTGTTGGCCACCGGCGTGGTCCCGCGAGTGCCGGCCATACCCGGCATCGACCACCCCACGGTTCTGACGTACGGCGAGGCGATCACGGGTGTCAAACCGGTCGGGCGCTCGGTCGCGGTCATCGGAGCCGGGGGCATCGGCTTCGACGTCAGCGAGTTATTGGTCACCGAGCGCTCGCCGACGCATGAACCAAAAGGCCAAAAAGCCCTAAAAGAGTGGAAAGCCGAGTGGGGCATTGCAGATCTGCCAGCGGACCTACAAGCCGACCAAAAAGCCCGCGGCGCGCTGACCGCTCCCCTTCCCACGCCGCCCGCCCGCGAGGTCTACCTGCTGCAGCGCAGCAACGGCCCACAGGGCAAGCACCTGGGCAAGACCAGCGGGTGGGTGCACCGGGCGTCGTTGAAGGCAAAACTCGTGCAGCAGCTCTCCGGAGTCAACTACGAGCGGATCGCCGACGACGGCCTGCATATCAGCTTCGGGCCGGAACGGCAACGACCGCAATTACTGCCCGTGGCCAACGTGGTGGTGTGCGCCGGCCAGGAGCCGCTGCGCGATCTGGAGACCCAACTGCGGAGCAACCACATCGACCCACACATCATCGGCGGAGCAGCCTTTGCCGCCGAGCTGGACGCCAAGCGTGCAATCAAACAGGGCACCGAGGTGGCATTCAGGCTGTAGATTCCGGGCCGGTTTTGGCCCAACTTAGCTAGCCTCACTGAGTCTCTGAGCTGCACGTAGTTACGTTTGCAGCGGCTGTGCCGATAATCGATGTGAGGGGAGCAAGTCCGCGGGGCCTGGTAACCTTGACCGCAGACGGCAACCCGCGGGGCAGAAGTCGTCGCCGTCGAGATTTCGCCGGAGCATTAGTTAGCTTGGAAGGTGTAAACAAATGGTGAGGCTGTCGTTGACCAAATTGGCCGCCGCGGTTGGCGGCGTGGCATTCGCGTTAACCGCTGGCGCCGGGATCGCATCGGCTGATCCCCTGGATCCGGTTATCAATACCACCTGCAACTACGGGCAGGTCATCGCCGCGCTCAACGCGACGGACCCGGGAGCTGCCGCGCAATTCAGCGCATCGCCGGTGGCGCAGTCCTACTTGCGTCAGTTCCTCAGCTCGCCGCAGCCCAAGCGCGTGCAGATGGCGGCGCAGATTCAGGCGATGCCGCAGGCTGCGGGCTACTTCAACGATGTGGTAGCGGTAGCGGGCAGCTGCAACAACTACTGAGCCAGGCCCGAACGCTCAGTAGCCGCTGAGCAACCGATGCACCTGGGCTAAGGCCCGCGGTCCCGCCGCAACTCGGTGCGTCAGTACCCACCCAGGCGCGAGCGTGCGCAAAATGCCGCCCCTGAGGGCGTGTCGTCGTACAAACACGCACCCTCGCGAACGAAAAGCTACGCGGCCAGCGGCGCGTACGTGGTGGTGCGCTGACGCCCCGGACGGCCAATTCCCTCGGCGATCGCGACGAGCTCGGCGGCGGTCTTGGCCGACCCGTATTCCGAACCGGCCATCCGCGAGATGGTCTCCTCCATCAGGGTTCCGCCCAGGTCATTGGCGCCACCGTTGAGCATCACCTGCGTGCGTTGCACGCCGAGCTTCACCCAGCTGGTTTGAATGTGCGAGATGCGGCCGTGCAGCATGATCCGCGCCAGCGCGTGTACGGCCCGGTTGTCGCGGTGCGTGGGCCCGGGCCGCGCCGCACCGGCCAGGTACAGCGGCGAATTCTGGTGAACGAACGGCAATGGCACGAACTCGGTGAATCCACCGGTACGGTCCTGGATGCCGCGCAGCACATTGAGGTGGCCGACCCAATGGCGTGGACTGTCAACGTGTCCGTACATCATGGTCGAGGATGACCGCAGGCCCACCTCGTGCGCGGTGCTCACGATCTCGATCCACATCGACGTCGGCAACTTGCCCTTGGTCAGCACCCAGCGCACCTCGTCGTCCAGAATCTCGGCAGCGGTGCCGGGAATGCTCCCCAGGCCGGCCTCGCGCAGGCTGGTCAACCACTCGCGAATGCTCAACCCGCTCTTGGTCACACCGCTGGCGATCTCCATCGGGGAAAACGCATGCACGTGCATCGACGGCACCCGGGCCTTGACGGCGCGCACCAGTTCGGCGTAGCCGGTAACCGGCAGCTCGGGGTCGATGCCGCCCTGCATGCACACCTCGGTGGCACCTTGGACGTGGGCCTCCCAGGCACGTTCGGCCACCTCCGCCGCCGACAACGAATACGCATCGGCGTCACCCTTGCGCTGGGCGAACGCGCAGAACCGGCAGCCGGTGTAGCAGATGTTGGTGAAGTTGATATTGCGGTTCACCACGAAGGTCACATCGTCGCCGACCGCGTCGCGGCGCAGCGAGTCCGCCAATGCGGCAACCGCTTCCAGCGCGGGACCGTCGGCGGTCGCGAGTGCCAGGTACTCGTCGTCGGTGCAGCTGGCGGGATCACGCTCCGCCGAACGAAGCGCGGCAAGAACATCGGTGTCGATGCGCGCGGGGGCGTTCGCGGACAGCTCGTGCACGTGTGCGCGGATCGATTCCCAGTCGCCGAAGGCACTGTCCAGATCGCTTCGGGCCTCGGTGTTGCGGCCCTCGGTGTCGATCGCCGCGTGCAGGTCCACCCGACCGGAAGACTCCACATCGTCGGGTTCCTGCCAGGGCATCCCGACCGGGTTGACGTCGCGGGCCAGGCCGGTCTCCGGATCGGCGAGAGCCAGCACGTGACCCCGCACCCGCGGGTCGATCCACGCGGCACCCGCCTGCACGTATTTGGGCTGGGCGGTCAACCGCTGCACCAGTTCGTAACCGGCCTCGGCGGTGACAGCGGCCAGCTCATCCAAGGCAGGCCAGGGCCGTTCCGGGTTTACGTGGTCGGGCGTCAACGGCGAGACACCGCCCCAGTCGTCGACCCCGGCCGCGACCAGCGCCAGGCATTCGTCGCGGGACACCAGGTTTGGCGGCGCCTGGATCCGCATACCCGGGCCGAGAACCAGGCGCGCAACCGCCACCGTCGCCAGGTAATCCTCGATCCCGGCATCGGGCACCGCGGCCATCGCGGTGTGCTCCTTGGCCCGGAAATTCTGCACGATCACTTCTTGAACATGGCCGAATTCCTTGTGCGACTTGCGTATCGCGTGCAAGGTGTCCGCCCGTTCGGGCAGCGTCTCGCCGATGCCGACCAGCAGACCGGTAGTGAACGGAATGGACAACCGGCCCGCGTCGGTCAGGGTCCGCAGCCGCACCACCGGGTCTTTGTCCGGGCTGCCATAGTGTGCAAGCCCTTTCGTCTCGAACAGCCGGCGCGACGTGGTTTCCAGCATCATGCCCATCGACGGCGCCACCGGCTTGAGCCGCGACATCTCCGACCAGCTCAGCACGCCGGGATTCAAGTGCGGCAGCAACCCGGTCTCCTCCAGCACCCGGATCGCCATCGCCCGCACGTACGACAGCGTGGAGTCGTAGCCCCGTTCGTCAAGCCACTCGCGCGCCTCGGGCCAACGGTCCTCGGGGCGGTCGCCGAGAGTGAATAGCGCTTCCTTGCAACCGAGTTCAGCGCCGCGCCGGGCGACGTCAAGGATCTCGTCGGGTTCCATGTACATGCCCATGCCCTGGGTACGTAGCTTGCCCGGCACGGTGACGAAGGTGCAGTAGTGACAGCTGTCGCGGCACAGATGGGTGACCGGGATGAAGACCTTGCGCGAATAGGTGATCGGCAACCCTCCGGCCACGCCGCGCCGGCCGGCCGACTCGAGACCGGCGTCGCGCACTCGCGCGGCGCTTGCGCAAAGATCGGCCAGGTCGTCGCCACGCGCGGTCAGCGCGATGGCCGCCTCGTCGACGTTGAGCGCAACGCCGTCTCGAGCCCGCCGCAACACCCGCCGCAGCGCCGACGCGCTGGCAATGGGTGGAACGACGGGACTAGGCAGAGCGGTGGGCTTCTGGCCCGGAGTCAGCGGCACGTTGGTGTAACTTCCCCACAATCGAATTTCATCCGCGCGTCCCAGCATCTGAAACGACAAAGCTTGGCGACCATGGCGGGTGCCATACGCAACACTAGCGGCACACCCCGTCGGGCATGCCGTCGACGCTCGGCTGACTGTTTGCGGCGCATTTCGGCTAATCAGCGCCGGGATCGCGATACCATCCATTTCGAGCTATCGCTCGTGGGGCCGATAGTGCGCTGTTATGAAACACGGGGAGGTGCGCGATGTCTTTCATGCTCGCGGAGCCGGGGGCGCTGGTTTCGGCGGCCTCGGACGTGGCCGGTATCGGTTCGACGCTGAGCACGGCCCACGCGGTCGCGGCGGCCCCGACGACCGGCGTGCTGGCTGCGGCCGCCGATGAAGTGTCGACACAGATCGCCGCCCTGTTTTCCCAACATGCGCAGAGTTATCAGCAGCTCAGCGCGCGGGCGGCCGTATTTCACGAGCAGTTCGTCGCGGCTTTGGCCGCGACCGCGAGCAACTATGCGGCGGCGGAGACGGCGGCCGCGCGCACCCTGGTGAACGCCGTGAGCGCCCCCGCCCAGGCGGTGCTCGGGCACCCGGCGGGCGGCGCCTTGTCCAATGCCGTGAGCCGGGTCGAGGCCGCCTTCGCGGGCAACGCCGGCGCGCTTTTCGGCGGCGGCTCCAGTCCGTTCCATGGCATCAACGCCGGCGCGCTGCTCGGCCGGCCCACCGGCGGGGCCACCGCTGCCACCGCGGTCGGCTCGCTGCTACACGCCGGCGGCCTGACCAACGCCCACGCCATACCGGCGGCATTCAATTCGATCGCCACCGCCAT
>Ga0302196_10006483_pt1 | contig 10319 bp, 7 predicted proteins | sample II_Bog_N1_3_FD_198794 | JGI IMG/M metagenome (GOLD analysis project Ga0302196, IMG submission 198794) | Peat permafrost microbial communities from Stordalen Mire near Abisko, Sweden - II_Bog_N1_3 | ecosystem: Environmental > Terrestrial > Soil > Wetlands > Peat | place: Sweden: Abisko, Stordalen...
CACCCACCCCGACCCACCCCGATCCACCCACCCCGATCCACCCACCCCGATCCACCCACCCCGATCCCCCCACCCCGATCCACCCACCCCGCCCGACCTCCGCCAGGCCCCATCAACGGCCTGCCCTCGGTACGATCGGAGCATGACCACCGTCGACCACTCCCCGCCCTCCTCCACCGGCCACGCCGACGACACCTCCTTCGACTCGCTGGACCCGGCCACGCAGGAGGTGGTCGCCACCTTCCCGATCGACGATGAGGTGGTGGTCCGCTATGCCGTCGAGCGGGCGAGGCTGGCCTCGGCCTGGTGGCGGTCGCTCGACTACCAAGGTCGGAGCCGGCACCTCAACGCCTACGCCGGCGAGATCGCCCGACGCATCGATGAGCTCGCCGACCTCATCCACCGGGAGAACGGGAAGCCCAAGGCGGACGCCGTGCTGGAGATCTCCCTGGTGATCGACCACTTGACCTGGGCGGCCCGAAATGCGAAACGGGTGTTGGGTCCGAAGAACATCTTCCCCGGTCTTCTGGCCCTCAACAACTCGGCGACCGTCGAATACCAGCCGCTGGGCGTCATCGGTGTCATCGGCCCATGGAACTACCCGGTATTTACCCCCATGGGTTCCATCGCCTACTCCTTGGCGGCGGGCAATGCGGTGGTGTTCAAGCCCAGCGAGTACACCCCGGCCATCGGCAAGTGGCTGGTCGACGCCTGGGCCACCGCCGTACCCGAGGGGCGTGACCTCTTCACCTTGGTGACCGGATTCGGCGAGACCGGGGCGGCACTGTGTCGCTCCGGAGTCGACAAGCTGGCCTTCACCGGCTCGGCCCGGACGGGTCGGAAGGTAATGGCGGCCTGCGCCGAAAACCTGGTGCCGGTATTGATGGAGTGCGGTGGCAAGGACGCCATGATCATCGAGGACGGCGCCGACCTCGAAGCGGCTGCCGATGCTGCCCTGTGGGGAGGAATGAGCAATGGTGGCCAGACCTGCATCGGAACCGAGCGGGTCTACGTCACCGAAGGGATCTACGACCGGTTCCTGGCCCTCCTCACCGAACGGGCCCGCCCACTTCGGCCAGGCTCCGGCGAGGGCGCCGACTGGGGGCCGCCGACCATGCCCTCCCAGACTGATGTCATCGCCCGCCATCTCGCCGACGCCGTCGAGCACGGAGGACGGGCGGTGGTCGGTGGCGCCGACAGCGTGGAAACCGCCGGCGTGGGTCCCACCATCCTCGTCGGGGTATCGGAGGACTCCAAGGCGGTGACCGAGGAGACATTCGGACCGACGCTGACGGTGGCCAAGGTCCGCAACGCCGAGGAAGCCATCGAGCTGACCAACGCCAGCGAGTACGGACTCGGCGGGGCGGTCTTCGCCCGATCCCGCATCCGGGGGATCGAGCTGGCCCGGCGCATGCGCTCCGGCATGACGTCGGTGAACTCGGTCCTCACCTTCGCCTTCGTCCCCGGCCTGCCGTTCGGCGGCGTCGGCGAGTCGGGCTTCGGACGGATCCACGGACCCGACGGACTACGGGAGTTCACCCGGGCCCACGCCATCACTGCCCAGCGGTTCGCCCTGCCCGTCAACATGACCAGCTTCGACCGGCCCAAGGCGGCCACCGAGGTGATGTCCCGGGCACTCAAGCTCCTCCACGGGCGGAAGTAGCCGAGGCGGCCGGAGGAGCGCGAGGGCAAGGATGCGGACCGGGGCCTCCGGCCAGGGCGGCCCGGCTCCCCACCGGGTCGCCCGGTGCGGTACCCCAGTCCCCGCCCGGACCGCCCGACCGCCCGACCGCCCGGACCGCCCGGACCGGCCGGACCGCCGGTCGCGGGAGGCGGCGAATGAGGCGGAGCGTGGGATCGCCGGACCGAATGGTGATCGGCAGAAAGCCCACGCCAAGACGCAGGTTTGACCCTTCCGTCGTGACCGGTGGAGTGGCCTTCCTCGTTCGGGGGTGCTCAGCCGCCACCGCAACCACTCCGACCGTGGGCACCCATGCGACCGATTCGCCACCGGTGCTGACGTCGTGCACCACGTCCTCCGCCGCGCCGACCATCGTGCTCGGTGACATGACCCCCGCTCCCACGCTGTCCGTGCCGGTGGGCGCCGTCGTCGGGGTGTTGATTCATTCCCCGTTCGAAAGGGCACCGGAAAAGGACGCGGCGGTCCACATTCAGAACCCACTGATTCTGAAGTAGCTGTGCTCCGTGCTCCTGCCGGATCACGGGGAGCGCACCTTGCTGTCGGCGATCGGCACCGGAACCAGTGGACTCGACGCCACCATCACGCCACCGACCCAGGTGATGATGCCCGCCTGGTCCGGAACCATCACCGTGACCAGATGACCACCGACCCGCCCACACTCGGCTCCGACTCGGCCTGGCCGCGCCCGCCCTCAGGCCAGCGCCGCCCCCACCTCGTCCCGGGCCACGATGGCCGCCTTGCGGAGCGAATCCACATCAGGACCGGCCGCCAGTAGCGAGCGCGAGGTGCTGGCCACCACCGAGCCATAGGGGCAGCCACCGAACAGGGCGGCCACTCCAGCCGCCGTTCCTCCTTGGGCGCCCAGCCCTGGCGCCAGAATCGGCCCACCCAGCGTCGAGAGATCGAAGCCCGACGGGTCGAGGGTGGCACCCACGACCGCCCCCAGGGTGCCCGGCGGTACCGTGCCTCCGGCATTGAGGTCGGCCAGTTGGCCCAGCAGCATGTCCTCCACCGACACGCCCAGGCCGGCGCCATTCTTCGAGGCGGTCAGTGCCTGCTGCAGCGCCCGACCCTCCGGGTTGGAACTCCGGACCACCACGATGACTCCCCGCCCGGTGGACGCCGCCAGGTCGATCATCGGCTGACACGCCCCCAGCCCCAGATAGGGAAGGGCAGTGACGGCGTCCCCGGCCAGCGGGCTGTCGTCGGAGAGCCAGGCCGAGGCGTAGGCGTCCATGGTGGAGCCGATGTCACCCCGCTTGGCGTCGGTGATGACCAGCAGCCCGGCCGAACGGGCGGCCACGATCAACGATTCGAGGGCGCCCAGGCCGGCCGCACCGTGCCGCTCGAAGAAGGCCACCTGCGGCTTGACCACCGGCACCACATCGGCGAAGGCGTCCACGCAGCGGTAGCCGAATTCGCCCAGGCCGGCGGCATCATCGGTCAGCCCCCACTCCGCCAATATCGAGGACGACGGGTCGATGCCGGCGCACAAGGGACCGGTGCGGACCACCGCTCCGGTCAGGCGGACCCCGAAGCTGGCCCGACCACCGCTTGACCCGTTCAGACCTTCGCTCTTCGAACCACCGGCCACCTCACCCATGGGCCACTCCTCGCAACTCGCTGACGGAGCGGACTCCGTGTTGAAAGCACCACCGCTCCAGCTGCTCGAGCACCCGGACGGGTGCCCGGGGATCCCGGAAGGTGGCCGTCCCCACCTGCACGGCGTCGGCCCCCGCCATCAGCAGCTCCACGGCGTCCTCACCCGTCATCACGCCGCCGACCCCGATGATGGGCAGCGACGGCAACGCCGCCCGGACGTCGTAGACGGCCCGGACCGCCACCGGGTGGATGGCGGCGCCCGACAACCCTCCCCCGCCACCACCCAGCACCGGACGCCGACGTTCAGTGTCGATGACCATCCCCAGCACCGTGTTGACCAGGGTGACGGCGTCGGCGCCGGCGGCGTCGGCGGCGGCGGCGATCTCCGCCAGGTCGGCCACGTTGGGACTGAGCTTGGCCCACACCGGCAGTCCGGTGGGTGCCACCTCCGCCCGCACCGCCCGAAGCACCTCGGCGGTGGCCTCCGGCGAGTGGGCGAACATCCGCCGCCGGTCCTCCACGTTGGGACAGCTGACGTTGACCTCCAGGGCGATCAGGCCCTCCACACCGGCAAGCAAGGCGGCGGCCGAGGCGAACTCCTCCACCCGGCGACCCCAGATACTTGCCACCACTCTGGCTCCCGACGCCCGCAGGCCCGGCAGGTCGTCCTCCACCCAAGCCGCCACGCCCGGTCCGTGGAGGCCGACGCTGTTCAACATGCCTGAAGGAGTCTGGTGGACCCGGGGCGACGGGTTGCCCGGCCAGGGGTCGGTCGACAGGGACTTGACCACCAACGCCCCCAGCGTCGAGAGGTCAAGGTAGGAGGCGAGTTCGCTTCCGTGGCCGGCGGTGCCGGAGGCGGTCATCACCGGGTTGGGCAGCTCCAGCGGGCCAAGCCGGCAGGTGAGGTCGACGTCACCGGCGGTCACCGCGTGCCACGCCCGTCGCATCCGAGACGGGCGCCGTCCAGCCCGTCGAGCGGTCACGCCGGAGGCGGTCGGTACCGGAGCCTCCGGATTGGAGTACACCGGACTGGGCCGCGCTGACCCAGCTGACCCCGCTGACCCCGACGCTGACCTCGACGGCTCAGTGCCGCTCATCCCCCGTGGTACTCCTGCAGCGACCGCACCGTCAGCGGATGAGAGATCCAGTCGGCGATCCCCGCTGCCGCTGCCCGGGCCGCCGCCACCGTGGTCAGGCACGGCACCCCGTGGGCCATCGACGTCGAACGGATGTGGATCCCGTCGGCCCTCGGCCCACGGCCCCGGGGGGTGTTGACCACCAGCTGCACCTTCCCGCCGGTGATCAGCTCCACGGCGTCCACCTCGCCGTCACCCCGAGATCCCACCTTGGCCACCACCGTGGCCACCGGCACTCCGGCCCCTTCCAGTACCGCAGCGGTCCCCGAGGTGGCGGCCAGCTCGAAGCCCAGGGCGGCGAATTCCCGGGCGGCGGCCAACCCCGATTCCTTGTCACGGTCAGCCAGCGAGAAGAAGACGGTGCCCGACTCGGGCAGCCGGTTTCCGGCGGCGATCTGGCTTTTGGCGAAGGCCAAACCGAAGGTGGTGTCGATCCCCATCACCTCGCCGGTGGAACGCATCTCCGGGCCCAGGAGGGTGTCGACATCGGGGAAGCGGTTGAACGGCAGCACCGCCTCCTTCACCGACACGTGACCGGTGACCGGTGGGCGCAGCAGCCCCTCCTCCCGCAACTCAGAAAGCGTGGCTCCCACCATCACCCGGGCTGCCACCATGGCCACCGGCACCCCGGTGGCCTTGGCCACGAATGGGACGGTCCGGCTGGCCCGGGGGTTGGCCTCCAGCACGAAGCAGGTGTCGTCCTTCACGGCGAACTGGACATTGCAGAGACCGACCACCTCCAGGGCATCAGCGATCACCCGGGTGTGCCGCTCCAGGTCGGCCACCACGGCCGGCGACAGGGTCTGCGGCGGCAGGGCGCACGCCGAGTCGCCGGAGTGGACCCCCGCCTCCTCCACGTGCTCCATCACCCCGCAGATCACCACCTCACCGGTGGCGTCCCGCACGGCGTCGACATCCACCTCCACGGCGTCCTCCAAGAACCGGTCGACCAACAGCGGTCGTTCGGCGGTGACGCCGCCCTCCCGCTCCAGTGAACCGCCCACCCCCGCCATGGCCTCCACGGCCGCCACCAGACGCTCGTCGTCGTAGACGATCTCCATGGCCCGACCCCCCAACACGTAGGAAGGGCGGACCAGTACCGGGTAGCCGATGCCCGACGCCACCGAAACCGCCTCATCAGCCGAAGTGGCGGTGCCTCCGGGAGGTTGGGGGATCCCCAGCCGACCGCACAGCTCGTTCCACCGCTCCCGATCCTCGGCCAGATCGATGGACGCCGGCGATGTCCCCAGCACCAGCTCCGGGGGGATTCCCGCCGCCAACTTCAGAGGCGTCTGGCCGCCCAGGCTGACGATCACCCCCACCAGCCGACCCTCCCCCACCGAGGCAGCCTGCTCCGCCTCCAGCACGCTGGCCAGGTCCTCGGGGGTCAGCGGCTCGAAGTACAGCCGATCGGAGGTGTTGTAGTCGGTGGAGACCGTCTCGGGGTTGCAGTTCACCATCACCGTCTCGAACCCGGCATCCCGCAGGGCGAAGGAGGCGTGGACGCAGCAGTAGTCGAACTCGATCCCCTGGCCGATCCGGTTGGGCCCCGAGCCCAGGATCACCACCCGCGGACGGTCCGACGGAGCCACTTCGTCCTCGTCCTCGGTGGTGCCGTAGTGGTACGGGGTGTGGGCTTCGAACTCGGCACCGCAGGTGTCCACCGTCTTGAAGGTGGTGATGGCACCGTGCGAGACCCGGACCGCCCGGACGTCGGCCACCGACACCCCGTCCCCGAAGAGGTGGGCCAGCTGGGCGTCGGAGAAGCCCAGCCGCTTGAGCCGGCGCCAGGCCCGGCGGTCCAAGTCCCCCAAACCCACGCCCAGGGTGAGCTGGAGATCGAGGGCCATGCGGGCGTCGGTGATGGCCGCCATCTCCGAAAGGAACCACGGGTCGATCCCCGTCACCGACGCCAGCTGGTCGACCGTCACCCCCCGCCGCAGCAGCGATTCCAACTGGAACAACCGCTCGGGAGTGGCCACCGCCACCTGCTCCAACAGGAGATCGACCGGCACCGAGTCGACCTCCGCCTCCGCCGGGTCGGCGTTCAAACCGAACCGCCCCTGTTCCAGCGAGCGCACCGCCTTCTGCAGCGACTCGGGGAAGGTCCGCCCGATGGCCATGACCTCACCCACCGACTGCATCCGGGTCCCCAACTCGGCGGTGGACCCCGGAAGCTTCTCGAACGCCCACCGGGGGATCTTGGTGACCACGTAGTCGATGGTCGGCTCGAACGAGGCCGGTGTCACCCCGGTGATGTCGTTGCGCACCTCGTCGAGCCGGTAGCCCACCGCCAGCCGGGCGGCGATGGCGGCGATCGGGAAGCCGGTGGCCTTGGACGCCAACGCCGACGACCGCGACACCCGGGGGTTCATCTCGATGACCACCTGGCGACCGTCACGAGGGTCCACCGCGAACTGCACGTTGGAGCCGCCGGTCTCCACCCCCACCCGACGGATGCAGGCGAAGGCCGAGTCCCGCATGGTCTGGTACTCGACGTCGGTGAGGGTCTGGGCCGGCGCCACGGTGATGGAGTCGCCGGTGTGCACCCCCATGGGGTCGAAGTTCTCGATGGAGCAGATGACCACGCAGTTGTCGGCGTGGTCCCGCATCACCTCCAGCTCGAACTCCTTCTGCCCGGCGATGGACTGCTCGATCAGCACCTCGCTGACCGGCGAGGCGTCCAGCCCCTCGGCGGCCAGCTGCAGCAGCCGGGCACGGTCCACGGCGATCCCGGTCCCCGCTCCTCCCAAAATAAAGCTGGGTCGCACCATGATCGGGAACCCGATCGACTCCCCGATGGCCATCGCCTCGTCCAACGAGTGGGCGAAGCCGGAGATCGGCGTGGCCAGGCCGATCTCCCCCATGGCCGCTTTGAACTGCTCGCGGTCCTCGGCGGTGGTGATGGCCTCGGCGTTGGCTCCGATCACCTCCACCCCCCACGAGTCGATGACGCCGCTCGCCGACAGCGCCATGGTCAGGTTGAGCGCCGTCTGGCCCCCCAGGGTGGGCAGCAGGGCATCGGGGCGCTCCCGCTCGATGATGGCGGCCAGGACGTCGTGGTCGAGCGGCTCCACGTAGGTCCGGTCGGCCATGGCCGGGTCGGTCATGATGGTCGCCGGGTTGGAGTTGGCCAGAATCACCCGGAACCCCTCCTCGGCCAGCACCCGGCAGGCCTGGGTACCCGAGTAGTCGAACTCGCAGGCCTGGCCGATGACGATGGGTCCGGAGCCGATGACCAGAATCGACTCGATGTCGGTGCGGCGGGGCATCAGGCGTCTCCTCCGGGTCGGGCGCCGGTGGCGTCCATCAGGACCCGGAACTCCTCGAAGAGATAGCGGGCGTCGTGGGGGCCGGGGCCGGCTTCGGGGTGGTACTGGACACTGAAGACCGGCAGGTCGCGACTGGCCAGCCCTTCGATGACCCCGTCGTTGAGATTGACGTGGGTGACATCGGCCGAGCCCAGCGAGCCCTCGGCCACCGCATAGTTGTGGTTCTGAGAGGTGATCTCCACCCGACCGTCGGACAGCCGCTTGACCGGGTGGTTGCCCCCGTGGTGGCCGAAGGGCAGCTTGTAGGTGGTGGCCCCGAGTGCGGTGGCCAGCAGCTGGTGGCCCAGGCAGATGCCGAACACCGGCACGGAGCCCGCCGAGGTCAGCGACCGGAGCTCGGCCACCACCCCTGGCAGGGCGGCCGGGTCCCCGGGCCCGTTGGAGAGGAACACGCCGTCGGGCTCCAGAGCCAGGACCTGGTCGGCCGGGGTGGAAGCCGGCACCACCGTCACGGTGGCCAGCTCGCCCAGCTGGCGGAGCATGGCCTCTTTGATCCCGAAGTCGTAGGCCACCACCCGGTAGGGACCGTCACCTCGGGTGATGATCGATCGCGTGGTCACCCCCGACACCAGATCGTGCCCGTCGGTGGGGGCGGCCGATCGGGCGGCGGCGGCCAACTCCTCCTCGGGGGCGGTTCCGAAGGCGCACGGCATGGCTCCGTGGTCGCGGAGGTGCCGGGTCAGTCGCCGGGTGTCGACGCCGGCGATACCCGGGACCCCGGTGCGCACCAGCATCGACTCCAGCGACTCCGTCGACCGCCAGCTGCTGGGGCGCTCGCAGAGGTCGCGGACGATCACCCCCCGGCAGAACGGCCGGGTTGCCTCGTCGTCGGTCGGGTTGACCCCGTAGTTGCCGATGTGGGGGTAGGTGAAGGCGATCACCTGACCGGCATAGGAAGGGTCGGTGAGGACCTCCTGGTAGCCGGAGAGGACGGTGTTGAAGACGGCCTCCCCGGTGGCCACCCCCGTGGGCGCCCCATTGGCATCGGTGGGAACCGCCCCGATGGCCTCCCCCTCGAACACCTGCCCATCGGCCAGCACCAGCAGGGCGTCAGTGCGGGGCCCCGTCCCGTTCCGGCCGCTCACCGCTGGGCCTCGGCGTCGATGACCACCGGCTCGCCCCGGAACACGGTATGGCGGACCTTGCCGGACAACGTCCGGCCGGCGTAGGGGGTGTTGCGGCTGCGGCTGGCCAGGGCGAAGGGGTCGACCGTCCAGGTGGCCTTGGGATCGATGACCACCAGGTTGGCAGCCCCACCCGGGGCCACTGGCCCACCCTGTCCACCCGGCCCCCCCGGTGCGGCACCCAGGGCGCCGCCCGGACCCGAAGCTCCGCCATCCAGTCCGGCGATGGCCGCCGGCTGCCAGCTGAGCAGGGCCAGGATGGCGGCCAGCGGCAACCGCAGTTCGGTGATGGCCAGGGCCAACGCCGTCTGGAGGCCGAGCATGCCCGGCGGTGCCTGATCGAACGGCAGGTCTTTCGACTCCGGTGCGTGGGGAGCGTGATCGGTGGCGATGGCGTCAAGGGTCCCGTCGGTCAAACCCAACTTCACAGCCTCCACGTCGTCGTCGGGCCGCAGCGGCGGGTTGACCTTGAACACCGGGTCGTACCCGGCGGTGCAGGCGTCGGTGAGGGTGAAGTGATGGGGGGCGGCCTCGGCGGTGACCGCCACCCCCTCGGCCTTGGCCCGCCGGACCAGTTCGATGGAAGCGGCGGTGGACAGGTGGAGGAAGTGGATGCGGGCGCCGGTCACCCGGGCCAGGGCGATATCGCGGGCCACCATGACTTCTTCGGCCAGGGCCGGCATGCCGGGGATTCCCAGTCGGCTGGACCAGGCCCCCTCGTGCATGGCTCCGTCACAGGCCAGCGAGCCGTCCTCGCAGTGCTGGGCCAGGGTGACGTCGAGGCCCCGGGCGTACTCGAGGGCCCGCCGCATCAGTCCGGCCGACTGCACGCCGGCACCGTCGTCGGTGAAGAGCCGGACCCCGAGGGCGGCCAGTTCGGCCATGGGCGCCAGTCGCTCACCGGCCCGACCCACCGTGATGGCCCCGGCCACCGCCACCTCGGCGGTGGCGGTACGGCCCAGCTCCAGCACGTTGCGGACGGCGTCGGCGGAGTCCAGCGGCGGGTTGGTATTGGGCATGGCCACCACCGCGGTATAGCCGCCCAGGGCGGCCGCCCGGGTGCCGGTCTCCACGGTCTCCGCCTCCTCGTGCCCGGGCTCGCGGAGGTGGGTGTGCAAGTCGACCAACCCGGGGGCCACCACGCAATCCCCGGCATCGAGGACATCGGCACCCTGCGGTACCGACAGGTCGGTTCCCACCGCCTCGAGCACCGCCCCGCGCACCAGCACGTCGGCCCGGCGCTCGCCGGTGGCGTCCAGCACCGTGCCGCCTCGGATCACGACCACCCGCTCAGCGTTCCCCGGCGACGTTCCGTCGAGGATCGGGTCACTCATGGAGGCTCCCTTCGGTGGGTCCTTGGGCCAGTAGGAGGAAGAGCACGGCCATCCGCACCGCCACCCCGTTGCTCACCTGTCCGGTG
>Ga0302196_10006487_pt1 | contig 10318 bp, 11 predicted proteins | sample II_Bog_N1_3_FD_198794 | JGI IMG/M metagenome (GOLD analysis project Ga0302196, IMG submission 198794) | Peat permafrost microbial communities from Stordalen Mire near Abisko, Sweden - II_Bog_N1_3 | ecosystem: Environmental > Terrestrial > Soil > Wetlands > Peat | place: Sweden: Abisko...
CGTAGCGGCGGCCGGCAAAATTGTACGGGCCCACCATGCAGCCCGAATAGAAGTGGTCCCGCTCGTACCAGCGGTTGTACGCAACTTCGTGACCACGATGCGGCTCAACCAGCGTCAGCAACATGGAGCCCAGCTTGATCGGCTCCGCCTCGGCGAAGATCTCAATGGGCTTGCGTTTCTTTGGTGCCTCTTCCTCGGACATGAAGAGCGAACCTAACAGCTGCGCCCAGGCGTCAGACAGTCCCCGTTGCGACGATCTGCCCCGTCGGGAAGACCGACCCGCCCGCCGGTTCGGCCGTGATGCTCAGGTGCGACGGTCGGGTCGCCCCGGACATGGTGAAGGCCGCCTGGCCCGGGGAATTGCCCAACAGCCCCAGGGAGATCGGTTGATTCCCCTCAATGGCCCAGAGTTGGTAGGTCCGACCCTTGTCGAGGGACGGCAGGGTGGACGAGACCATGTACCCCTGCCCCGAAGGGAGCACCACCATCTTCACTTTCTCCGCGTGCGTGCTCGAGTCAAGCGTGATCACCCGGTGTCCCGGAGCCTTGAGGGCGGCCGTCACCGCCGCCGCCGGCGACGCCTGGACCGACTGGAGGTCCGAGACCCTGTTGTCGGCGCGCACGAGGCCGACGCCGAACACGACAGCCACGGCGGCAGCCGCCACCGCAATGGCGCCGACGGTCGTCAACACTGTGCGGCGCCGTCGTGCGGGGCCGGCCTTCGACACCGGCGGCCGGAACGGCGAGCTGACCTCGGGTGTGAGCCGCGGCATAGGAGGCGGCTCCTCGTCCTCCTGGCGATCGGGCAGACGGATGGCGATCTGGGACCACAGCCCCTCGGGCAAGGGTTCGACCGAATTGCCCATGGCAGCGGCGACGTCGCGGAGGCTGTCGAGCTCGGCGCGACAACGCGGGCAGGTCTCGAGATGCTCTTCGAGCTCGGTGAACTCATCACCGTCGACGGCATCGAGGGCATAGGCCCCGAGCAGGTCGCTGGCTTCGTCGTGCGACATCATGCGTCGACCCCCCGTACGCCGGCGTCGGCCAGAACGGCGCGCATCCGTCGCATGCCGTTGCGGATCCGGCTCTTGACCGTCCCTTCAGGCTGGTCCAGGAGCTGGGCCACTTCGCGATAGGTGAGACCGTCGAAGTAGGCCAGCTCAATCGCCCGGCGCTCTTCCTCGGGCAACGAACCCATGGCGCTGGCGACCTGATCGGCCACCGCCAGATCCCACACTTCGCGTTGCATGTCGTAAGGCGATTCCGCCGTGCGCAGGGCGTCGCGGGCCTCGCGGGCACGCCGTGAGCTCGAAGAGCGGACGGCATCGACCGCTCGACCGTGGGCCTGGGCCAACAGGAAGGAGCGCAGCGAACCACGGGCGGAGTCGAAGCGGTCCGGCTGGTTCCACAGCCGCAAGAAGACCTCCTGGGTCACGTCCTCGGCGTCGGTCGGGTTGTTCAGGACCCTCTTGGCCAGACCGAACACGGCTCCGCCGTGTCGCCGGTAGGCCTCAGCCAGGGCGACCTCGCTGTAGCGGGCGATGGAGGTCACCAGCTGGGCATCGCTCATTTCGTCGATACGCGGCATGTCGGACCTGTTCGGACCCGCCTCCCACCTTGGATGTCCAGAATTTCGCCCATCCGGGCGTGTCCTGGGCACCGAATACTAGGCGCTATGCGAACCACCATCGACTCCTACAAGACCCGGGCGGGGCGCCTGGACCTCGACGGCATCGACTTCGATGACTTCAGGGACCAGCCGTTGCCCGCCGACGCGCTGCGATCGTTGCGCTACATGCACGACGTCGAGCACCACACCGTCTGCTATCTGCGGGACCTCCTCCTGACGCCTGCCCACCAGGACCCGGCCATCACCTCCTTCCTCTCCTGTTGGGTGTTCGAGGAGATGTGGCACGGCGAGGCCCTCGGGCAGGTGCTCGAGGCCCACGGCGAGGAGGCGGGGGCACCGCGCATTGCGGCCCTGCGTGACGGTCGCCGGCGGCGCCAAGCCGCCAGCGCGCTGAGCACCATCGCCTCGGCCGCCTTCGCAGGCCGGGCCTTCATCGCACTGCACATGACATGGGGCGCCATCAACGAGTGGACGACCCAGGCCGGGTATTCGCGGCTGGCAGAGACGGCGGGACACCCGACCTTGCGCGAGCTCCTGCGTCGCATCATGAAGCAGGAAGGTGGACACATCGACTTCTACGCGTCCGAGGCGGCCCGCCGACTCAGCGAGAGTCCAAAAGCACAGAAGATGACACGCTTCGCATTGTCGCACTGGTGGAGGCCCGTCGGTTCGGGCGTCATGCCCAAGCGCGAAGTCGGGTTCCTCGTCAACTATCTCTTCGACGGCAACAAGGGCACCGACGTCCTCGAACGGATCGACCGCCGTGTCGATCGACTGCCGGGACAGAGCGACCTCCATCTCCTCCGGCACGCCGTCGCGGGCCTTTCCCCCTCTTAATTATTTCTCCATCTTTGTGTCATCCACGACGCCGCTGCCTCCGAACAGTGGTCAATCCACTCCCGAGGAGGCGACATGACGGCAGATCCCCGAGCACTCACCGAGTTGCTCGAAGAATCCCAAGACCTACAGGCGGACGCACTGCGCCCGACCCACGAGGCACTCGACGAACTCGTCGAGGCTGCGCAGACGCAGCCAGCGGACGACGCGGCAGTCAACCGGGCATTCCACGAGACCCACACCCGGGCGCTCACGTCGAGCCTGGCCGCGACCAGCCTCCTGGGCGCGGCAGGAGGCGCCATCCTCGTCGGCGCCCTGGCTTCCGCGGCGGCGGCGAGTAGCTCCAGCGACGTGCAGATCCTGCAGACGGCGGCCTCCATAGAGAACTTGGCCGTCTCCACCTACAAGACGGCGCTGACGCTGCCCTACATCGGCGGCTCGTCGGCCAACCCGGTCGTGACCAAGTTCGCGCAGGTCACCATGGGCCAGCACGCGCAACACGCCGACGCCTTCAACGCAGCAGTCAAGAGTCTGGGCGGCAAGGCCCAGACCAAGCCGGATCCGGCCTTCGTCCCGGTGGTCAAGAAGGCCGTAGCCGGCCTCGGCTCCGCCACACCGGCCCAGGGTGCACTCGGCGTGGTCGCGCTGGCCCTCGAGCTCGAGAACATTGCGGCCGAGACCTACGTCAACGACACCGTGCTGGCCAAGAAGGAGACGAACAAGGCGCTGCTCGCCAGCGTCATGGGGATCGAAGCGCAGCACGTCGCGGTCCTTCTGGCGGTGCAGGCCCTCCTCATGGCGGGGGCACCCCAACTGATCTCGCTGTCACCGGGCACTGCAGCCATGCTGCCGGCCGCGGCAGGCAGCGTCGGCTTCCCCAATGCGTTCTACAAGACCAACAGCGCCGCCCCGGCCGGACAAGGAGCCGTCAAGTGAGCAAGAACAAGACGAAGAAGTACGAAGGCAGCGAGCACGAGCTGCACCTCCAGACGCTCGAGCTCGACGAGCTGCACCACGACGTCGGCATGCCTGCCATGGCCGAGGCGCTCGGCGAGATGCGGGGCACCAGTCGCCGTACCTTTCTGATGGGTGCCGGTGCCGCCGTGGCCGGCGGTGCAGCGTTGGCCGTCGGCAGTGGTGCAGTGCCAACGTTGGCTGCCGCATCGACCCGACGACTCTCGTCGGTCAAAGCGACGGCCTTCCCGCCTGCCGGCTTGACGGGCGACCTGGCCGTCGCTGCCGTGGCCGCCAGCTTGGAGAACCTCGCCGTCTTCGCCTACACGGCCGGCCTCACGGCGGCGACGCAAGGCAAGCTGGGCACGGTCCCGCCGGCTGTGGCCACCTTCGCCACCACGGTCAAGGGCCAGCACCAGCAGCACGCCGCAGCGTGGAATGCAGTGTTGCAGTCCCACGGAAAGGCTCCCGTGACGGTGACCAACCCGACGCTCACCCCAACGGTGCAATCGGACTTCGCCAAGGTGACCGACATTGCAGGGCTGGCCAAGCTGGCCGTGACCCTCGAGACCATTGCCGCACAGACCTATCAGGCGGAGACGTCGAAACTGAAGAGCAGCGCAGCCATTCAACTGTCGTCTTCGATCCAACCAGTGGAGATGCAACACATCGCCATCCTCTACTACGTGCTCGGGATGTACCCCGGAGCGCAGACGTCCTCGGGCACGCCGCTGGCGTTCAACCCGACGTCCCAGGCGGTCTAAGCGATGCGGGAACCGATGCGGCGGTGCAGGGGTGGTGCGCTCGTGCTGGTCCTGGCGGGTGCGCTGCTCCTGGCCGCGTGCAGCGGTGGTGGCGGCTCGGGCCCGTCGAGCGCGAGCTCTTCGAGCGGATCCGCGGCCAAGTCGACGAACTCCATCACGATTTCGAACTTCATGTTCTCCCCCATGCGCGTGTCGGTCGCACCGGGTTCCACCGTCAGCGTCACCAACAAGGATTCGGTGACACACACGCTGACGGCCACCGGCGGCCAGTTCGACACGGGCGGCATCGGCGGCGGTCAGACCAAGACGTTCAGGGCACCGTCGAAGGCGGGGACCTACAGCTACATCTGCAACATCCACCAGTACATGAAGGGAACGATCGTCGTCCGCTGAGCGGCGCTACGTGATGAGCGAGAGCAGGACCTCGCGGGTGCGCTCGAGCTGCGCCTCCGACACCCGCTCGTCGGGATGATGGGCCAACAGGGGGTCCCCCGGACCGAAGTTGGCGGCCGGCACCCCGTGCTCCCAGAACGACGCCACGTCGGTCCAGCCCACCTTCGCCTTGGGGGCAGCGCCGCTCTTCGCCACCAGCGCGTGCAGGAGCGGATGCCCCAAGGAGGGTGGCGCACCGTCCCCGGCGTCGAGCAATTCCCAGGCATCTCCCGCCTCCGGATCCCAGGTCCCGCGGAGCAGGTCGTGCAGGAACGCCTGAGCCTCCACGGCTCCTCGGTCCGGCGCGTAACGGTGGTTGAGGGTGACCTGCGCCTCGTCGGGCACGACATTGGCCGCCACGCCCCCCTGCACGGACACGGCCTGCAGCTGCTCGGCGTAGACACAACCGTCGATCTCGACTTCGCGTCCAGGCCAGTCGGCCACGCGTTGGAGCAACGGGGCCACGCGGTGGATGGCGTTGCGCCCGGCGAAGGGACGGGAGGTGTGGGCCCGGACGCCGCGCAGCGTCAGGCGCACCCGCATGGTGCCTTGACAGCCCGCCTCCACCACCGCACAGGTCGGTTCCCCGAGGATGGCTGCGTCCCCAGCCAGGAGGTCCGGACGTTCCTGCCAGAGCTCGAGCAGTCCGCTGTCGGCCCGGCCGATCTCCTCGCGGGCGTAGAAACACCATGTGACGTCCACCACGGGCTGGCGCACCGTGGTCGCCAGGTCGAGCATGACCGCCAGGCCGCTCTTCATGTCGGACGCACCGAGCCCCCACAAAGTGTCACCTTCGAGTCTCGGCTCCTGGTTCCCGTTGGCCGGGACCGTGTCGAGGTGCCCGGCCAGCACCAGCCGTTGGCCGTGGCCGAGAGTGGTGCGACTGATCACGTTGTCCCCGATCCTCTCGGTCTCGAGCCAAGGGCAGACGCGCAGTGCTTCTTCCACGACGCCGGCCAAGGCGGCCTCACCCCCGCTGGGCGACGGAACGGCCATCAGGTCCCGGGTGGCCGCCAGGAGGTTGCTCATCTGGTCAGGTGCTCGCGCCGTGGTCCCGCAGGACCTGGTTCAGCTGTGCTTTGTCGTGGCGCTCCCCTTCACTGAGCCGCTTGATCACAAGGACGCAGGGCACGAAGAACTCCCCGCCCGGGTATTGGCGGCGGCGGCTGGCCCGGATGGCAACACACCACGACGGCACGACACCGCGCGAAATCTCTTCGCCTGTGTCGGCATCGATCACCGGGATCGAAGGATCGAGGAAGCTCCCCGCACCCAACACCGAGCCCTTGCCGATGCGGGCGCCGCCGGTGACCATGCAACGGCTGCCGACGAAGGCGTCGTCCTCGACCACCACGGGGACCGCGTTGGGAGGCTCGAGCACGCCGCCGATGCCCACACCACCGGCCAGGTGCACCCGCTCGCCGATCTGGGCGCAGGAGGCCACCGTGGCCCAGGTGTCGACCATGGAGTCCGCCCCGACCCAGGCGCCGATGTTCACGTAGGAGGGCATCAGGACGACGCCGCGCCCGAGGAATGAGCCCCAGCGTGCCGAGGCGCCCGGGAGCGCACGCACACCGGCCTCGGCAAAGCCGTGCTTGAGGGGCAGTTTGTCGGCGTACTCGAACGGCCCGGCCTCAATCGTCTCCATGCCGCGTAGCGAGAAGAGGAGCAGGATCGACTTCTTGAGCCACTCGTGGACGACCACCTCGTCGGTCGAGGGGTCGACCTCGGCCACGCGGGCCTGCCCCGTGTCGAGGAGCTCAATGGCCTCCTCCACGAGTTTCGCCGCCTCGGTGTCTGCCGGTGTGAGCTCGCTGCGACGCTCCCACAGCTCTTCAATGCTTGCCTGGAGATCAGCCATGCCGCACCCTAGCGAGGCGCTCCCCCACCAGCGCCAACCGCTCCATCGGCTGGACCACCGCCACCCGCACGTGGCCCGCCCCGTCCTCGCCGTAGAGATCGCCGGGGCTGACCAGGAGGCCCCCGTCGGTCGCCAGGGCCTGCGCCATCACCCACGCATCGGGCCAGCGACCGGCCGGCACGGGCACCCAGAGGTAGAAGCCGCCTTCGGGGAGAGGCGCCGGGCAGCCGTAAGCGGCGAGGATGTCGGCCAAGAAAACCAGGCGTTCCCGGTAACGAGCCCGTTGGGTCTCGACATGCTGGTCGTCGTCGAGGGCGGCCACCCCTGCCGCCTGGGCCGGGCCGGGCACCATCAACCCGGCGTGCTGGCGGACGGCACGCAGAAACTCGACCAGCTCAGGGTCGCCGGCATAGAAACCGACCCGGACGCCGGCCAGGTTCGAGCGCTTGGAGAGGGAGTGCACCGCCACGACGCCCGCGGCGCCGTGCTGCAGGACCGAACAGGGCGGGCCGTCCCAGGTGAACTCGGCGTAGCACTCGTCGGAGAACACCGGGATGCCGTACGCCCGACCCCAGGCCGCCTCCGCTCCGAGGTCCCCCAATCCCCCGGTCGGGTTGGAGGGCGAGTTGGACCAGAGCAACAGGGCGCGCGCCGCGTCTTCGGGTGCGATGGCGTCGAGGTCGAGTCCCCCCGTCCGCCCTGCCGGGGCGGGAACCGGGACAGCGCGGCAACCGGCCAGCTCCGCCCCCATCGCATAGGTCGGGTAGGAGATGGCGGGATAGAGCACCGTGTCCCGGTCGGGAGTGCGGAGACGGAGCAGATGCGGCACAGAGGCCACCAGCTCCTTGGTGCCGACGCAGGCGGCCAGGGCCGGCTGCTCGTCGAGGCCGAAGCGCCGGACGAGCCAGGCGCCGGCGGCGGCGCGCAGCTGTGGGCTCCCGGCCGAGGCGGGATAGCCCCGCTCGGTACCCGAGAGTGCCAGCGCCTCGATCACGGCGGGCAGGGGCGGGTCGTAGGGGGTCCCGATGGAGCAGTCGACCATGCCGCCTTCGTGGGCGCCGGCCACCTTGGCCAGCCCGGACAAGCGGTCGTAGGGATAGGGGGGCAGGCGGAACGTCATGGCGCGGCCACGAACTCGGCGAAACGGGCCCGGCCGACGTCGTCGAGCACCACCTGCAGCGTGGCTGACTCCTCGCCGTCGCTCTGGCCCACCACCTCGCCCTCGCGGTGGATGGCGGCGAGCACGTCGCCGCGGGCCCAGGGCACGACGAGCTGCACGACGCGATCCGACCCCCGCAAGCGGTCACCGAGCACACGCAACAGCTCGTCGATCCCTTCGCCCGTACGGGCCGAAATCATGACGGCACCCTCATTGGCGTGCGCCAGCACCTTGGCCTCTTCGGGCGCCGCATCGGCCTTGTTCACCACTATCAGGTCGGGCACGTCGGACGCGCCGATTTCGGTGAGCACCTCGCGGACGGCAGCCATCTGTCCCGCGGCGTCCACCGCCGTGCTGTCGACCACGTGCACAACGAGGTCGGCCAGCCGCACCGAATCGAGGGTGGAGCGGAACGCCTCGACCAGCTCGTGCGGCAGTTTGCGGACGAAGCCCACGGTGTCGGTGACCAGGACGGTCTCGCCACCGGGAAGTGAGAGCTGCCGGGTCCGGGGATCGAGCGTGACGAAGAGACGGTTCTCGGCGGGCACGCCGGCGTCGGTCAGACGGTTGAGCAGCGTCGACTTCCCCGCATTGGTATAGCCCACCAGGGCCAGCTCACGGTGGCGGCCGCGGGCGCGGCTGCGGCGCTGCAGCGTCCGCGTGCGCTCCACCTCGCGCAGCTCGGCCTCGAGCTTGTGCATCCGCCGCACAAGCCGCCGGCGATCGACTTCGAGCTGCGTCTCACCCGGTCCTCTGGTGCCGATGCCACCGGCCTGCTGGCTCAGCGCGGAGCCGCGGCCGCGCAGCCGGGGCAAGCGGTAGCGGAGCAGGGCCAACTCAACCTGCGCCTTGCCTTCGGGACTGCGGGCGTTCTGGGCGAAGATGTCCAGAATCACTGCCGTCCGGTCGATGGCCGTGCGACCGAAGACCTTCTCGAGGTTGCGGTGCTGGGCCGGGGTCAGGTCGTCGTCGAACACGACGGTGTCGGCGTCGAGGCTCTGACTCAGTGCCGCGATCTCCTCGGCCTTGCCGCGACCGACGAACGTCGCTGCGTCGGGTGCGTTCCGTCGCTGCACGACCCGGCCGACGACGTCGGCGCCCGCGCTGTCCACCAGCCGCGCCAGCTCGTCGAGCTCCTCGTCGACCATTTCCTCGGTCAGACCGGGGAAGATCACTCCCACCAGAATGATCCGCTCCCGGAAGGTGCGCTCAATGAGCGTCCCCGGCAACAGATTGCTCAAGAGAGCATTCCCGGATGGATGTCGATGTCGGCCACCTTGCGCACCGGACCGGCCAGATATGTCGTCGCCTCCTCGTCGGCTCCGAGGGTCACCTCCAGAATCCCTCCCGGATTGCGGACGCGGACAGAGTCGCCATGCTGCACCGCGCCCCAGCTGCGGGCGGCCGCGGCGGCCGCCACGCTCCCGGTGCCACAGGCCAGCGTCTCGCCGGCTCCGCGCTCCCAGACCCGGAAATCGAGAATCTCTCCGTGCTCGTCACGTCCGGTCGTGATCCATTCGACATTGATCCCCCCGCTGAAGGCAGCCTGGAGCTTGGGCCCGAGCTCCGCGATGTCGACTGCGGCGGTGTCGGGGCCCAAGAGCACCAAGTGGGGATTGCCGACGTCGACCGTGCGGGCCCGGCGGTCCCCGAATTCCTGGGGCTGGTCCGGGCCGAGCCGGGCCTGTCCCATGTCGACGCGGGCTGTCGCCCACCCCGGCGCTCCCGGCTCGTACTCGACGGTCCGGGTGCCGCCGGCGGTGGCCACGGTGAACCGGGGTGCCGCAACGAGGCCGGCGTCGACGGCCGCCTGGGCCAGGCAGCGGATGCCATTGCCGCTCATTTCGGCCTGGCCGCCGTCTGCATTGTGCAGTTCCATGGAGAGGTCGCAGCCGTCGCGAGCGGGCCCGACCCTGATGATGCCATCGGCGCCGATACCCCGGCGTCGATCGGCCAGGAGGCGGACCTGGGCCACAGAAAATCTGATGGCGTCCTCGGGATCCAACACGACCAGGAAGTCGTTGCCCGCGCCCTCGTGTTTGGTGGCCCGCATCCCACCATTCTCGCAGCTGACGTCGTTCAGCCGTGCACGGCGAGGGCGTTCTGCAGCAGGTCCTGGGCCTCCGTGCTGCTGCCGGCCCACCGCACCCGCGGGTCGCGGCGGAACCAGGAGGCCTGGCGGCGGGCGAACTGGCGGGTATGCCGCACCGCTTCCTCCAGACAGGGGGCCAGCGGGGCACCGCCCTCCACGTGGGCCAGGATCTCGCGGTAGCCCAGCGCCTGGCGCGCCGTGGCGGACAGCCCGGCCGGACGCGCCGCCAGCGCTCGCACCTCCTCGACCAGCCCGGCCTGCACCATGCGGGCGAAGCGCGCTTCGATCCGGCCGTCGACCTCCTCGGGAGCCAGGTTGAGCCCGACCTGGGCCGTCCCGCTCTCGGGGTAGGCCTCGAGCCCCGGCCCGAACGACGAGAAGGGTCGGCCCGAACCCAGCGTGACCTCCAGCGCCCGGACGACTCGGCGGCGGTTGGTCGGCTCCATGCGGGCCGCACCCACGGGGTCGAGCCCGGCGAGGCGAGCGTGCAGGTCGGCCGATCCGGCGCGACCTTCGTCGATTTCCGCCTCGAGTGCGGCGGCCACGTCGGGGTAGCGGCCCGGGATCTCGAGGTCGTCGACGACTGCTC
>Ga0302196_10006492_pt1 | contig 10310 bp, 11 predicted proteins | sample II_Bog_N1_3_FD_198794 | JGI IMG/M metagenome (GOLD analysis project Ga0302196, IMG submission 198794) | Peat permafrost microbial communities from Stordalen Mire near Abisko, Sweden - II_Bog_N1_3 | ecosystem: Environmental > Terrestrial > Soil > Wetlands > Peat | place: Sweden: Abisko...
GTTACAGGTCGCTCTGGGATATCCCCAAACGCCGCCTTGGGGATCGGTATTAGGCACGGCCCTGGGGCGCTTGCTTGCTCCAGCAAGCGGTCTAGATTCCTCCTTTCGAGCGGTCGGGCCGCACATCGAGATGGGCCCCCAAGTGCGTCAGATCGACGGTTCTCGCATTCCCCGTTCGGATCCTGGTTCGTGAGTCAGATCATCCCGGCCTGTTACCAAAAACAACCTCTGACCAGCGGAGGGAGGGGGATTCGAACCCCCGGAGGCTCGCACCTCGCGGCTTTTCAAGAGCCGTGCATTCGTCCGCTCTGCCATCCCTCCCGACCGGGCCAGGGTAGCCGCCGGTGGTTCGGGAGCCCGGCCCGGTTCCGTGCCTCCCCGGGCGGCACGGGCGCGATGGGCGCGATCTCCGGGGACCGCTGGGGGAAGATGGTGGAGCCCATGGAGGACGATCCCCCGAGACACCCGACCGGTCGCACCGGGCCCGGCCGGCACCGCGTGGCCGTGCTGCTGCTCGCCACCACCTCCGGCGCACTCGACGCGATCGGTTTCCTCGGCCTGGGCGGCGTGTTCGCAAGTGTCATGACCGGCAACCTGGTCCTCCTCGGCCTGAGCGGGGGAACCCGGGACGGATCCCTGGCCGCCCGTACGGCGGTGGCGATCGGCTGGTACGTGGTCGGGGTGGCCGTGGGCACGAGGGTGGCCCGGGCGGGGCACCCGTCCGGTGGCCGTGGCTGGTCCCGGGGGCTCCAGTGGGTGGTGGCCGTCGAGCTGGTCCTGGTGGTGTCCTTCACCGTGGGGTGGGAGGTGGCGCGGTCGACGCCGGGAACCCCGGCCCAGCTGGTCCTGATCGGCATGGCGGCCACGGCCATGGGCCTGCAGGGCGCGGCCATCCGGGCCTCGACGGGCACCGGCACGTCGACGACCTATCTCACCGGCACCCTGACCGGTGTGGTGGCGACACTGGCCGCCGGTCGTCCCCTGCGTGAGGAGTGGGAGGGTGTCGCCATCATCCTGGCCGTGCTGGCGGGGGCGGTACTGGCCGGGACGGCGCTGACCGAGCGGTCCGGGCTGGCACCGCTGGTGCCGCTGGTGGCCCTCGCCGCCGCCCTGGTGGTCGCCCGCAGACTGGTGGCCGCCCGTCCCACCCGTCCTACCGGACCCGCCCGTCCCGCCCGGCCCACCGGACCCGCTGCGCCGTCCACCGCCATCGGGGAGCAGGCTCCCGGTGGCGGGGGGTGAACGCCGGGGCCCGCACGGTCGTGCCGGCGGCGTCGACGGTCCTCAGTCGGACCTGATCTCGCCCCGCAGCCCGTCCAGCCACGCCCCGGCCCGGCGCCGCGACTCGTCCACTTCGGCCCGGATCGCCGGGCCGGCGGCCCCCGACGCCGGGTAGGAGCCGAGGAACTTCACCCCGGCCAGCTCGGCGTGGAGGTCGGCCAGGCAGTCGGCGACCATGGCGTCGGCCACGTGGCCCTCGAAGTCGATGATGAAGCAGTAGTCACCGAGTGCCTGCTTGGTCGGTCGGGACTCCAGCTTGGTCAGGTTGATGTTGCGGGCGGCGAAGTGGCCCAGGATGGCGTACAGGCTGCCGGGATGGTCCGCACTCTGGAAGCAGGCGATGCTCGTCCGGTCGTGGCCGGTGGGGGCGGGGATGCCGGAACGGGCCACGGCGATGAACCGGGTCTGGTTGTCCGGGTGATCCTCCACGCGCTCGGCGAGGATCTCCAGGCCGTAGAGATCGGCGGCCAGACGCGGGGCGATGGCCGCCGTCGGGCGGCCGGTGAGGGACGGGTCCCCCTCACCGAGGAGTCGGGCGGCGTCGGCCGTGGAGTTGGTGGCGACCGTCTCGGCGTGCGGGAGCGTGGTGGTCAGGAACTGCCGGCACTGTGCGGTCGCCACCGGGATCGAGGCCACCCGCTCGACGTCGGCCAGGGACGTGCCCGGGGCCGCCATGAGGTGGAGGTGGATGTCGAGGACCACCTCGCGCTGGATCCGCAGGTCGAAGTCGAAGACCAGGCTGTCGATGATGTCCCGGACGGTGCCCTCGATGGCGTTCTCCAGCGGAATGAACCCCAGGTCGACGGTGCCCTGGTGCACGGCCTCGAGGACCTCGACGAGGGACGGCATCGGGGAGATGTCGGCCCCGGCATAAGCCGGCTCGGACAGCAGCGCCTCCTCGGTGAAGGTGCCCTCGGGCCCGAGGAAGCCGATCCGCACGATCGGCGCGCCCGGGCGCTCCGGAGGTGCGTCGTGGGCCATGGACAGGCAGGATAGTGAACATCATGGACGAACTCGCGCTGCAGCGCCTCATGGACGACGTCCGGTCCGGGGCGTGCTCGCCGGACGACGCCGTGCACCGCCTCCGCCGCCTCCCGTTCGCCGATCTGGGCTTCGCCAAGGTGGACCACCACCGGTCGCTGCGCCAGGGGCTGCCCGAGGCCGTCTACGGCCAGGGCAAGACGGCGCTTCAGTGCTCGGCCATCGTCGGTGAGCTGCTCGACGACGGAGCTCCCCCCGAGGGCCCCGGGCCGGGCGGGCCGGCGGGTGGATCCGACGCGGGGTCCGGTGCCCCGGTGATCCTGACCCGGGCCGACGAGGGACAGGTGGCGCGGGCCCTGGCCGACCATCCCGGGGGGATCCGCACGGTCACCGGACGCGCCACCGGAGCCGACCAGGTGCGCGGCGACCTGTCGACCGTGGTCTGGCGTCCCGCACCGACCCGTCTGGCCCGGACCCTGGTCATCACGGCGGGGACCTCCGACCTCCCGGTGGCCCGTGAGTGCCAGTCGACCCTGGTGGCCCTCGGGCTGCGGTCGACGCTGCTGGCCGACTGCGGGGTGGCCGGCGTGCACCGGCTGCTGGCCTCGGCCGACGAGCTGGCCGAGACCGATGCGGTCGTGGTCGTGGCCGGCATGGAGGGGGCCCTGGCCAGCCTGGTGGGAGGGATCACGCCGGCCCCGGTGGTGGCCGTGCCCACCAGCACCGGCTACGGCGCCGCCCTCGAGGGGGTGACCGCCCTGCTGGCCATGCACGCGTCGTGTGCCGCGGGCATCACCGTGGTCGGGATCGACAACGGCTTCGGTGCGGCGTGCGCCGTGGCCCGGATGCTCCCGTGACCATCGACGGGGCTGGTCCCGACGGAGCGGGTGCCGACGGGGCTGGTCCCGACGGAGCGGGTGCCGACGGGGCGGGTCCCGACGGGGCGGGCCCGCCCGGAGCGCGCACGGTCGCCTGGTTCCACTGCTTCGCCGGCATCGCCGGGGACATGGCCCTGGGAAGCCTGATCGACGCCGGGGCCGGCCTCGACGAGGTGCTGGGCCTGCTCGGGCGGCTGCCGTTCGGCGGGTGGGCCCTCGAGGTCGAGCCGGTGCTGCGGGGTGGCATCGCCGCCAGCCGCGCCATCGTGACCGTCCAGGACCACGTGGTGGTGCGCACCTACGCCCACATCGTGGGCCTGGTGGAGGAGGCCCGCCTGCCGACCCGGGTGGCGTCCCGGGCGTTGGCCACCTTCGCGGCGCTGGCCGAGGTCGAGGCGGCCCTCCATCGACGGCCGGTCGACCAGGTGCACTTCCACGAGGTGGGGGGCCACGACACCATCATCGACGTGGTGGGCACGGCGGCCGCCCTCGAGGTGCTGGGGGTGGACGAGGTGCGGTCGAGCGCGGTGGCGACCGGGACCGGCATGGTGCGGGCGGCCCACGGGATGCTGCCCAACCCGGCCCCGGCGGTGGTCGGGCTGCTCCGCGGGGTGCCGACCTGGGGTCGCGACCTGCCCGTGGAGCTCACGACCCCCACGGGTGCGGCCCTGCTCGCCGCCCTGTCCTCGGGGTTCGGGCCGATGCCGGCCATCGAGGTGGGGGCCCAGGGGTTCGGGGCCGGCTCCAGGGAGCTCGAGGAGCTGCCGAACTGCACCCAGGTGGTGATCGGCACCCGGACCGGGCCCGGCTCGTCGCCGGGGACCGACCGCGACGCCGACGCCGGTCAGCCGGTGGCGGTGCTCGAGGTCACCGTGGACGACGCCACCGGTGAGCAGCTCGCCCATGCGGTGGCCGCGTTGATCGACGCCGGGGCCCATGACGCCTGGATGTCGCCGGTGGTGATGAAGAAGGGCCGGCCGGGCTACGTCGTCCAGGTCCTGTGCGACCCGGCCCGGGTGGCCGGACTGCGGGCCGTGCTGCGCTCGACCACGGGGTCGCTCGGGGTCCGGCTCACGATGGCCGAGCGGTGGCCGGCCGCCCGGGCGACCGCATCGGTGGTGGTCGACGGTCAGCTGATCCGCGTGAAGGTCGGCGCCGGCCGGGTGAAGGCCGAGCACGACGACGTGGCGGCCGCCGCCCGACGGACCGGGCGCCCCCTGCGGGAGCTCGGCCTCCGGGCCGAGGCGACGTGGCTGGCCGAACAGGAGCAGGAGTCCGGTGTCCCCGGCGGTCCGGGCCCGTCCCCGGTGGCCGTGCGCCCCTCGGAGGGGGACGAACCGGCCTGACCGCGGCGTCAGCCGGACCGGAGGATCCGGCGGGGGACCGACGGCGGGTCCGCGGGCGTGATCCACCGCCAGCCGCGCTCCCCCGACGGTGCACCGGGGTCGTCGTCCCCGGGCTCGAGCCGGTGGCCGTGGTGGGTCTTCAGGTAGTGGTGCCAGTGGCAGAGGCGCACCAGGTTGGCCATGCTCACCTCGCCGCCCTCCGCGAACGGCCGGAGGTGGTCGATCTCCAGGCGAACCCGCGTGTCGCACCCGGGGACCACGCACACCGGGTCGCGCTCGGCCAGGGCCCGCCGAAGTGCCGCCGGGACGGTGCGACCGGCCCGGCTCACCGAGGTGACGTCGACCCCGTCGGTGACCAGGACGTGGAGGTAGGCGTCGACGGCCAGGCGGCGGGCGACCGCCACCGGAATCGGCCCGACGCCGGGGATCTCACACAGTTCGTCGCCCTCGACGTGGCCCCGGACCAGCGCAGCGTGGTCGACCCGGACGTGGACCACGGTGGCGGGCTCCCCGACGGCGCCGGTCGCCCCGCCGGTCGGTGGCGCGCCCCGGTACGGATCGCCGCCGCCCGGGGGGTCGGACCCCGGCGCGGGGGCAGCCCCTCCGGCCAGGTCGACCAGCGCGTCGGCGGCGAGTGCCCGGCGGGGCTCGTCGAGACCGGCCCGTCGGGCCGCCGCCGCCATGCGGTCCGTCGTGGCCGCCACCGAGGCGAGCAGCCGTGCCCCGTCGTCGGGGGTGAGTCGGGCGTCGAACCGGACGGCCCCGTCGTCCTCGACCCAGTTCCGTAGGTAACGACGACGCCGGATCGCCTCGTAGGTGGCGCCGGTGTCGCGGCCCGCGGCACGGACCCGCCGGCACCGCAGGCGAAGGACGCTCAGTGGCTCGTCCCCGGCGGCATCGACCAGGGACTGCTCGGCGTCCGGCTGCAGGATCGCCGCGCCGGCGATCTCCTTCACCTGGGTCTCGGACAGTCTCCCCTGGCGGACCGCCTCGTCGGTGGCGGGCAGGGAGCCCAGGTGGCGGGCCGTCTCGAGTGCGGTGATGGCGGGCCCGAGTCCGGTCCCGGTGGCCTCGGCCACGTGGGCGGCGGCCGACCGGTGGCCGGACCGGCGCCACACGTTGGAGGACTCGACCCGACGGGCCGACAGCAGCTTGCCGGCCGAGGCGAGGCGCTCGATCTCGGCGAACGCGGCGAGGAGGCGTGCCGCGTCGGTCCCGGACAGCCGTTCGGGCTCGAGTTCGGTCACCGAGGAGCGCAGCTGGTCGGTGACCCGGGCGAGGCGGTCGAGGAGCATGGTCCGATGGTTGCAGGGGGGTGTGTCGGTGTCCCGGGGGACCGATCGCCATCGTGGGCCCGGGACGGCTACCGTCTGGCCGTCGGGACGGTCACCACGCCGGCCGGTCCCGGAACGACGAAAGGAACCACGTCCCCATGACCCGCGTCCGTACCTGGGCCCTGGTGGCCCTGACCGCCTCGAGCCTGGGCCTCGCCGCCTGCGGTAGTTCCTCGGCCAGCTCGACGACCACGGCACCCGCATCCACCACCTCCCCCGGCGCCTCCACGACGCCGAGCACGGCGTCGACCGCGGCCACGCCGCCGGCCACCATCGCCGATCCGTCGGCCGCCGGGACCTTCGGGACCGAGCCGACCATCACGGTCCCCCCCGGGGCGCCTCCGACCCAGCTCGAGTCGAAGGACCTCATCGTGGGGACGGGGGCGACGGCCAAGGCCGGGGACACGGTGAGCGTCCAGTACGTGGGAGTCGCCTACTCCAACGGCAAGGTCTTCGACTCCTCGTGGAGCCGCAACCAGCCCTTCCAGTTCGCTCTGGGCCAGGGCCAGGTCATCCCGGGGTGGGACCAGGGCGTGGCCGGCATGCAGGTGGGTGGCCGGCGTGAGCTGATCATCCCGCCGGCACTCGCCTACGGGGCCAGCGCGCCCGCGGGCTCGGGCATCGCCTCCAACGACACCCTCATCTTCATCGTCGACCTGCTGAAGGTGAACTGACGCGCGGTGGGGATCACCGGCGTCCAGCTGTTCTCCCTCCCGGTGTCGGACCAGGACCGGGCCCGTGACTTCTACGTCGGGGTCCTCGGGTTCGAGCTGGTGGCGGACACCGGGATGGGCCCGTCCATGCGCTGGGTGCAGGTCCGCCCACCCGGTGGCGCCACGTCGATCACGCTGGCGACCTGGTTCGACTCGATGCCGGCCGGGAGCGCGCGGGGCGCGGTCCTGGAGACCGACGACCTCGAGGGCGATGTGGTCCGGCTCGGGGCCCTGGGTGTGGCCGTCGACGGTGAGGTCCCAGAGGCCCTGTGGGGACGGTTCGTGACCTTCGCCGACCCCGACGGCAACGGGATCGTCCTCCAGTCCACATCCTGACCGTGAGTCGCGGGCCGGGGACGTTCCCGGAGGCACGGATCCGGGCGGCACCGCCCACCCCGCCGTCGCGCCCGGCGTAGGGGCCGGCACGGACGGGTGCGGGGGAGTGGACGGGAAATAGGCGACCAGGGGCCGGTGTTGACCCCGCGACGCGGCTCGGAAGGGAGCACACGATGGGCACAGTGGAACTGACCAAGGAGAACTTCGCCGAGGTGGTGTCGGGCAACGACACCGTCCTGGTGGACTTCTGGGCGTCATGGTGCGGACCGTGCCGGACCTTCGGCCCGATCTTCGAGCAGGCGGCCGAGGACCACCCGGACCTGGTGTTCGGGAAGATCGACACCGAGGCCCAGCAGGAGCTGGCCGGATCGTTCGGGATCCAGTCGATCCCGACGCTGATGATCCTCCGTGAGCAGGTGATCGTGTTCAGCCAACCCGGTGCCCTTCCCGGTGAGGCCCTCGAGGACCTCATCTCCCAGGCGGTGAACCTCGACATGGAGGAGGTCCACCGCGAGATCGCCTCCGGCCGGCCCGACGCCCAGTAGCCAGGAACCGGTAACCAGGAGCCAGTAGCTGGGGGTCAGGGGCTGGGGGTCAGGGGCCCGGCACCCGGGACCCCCGGCCGGACCACCCCGATCCCGGACGTGAGATCCGACGGAGCAGCCGGGTGCCCGCACCTGCCGTCCCGCCGGCGTCGACGGTTCCCTCCCGGGCGAGCCGTGCCGTCAGCAGGCGTTCGAGGAGGTGGACCAGCCAGGCGAAGACGGTGACCGTGACGGCTCCCGCCAGCACCGGGAAGAACAGGAACCGGACGCCGTGGTCGGCCGGCACGAGGGCGATGATCAGCGCCGTGGCCGCACCCGGCGGGTGCAGGGCGTGGGCCAGCCGCATCAGCACGTAGGCGAGGGCGACCGAGGCGGCGGCCACCAGGGCGGGGTGGTCGCCCAGGAGGGCCACGCACACGAATGCCGAGAGGGCGCCCAGGAACTGTCCGGCGATCACGTTCCACGACCGGGCGATGTCCAGTCCCGGGAGGGAGAACAGCACCACCACCGAGGCGCCCAGGGAGGCCACCAGCAGGGGGACGTGGTCCGGGGTGGTCCACTGGTTGAGGGCCACCAGGGCGCCGACCGACACGCCGATGGACACGGTGTCGATCGCCGACATGGCGAGGACGCCCCGGTGCACCTCGCCGGTGGCCGGGGTCACCGGCGGTCCGGGCGCGCCGGACGGCGGGGTCGGGACCCCCGGAGTGCCGGACGTGGCGTGCGGGACGGAGGATGTGGCGGGCGGGTCCCCGTCCTGGGGTGGGCGGGGAGACCGGGGATCCACGGGGCCAAGGATACGGGCAGGCCAGGGAGGCGGCCGGTGGTGCCGCCGGCCCGCTACCCGGGAGGTCCGTCAGCCGGCCCGGAGCCAGGGCGGGGGGCCGACCACCGCCCGGTCCAGGGCCGAGGCCACCGGTCCGAAGCGTTCGTCACCGGCGGCCCAGTCCCGGTAGGCGTCGGCCAGCTCCTCCCGGGTGCGGGCCACGAAGTTCCACCACATGGCCAGTTCCTCGTCGAAGGGCGCCCCGCCGATCAGCAGGGCCCGGGCCGGGGCGGCACAGGTCAGCTCCAGTTCGTCGGACCCCGGCCGCAGATAGGCGAGGCCGCCCGGACCCACGGGCGCGCCGCTGACGAGCGGGTGGCCGTCGGCGACCACCACGGCGTACTCGTGTCCCGGGAGGAGGGGGAGGACGGTCGTCCCCGGTCGGAGGTCGAGGTCGACCCCCAGGTGGTCGGTGTCGCGCCGGGCCGGCGAGGCGGCCCCGGCGAACTCCCCCACGAACACCGTGGCCGTGCCGTGGCCCACCTCCACCTGCGGGAGCTCCCCGTGGTGCTCGAAGGCCGGGCTCCCGTGGCGGGTGGAGGACGGCTGGGCCACCCACAGCTGCATCCCGTGGAGCTCGCCGGCCGGTCCGGCCGGTCCGTCCGGGTCCTCCTCGGAGTGGGCGATGCCGGACCCCGCCGTCATGAGGTTCAGCTGGCCCGGACGCACGACCTGCTCGGACCCGAGACTGTCCCGGTGGAGGCCGGTCCCGGCGAACAGCCAGGTCACGGTCTGCAGGCCCATGTGGGGGTGGGGGGGCACGCCGAACCCCGGTCCGGAGTCGACCGTGGTCGGCCCCATGTGGTCGACGAAGCACCAGGCCCCCACCGTCCGCCGGCCACGGGTGGGCAGGGTCCGCCGGACGGGGACGGTGCCCACCTGCGCCACCCGACCCGGCAGGATCTCCACCCGACCGGGGTCGACCGCCGGTCGTCCGGCGACCTCCCCGGCCACCTCCCCGGGCACCGTCCCCGCCGCCTCCCCGGTGGCCGCCCCGGACAGCGTCCTCACCCGGCACGCCCCGTGTCGAGCACCCGGGAGAGGCGCACGGATGCGTACGCGCGGCCCGTTTCCGACGGACGGGCCGCCGGTACCAGGCGGACGAACCGGTGGGCGTCGACGACACCGGGGAGCGGCCGGTCGGTCTCGCACAGCTCGGCCAGGACCATGGCGCTGAAGGCCACGAAGAAGATCGGCTCGACGAACACCCCCATCCGGTCCGTCAGGTAGGACAGGGCGAGGAGCGGGTAGGCCGCCACCATGGTCCGACCGGTCCACCGGACCACCCGGGTGACCGGACGCTCGACCGACCGGGTCCGGTGCCAGGCGAGGTAGACGGCGATCGTCGCGCAGGTGAACTCGACGATGCCGGCCATCACGTGCACGTAGTGGTGCGGCGGGAGGGCGAGGCGCCACTCGGCGGAACGGCACGCCGCACTCAGGCCCTCGGGACACGCATAGGAGAACTGGCCGCCCACCGCCCCGGCGGTGGCGAACGCCAGCATCCAGGGCCACTCGGCGCGCGGCCCGTTGGGCCCGCGGCGCCCCCGGACCAGGAGCGCCACGATCAGCACCAGCCCGGCCGCCAGGTCGAGGTGCTGGAGGAGGGAGGCATCCGGCCGACCGGTGGCCTCGAGGTCGCTGAACAGCTCGTCCGGCGTGGTCAGCAGCCGGCCCGAGACGGCCACCGGCACCCACCAGTTGTAGAGGACGACGCCGACCACGCCGATCGTCACCGCCGTGGGCCGCCGCCACGGTGCGGACGACTGGCGGAGGGCCTCCAGGGTCGCCGGGGTGCGGGAGCGCACCGCCGACGCCCCGGGGTGCCCGGTCGCCGCCGGGGGTGCGGTGGTCCTCGTCCCTGTGGCCGGGCCCCGTGCGATCAGGCTCCCGTGCCGGTCGTCCAACTCCATGACTGCTACCTCCTAGTGCCCCTGCTCGAACCCCGGTCCGGATGCCTCATCCGACCTGGAACGACCGCTTCGCCAATCCGAACTGGAAGCCCTCGACGGTCGTCTGCACCGCTTCCCCGGGTGTGGTGCCCGCCCCGAGCGTCACGAACAGGGGGAC
>Ga0302196_10006506_pt1 | contig 10300 bp, 10 predicted proteins | sample II_Bog_N1_3_FD_198794 | JGI IMG/M metagenome (GOLD analysis project Ga0302196, IMG submission 198794) | Peat permafrost microbial communities from Stordalen Mire near Abisko, Sweden - II_Bog_N1_3 | ecosystem: Environmental > Terrestrial > Soil > Wetlands > Peat | place: Sweden: Abisko...
AGGCCAGGCGATGCTTCATGGCTGTGGAAGTGGATGGCCACATTGATGCGGATCAGCTGGTGCTCATCCACGCGATAGAGATCGAAATGCACCGGCGCGTCGGTGACGGGATGGAACTGCACGTCCTTGGCGATGACGGGCTGGACTTCGTCGCCGTACTTCAGTGTCACGAGGTGGCCCAGGAGCTTGCCGGTGTGCAGGGCCTTACGGAACTCCGCCGCCTTCACGGCGATGGAGACCGGGGCCTTGGTTCCGCCGTAGAGAATCCCGGGGACCAGGCCTGCATTGCGGGTCTCACGGGCGCCGCCGGTTCCGGCGCGCTCGCGCACTTCCACGTTCAGAACGATATCGGCCATGGCCTTGCCTCAAAATTGATGCGCCGCGCGACAGATCGGCCGCGCGGCGTGACGTATGCCGGCTCGACGCCGAGCCTGCTGGAAAAGGGTGCGGCTGGATACACGAAGCCGCGCGGCGATGCAATCAGCCTCAGCCGCTGTGGTGGGACTTCTTCGCCGGGATCGAGACCGCCGCCGGCATTGGCGTGGTCGTGATTTCAACAGGGGTGGCGAGGCCGACGTTCTTCACCAGGCACGATCCGGTGTCCATCATCACGTGCTGACCCATGCAGAACACGTCCTCATAGTTGGGCTTGGCGACGGCCAGGCACTGATAGAGGTTGAGCTTGGCGATGTGCAGGCAGGTGTGGGTCGTGTCGTCCACTGTCAGGGTGGTCAAACGGTCATAGGATTCATCGCCGGCCTCGCCGAGGGCGGCCATGGCGGCCAGCTGCACCGCTCGGGCCACGAGCGGGGTGTAGGGAGGCTGCGCCGGCGGGGCGGAGATGGGCAGGGGCGCCGCGCCGCTGGCCGCGCGCTCCAGGGCCGGGACGCGGTCCTCGGCGGGCTGCAAGGCGCTTTCGCCCTCCGCCTCCACGGCGCTCAGCCGGCCGGGACGATCGGGGATGTCCTGCTTGGACCAGGCCTGGTGCTGGATCGAATAGGCCGACAGCTTCACCGACTTGCCCGCCGCGTAGAGCTGCAGCCCGGCTGTTCCGATAGCCTGCTGGGCCAGGCCCGCCGCGCCATCGGCGCCCTTGAACATCAGGGCGTAGCCGGGATCGGACGCCAGATAGCCCAGGATCAGGCGACGATTTTCCGGCGAGGCGCCCGCCGCGCGGACATCGGCGACGAATGTGGGATTATCCAGGGCGGCCACAGCGCCATAGGCGATGGCCCCGCGGATCAGCGCCTTGACCTCATAGGCCGCTACGGTCTTGAGCGCCTGCGAGACGGATTGGGCGCTTGTAAAAGCCGAAGACGTGGCCGTGGCGCGGTCCAGATAGGCCTGATAGGCGGCGGCGTCTTCCAGGAGGCGCGGCGACAGGCCGGTCGCGCCGGGCGCGTCCGCGGAGGGGGCGCTGGTGGCGACCGAGTCATCCTGCGGCTTGGATTTGGCATCGGCGTTCAGAGCGGTGGCGCAGAGGGCGATTGCCGCCAGCGCGGTGGAGAGGAGGGCCCTGCCCCGGTGGGTCCAGATCATGTCCATGTCGTCCTTGTTGTCGGGCGCTCCCACCCGATTGCGCGCGCGAATCGGCGAGAATGTGGCCCCCGAATGTTGCGCCCGGGTCCGGGGCCCGCCAAGGTCCCTCGTTCAGTCAAAGAGTTTAGAAACCGACTCTTCGTTGGCGATGCGGCGGATGGCTTCGCCGATAAGGCGCGCGCAGCTCACCACCCGGATCTTTCCGCCCGGCGTGACGCGGCCCTCGCCGCTGATGGAATCGGTGACCACAAGTTCCTTCAGGACCGACGCGTTCACACGATCGACCGCGCCTTCGGAAAGGACCCCATGGGTGATGTAGGCCGAGACCTCGGCCGCCCCAGCTTCCAGCAGTGACTTGGCCGCGCTGCAAAGGGTGGTCGCCGAGTCCGCGATATCGTCGAAGATGATCAGGCGCCGGCCGGCCACGTCGCCGACGATATTGGCCACCTCGGAGACTCCCGGTCCCTTTCGGCGCTTGTCGACGATGGCGAGGCCCGCGTTGAGCCGGCTGGCCAGGGCCAGGGCCCGCACCACGCCGCCCACGTCCGGCGAGACGATCAGCAGGTCCTGGCAGTCTTTGTAGTTGGCCTTCACGTCCGCGGCCATGAGCGGCGCGGCCTGGAGGTTGTCGGTGGGGATGTCGAAGAAGCCCTGAATCTGTCCGGAGTGGAGATCCATGGTCAGGACCCGGTCGGCGCCGGCCCGTGTGATCAGATTGGCCACCAGCTTGGCCGAGATCGGCGTGCGTCCGCCCGTCTTCCGGTCCTGCCGCGCGTAGCCGAAATAGGGGGTCACCGCCGTGATGCGCCGGGCCGACGCGCGCTTGAGCGCGTCGATGCAGACAAGCAGTTCCATGAGGTTGTCGTTCGCCGGGAAGCTGGTGGACTGCAGGACGAAGACGTCCTCGCCGCGCACATTTTCCTCGATCACGACCCAGGCTTCATTGTCGGCGTATCGCTTCACCACAGCCTTGGTGAGCGGCACGTCCAGCGACTGCGCGATCGCCTCGGCGAGCGCAGGGTTGGAGTTGCCGGCCAGAAGTTTCATTAAAGGACCCCCGCCGCGCGACATGGTCATGTCGGATTTGCGAAAGGCTTCTAACAGCGCGGGCGTCGCGGGCAAAGCCCAAGTCCGGCCTAGATTGTCAGCATGATCGCCGAGAGCAGCCGGCCGTAGTCGCCCTCGCCGCGCAGGAAGGCCCGACGATTGGAAAACAGGGTCTGCGGCTCGGCGCAGGTGTCCGCGCCGATCCATTCAGCCGAGCCCACGCCGGCGGCCGCGAGCCTGTCCAGAACAAAGCCCGGCAGGTCGAACTGACGCTTGTCCGCCGCCACGCCGGGGGCAAAGAAGCGCACCGATCCAGGCGCCTGCGTTGCGAACCGCGCCTCGAAATCCTCGCCCACCTCATAGGAGGCCTGGCCGATGCACGGCCCGACGGCGGCGACCATCCGCGCCGGATCGGCGCCAAGGTCGCTCATGGTCTTCACCGCTGCGGCGACCACGCCAGAGAGCGCCCCGCGCCATCCCGCGTGAACCGCAGCGACGATCCGCGCCTGCGGCTCGGCGATCAGCACCGGCGCGCAGTCCGCGGCCAGGGCCCCGCACACGAGGCCCGGTCGCCGGGTGATCACGCCGTCGGCCTGCGGCCGCGCGTCGCCCCAGGCGTCCTCGGCGACGGTGACCGTGGCCGAATGGATCTGGTAGCAGACGTTGAGCGCCTCGGGCCCGGCGCCGAACACCGCCGCGGCGCGCCGCCGGTTCTCCGCCACCGCCTCCGGATCATCCTGCGAGCCGCGCCCCAGATTGAGGCTCTCGTAGATCCCCGAGGAGACGCCGCCCTGCCTTGTGAAAAACGCGTGGCGCACGCCGGGGATCGCGCTCAGCAAGGGCGAGGCCAGGGTCGGAGGGACGCTCATGCCGCCTCGAAGCCCGCGAGCGGGACGCCGGGAGACCCCAGAGCGACCACCTTGAAAAGCTCGCCCATCTGGTCGACGCCGATCAGCCGCTCGAGCTGTCGCATGATCTTGCCGGCCTGTTCCGGATGGGCGGCGGCCAGGGCCGCGGCTCGCATCTCGATGCCCAACCGGCGCAGAAAGACACCCTGGCTGAGAATCGGAGAGTCAGGCGCGGCTGCGGCGTCCAGAAACGCCGGAAAATCCACCCAGGCCGTCAGGTCGGCCGAGCCGGGATTCTCCAGCGGCCCTTCCTTGGCATGACCCCGGAGCGCCTGGAGCGTATCCCCATACCCCGCCGCGCTGCGCCCATAATCGATAAAGAGCGCCGCCCCCGTCGCTTCCTCCAACAGCCCCGCCACCTCCCGCCCAAACGCCTCCAGCCCCGGCGAGAACTCAACAACTCCTCCCTCCCCTCCCGGGGAGGGACAGACGGCGAAGCCGTCAGGGTGGGGCGCGCCAGGGTGACCCCCAATGCGGCCGTCATTCCAAACAGCCCCACCCCGTCCCTCCGGGCCGACCCTCCCCAGGAGGGGAGGGAGGGGCGGTCCCACCTCAAAACGCAACGCGCCGTTCTCATCCACGCCCACCCGCCGCTCGCGCCAGCCCTCAGGCGTGCTCACCGCCTGGCGGATCGGCAGGCAGTCCAGGAACTCGTTGGCCGCCAGGATCACCGGCGCGTCGCGCGGGACCTCGCCGAGCTCGTCCGCCCAGCGCGGCCGATCGCCCAGTCGGGCAGCCTGCAAGGCCCGCAGTGGGTCGCTCGTCTCCACAAGCCACACCTGCGCCGCCTCGTTGAAGCCCGGGGCTGCGCGGCCGGCGCGGAGGATATCGCTCATCAGCGTCCCGTCCCCCGGGCCAAGCTCCACCAGCGCAAAGCGGGGCGGCCCGCCCATTCGGGTCCAGGTCTCGGCCGCCCAAAGGCCGATGAGCTCTCCGAACATCTGCGATGTGTGCGGGGCGGTGAGGAAGTCGCCGCCCTCTCCCAGCGCGGGCCGGGTGGCGTAGTAGCCATCCCGCGGATCGTGCAGACAGGCATCCATATAGTCCGCCACCGTCAGGGGTCCGTGGGCCGCGATGCGCCCGACCAGGCGGTCACGCAGGCTCATGCGCCTCGGCGGCGGCGGGCGTCTTGAGACCGCGCCAGATCAGCCAGGCGCCCGCCATCACCATGGGCGTCGAGAGCATCATGCCCATGGTCAGGCCCAGCGGCAGATGCTGGAAGCCGGCGTCGGGCATGCGCACATTCTCCAGGCTGATGCGGAAGACGCCGTAGCAGACGAGGAAGAGCCCGGTCACAGCGCCCCGCTTCTGCAGCCAGCCAAACCGGTGTGTGGCCAGGCGCAGGATGAGAAACAGAACCAGGCCTTCCAGGGCCGCCTCATAGAGCTGGCTGGGGTGCCGCGGCGCGTAACCGGCGATGCAGTTTCCCGCCGCGTCCGTTGCGATGTGCGGCGAACAGAACACCACGCCCCAGGGCGCCGTCGTCACCCGGCCCCAGAGCTCGCCGTTGATGAAGTTGGCGATGCGGCCGAACAGAAGTCCGATGGGGACGCAGGCGGCGACAATGTCGGCGAGGCCAAACAGCGGGATCTTCTGCCTCCGGGCGAAGAGGAGGATCGCGATCGCCACGCCGATGGCGCCGCCGTGAAAGCTCATGCCCCCGTGCCAGACCCGGATGATCTCCACCGGATCGGCCGCCAGGGCCGCGCGTCCGTCGGCCAGGGGCAGCATGTAGAAGAGGATGTAGCCGATCCGGCCGCCCAGGATGACGCCCATGGTCACCCACAGGATCAGGTCGTCGATCTGCAGCGGCGTGGCTGTCGGGGCCTGTCCGCCCCAGAGCCTGACGTTGCGCACCAGGCCCACGGCGTAGCGCCAGCCCAGCAGGATGCCCGCTATATAGGCCATGGCGTACCAGCGGATCGGGAAGGGCCCGAGAGTCACGCTTCCGACGTGAAGCGCGGGTATGGTGAAGATGTCCGGACGCAGATTCGGGAAGGCTATGGCCATGGGTCCTCTTACCGCCATCCCGCGTTCAGGTGTAGCGCCGCCCGCGCCGCTTCGCATTCCCGCCGGTTTTGCGCTAAGGAGAGACCATGCAGACTCAAAACCCGTTTCTCGACGAAATGGCGAAGCTGACCCAGGCCGCCATGGGCCTCGCCCAGGCCGCCGGCGAGGAGGCCAAGAGCGCCTTTCGCGCCCAGTCCGACAAATGGGCCGCCGACCTCGATCTGATCCGGCGCGAGGAGTACGAAGCGCTGAAGGCCGAGGTGGCCGCCCTGCGCGCAGAGATCGCCGCGCTCAAGCCCTCGAAGGGCGCCTGAATCCTTGGCGAGACGCCGCGCGCAAAGCAGGCTAGCCATCGATAGATGTGATTTGAAACGACCGGGCGGCGCCGCCGCCGACGAGCCTTAGAGGACGCCAAAGGCCCATGGATACGCCGAGACCGGAAGAAGACGACACGCTCATCGCCCTCGATCCCCTGGACGTGGTCGAGCATGTTCTCTCCGCCGAGAACCTCACCTTCGATCGCACCGAGGACGGCGATCTTGCCTTCGCCCTTACAGGCGACTGGAAGGACTATGAGCTCTGGTTCGCATGGCGGCCGGAAGCCGACTGTCTGCAGCTTTGCCTCTCACTCGACATGAAGGCCGACCTCGGCCTGCGCGGCGTCGCCCATGAACTGGTCAATCTTGTGAACCAGCGGGTGTGGCTGGGGCATTTCGAGGTCTGGGCCGAGGATGGCGAGCTCATCTTCCGCCACTCCATGTCCCTGCCCGACGGCGAGCGGCCGAGCATGGCGCAGACCGCCTCGATGATCGATGCGGCCATGGAGGCCGCCGACCGCTTCTACCCCGCCTTCGACTTCCTCATCTCGGGAGGCAAGACGCCCGCCGAAGCCATGGCCGCCTGCATGTTCGAGACCGTCGGCCAGGCCTGAAGCCGCAACCCGTGGTCGCACCCCGCCTGCCGATCCTCGTCGTCGGCGCCGGCAATCTGGGCGGGGCCCTCATCGCCGGCTGGCGGCGCTCCGGGACCGTGCCGGCCTCCGATATGATCCTGCGCGACCCTCATCCGGGCGCCGAAGCCCTGGCCGCGGCGCGGGACGGCGCCCGGCTCAATCCGCCGGACCGCGAGCTTGCCGAAGCCCGGACCGTGCTCTTCGCGGTCAAACCGCAGATCTGGCGCGAGGCCGCCGGCGAGATCGCGCCGCTGCTGGCGCCGGACGCGGCGGTCCTTTCGGTGGTCGCGGGTGTTTCCTCGACGAGTCTCGCCGGGATTTTCGGCGTGCGACCCATCGGCCGACTCATGCCGACCATGGCGTCGGCTATCGGCCAGGGCGCGGTCAGCTTCTGGGGGCCCGATGCCGACTTATGCCAACAGATTGCCAACCTATGCCAACCTCTCGGCGCCGTGGTTCAGCTGGACGACGAGACGCTCTTGCACGCCGCTACGGCGGCTGCGGGATCCGCGCCAGCCTACCTCTACGCCTTCATCGAGGCCCTGGAAGCGGCCGGCGCCGCGGCCGGGTTGCCGCCGGCTGCCGCCGCGCCCCTGGCCCGCGCCGCGATCACCGGAGCCGCCGCCCTGCTCGCCCAGAGCCAGGACGACCCGGCCGAGCTGCGTCGTCAGGTGACCTCGCCGGGCGGCACGACCGAAGCGGCTCTCATGGTGCTTGCCGGCCCCGGCGGTCTGGAGCCGCTCCTCGCTCGTGCGGTGGCCGTCGCGACGGCGCGCTCGCGGGAGCTCGGCGGATGAGCGACACGCCCGCCCTCCTCGACCGCGCCTGCGACGCCATGCTGGAACTCGCGGGCGAAAAACCATGGAAAGACATGAGCTTGCGTGAGATCGCCCAGAAGGCGGACATCTCGTTGGCCGATCTTTTTGACCTGGCCCATGGCAAGAACGCCCTGCTCGAACACCTCTCGGCGCGCCTTGACCGAGCCGCCCTGGCCACCGCGGCGACGCCCTCAGAGGATGTCCACGACCGCCTCTTCGACGCCGCCATGGCCCGGGTCGAGGTCATGGAGCCTCATCGCGTCGCCCTGCTCGCCATCTACGGAGGCGGTCTGTTGCCGATCCTGCCTCACCTGCCGCGAACCGCCCGCGCGATCCTTGAAGGCGCCGGCGTGGACGCCACGCCGCCCCGCCTCGCCGCCATGACGGCCGTCTGGGCCCGGATCGCGCAGGTGTGGGCCGCCGATTCCGGCGCGCTCAATCGCACCATGGCCGAAATCGACAAGCGGTTGAAACAGATGAGAAATCGGCTCGAGCGGGTGGGCGCCGGGTTCTAGGCGGCCTCGGCCAGGGACAGACGCTCACGCAACTCCCGCTTGAGGAACTTGCCGCTGGCGTTGCGCGGCAGGGGTTCGTTCAGGAGCCAGATGTACCGGGGGATCTTGTGCTTGGCCATGATCGCCGCGCAATGCTCCCGCAGCCCCTCCGCCGAGACGGTTTCGCCCGGCCGGGGCGTCACGACGAGCGCCACCTCTTCGCCAAGTCTTTGATCGGGCACGCCAAACACGCAGCACTCCGCCACTGCTGGGTGCCGATAGACGCAGGCCTCGACCTCCGCGCAATAGATGTTCTCGCCGCCGCGAAGGACCATGTCCTTCTTGCGGTCGACGATGAAGATGAAGTCGTCCTCGTCCAGGCGGGCGATGTCGCCGGTATGTAGCCAACCGTCGGTGATGGACTCCGCCGTGGCCTCTGGCCGGTTCAGATAGCCCTTGATGACCTGGGCTCCTCGCACCCAGAGCTCGCCCACCTCGCCCCTGGGCACGGCATCCCCATTGTCGTCGACACACTTGAAGTCGAAGGCCGGCATGGCCGGGCCGGCGCTGTCGGGCTTGTGGACGAAGAAGTCCGCACCCACCGAGGTGATGATTCCGCAGGTCTCCGTCATGCCGTATCCGGTGCCGGGACGCGCGGTCGCCACCTGGGCGTCGATCTTGCCCACGAGGTCCGGGGGCACCTGGGCGCCGCCGCCCGCCAGGCTCAGGAGGCTGGACAGATCGTGATCGGCAAAGTCCGGGTGCGTAATGAGTTCGCGCGCCATGACCGGCACGCCGCTCACCGCGGAGATCTTCTCGCGCTCGATGAGGATCAGCGCTTCCTTGGCGTCCCACCGGTACATGAGCACCAGCTTCCCGCCCGCCGCAGTGACGGCATAGGCGCCGCAGTTGTTGGCTGTGACGTGAAAGAGCGGGGTTGTCAGGAGGGCGGCCGGAATCGGAACCGGCGCGTCGGGATCGATCGGCACGCCGGTCCCCCGGCTCGCGGCCAGGGCCTGCACCTGCCCGCCGAACACCATGCTGAAGAGGTTCGATACACAACCGCGATGGGTGAGCTGCGCGCCCTTCGGAAATCCGGTGGTGCCTGAGGTGTAAAAGATGCACGCGTCGGCATCGGGATCGACGTCGACATCCGGCAGCGACCCCTCGTGGGCGATGACGTCGCCCCACGGGACGACGCCCTTGGGCAGTTCGGGCGTTCGCGTCGCCACGAGGGTGATGCCGTCCGCCATGCCGGAGCGCTCGCGGATCCTGGCGAGACGCTCGGCGTCGCAGAAAATGACCTTGGGGGTGGAGTCCTTGATCGCGTACTCCATTTCCTCGGCCACCCACCAGGCGTTCATGCCGACAACGGCGACGCCCATGCAGACGCAGGCCCAGTAGATGAGCAGCCACTCGGGATAGTTGCGCATGGCGACGGCCACCCGGTCGCCGGGCTTGACGCCCTGGGAGACGAGCCAGCCGGCGATCGCATTCACCTGGGCGTGGGCCTGGCCATAGGTCAGGCGCTCGTCCTGGTAGACGATATAGTCGCGGTCGGCGAAGGCTGCGGTGGAGAGCCAGAGCGCGCGAATGTTTCGCGGCGCGTTCTTGTAAACTTTCAGAGGGTTGCCGCGCACCTGGATCGTGTCGATCTCGAAAGGCGCGCCCGGAGCGGTAAGTTCAGCCCAGGCCTGTTTGAGTTCCTTGTAGTGCATCTCTTACTCCAGCTCAGAATTCCAGTCGGTAGATTTGGCGTGCGGTCTCGCTGAACAGGGACGCCTTCTCATCCGCGGAATAACCCGCGGCGAGGATCTTGAAAGTGTTCCACAGCACAGCGTAGTCGCAGCTGCCCAGGTCCACGGGAAAGTTGCTTTCGAACATGCAACGCTTGGGCCCGAAGTCCTGGATGCAGGTTTCCACATAGGGGCGCCATTCGGCGGCCAGCTGCGTCGAGGACGCGGGCGGCGAGGCCATGAACGAGGGAAATCCAGGGAACACCATGGCCAGTCCACCGACCTTGACCGACACATTGGGGAGCTTTGAGAGGGCGCCGATAGACTGCTTCCAGACGTCGAAGCGCTCTTCACGGCGCCCGGCGTAGCGCCCGATGCCAAGCGGCGTGCCCACATGGTCGAGAACGATGGATGTCTCGGGAAAGGCCCTCGCCAGATCGATCAGGTCGGGGAGTTGCGGCTCGAGCATCCAGGCGTCGAAGGAGAGACCCAGGGGCGCGAGGCAGGCGAACCCCTCGCGGAAATCGGCCTGGCGATAGAGACCTTCCTGCAGGCGATTGAGGGGCCCCAGCACGTCCGGATCGGCGTCCCAGGAGGCGCTCTGGCGAATGCCGCGGAAGCGCCCGCCCCCGGCGGCGATGTGAGCCTCCAGCACCTCGCGCGCCGCGGCCCCGATCCGCAGGTCCACGTGGCCGACGATGCCGGCGCAGGCGCGCACCTCGCCGTAGAGGCCGCTGGCGGTCATGGCCGCGACGCCGGCGACGAACTCGGTCTCGCCCACAGGCCGGAAGGCGGC
>Ga0302196_10006510_pt1 | contig 10297 bp, 10 predicted proteins | sample II_Bog_N1_3_FD_198794 | JGI IMG/M metagenome (GOLD analysis project Ga0302196, IMG submission 198794) | Peat permafrost microbial communities from Stordalen Mire near Abisko, Sweden - II_Bog_N1_3 | ecosystem: Environmental > Terrestrial > Soil > Wetlands > Peat | place: Sweden: Abisko...
GATCCGAATGGATTCAGCCGCTCACGGACGTCCAGCATCGGCCTGACTCAAAACTTGCCTCACCAGTTAGCCTTAGTCCCGTCCGGCAGTTCCATCAACTGATCGCGCCACTTCGTGCCTTCCGCCGCGCCCTTCTGCACCTCCGGCCAGTTAATCGCGACACCCAGCCCTGGCTTTTCGGTAACAGGCAAATGACCCGTATCGTCGGTATCGAACAACGGCCAATCCTGCTCAGCGATATATCGCATCCACGGATCCACCGACCCCTTCGCGCCGAACGAATTATAATGAATCCCCTTCGACCATTCGAGAATCCAGCCCGCCCGCGATTGCGCCACCACCTGCAGCGACGCCATAAACATAATCGGCGAAAGCGGACAATGCGGCGCCAGCGCCAGACCGTTCGCCTCCGCCAGCGACGCCACTTCAGCCGTATTCATGATGCCGCCGATGTGCACCAGATCGGGCTGCAGGATGTGCGCGCCTTTCGCCGCCACCAGCGCCGCGAACTCCGCCACCGTGTGCATGCGCTCGCCAGTCGCAATCGGAATATGCGTGATGCCCGCGATCTCCGGCAGCCAGCGATTGTAATCCGGGCGCACAGGCTCTTCATAGAACAGCGGCTCGGCGAACTCCAGTTCCTTCGCCAGCCTGCGCGCCATCGGAACGTTGCAGCGCCCGTGAAAGTCGAAGGCAATATCGATCTCCGCGCCCACCGCATCGCGCACCGCTCTCGCACGTTCCACCGCCGCGCGAATACCGCCATACGTATCGATCGCGGCCAGCGGCGGACACGCGTTCATCTTCAATGCCCGCGCGCCTTCCGCCACCACCTTCGCCGCTTCTTCGGCAGCCGCGCCCGGCGCGTTATTATTGCCGCCCGCCCAGCGATACACCTTCACTTTGTCGCGCACCTTGCCGCCCAGCATGCGATGCACCGGCTGCTTCAGGCTCTTGCCAAGGATGTCCCACAGCGCCATCTCGATACCGCCCAGCGCCGACATATAATGCGCGCCGCCATGATAAAAATTCTGATCGAAGCACCCGCGCACCAGGCGCTTCAGATCGCGCGCATCCTGGCCGATGAAGTGTTCGGATAGTTCATGCACCAGCGCTTCGGTGGAACTTAGTTGCCCTTCCACACTGTAATCGCCGTAGCCTTCAAGGCCGCCATCTGCGACGATACGAAGTAAGCCCCAGCGAGGAGGCACCTGAACAGTTTCAATCCGGTCTATACGCAGCACAAGGCCAGTTTAGTGCACCGTGTCAATTTGGCGTCGGCAGCGTCGCGCGGTCGATCACGAATACCTCAACGGAGCCTTTGGCCGATTCCAGTTTCAGGCCGAGTTGTTCCTGAATCGCCGTGAAAATCGAAGGGCCGTCAGCCTGATCGTCCCTTGCCCAGGTGAGCGAGATTTTCCAGTTGCCCTTCAGCCCCGTGTTGTCGATGACAGTGCGGCCCAGCATCGATGTCAGACTGCGCGCTATCGCGGAAGTATCCATCGTGCCCCGCAACAAGGTCGGCCCGCTGCTGGTGCCGCCCGGTTCGTCGGCCGGCTGAAGTTTGGAGCCGCTCTTAGCCACCACTAACGAGTAAGTGGCCAGTTGTCTCGTTTCGGTGTGTAGTTGCAGCCTGAATCTCTCGGCCAAAAGCGATTGCAGCATCAGCTTCAAATCGTCCGGATTGGCAGGCACAGAAGTTCTGGCGTCGATCTCGAACACGTCGCTGTCGAACCACTTCGGTCCTCCGGAAATCTGCGAATCCTCCACCCCATACGCCTCTTTGACAAAGCTCCGCAGACTACCGACCGCCGTCAGTCCGGAGCGCGAAGGCGACCAGCCGGCAGCGACCCCGGGATTTCTCACAGGGTCGTTCGGCCTGACCGTCGCGAAATCGAAAGCCGGCTGCGCGGCAATCGCGAACGCAGTGGCGATCGGAAAACTGAACAACGTTCTTGTCTGCATGGTTTCAATGACCCGGGACTATGTTATCGCATATAAATCCCTTGACAATGGATTCCAAAACGCGCAACATGTCGTTATGCGACATGTCGTGTACCGGACTTTCGTAGCCGTCCTGCTGGTTCTTCCGGCTGCCGCGCAGACCGCTGCTCCGCGCCCCGCTTTCGAAGCCGCCACCGTGAAGGCCAATCCGAACTGCTCCGGCGGACGCGGTGGAGGCGGTATGCCCGCGCCTGGCAGGCTGAATGCGACGTGCCTTGCCGCTCGCGATCTCATCCAGATCGCTTACGGGATGTTTGCCGACGGACTGAAGCAGAGCCCGCATCGGCCGCAGGTCTTTGACGGCCCGGCGTGGATCGACTCCGAAACCTTCGACATCGTCGCGAAGGCGGAAGACAATGCTCCGGTCGCACGTATGTACGGCCCTATGATGCAGTCGCTGCTCGAAGACAGATTCGCGCTCAAAATCCACAAAGAGACCAGGCAACTGCCCGTCTACACTCTGGCCCTGGCGAAGAATGGCGCGAAGCTTCCGCTCACCGCGGAAGGGAGCTGCACACCGCTCGATCTTAGTCGTCCGCCGCCGGCGGGCGCTACGATTTGCGGCTCGGGATCGGTGCACATGGTCAAGGGAAACACGGTGATCGACAGTCACGGGTCCACGCTTGCCAGGTTTGCGGGGAGCCTCGTCGAGACGCTGAATCGGCCGGTTATCGACAAGACCGGACTTACCGGTATGTTCGATATCCATCTGGAATTTGCAGGCGACAATGCGCCGGACGCAACGGGCGCGTCGATATTCACGGCTGTGGAGGAGCAGCTCGGCCTGAAACTCACTTCGGACAAAGGGCCGGTGGAAGTTCTCGTTATCGATCGCATTGAAAGGCCATCCGCAAATTAATATGAAACTCCTTGCCGCTCTTGTCGCCTGTGCCGTCTGCTTCGCGCAGTCCGCGCCTCCCGCCTTCGAGACGGCCTCTATTCATCCCAACCCTCGCGTCGAACGTCCGGATATCAAGGTTTCGCCCGACACTCTCATTCTCCGGAACCAGCCGGTTTTCTTTTTGCTGGAATGGGCGTACGATGTGACTCCGGCGCAGATCGACGCGCCGCCCTGGTTTAAGGAGAGTTGTTTCGACATTCTCGCGAAAGCCGCGCGACCGGTCGATGAAAGTCAAATGCGGCTGATGCTTCAGACGCTTCTGGCCGACAGGTTCGGTCTGAAACTGCACAAAGAATCGCGGACTGAGCCGGTCTATGTGATGACACTGGCAAAAGGTGGCCCCAAATTTGAGGAATCCGCCACAGAGGGCACGTTCGCAATGGAGCAGACGGGGGCGTTCGGGCTGGCCGCGCATCATGCCAGAATGACCGATCTGGCCCAGGGAATCGGCGCGGAGATAGGACGCCCCGTGGTGGACGAAACGGGCCTCAAAGGCCGCTACGAAATCCGCATGAACCTCGCGCCGTATGCGGCCCGTGCGGCCGACGGAGGCACCAGCCCAGGACAATTCGACATGATGAGTATTCTTTTCACCGGCCTTCAGGATCTTCTCGGCCTCAAACTCGAAGCGCGCAAACAAAGCGTAGACGTACTCGTGATCGACCATGCGGAAAAAACTCCCACCGCAAACTGAAGCCACCCCGCTGACGGAGCCCGTGTTCCTCGTTCTGCTGAGCCTGGTGCAGGCCCCGCGCCACGGCTATGCGCTGCTCAAAGATACGGAAACGCTGAGCGACGGGCGCGTTCGCCTCAGCACCGGCACGCTTTACGGCGTGATCCACCGCCTGCTCGAAAGCAAGTGGATCGAGCGCTTCGAAACCGACGATACTTCGCGCGACAAGCAATCGTACCGGCTGACTTCGCGTGGCAGGAAATTCCTGCAGGCGGAACTGGCGAGAATGAAACAACTGACGCGCGCGGCCACCGCGTGCCTGAAATCGAGCGAGGCCTAAATGAGATACGCCTACGAAACGCTGCTCCGGCTCTATCCGAATTCATACCGCGCGATCTTCGGAAAGGAGATGACGTCGGTGTTCGAACTCGCCACCGGAGATTACCGGCGGCATGGTCTCGCGACCTATGCACGGTTTCTCTGCACGGAACTTCTCGGCCTCCTGACAGGCGCCTTCGCAATGTGGACCGACGAATACATATCCCGTTCGCGACGCCGTCCGTGCACACCATTCCTGATCTCACTTCTGGCGGGCGCGGCAATTACGGTCGTCTTTCAGGGCGGCTTCTACCTCGGCATGGGACAGCACAAAACAACCCACGCGCCGGCTCCGCAGACGCCGCAAACCACGCCGGATCTGCTGCTGCCCCTGGTCATTGCCGGAGGAGTCTTAGTCTTCATCTCCGTATTTTCCGCGGCATTTGTGTGGAATATGCGCATCATCGGAAATCGCACCGGAAGACTCAAACCAATCTGGATGCCAGGCACAGCCGCGTCTGCCCGGCGAAGGCCTTGAAACCGCGATTAACTGAGCCGTTCCAGCGCTTCGCCCGTAACCCGGTACTTCGTCCATTCAACCATCGCAACCGCGCCCAGACTCTTGTAAAATCCGATCGACGGCTCATTCCAGTCGAGCACTTCCCACTCGAAGCGGCCACAGCCGCGATCGCGCGCGATCGCCGCCACACGCACCAGCAGCGCTTTGCCGATTCCCTTCCCGCGCCACTCCGGCTTCACGTACAGGTCTTCGAGAAAGATACCCGGCTTCGCCAGAAACGTGGAATAGTTGGGGAAGAACAGCGCGAACCCGGCGCAGACTTCGCCCACATAAGCCAGCAGAACATCGGCGCCGGGACGCGGCCCAAACAATGTGGCGCGAAGTTTCTCCTCCGTGGCCGTCACCTGATCGGACAGCTTTTCGTAATCGGCCAGCCCCCGAATCAGCTCCAGTATCAATGGCACGTCGGCCGCAACCGCCTCGGCAATTCGTATCTCCATACCTATAGCGATTGCTCCATCACAAACATCAATTCAGCCTGCGTCAAAACCACCGGATTGGCCTTCATACTACTCGCGCGCGCAGCCTTCGCCGCGATATCGGCCACATGCGCGACGCCGATCCCATAGGCCGCAAGCCCCGGAATCCGCAGTTCGCAGACCAGTTGCTTCACCCACGCGATGCCGTCTTCCGCGTTAGCCGAGCTGTCGCCCGTCAGCGCTTGCGCGATCCCGCGATATCGTTCCAGCGCGCCGCTCTCCGGATCGCGCGCACGCAGAGCGCGAATATTCGCCTCCATGCCGTGCGGCAAAATGGCCGCGCACACCGCGCCGTGCGGAGCGTCGAACATTCCGCCAATGGGCGCGGCAAAGCCATGTACCACGCCAAGCCCCGCGTTCGCCAGCGCCAGGCCTCCGAGCAGACTCGCGTACGACATGCCTGCGCGCGCCGCCCTATCGGCGCCGTTGGCGAAGGCTCTGGCCAGACTGCGCCTCACCTCACGCAGACCGTCCAGACAAAATGCATCCGTCAGCGGATTCGCCCTCGAAGACACGTAAGGTTCAATCAGTTGCGTCAGCGCGTCGAGCCCTGTACTCGCGGTCATCGCAGGCGGCAGACTCACCGTCAGTTGCGGATCGACAATGGCAATGCGCGGCAGCATCGTCGGACTGCGCATACTCGCCTTCACGCCATGTTCGGACGAGCCCAGCACGGCGTTTCGCGTCACTTCCGAGCCGGTGCCCGCCGTAGTCGGCACCGCGATCGTCGGGAACGGTGCATTCGCCAGCGGCTGCCCTTTGCCGATCACTTCGAGGTAATCGAGTACGTCGCCGGGATTCGAAGCGAGCGCCGCGATGGCTTTTCCCGCATCGATGACGCTGCCGCCGCCGATGGCAATCAGCAATTCGCAACCAGCCGCGCGGAATAATGCCGCGCCTTCGCGAACCATACCGACAGTGGGTTCACCGGCCACCCCGAACAGCGTGCAATTCAGCCCCGCGCCTTCCAGATCGCCAATCGCTCCTGCGTGGCGAATCTTGTCCTTGCCCGTCACCACGAAGGCTCGCCTGCCGATGGCGCGCGCCATCGGTCCAAGCTCGGAGACAGTTCCAGGGCCGAAGATAATTCGCCCCGCGGTGGCGAATTCGAACCGCAACCTACCAGCCTCCGTCAGCCGGGTAGAGGTTCTGGTATTTCACGCCGACGCGCGGAACCGCCATCATGTCGACCACGGCATCGCGCCAAACTGCATAGTGTTTGGTTTCTTTATGCCGCACGGCGGCGTCGGTATCGCGATAGACCTCCACCAGCACGAATCTGGCGGGCTCGGCGGCGTTGCGAAGGACGTCGAAGCGCGCAATACCGGGCTCGCGGAGGCTGTTGCGTGCATTCTCCAGCGTGGCGGCGATGAAGGCGTCCTCGGTCCCCGGCTTCACCTGAATATCAACGTGAACGATGTGCATATCGCTTTTATCATCCACCATGCGCGGCGACAGGCGATAGGCGATCCTGATAAATTGGACGCCTACGCCGCTTTTCGTTTCCGCGATTTCCGTCTCCTGCTGGCCAGCACGGCATTTTCCAACCTCGGGCTGCAGATGCTTTCGGTTGCGGTGAGCTGGGATCTATACAACCAGACGCATTCCGCGCGGGTTCTGGGCGCGGTAGGTTTCGTGCAGGTCGCGCCCTCGTTCGCATTCGCGATTCTGGCGGGCCATTGCGCCGATCGCTACAGCCGCCGCATGATCATGCTGGTGGCGCAATGCCTCACGGTGCTGGCATCGCTGCTGCTGGCGGTGGGCACCCACAGTGTCGCCGGCATTTACACCTGCCTGTTCCTGATTGCGGTCACGCGTACCTTTCAGATGCCCGTTCGCGGCGCCGCACTGCCGGATCTCGTCTCGCCCGAAGCTCTTTCGAACGCGATCACGTGGAACGCAACCATGTTTGAAACCGCCAACGTGGGCGGCCCGGCGCTGGCCGGAATCCTGCTCGCGATGGTCAGCAGCCGTACCGTTTATACGGTGCAGGCAGTGTGCGCCGTGGTGGTTCTGCTCTGTCTCTCGGGCGTGAATTTTCAGCGCAAACATGCGGTGCAGTCGGGCTCGGCGCTCGAAGGCATGCGGTTCATCCGCGATAACAAGCTGATCCTGTCGGCGGTTTCGCTCGATCTATTCGCATATCTGTTTGGCGGCGCGACGGCTCTGCTGCCCATTTACGCGGTGGATATTCTGCATGCCGGCCCGCGCGCGCTCGGCTGGCTGCGCGCCGCGCCATCGGTGGGCGCCATCCTGATGGCCGTAACGATGGCGCACTCGCCGCGCATTCGCCGCGCGGGTCCGGTCATGCTGTGGAGCGTTGCCGGCTTCGGCCTCGCCACCATCGGCTTTGGACTTTCGCGATCCATCTGGCTCTCGTGCGCGATGCTGGCGCTCACCGGCGCTTTCGACAACGTCAGCGTCGTGTTGCGGCAATCCGTACTGCAAACCAAAACGCCGGACTTCGTACGAGGCCGCGTGATGGCGGTGAACAGCATCTTCATCAACTGTTCGAACTCGCTCGGAGCGGTGGAATCGGGCTGGACCGCCGCCTGGTTCGGCCCCATCCTCAGCGTTGCGGGCGGCGGCGCGGCCGCGATTGTCGTGGTTGCGATCTGCGCGGCGTTATCGCCCGCTCTGCGTAACTGGGAACAGTAAAAGGCACCTGCACGTACTGCTCCGCTTATTGCTTGGTTTCAGAAGTTGCGCATATGCCGCAAGACGCAAGAACGCAGTTCGCCAGAGTATGGGGCCCTCCGCCGAAGTCCGGACAGATGATGTCCTGGAACCTGAGACCAGGTTCCGTCCGGTAACGTCAAAGATTCTATCGGCAACGCTCCGGCATCTGATTCCCCTGCTCACAGGAGACCTATCTGCCGGAGCACCACCGATAGAATCTTTGACGTTATGTCCAAATGAGTGCTCTGCTGACCCACAAGCCCGCGTTGTGGGAGATCTCGGTCTGTTTCGCTCCCGACCCTGAAACTGAGCGCCTACGCGTCGACACAGACCCGGTTTCGGCCCGAAGCCTTCGCTCGATAGAGCGCGCGGTCGGCCGCTTCCATCAGTTCGCGGGCGCCCATGTGTGGTTGCCAGGCCGCCACGCCGAATGTGGCGGACGCGGTGAACGGAGCGCCGCCGCCATTCATCCCGAACGCCATGGTGTTCAGTCTCTCCCGAATACGCTCGGCGAGTCGCGCCACTTCTTCCTGATCCACATTGGCCAGCACGAAGCAGAACTCGTCGCCGCCGAGCCGCCCGCTGGCATCTTCCGAACGTAATTCGCTGCGCACGATGGTGCCCACCGCTTCCAGCACTTCGTCGCCGGCCGCATGCCCAAACTGATCGTTAATATCCTTGAACAGATCGATATCGAACAGGCACAGCGCAACGGGCGTATGCTCCATGCTGGCGCGGCGCAGCAGATTCTGCAATCGCGTCCAGAAATGGTGACGGTTCGCAAGGCGCGTGAGCGTATCGTAATTCGCCTGCCAGGTGAGCCGCTCGCGGGCGGCGTTGTGCGCGGTGACATCCTGCGCTATGCCCACCACCTGCCTGACTCTGCCATCGGAATCCCAGGTAAACGGCGTTTCCCAGGCCGAAAGCCAGACCCAGTTGCCATCGGCGTGACGCGCCCGGTATTCGATACGCTGTACGTCGCCGCTTCTGGCGCGGCGCAGGGTCTCATGATGAAGGCGCAGCGCGGAAAGATCGTCGGGATGAAACAGTTTCATCACCACGTGATCGAAATCGCCGCCTTCGTCCGGCTTGTATCCCAGAACAGTGGCGATCTCGCGGTTCTCAAAGACATTCTTTCGCTCCACCAGATCGAACACGTAAAACAGGCCGGGCGTAGTGGATGCCATGCCTTCGAGAAAGCTATGCCTGCGGGCCAGGTCCGCCTCCGTGCGCTTGCGTTCGGTAATATCGCGAGCAATCGCCTGGAACCCGGTCAGCTTGTTGCCCTCGGTCAGGAGCTGTACGTTCTGCCCGATCCAGCGCTCGCGCCCGTGCCCGTCGACGATGGCGAATTCGTAGTAGCTGGTCTTGCGGCTGCGCGCCATTTGCCGCATGTAGAAGTGCCCCACCTCGCGGCGCATATCGAGCCGGACCAGCTTCGTGAAAGACCGTCCGATCACTTCCATTTCACCGTAATGCAGCAGCTGCAAGGCCGCCTGATTGCAATAGGTGAAGCGCCCCTGTTCATCCAGGCGGAAGATCATATCGGCGGCCAGTTCCACGGCCTGTCGATAGTGCTCATGACGCAGGGCGCGCGCTTTGCCGAAAATCTCCCGGCGCCCCAGATCGAGCGAAAACTGCCAGCCCGCGACGACGATCAGGATGCAGCAGATGAGGCCTGACGTGAGAAACAGCCGCCGTGCGCGGGAGGCCGTGCCAGCCTGGTAGGCGATACGCTCGTCCAGCACCTGCCGCAACTGGGCGCTCAGGCTCAGAATGGCGGTTTGTTCCCGCTCCCTGTCGCCGGAGGCGTTGCGCGCCGCCATCACCTGGCCTATCTTAACCGGAACGCCGGCCGGAACGCCGGCATCCAGGGCGGAACGAATAGAAAAATACTCCTCATCCATCAACTCGGCCAGGTGGACCTTCGCGCTTTGCAGCGCGGGACCCTCCGCAGACATATTGCCGACCGCTTCGAGCAGCGCCTGCATGCTCGAAAGATCCTGCCGGCATTCCAGCGCGGCGTTATTGTCGGAGGTGGAGGCGTAGCGGAGCGCCGAGGACTCCGCCGCCTGAGACGCATACGCGATGCCATTCAGCCGGTTCAGCGTTTCGTAAGTTCTGGCCACAAGCGTGACGCTGTTCTCCCAGACGAAGGTCTGGTAGACGGCCGCGATGCCGACCCCGAGCAGCACCGCAAAGCCAGCGCCGAATACCGCCCTTATCCTATTCGTTTGCTCCAATAGAAATAGTATGTACCAGTACCTACAGGTCCGACAAGCTAGACCTTAGGTTCAAAATACCGCTGACCTTCGTACTATAACCAGGCCGGCTTCGGACAAAGAAAAAGGGGATCGGCCTGAGCCGATCCCCTTTTTCCGTAACGCGCTGGTAAATAATCAGAATCCGGCTTTGGCAGGCGCGGCGGCTACCGCGTTCTGTGCCGGCAATACCTTGATTTCGGCTCTCTGGAAGCCGAACTTGTGGCCGTTCTCATCGATCAGGTTGATCTGGCAGGTATAAACACCAGTGGGCAGCTTGGCGAGCGGTACCTGAAACTGCACAGGCAGGGTTTGGCCGCGCTGCGGCAGGAAGGTATCGAGGCGCACCGGTTCGGACTCGAACATCTTGTTCTTACCGCGATAGAACGTCAGCGTAGCGGC